>VFSW01007996.1_pt1 | contig 15264 bp, 10 predicted proteins | sample 5358111 | NCBI WGS metagenome assembly VFSW01 (sample SAMN11554181, study PRJNA540505) | mine drainage metagenome | isolation source: sediment from site ElyBrook_90M | place: USA: Ely Copper Mine, Vershire, VT | collected 2017
TATGGTTAGACTTTCGTTGTCTGCCATCAAGAGTCAGTCGCGACTGCCTGCTTTCTGGAAGGCACTTTGAGCACATGAAGTTCGGCTGTGTGCCATCGGCGGACTTCGAATTTGGAAAATCAGAGCCCGCTCTCTCCGCCACATTGCTGACGCTCGCGGTTAACTGAAAATGTAATCGATCCCTTCCGCTGCAGTGTCCGTATCTAGACTTTGCCTTTTGCGAGTTTACGTCATTGAACCTCGCGAACGCTTCCAACTATCAGAATGATTGCTTATTCAGTCGACGGTGGCTGGCACTTTTCGCTTCCAGTCGTAGTTCCTATCCTGCGGCGCTTGCGCATCGGCCTCATTTGGAAAGAATAAAAGATAGCGATTCATCTCGGTGATCGCATCGGAGAAATCGCCAACTTCCGCGAGTAGGCCACTTCCAACCTTCAAGAGGCTCTATCCAATTGCGGTTTTTCGGGAAAATTCTCGGTGTATGTTTGTCAAAGTGCGGTCTATATCCAGTCTACCTAAAAACCAGTAGTGACAATACTGGACTCCTTGTATATCTCGTTCAGGTAAGCGCCCGATAGTATCTGCGCCGCAAGAAATGGGAAAGAAAGCACAAGCTATAAAGTTGCTTATCAGAAATTGCCATTGCAGTCTTAAGTTATCTTTGGCCAAAATTCCAGGTGGCCAGTGATATAACTAATTAATTTACTTATAGAGAGAGTTGATTATTATGGCATCAAATCTAGACCAACAACTTGCTGCGTCAATCAACTCAATCCCTGAATGCGTCGCCGGCGGGTATGTGGACGTAGCCTCCGGAATGTTGCTTGCGATCAAGACTGTCGATTCACATCCGCGAGAAGTGGTGGATATGGTCGCGGCGGCGACTGCAGATCTGTTTGCTGGCGCCAACGTAACGGCAATCGAAAAATTGTTCAAAAAATCACGGGGGCTGACTGACGATGGTCATCACTACTTCCAGGAAATGATTGTTAACAGTGATAACCTGATTCACGTTTTTTTGCGCGGAAAACGCTATCCGGAATATGTGGCAGTCTTTGTTTGTCGCAAAACAGCAAACTTGGGCATGGCCTTGACCAAGGCTCGCTCAGCGATGCCAGAACTTGAAGCTAACGTCTAAAAAGTGACCAGCGACATTCATCCTGCCATTGGCATAACCGAACTTGGCGTATCGTTCGGGCAAAGGGTGGTACTGGACGGTTTCAACCTCTCCCTACCTGCCGATGGAATCGATGTATTGATGGGACCGGTTAAATCCGGCAAGTCAACTCTGTTTCGAACTCTGTCGGGCTTTTTCGAGGGACACCCTCTGCATAGAAGCTGGGGTGACGTGCGAATAGCGGATCGCTCGTTGTGCCAAGGAAATCGACCGGCATTGGTACAGCAGCACCCAACTTTGTTCGATCTTTCTTTACTGAATGCGTTGCTGCAGCCGAGCCGCCTATTGAGTCAACGTTCCGCTGCAGAATGGCGCGATGCTGGATTGGAGTGGTTATCGACGCATGGTCTTCCAAACTGCGTCTTGTTGGCCGATCAGCCGCTGTCGCAATGCGGCGCTGTCGCTCAACGTAGCATTCTGATACTGGCGCAAGCTTTGGTGAAACCGCCGCTATTGATGATCGATGAGCCGACCTATGGATTGAATGATCTGGATGCGGCGTGGATGGTGGACTGGCTCAGACGTCTTTCTGCCCATTGCAAACTCTGGGTATGCCTGCACAATCAGCAGCAAGCGCGGCGCTTATCCGATCGCATCGCGCTGATCGGTGGTGGCCGTGTCTTGGCACATCAAGATTCATCTCAATTCTTCCAACGCCCGAGCAATGAGTGGGTCGAGCAATTTATTCGTACCGGCAGTTTCGCGCTGCCATCCCCCGGAACACGCTTGCAAGACTTGGCAGAAGGCATTCCGGTACCGCCACCGCTCACTGAGGCGGCCAGGGACGCAATAAGTGCATTTACGCGGCAACCAGAAGCAGCCGAAATCAGGCAAAAGTCGCCGAAGATTGATGACCCGGCAAAGCCGGTACTTGTCATTTCTGTTCCTGAAATAGCTCCGGTTTTGGAGCGCCGTAATCCGGCAGGCAGTAGCAACGTGTTGTACACGGGACCCGAACGCCGCAAACTCGTCGAAATTCCAACGGCAAGCCGCGATGGCGTTGAGCTTGCCTCCGCAGTTGGCTTATACAAATATCGAGATTCGAATGCTCCACGCGGATTTCACTGGATAGTGCCGGGTAAATTGTCCGGTTGTCCCGCCCCCGGGATCAGCGCTCCGATCGATTACGACCTGAATTTATTGTCACGGGCCGGAATCACACATCTGATCACGTTGACTGAGAATGACCTGGATCAAACAGCATTAAAGCGGCATTGTCTGAAAAACACGCATCTCCCCATTTTTGATCGTGAAGCGCCGTCTGTCGGGCAAACGCACATGCTTTTGGTGCGGATGCAGAAATTGATCGAGGCGGGAGAAGTGCTGGCCATACATTGCAAGGCCGGCTTGGGACGCACAGGAACGATTCTGGCTGCCTGGCTTATTCGGGAAGGCGGTCTGACCGCGTCCATATCCATCGAACGGTTGCGAAAAATTGAGCCGGGGTATATTCAAAGTCAGGAACAGGAAGAGTTTCTGCATCGCTACGAATCTGATCTTGTTCTGCGTTTGGTTTGAGATAAATCCAGTCCGTTGTAAGTATTACCTGTAAACATGTAGCACGAGTACCTCTTTACTGGTATATCGCCCCACTGCCAAACTGCCTATGCTCTGAATTGGAGGTGTATGCCTGTGGTTGCAGAGGCGCCTCCCGCTGGCAGATATGGACGGACTGGTCTAATCGATCAATAAAGGTGACGAAGATTGTCCAGCGGCGAGCCAAATTCAGAGGAATTGGCACATACCAAGTTGTTTTCTGGTTGCGGTGGCAAAGGGGGAGAAACAATGAAGATTGAAAAGATCGACCAGCCATCGTTTACGAGGGCGGGTAAGAATCAAGTCACCCAACGGGAAATCGATTATCCGGACGGCGACATATTTGTTACCAAGACTGATACCCGCGGGATCATTACATATGCCAACGACACCTTTGTTGAAATTAGCGGCTATTCCCGAAATGAGTTGATCGGTAAGAGCCACAATATTGTAAGACATCCGGATATGCCGAAATGGGCGTTTGCCGATTTGTGGTCAACGATCAAGGGCGGTCATCCGTGGCGCGGGGTCGTCAAAAACCGGGCAAAAAACGGAGATCATTATTGGGTGCGCGCAACGGTATCGCCCATCGTTATGAATAATGATGTGGTGGGCTACATGTCGTTACGCCGCAAACCTTCGCGTGACGAGGTTTCCAAAGCCCAGGAATTATATCGATCCGACCACGCCCCCAAAAGAAGTCGTTCCGTCATCAACTGGTATAGCCAGCTTCAGCTTAAGACCAAGCTTCATCTCTCGGTACAGATCGTCATATTCATCATCCTGATGTTGTCCGGGATATTGATCGCTAATATTGCCGAGAGCCGGATGCAGGACGTGGCAAAGCGGCACGCGAGCGAAATTGCAGATCAGATAATTGATGGCGCCAATATGCTGATGATGGTCGGCCAGATTGGCGAGGCGGACAATAGACGACTGCTTATCAAGAAGATCGCCAGTAATAAGGATATTGCTTCAGTGCGGTTGATGAGAGCAGAGCAGGTTGCGAAGCAATTTGGGCCTGGATTGCCTGAAGAGCAGGTTGAAAGCGAATTGCAACGCCAGGTTATATCCAGTAAGCAACCCTATTATGGAATGGAGTGGAGAGAAGGAAAACGCGTACTTCATGCCGTTACGCCTTATCTGGCCTTAACCGACTTTCACGGAACGAATTGTTTGTCGTGCCATCAGGTTGAGGAAGGCAGCGTCAACGGAATATCCGATATTTCGATCGATATGTCCGAAGACTATGCCGCATATCACCGGCTCACCGAAGGTCTAGTCGCCGGTATGGCTGTTATTCAAGTCATTCTCTTCTTCGTTATCGGCGGGATCGTCCGGCGTTTTGTGACGATTCCGGTTGGCGAGATCACGTCCAGTCTGGGCCACCTGGTCAACGGGGATGTACGCGGTCAGGTGGATATCTCCGGGCGTGACGAAATGGGCAAGGTGCTGTGCGCGGTACAAACAAGCAAGGTCTATCTGGGTTCATGCTTTGATCGAGTTAAGACAGCATCCAAAAAGCTGCACCAAGCAAATCAATTATCTGATGCGGTGGCAAAAATCAGTGAGGCATCGCGTGCCCAATCCGAAGCTGCAGCAACGATTGCAGCCGCCGTGGAGCAAATGACTGTAAGTATCGATCAAATAACCGAGAACTCGAGCGAGGTGCAGCGTATCTCCGAACATTCCAAGGCGTCTGCAAACAACGGCGAGAAAGAAGTCAATTCAGTCATCGAGAAAATGGCGCACATCAATCGCGCGGTGGAAGATGTAGCCCGGAAAATCGATGCATTGGGTTCGAAGTCGGAACAGATCAGGAATATCGTGAAGACGATACGTGAGATCGCTGACCAGACCAATCTGTTGGCGCTGAATGCCGCAATCGAGGCTGCGCGAGCGGGCGAGGCAGGGCGAGGTTTTGCCGTTGTCGCCGATGAAGTGCGGAAATTGGCCGAGCATACCGGCAGCGCGACGAAAGAAATAGCTTCCGTTGTAAACGAGATATACACGGGCACTGCAGAAGCGGTTAGCGAGATGTCATTGACAGTTGAGATGGTGAAGAATGGCTCGGATATGGTGGAAAAAACAGGCTTCGCCATGGCCGAAATCAACAGTGGCGCACTCAAGGTTTTGAACGGGGTCGAAGATATCCTGTCATCGCTAAGAGAACAGAGCTCGGCGAGCCGCGAGATCGCCGTCAATGTGGAACGGGTTGCGCAGATGTCGGAGCAAAACAATATTGCACTGAAGGAAGTCTCGGTAGCGGCGGAATGCCTGCGTGAGCAAGTCATCGAGTTGGATGGCTCGGTCGAGCACTTCAAAATATGAATATTGCTACGATTCAGGCAATCAAACCGTTGGGAGTCCCGAAGCGGGCAGTCGATAAAATTGCGCGAGTATGGAAGCAAGTGGGTGTGCAATGGCGTCTGCATATACTCATTCAGGGATTGCTGGCCTTATTCTTCATATTTTCCCAAAGTTGCTTGATTGAAACGTATGACGCGCAAGGAACCCACGATATTGAAAATCAGGCAATGGAGATATCGAACGGCTTGATCAACGGGCTCAATCTGCTGATGGTTACCAGGCAGATTTCAGATCCGAATAATCGAAATCTTCTCGTGAGGAAAATGTCGAGTTCACCCAGCGTCAAAGCACTTCGCGTGATCAGGGCGGACCAGGTCAGCACCCAATTCGGCCCGGGTTTGCCCGGTGAACAATATCGCGACGCCCAGATCAGCGGAGTCCTCAATAGCGCAAAGCCATCGATTACACGCACGATATCGACCGATGGATCACCGGTTTTGCGAGTGATCGTTCCGTTTGTAGTAAGCGATAATTTTCGCGGTACAAACTGCCTGGCCTGCCACCATGTGAGTACGGGGAGTGTGAACGGCGCTGCCGACATCAGTATGGATTTGACTGCACACGAAATACAACTCGGCAGAATCAAAGGCTGGATATGGTCCGGCATGCTGGCTTTCCAGATTAGCCTTTCGTTACTCGTGGCGTTGTTCGTGAATGTGCTGCTGAAGCGTCATGTTTTGCGTCCCGTAAAGCAACTGCAAACCACGATTGAGGACATCCATAGCAAGGGAGATCTTTCGCTACGCGTTGCACTGGATGGGGAACATCCCGACATTGACAAGATGGCGAATACATTCAATTCTTTCATCAGCAACCTTGAATTGGCTACGGAAGAAATTGCGCTACTGGCTAAAGTTGTAGAGAGTAGCGAAGAAGCGATTGTGATTACCGATGCTGACCGGAACATTGTATTTGTGAACAATGCATTCCAGAAGATCACCGGATATCTTGAAAATGAAGTATTGGGTAAGAACCCGCGCCTGCTGAAGTCAGGTCTCCAGGGCGATGAATTTTACCGCGCGATGTGGAAGCAGATAAATCAACAAGGATCATGGCAAGGCGAAATATATAACCTGAAGAAAAACGGTCAGGTATACCCCGAGTGGCAATCGATCAGCGCGGTAAAGAATGCCAAGGGTGAGGTGACAAACTATGTCTCGATTTTTCTGGATATCAGCAAGCGCAAGGAAGCCGAGGAACGTATCAATCGCATGGCGAACTACGACTCGCTTACCGGCTTGGCAAATCGTGCATTGTTGAATGATCGCCTGACTCAAGCATTATTGAACGCCCAGCGTCATCAAGTTGCACCTGCCGTAATCTATCTCGATCTTGATAATTTCAAGGATATTAACGATGGGTACGGGCATGCAGTGGGTGATGACTTATTGAGAAATATGGCAGAAAGATTGGTCGCTTGTGTGCGCGAGGGAGATACAGTAGCTCGGCAAGGTGGCGACGAGTTCATTCTGCTATTTCCTGATATTGATGGGTCCGGTGGGGCAGCCATGGTTGCCGAGAAGTTGCTGCGTGTCCTGTCTGCGCCATACATAATTGATCAACAGGAGTTGATTGTGTCCGTCAGCATTGGCATTGCCTTGTATCCGAACGATGGGCAAGATGTTAGCAGTCTCCTCAAAAATGCCGATTCTGCGATGTACATTGCAAAACAGGAAGGCCGAAACTGCTACCGTTACTTTACTCGGCAAATGAACGATGCGGCGTTAAGGCGCATCAACCTGCTTACAAAGTTGCGCAATGTATTGAGCCGAAACGAATTGGAGTTGTACTACCAACCACAACTGAATATACCTACGGGAATAATAACCGGAGTGGAGGCGCTGATCCGGTGGCGTGATATAAATGGCGAGTTTGTTTCACCTTCCGAATTCATTCCAATAGCGGAGCAATCCGGCCTTATAGTACCTATTGGGAAATGGGTATTGCAAAATGCCTGCATAGAGGCCAGACAATGGCACGATAAGGGATTTCATGTCACGATTTCGGTAAACGTTTCCGGACGTCAATTCAAAGAGGCGGATTTTGATGTCGTGGTAGGTGAGGTGTTACAAACATCGGGACTTGAAGCGAGATATCTGGAACTGGAAATGACGGAAGGGGTGCTGATTGAGCAGGATGAGTCGGTCAGCAAAATGATGGCCAAATTAAAAGCAATGGGCATCAGGTTGGCAATTGACGATTTTGGAACCGGCTATTCGTCGTTGTCTTATATTAAACGTTTTCCAATATCCCGCATCAAGATCGACCAATCGTTTGTACGTGACGTGATGCACGATGCCGAAGACGCCGCTATTGTTGACGCCATCATTTATATTACACATGGACTGAAAATGGACGTGATTGCCGAAGGCGTTGAGACTATGGAGCAACTGGACTTCCTGAGCAGTCATCGTTGCAACGACGTTCAGGGTTATTTTGTAGGTCGCCCCGTTCCGCCGGGGCAATTACTTGAGTTGTTGAACGCCGGACCGGTACGGGCAACTGAATATGTATCATCATCTAGATCGGGGATTGTTCACTAGCGGCTGATATTTTCGATTGCTTATGTGCACCTATTGACGTGTTGGATTCCAAATAAATGATGTTGTCGTTAGTCTAATTCCCCATGAATTTGAAAAACCTCCGTTTTAATTCACTTAAAACCAGAGTCACTCTCGTTACTTTAGTCATATTCCTCTTCGGCTTTATGTCGCTGGCATGCTACTGGAATCGTATGCTACGTGAAGACATGGAACGCCTGTTGGGGCAGCAACAGTACTCTACGGCATCTATGATGGCCGCAGAGGTTAACAATGAAATGGAATTCCGGCTGAAATCGATTGAAATGATTGCTGGAAGTATTCATTACGATCAATTCAAAAAATTTGGCGCATATTCAAGACGCGCTGCAGCATCGGCCGATTTTTACCAGCCTGTTCAATGGCGGGGTATCTATTGTCGATCTTCAAGGTACCGCGATCTTGGATTTTCCACATCTGCCTGGCCGGATTGGCACCAATTACAAGGACAGAGACGATGTTTTGCTTGCGCTAAATAAAGGAAAAACATCGGTCGGTAGACCGGTTATGGGCAGACGATTGAAGGTCCCCGTTTTCGGTATCGCGACCCCCATTCGCGACACACATGGCATAGTAATCGGTGCCCTGGTTGGCGGGACGATCCTGCGCCAGCAGAATTTTCTGGATAACATTCAACAAAACCGCTACGGCGAGTCCGGGGGCTACATCATCGCGATACCCAAAGACCGCCTGATCGTCTCCGCCAACGACAAGAGTCGCGTCATGGAGGTTTATCCGGGTCCCGGTGTTATTTCCTTGCTCGACCGTTTTGTTCAAGGATATGAGGGCTCAGTGGTTGCAGTAAATCCGTATGGCGTTGAAGTTCTGTTTTCAGCAAAAAGTATTCCAGCCGCCGGTTGGTATATGGCTGTCACACTACCCACCAAGGAAGCCTTTGCTCCGATTAAGAATATGCAAAGGCGCATGTTCCTCGCAACTTTTATTTTTATTCTGTTGGCGTGCGGGCTGGTTTGGTGGATATTAAGACGTCTGTTGCTGCCCATGTCCGAGACCGCTGCATTGCTGGCCAGTCTTCCAAATTCGAGGCAATTTCCACAACTCCTGACGATCTCGAGGAAGGACGAAATAGGCGACCTGATTGGAGGATTCAATCATTTGTTGCAAATTCTGGCAAAGCAGAAACGTTTCCTGCAGGAAAGCGAAGAGCGGTACCGGACACTGGTCGAATGGACTCCGGAAGCATTTGTGGTTCACCGTAACGGCATTTTCCTTTATGCGAATCAGGCGGCAATCAGGTTATTTGGTGCATCTTCGGAACTGGACTTGATTGGCCAATCTTACTTTGATCGTATTCATCCCGATTATCATCAAATCGTTCAGGATCGAATAAGGAAAATTAGCAATGATGGGATTGTCGCACCGGTTATGGAAGAACAATTTATCAAGCTGGATGGATCGATATTCTATGCCGAAGCTCAGGGTATAACCATCGCGTACGATGGAGAGCCCGCTGTACATGTGGCTTTGCGAGATACCACAGAACGCAGACGGGGAGAGATGGAGCTCAAGAAGACTCAATATTTCTTGAACGAAACGGCAGCAATCGGGCGCGTAGGAGGTTGGGAATTCCATATAGATATGGGTAAGCTGACATGGACACATGAGGTTTACAAAATCCATGAAGTCGATCTCGACTTTGATCTTTCAATTGAAAAAGCAATAAATTTTTGCACGCCGGATTGCAAACCCGGAATTGAAAAGGCTATCAGGCAGGCTACAGAATTCGGGCAGCCCTTTGAAATGGACCTTGAAATTGTAACGGCGAAAGGCAATCTGCGTGCTGTTCACGCGATAGGGAAAGTCGATAATGAACAGCGGCGTGTATACGGTTTTTTCCAGGATATTACTGAACGCAAGCGAGCTGAGGAGAAATTAGTTAGTAGAGAAGAGTGCCTTAAGACAATATTCAATACCCTGGCGGAGGGGGTTGCACTAAACGAAATGGTTTTTGATGCGGCTGGAAACGCGATTGACTATAAAGTTCTTGAGGTAAATCCGGCCTATTATCAAGTAGCCGATTATGCAACAGGAATTACGGTTATAGGTGGGATGGCGACCAGTCTCTATGGCATGGACGAAAAAGTAATAAAGAGTTTTTATGATGGCCATAAGGACGTTGCGAAATCAACCGTCTATGAATTTATCAGCCCGATATCAAAAAAGCACTTCAGCGTGACTACTTCGCCATTTGCGAACAATCAATTTGTAACTTCCTTTCGAGATGTCACAGAGCAAAGGAAAGTCGAGAAGATGCTGATTGCACGCGAACTCGAGTTCCGTACATTGGCAGATAACGCACCAGATAATATCGCGCGCTTTGATCGTGACGCTCGGCTCGTTTACGCCAATCCACAGCTCGAAGCGACCATCGGTGTTCCGGTCTCTGAAAGGCTTGGCAAAACACCAAACGAGGCCGCCCCAGACGGGAGAAATAAAGACCTCGAAATCAACGTTAAAGGCGTTATCGCCAGCGGCAAGTACCGCGAATTTCAAATGACTCTGCCGGATAGAGGGGAGGGCGTACGTTACCATCAATTACACATGACACCGGAATGGGATGACAGCGGTCAAGTAAGTGGTGTGCTGGTTATAGGCAGAGATATTACGGAGAGCAAACGATTAGTAATTGCACTAAATAATGAAATTAAAAAGAACTACTCGCTTCTCATTTACGCAAGTGACGGCATTCACATTTTGGACAATGAAGGAAACTTACTCGAATTTAGCGATTCGTTTTGCAGGATGCTGGGTTATGGTCGTGTAGAGATGCAAGGTATGAACGTTTCCCAGTGGGACGTTCAAGTCCCAATAGACGAACTTCCCAAAGTTGTTAATCGCAGAATCGAACAAGGATTCCGGGATCAATTCGAGACGCGTCATCAATGTAAAGATAAGTCCATTATCGATGTCGAAATCAGTTCGGTAATGATTGAGATTGACGGCAAAAAAGCACTTTATTGTTGTTCACGCGACATTACAGAGCGCAAGCAGAGTGAAATTGTAAAGCAGGAATTATCTGATCAAATCAGGATCTATGCCGAGACGATTTCGGACCTGTATGACCAGGCTCCCTGTGGGTATCATTCGCTCGATAGTAACGGGCAATTTGTCCACATCAACGAGACCGAGCTCAAATGGCTTGGTTACACGCGGTACGAAATTGTAGGGAAATTGCGCTTTTCCGATTTGCTGCCGCCACAGTTGGCAATGGGCTTCGCTGAAGAATTTTCAGATTTTAAGAGAGTAGGTAAGGAGCAGGATAAGGAATTTTTCCTGATATGCAAGGATGGTTCATCCCTACCGGTGATGATCAGCTCCCTGGCAGAGTACGACGAGAATGGGAAATTTGTTAAGAGCCGCTCTACCGTTTACGACATGACTGAGCGAATAAAAATGGAAATGGAGCGACTGAGTAATATGAGCCGGTTGAAGGAGTTGTCGCTGCATCTCGTTGCTACGCAAGAAGAGGCTAGGCGGCAGTTATCCAGCGAGTTGCATGATCTCACAAGCCCGAATCTTGCTGCCATTGGTATTAATCTGGAAATCATCTCGAATAAGTTGCCTCGGCGGCGTTCTTCCGACCTATCCTCGCGCCTTGAGGATACTCGGGCTCTAATTTTGGACACGGCGGCGAGTATTCGTGAAATCGGAGCAGACTTGCGGCCGCCCCTGCTCGACTACGCTGGATTGCCGGCGGCACTCGAAAGCCATTTGCAAATTTACATGAAGCGGACAGGAATCCAGGTTGAATTTATTTGCAAAGACCATGACAAGAGGTACAACCCGGAATTAGAGTCGATGCTGTTTCGAATTATTCAGGAAGCATTGACGAATTGTGCAAAACACTCGCGTGCAAGATTCATAAGAATTTCTCTCTGCAATAGTTTCGATTTCATTAACCTGACAATCTGCGATGACGGAATAGGATTCAATTCAGCGAGTATGGGTAAGTCGGGCAATATCGGTTTGGGCGTATTAAATATGCGAGAAATGTCCGAGATTCTCGGTGGACGTTTCGCTTTCGATTCTGAATTGGGCGTAGGTACTACGATAGAAGTGAAAATTCCGTTAAATGAATACTGATCTAATGTATGGCCATACGTCATGGATTTTACGACATGGCTGTTCATAGATGCGGGCTGAAATTGAGCACCTAGCGGATATCGAGGTGAATAATCACCCTACTCAACATGAGGGGTAATTGGAGGCAGGGATTAGTGTGATACTTTGGCCGTTTCGGCTTGACGAATTCCCTTCCGGGGTGTTTAAGTAGGGGCACATATTTTTCATTAATACAAGGAAGAGCTGTAAATATGAAAAATGTTCGTATCATGCTAGTCGACGATCACAAGATGTTTCGTGACGCGTTGCGGAGTCTGCTCGAGAAAATACCAGTTTATAAAGTCGTTGCTGAGACTGGCGATACATTCGACGTAGTGGCGCTCGCAAGTAAAACATCGCCTCATATTGTCTGCATGGATATCGGTATGCCAAGTATGAATGGTATCGAAACTACCAGGCGGTTAATAGAAGCATGTCCGGCGGTAAAAGTAATTGGCTTATCGACATACACCGATCTGAGATATGTCATGGACATGATCGTTGCCGGGGCTTCGGCTTACATCACAAAAGGTGAAGCCTCTGAAGAACTATTGCGGGCAATCGGTGCGGTGCTGAAGAGTCGCAAATATTTTTGTTCCGATGTGGCTGACGCGTTGTCGACCGCAATGACACAACACTCTAATGGTGTGCAACCTACCAAGCTTGGCAACAGAGAACGTCAAGTTCTACAACTGGTTGCTGAGGGGCTGACTTCCATGATGATTGCCGATCAATTGAATATTGCGCATTCAACCGTTGAGGTGCATCGGCGAAACATTATGCGCAAGCTGCGCCTGAATAATGTTGCGGATCTTACACGTTATGCAATCAGCAACGGCATCATTTCTCGATAACTGCAAGTACTGCTAACGCGCCATATTTCTACTCTACTAGGAAGAGTTATTCAGGCTCACATTGTCATCGAATTGAACGTCGTCTACCAGGCTGCAAAGCGGTCGTAGAGTGGTTCCCCCCTCGAAGGTCCGGAGTGGGTCGATAGTGACGATTGGCGAACGTCGGTTTCAGGGTAATGAAAATTCCCGTGAGCGAAAAAAACTGAACTGCCCGATTGCCGACATTGGCGAACTCGACAATCGAACCCAAGGAGCCATTCATGCTTCTGACCACCAGCATCGACCAATGAGGTAAAGCCGTTGCTTACCACGATGGCCCAAGTTGTATTTTGAGACTTGGCGCCGTTGTTTATGGGCGCACTGCCGTCAATGAAATTGCTCGCGGTATTGTCCGGGTGATGTTCCCTTCCACTCCCGATAGGCGCGATTGAATGAGTTCGACTCCTGAAAGCCCAACAGGTAAGCAATCTCTCCAAGCGAAAAATGCGATTTTTCGAGATAGTGGTCCGCCAGTTCGGCGCGAACTGAATTCAACAGCGCCTGGAAGCTCTCGGCTTCGGCGGTAAGCTTACGCTGGAGGGTTCGCTTACTCATCGCGAGCCGGGATGCGACCGATTCAATCGATGCATCACCGCCGGGCAGCGCTTCAAGCAACACCGCACGGACGCGCTCGCCGGTTCCGGCGCTGGTGCCGAGGTCCGCCAGCTTCTGATTCAGCTCACCCTCGAAGAATCTCCACATTCCAGTATTTACGGTCAGGAATGGCTTGGCGGCATCGGCGGCAGCAAAGCAAATCTCGGTATGTTCGGATTTGTCGACACGACAACCGAAGTAATGCTCGTATGCGTCGGCGTTCTCGGGCGGCTGAGGCGACGCCACCGACAACGGAACAATGCGTTCGCGCGTCCCGACACGAATTAACTGGGTTAAGAACACCAATTCGCTCAAACTCAGGCTACGAGGCAGTGGGCCCGTCTGGCCGTAACAGCTTAGGGTCAAATGCGTGGCATAGCCATCTTGATCGACATCCAGAACCATCGGTCCGATCAGGGGTTTATAGCGACTCAATCGCTTTGCTGCCGTATTGAAATCCGGGCTGCACAGGCTGGCGAAAATCGGCGCATCAAAGACTTCCGCGCTGAAGTGGTCGGCCAACAGCACTGCCACTTCGCGATCACCAGCGGCGCGCTCGATACCTCGCCACAGCTCAAAATACTCTGCCGGCGTTAGTACTGCGTCACCGCGGTTGAGCAGGTCCGCAGGCAAACCGGCCCAGGCCAGTACAGTCGCCGCGTCGATCTGCATGTCGGAGAGCAATAGCTTCCAACTTGCCGTGACTGCAAATTTGCTAGCTCGTTTCATCTTTCCATGATCCGTATCAAGCGCCAGCTTCGCGCTTTTCCATCGCCTGACGAGATATCTTCAGCACGCTTTTGCGTGGCAGCAGCGGCACAATCCAGTCCAGCATGAACTTCAACTTGCCTTCATTGAAGGCGACCAACTCGCCACGCTGCATTGCCTCGTAGCCGCAACGCGCAACTGACTCTGCTGACTTGGCCGTTTTCCAGAGTTCAACACCTTCCAGATTGCCCGCTTCGACGAATCCGGTAGCGACGGCGCCGGGGCACAATGCAGTCGCGGTAACGTTGTATGCCGCCACTTCTTCGGCGATCGCCTGAGTGAAGGATGTGACATAGGCCTTGGTTGCGTAATACTCCGCTTGGAGCGGGCCTGGCACGAAGGAAGCTGTCGACGAGACATTCAAAATGCGAACACGTCGGCGTGACACCATGCCTTCAAGATAGTAGTGGGTCAGGTTGGTCAGCGTCACCATATTGACCTGCATCATCGCCTGCTCCACCACCAGATCCCGCTCGACGAACAGCCCGTGACCACCGAAGCCGGCGTTGTTGATCAGCACATCGATGGTAATGCCGTGCGCTTCAGTCCATTGGTAGATTCGCGCTGCCGCTTCGGGGTCGGACAAGTCCTAAGCTATAACTTCGACTGCAACCGAGTGCTGTTGTTGCAACTCCCTCTGCAGCGTCTCCAGCTTGTCGCGAGAACGGGCGACAAGAACCAAGTCGCCGCCTTTGCTGGCGTGAAGTCTTGCCAGCTCCAATCCAATGCCGCTCGATGCCCCAGTGATCAGCGCCGTGTTTGTCTTTGTCATGATATTTCCTCGTCGTTAGTCATGCGATTAGGAAATGTTATTGCAGCGAAGTGTGCCATGCATTGGCGAAAGACGCCATAAAGCTATCCGATTGCGCCAACGTCGGCGCGCCGCATTGTCGCCAAATGAAAGCAATCAACGGAAATCTTTCTGAGCTGGCTTAGGGTCTTTCGATATTAATCGGATTTTAGTCGTCGCCTATCGACAGCACCGCCGGGCAGTTAGATTTGAGCAGCCATCCGAGTGAAGGGTTTGGCAGCAATTGGCACGCGGCGGCTGTAGTGCTACGGTAAAACAAGCCATAAAGTGGACGCCAGTGGTTAACGCAGCCGAGACCGACGCAACAGTCCGCAATGGCCGAAAAGTACGCCTTCATTGAAACCCTCCTGATGGTCTCCTTCGGGTCGGAAGCGAAACTTGGCGAATGGCGGCTATAGGGAAGCGAAAAACTGT
>VFSW01007997.1_pt1 | contig 15264 bp, 14 predicted proteins | sample 5358111 | NCBI WGS metagenome assembly VFSW01 (sample SAMN11554181, study PRJNA540505) | mine drainage metagenome | isolation source: sediment from site ElyBrook_90M | place: USA: Ely Copper Mine, Vershire, VT | collected 2017
CCGGCGGGATCGGCGTGACTGAGCGATCCGCCGAGCGTGCCGCGGTTGCGGACAGCCCGGTAGGCGATGGCGGCCGCGACCCGCAGCATGGCGCCGCGGGTTACATCGGGTATCCGGCCATCCTCGATGTCGCCGTGGGTGACGCAGGCGCCGATGACAAGTTCGTCGCCGCGGCGTTCGGCCCATTTCAGTTCGGAAAGCCCGGATATATCGATGATCAGATCCGGCTCGACCAGCCGCAAATTGAGCATCGGCCCCAGCGACTGGCCACCGGCAATGATCCTGGCCGTTCCGTTTCCCGCGGACATCAAGGCCAGCGCGTCGTTCAGATCGGTGGGACGTTCGTAGGCGAACGCTGCCGCCTTCATGCGGCCGGTCTTTCGACGCGACGCGCCGCCAGCACGGCCTCGACGATCCGCCGCGGCGACATCGGCGAGTGCAGGAGTTCGACCCCGAGCGGGCGCAGCGCATCGTTCACCGCATTGGCGATGGCGGCCGGGGGAGCGATCGCGCCACCTTCGCCGATGCCCTTGACGCCGAACATCGTGTAAGGCGAGGGCGTCTCCATATGATCGAGCCGCGGCTCCGGGACCTCGGCGGGCCCCGGCAGCAAATAGTCGGCGAGTGTCGTCGCCAGCGGTTGTCCGGCGGAGTCGAACGGCATTTCCTCGTAAAGCGCGGTGCCGATGCCCTGTGCAAGCCCGCCATAGATCTGGCCGTCGACGATCGTCGGATTGACCAGCACACCGCCGTCCTCGACGATGACATAGTCGAGGATCTCGACCTCACCGAGATCGGGATCGACCGCGACGGTCACCGCGTGGGCCGCATAGCTGAAAGTGCCGCTGTCGCGCTGTGGCTTGTAGCCGCTCGTCGATTCCAGCCCGCCCGGATCGACATCGGGCGGCAGGTCCTGCGGGCGGCGATACCAGGTATGCGCGATTTCGGAAAGGCCGATGCTGCCGGTGGGTCCGCAAACCCGGCCATCGCGCAGCGTCACCAGCGCCGGATCAAGCTGAAGCAGTTTGGCGCCGATGCGCTTGGCGCGTTCGCCGATCTCGATGCATGCGGTCGCAACGGCGCCACCGGCCATTACCATCGAGCGTGAACCCCAGGTGCCGGTCGAATAGGGCGTGAGCGCGGTATCGCCATGAACGACCCGTATTTTGTTGGTCTCGATGCCGAGGATTTCGCAGGCCACCTGCGCGAGCGTGGTTTCCAGTCCCTGGCCGTGCGAATGCACGCCAACCCGGATCTCGAGTCCGCCGTCGGGGGTCATGCGTGCATTGGCCTGCTCGTGCCCGGGAACCATGGGAATGCCCCAGCCGGCATAGACGGAGGTGCCGTGCGCGGCCTGCTCGCAATAGATCGAGAGTCCCACGCCGATCAGCCGCCCGTCTGCCTCGCGGGTGCGCTGGCGCGCCCGCACCGACGCGACGTCGATCGAGTCGAGGGCGCGGCGCATCGCTTGCGGGTAGTCGCCGCTGTCGAAATGCTTCCTCGTGATGTTATCGAACGGCATTTCATCAGGGCTCACCAGATTGCGCAGCCGCACCTCGCCCGGTTCGATGCCGGCGGCAACGGCCACGGCATCGAGCATGATTTCCAGCGCGAAACAGACGCCGGTGCGGGCGACGCCCCGGTAGGGCAGGATCGGGCACTTGTTGGTCGCGACCGAGAAGGTCCGGCAGCGGTAGGCCGGCATCCGGTAGGGGCCCGGCAGGATGCTCGCGATCTGCGCGGCCTCAAGACAGGCGGAAAACGGATAGGACGAATAGGCGCCGGAATCGACGGTCGCTTCGCAGTCGATCCCGCGCAGCCCGCCGTCGCGGTCGGCATAGACCGTGATGCTGTAGTGGTGTTCGCGGCAGTTGGCGCTCGCGGTCAGGTGTTCGCGCCGGTCCTCGATCCAGCGCACGGCGCAGCCTTTGCGCATCGTCAGCCAGGCGAGGCAGACCTCTTCGGGCAGCAGGATTCCCTTGTGGCCGAATCCGCCGCCGATGTCGGGCGATACGATGCGGATCCTCCCCTGCTCGATATCGAGACAATCGGACAGTCCGTTGCGAACGATGTGCGGCATCTGCGCGCCGGTATAAAGCGTCAGCTGGTCGAGGCGGTGATCGAAGGCGGCGACCACACCGCGCCCCTCCAGCGGCGACATGCATTGGCGCGCGGTCGAGATTTCGCGCGTCACCTTGATGGGGGCATCGAATGCCCGGGTGATATCGACCTCGAAGGCGCTTTCGAGAAAGACGTTGTCGCCCCAGTGCTCATGAACCAGCGCCGCGCCGGCGTCGCGTGCCGCAAGCATATCGTAGACCGCCGGAAGCTCTTCCAGGTCCAGCGTCACCGAGGCCGCGATATCCTCGGCCTCCGCCCGGCTTGGCGCCACGCACATGGCGACAAGCTCGCCGACGTGGCGCACCTTGCCGGTCGCGAGAACGGGTTGCTCCGAGATCTTGAATCCGGGCAGGGCGGATACGGCCCGGATCGGCTTTACCGCGCCGAGATCCGACGCCGTAAAGACGACATCGCGAAAACGCTCCGGCACATGTATGCCCCTGATCCGGGCATGTGCCAGGGGACTGCGGACGAAGGCGACATCCTGCAGGCCGGCGATCCGGATATCGGCCACGTACTGGCCGCGGCCGCGCATGAAGCGATCGTCTTCCTTGCGGGTCAGGCGCGCCCCCACGCCTTGCGCACCGCCGGCGGTTGTGTCCGAGGGAAGATGGCCTTCAGCGTGCGACATGGACAGCCGTCTCCACTCGAACCCGCCATCGGCGGCTACGCGGCCACCGCACGCGGCAAGATCGGCGCGATAGCATCATGGCGCTCGCCCGCGCGCAAGCAGAACGCAGGCTGCAGCAGGCTGTCGGCGACCACTTCCGTTTTTTCGTTGTCGCGCAGGACATAGCGACCGCTCATCTGGGTGAGCACCGTGACGTCGGCATCCATGCCGGGCCGCAATGCACCAATGACATCCGAAAGTCCGAGCATTTCGGCCGGATGCGAGGTCACCATCGGCACCACCTGCTCCAGCGTCAGGCCCAGCGCCATCATCGAACTCATCGCCTGCACCAGGCTGAATTTGGCCTGGCCCGCGAACGGATGGTTCTCGTCGTCGGCGTGCTGGTCGGGCGTTCCCGCCGGGGCCGGCACGTGTGTGTTGTAGCCATGGATATCGGCTCCGAGCGTGGTTGGAACGATCCCCGCGGCGATCGCCTTGCGGGCGAGGCGGTAGGAAAAGTGGCTTCCATGGCCGACGTCGACCTTCAATCCCTTGTCGAGCGCCGCCTGGATCACCGGATGTACTTCGCCCTCGCGATTGACGAAGCCGCCGGGATGACGCGTGAAAGGATGGGCAAGGACGTCGCCGGAGCGCAGCAGCGGGATCACCCGTTCCAGGATCGTGTCGACGTCTTCGCCGTTGGTGCCGCTCTCCGGCAAACCCCACAATTGCCCGAAATGCACATAGACCGGAAGGTCGGCGCGCCGCCCGATTTCGGCGGCCATCTCGATCACGCGGATGCCCCAGCGCGCGAAGCCGCCGATTTCGGCATGGGCCTTGATGCCGCGCACGATGTCGCGGTTGGCGTTGGCCGCTTTCACGGTGGCGTCGATATCGACGCAGTCGGGGCTGTAAAGGTTGGGGTAGTAATGTCCTTCAAGTCCTCCCACCAGATAGGCCGAGAGAAAGGCGTAGGTCCGCGACCTCGACCTCTCGGCAATGAAGTGGCGGAAGCCCGGCAGGGTCATGCAGGACGGTCCGCCCTGATCGACCAGTGCGGTGACGCCGGATTGCACCCCCACCATGTCGGCGTTTACACCGAAGCGGCCCGTCACATATTGATAGACATGCGCATGGGTATCGATCAGTCCGGGCAGCACGATCTTGTCGGTAACGTCCACGATCTCTCTGGCGCTCGTCGGCAAAATGTCGGATTGAACGGCGGCGATCTTGCCATTGCGGACGGCGACATCCTTCAGGCCGTCGATGCCCGAGGCTGGATCGATGACGCGCCCCCCGCGCAGAAGCAGGTCGAATGTGGTGCTCACGGACATGGCCGGTCTCCTATCCAGGTGCCGGGCGCTGGCGCCGGCGGGAATACGAAGCGCCGGCGATATCGGGCCGGCGAGATACGAAGTATGCTTCGTAATTTGATACAGCAACTATCATGCCATGGATTGCATCAAATTCATGCAGCATAGCCAAGCACAGGGTGGTTGAAGATGGTCAAGAAAGCAGTGCACAAGAAAGGCAATTCCTGGCCGCTCGGCCAAAGGCCGGGCTTCCTGATCCGGCGGCTGCATCAGATTCACGTCGCGCTGTTCCAGAAGAAATGCGCTGCCTTCGATGTCACTCCGCTGCAGTATAGCCTGCTGTCCGCGCTGGCCCGGCGCGGAACCGCCGACCAGACCACGCTGGCGGCGGATGTCGCCCTCGATCGCACCACCACCACCGGCGCGCTTAAGCGTTTGCAATCGCGCAAATTTATCGAGCGTGCGGTCGATCGTCGGGATCGCCGGGCGCAGTTGTGCCGGCTGACCAGGGCGGGCGCAGGCCTGCTGCGCCGGATGGAAGCGTCGGCCCGCGCCGCCCACCGCGAGACCGTGGCGAATTTGAACAAGGCGGATCAGGAGCGATTCATCGCGATGATGCAGCGCATCGTGGCCGCCAGTTCGGGCGGCGAGAAGGCGACGGCGGCCGCCGCGTGAGGCGATCGACCGTACGGCACCGGTCGTGCGATTACAATCTGTGCACCGTGCCTTAAAAATGGCAGCGCTGGAAGGCCGGCGCCAGCCCGAGCCCCGGGGCCGCGCCGCAATGCGAAGTACTCTTCGCATTTTTCGCCAGCCGGCAGCGAAGCGGATCGGCCTTTTTCCTTTGCAATCCCTAGGCCCTTGGTGGGTCATCACTTCTGATCGGCGGCGAAACGGCCGGCCGTGAAACGATCGAGCCGGGATTGGCCCGGTCTGGCATGTCCCTTGCTCCGCTTCTTCGCATTGAGTTGGTGGCTAGGGTTCCGCATCGGTTTTGATGGCTGGTCCAAGAGCTGCCGCCTGGGCGGGAGAAATCCGCACAGGGCACGGCGGGATAAAATCCCGGGAGACCTCAGTGGCCAGGAATTGGCATCTCTCGGGTCCATGCCAATTCCCCAGGGTTTGCGAAGTGGAGTTGGCGATGAACGTCTCTATTTTTCACGGGTGGTCGATCATTGCCGACGTCGAGCCTGCGACGGCCGGCACCGGCTGGGGATCGAACTGATGGTTGCCTGTGCGGATGCGATCGAACGACGCTTCGGCGATGGCGGTCCGTGCGGCGAGGAGGCTGCCGGCAACGAATTCATCAGGTGCGTTCTCGCGCGAAAGACAGTGCGCCGCTACAGCGACGTCATTCCAAGCGATGGCCTGCTCGATCTGCTCGTCGCAGCAGCCTTGAGCGCGTCGGCCAAGTCGGACTTCCAGCAGGCGTCGATCCTGCGGGTCGGCGATCGCTCGCAGCGCGCTGCGATCGGCGCGCTGTTTCCGGCCATGCCGTGGATAGGCGCATCTCCGGTGTTCTTCGTATTCCTCGGCGACGCCAGACGGCTGCAGCGGATCGGCGAACTGCGCGGAAAGTCGGTCCGCAACGGAACGCTGGAGGGCTTCTTCAATGCCAGCGTCGATGCGGCGCTGGCGATGCAGACCATGATCCTGTGCGCCGAATCCGCAGGGCTCGGCGTCTGTCCCATCAGCGTCATTCGCAACGAGGTCGACAAGGTTGCCGTCATTCTCGGTTTGCCCGATCTGGTTTTCCCGGTCGCAGGACTTTGTCTCGGCTATCCCCAGGCCGAGGGTCACGTCAGTCTGCGTCTGCCGCGCCGCGTCACGACGCATCGCGATCGCTACGACGACCAGGACCTGCCGGGCGCCGTCGACGAATACGACCGCCGGCGCGATGCCTTGCACGCCATTCCGCGCGAGCAGCAGCGGTCCAATGCGGAATATGGCGAGGCGGCGTTCTACGGCTGGTCGGAAGACAAGGCCCGGCAGGCTGCCAGGGCCGAAGGCGCGGCATTCCCGCCCTACCTGCGTTCACACGGATTCAGCCTCGATTGAAAGGACCGCTCCCCCCCATCGCGCAACGTTGTTCCGCAGACCACGACAGGCCATCACCAAACACCGGAAAGCTCACCATTAAAATACACGCAACCGCTCACTCCCATTCGCTGACGCGCCGCCTGCTGCTCGGCGCGACGGCCGTTCTGGTGGCGATGCCGATGATGATCGGCAACGCGAAAGCCGCGAGCATGGAGGAGATCAAGAAGCGCGGTCTCATCGTGGCGACCGAGGACGATTTCCGTCCCTTCGAATTCGTCAAGGACGGCAAGCCGACCGGCTTCGACAACGAACTGATCGAGGATATGCGCAAAGCCGCGCCGTTTGAGATCAAGCAGGAAATCCTGCCCTGGACCGGCATCCTGGCCGGCGTCAGCACGGGCAAGTACGACGTCGCCATCACCGCGGTGATCATCACCAAGGAACGCAAGCAATCGCTTGATTTCACCAGCCCCATCGCCGACGCGACGCACTATTATGTGAAGCGCAAGGACGACAAGTCCATTTCCTCGATCAAGGATCTCAACGGCAAGACCGTCGGCGTTCAGGCCGGCAGCGCGCTGCTCGGCCGGCTTCCCGAACTCGGCGCGATGTTGGAGAAGACTGGCGGCAAGCTTGGAAAGGTCGTGGAATATACGTCCTATCCTGAAGCCTATCAGGATCTGGCGCTGGGCCGCGTTGATTACGTCGTCAATACCATCGTCAACCTGCAGACGCTGGTGGCTGAAAAGCCGGTATTCGAGCTGGGACAAGCGGTTTCCGGACCGTCGTTCCCGGCCTGGGCCGTCGCCAAGGACAGCACCGAACTGCTCGCCTTCCTGAACGACTTCATCGCCAAGGAAAAGGCCAGCGGCAGGTTCGCCGAACTCCAGAAAAAGTGGTTTGGCGAGGCCTTCCCGAACCTGCCGGTCAAGTATGAGCCGGAATTCTGACGGCCGGCCCGGCAGAACCGGTCGGTCATGAGCGGCGGCGACATCGCAGCGATCTTTCAGGGTGCCATGGTGACGGTTACGCTGTCATTCATCGGCATCCTGATCGGACTGCCGATCGGCCTTGGACTGGCTCTGCTGCGATGGGCCGATGTTCCCTTCGCTGCGAAGGTCGTGGCGCTCTATGTGAGTATCTTGCGCGCCACGCCGCTGGTCACCCTGCTGCTTCTGCTGTTTTTCGCTCTTCCCAATATCGGCGTGCCGATCAATCCGATCTCGGCGGCAATCCTTGCCCTTGTCATGAACACGTCGGCCTTCAATTGCGAAGTATGGCGGTCGGCGCTGATGAATTTTCCCAAGGACCAATATGAGGCGGCGCAGTCCGTGGGGATGACGGCCGAGATGCGCTTCCGCAGGATCGTTCTGCCGCAGATCGTGCGGGTGAGTCTTCCCGGCCTCGTCAACGAAATGTCGCTGTTGAGCAAGGTCACGCCGGTGCTCGCGGTGGTAGGTGTCGTCGATATCACCCGTGCCGCGGTCAGGATCGGCGCCCAGACCTACGAGCCGCTGCCGCCGTTTCTGGTGGCGGTGGCTCTCTATGCGCCGATCGTGTTCGCGCTGGTGTCGCTGCAGCGCTGGATCGAACGCCGCCAGGTTGCCGCCGAGGCCGCCGCATGATTCACGACTTCGGAATCGTCTGGGGAGAGCGTGCGCTGCTTCTGAGCGGGCTCGCCAACACGGCGATCCTGTCGGCGCTGTCGGCCGTGGCCGCGCTGCTGCTGGGTCTTGTCGTGACCCCCGCGCTGATGTCGAAACGGCCGGCGGTTTTCGGCGCGGCACGCGTGTTCGTCGACGGGATGCGATGCGTGCCGTTTCTGCTGTTTGCCTATATCGTCTATTACGGCCTCCCGTCGTTCGGCATCAGGCTGGACAATTGGACATCGGGGCTGGCGGCGCTGACGATCTACAATGCCGCCTACATGGCGGAAATCCTGCGCGGCGCCTGGGCGGTGCAGCCGCGCGAACCGATCGAGGCCGGCATCGCATTCGGTTTTTCCGACATCCGGCTGTTTCGCCGCATCATTCTCCCGCCGCTGCTGCTTTCGGCAGGCCCCGTGATCGGCAACCAGATGATTCAGATCATCAAGGACAGCGCCTTCCTCTCCATCATCGCACTTCCTGAACTGACCCATGCCGCAAGCTCGATCCAGTCGCGGCACTACGTTCCGTTCGCGGCCTTCATCACCGCGGTGTTTCTGTATTGGGGACTCTGCCTCATCATCGAGGCGGGCGTCGGTTCGATCGGCCGCGTCGCCGAAGCACGCCGGTAGGGACGCGCAATGACGGAAACCAGCAAGGTGCTCGACGTGGCCGGGGTCTCGAAGCGGTTTGGCGATGTCGAAGTACTCTCCGACGTCAGCTTCCAGGTCGACAAGGGCGAGACCGTCTGCGTGCTCGGGCCATCGGGCTCGGGCAAATCGACGCTGCTGCGCTGTATCAACTGGCTCGAACGGCCGGACGCCGGGCAGATCTATCTGAACGGGGAGCGGATCGGCATCAACAACGCCGGCATCGTCATGGGCGACCGCGAATTGTCCAAGATCAGAACGCGCATCGGCATGGTATTCCAGCATTTTGCGCTCTGGCCCCATCTCACCGTGCTGCAAAATCTGATGGAGGCGCCGGTTCAGGTGCTGAAGCGGCCGAAGGCCGAAGTACATGACGAGGCGCTGGCGCTGCTTGCCAAAGTGGGCCTGAGCGACAAGCGCGACGCCTTTCCGGCGAAACTCTCGGGCGGGCAGAAGCAGCGCGTCGGCATCGCCCGCGCATTGGCGATGCGTCCGGATCTGCTGCTGTTTGACGAACCCACCAGCGCGCTCGATCCGGAACTCGTCGGCGAGGTTCTGGTGGTGATGCGGGATCTCGCCCGCGAGGGAATGACGATGGTGATCGTCACCCACGAGATGGCTTTCGCGCGCGATGCGGCGACGCGGGTGTTGTTTCTCGATCGCGGGCGGGCCGTCGAAACCGGATCGCCGGAGATATTCTTCTCCAATCCAGTTACTGAACGGGCGCGGCAGTTTCTGCAGCGCTATGCCGGTGACATCGCCCACAGCAAGCGCTGACGACAACCTGTCCGGAGGACCCATCATGCATCCCATCTTCCATCTTCTGCCCGACGCCCCGAAGCCGGTCGCGCCCTACAGCCACGCCGTCGAGGCCGGCGGATTTGTGTTCGTGACCGGACAACTCGCCACCGATCCGGTCGACGACTCCCTGCCAATCCCGCCCGGCATCGAGGCCCAGACGCACAAGGTGATGGATAATCTGAGCCGCGTGCTCGGGGGCTGCGGGCTCACGCTTGCCAATGTGGCCTGCGTGCGCGTCTTCCTGACCGACTTCAACGGCGACTACGCCAGGATGAACGAAATCTACGCGACCTATTTCGCCTCGGACAAGCGTCCGGCCCGCACCACGGTCGGGGTGACCGGGCTTGCCCGCGGCGGAATCATCGAGATCGACATGATCGCGGTCAGACCGTGAGGCGCGAACATGTCTGATGCGCTCATCGAAATTCCCGCGCGGCGCGGCAAGGCTGCCCTTGTGTCGGCCGGGCAGGTGATCACCGTCGTCAATACCCACGGCGAGCAGGTGGTCGATACCTGGGCGTTCAACCGCGCCGATCTCGGCGAGTTCATGTCGAACGAGCATACCCGCGCGCACAGCCTGCACCTCGTCCCCAGGCCCGGCGACGTCCTGCGCACCAACAGGCGGCGGCCGATCCTGACCTTGATCGAGGACACCTCCGGCGGAATCCACGATACCCTGATTGCCGCCTGCGATCGCTACCGCTACGCCTTTCTCGGGGTCGAGGGCCTTCACGACAACTGCACCGACAACCTGTTTGCCGGAATGCGCGAACTGAAGCTGGTGCCGCCGGAAGTGCCAAGCCCGCTCAACCTGTTCATGAATATTCCGTGGGATCCCGACGGCACACTTGGCTTTGCCGCGCCGCCACGGCCTGTGCCAGGAGGCTACGTCCGCCTGCGGGCCGAGATGGATCTGGTAATCGCGTTTTCCGCCTGCCCGCAGGACATCCTGCCGATCAACGGCAAGGCCGGAAAGCCGGTCGAGGCGCATTTCAGGATCGACAAGGAAAATTCCAGATTCGGAGCGGCGACATGACCACGGCAAGGACCAGGCAAGAAATGACGGAGGCCAACCGGCGGCGCTACGAAGAACTCCGCGCGGCCGGACAGGAGCTGACCCCAAAAGGTCTTCCGTCCGCGACGGCGCTGAACTGCGCTCCGCTCGCGGCCGATGCCGTGATCAGCCGCGAGCAGGTGCCTGCCGGGTGGTACACCGCCGTTCGTCTGCGGCGCGGCGAGGCGCTGCGGATGGTTGATGATTCCGGACGCGCCAGCGTTTCCTTGATCGGTTGGCGGGAAGAGGATACTTCCGAGCGGATCAATTGCGCCGACACCGTCAAGGTGCAATGGAGTGCCGCGATCTCGAAAGGCCGCGTCCTGCTCTCGGACATGGGCCGCGTATTCCTCTCGGTGGTCGAGGACACCAGTGGCGCCCACGATCTGCTGGTGGGAGGATCCACGCCGGCCTCGACGCGCGCCGCCTTTGGCGCGGTTACGCGCAACACGCATGAGAATTTCCTCGCCGCCGCCGCCAAGGTCGGGCTCGGCCTGCGGGACATTCCGCCCTGTGTTACGTTTTTTGCGCCGGTATCGCTGGATGCCAACGGGCGCTTCCTCTGGACGGCCGACCGAAAGCGGCCGGGGGACTTCGTCGACCTGCGCGCGGAGATGAATCTGTTGCTGGTGCTGTCGAATTGCGCCCATCCGCTCGATCCGGCACGGCCGGCGGCCGCCGATCCCGTCACCCTGTTTCGTCACCGAGCCCCGTCGCCCCCACCGGACGATTCCTGCCGGACGACATCGCCGGAAATCGTTCGGGCCTTTGAATTTACCGACCGGCTTTACGCCTGAGGAGTGACGTCAATGACTGGTCTCGCAGCCCCGATCTCGGCGCCCGATGCATCCGACGCGGTCTATAGCCATGACATTCCGGCGGAACGGCCCTGGTCCCGCATTCTGAAACAGGGACAAACCCTGCGGATTGTCGATAGCGAGGGCCAGCAGGCGGTCGATGCGCTGCTCTATTGCGCCCACGATCCGGCGGAGCGCTACAGCAGCCAGGATACATTGCGGGTTCAGGGATCGGCCTATGTCGAACTCGGAACGAAGTTGATCTCGAACAGGGGCCGGGTCATGGCGCATCTGACCGCCGATTCCTGCGGGCGGCATGACACGTCGGCGGGATGTTGTTCCTGCGAGAGCAACGCGGTCCGTTTCGGCGAGGCGACCAGGTTCCAGCACGCCTGCCGGGAGAACTTCATTCTCGAGCTGTCGAAGCATGGATTGACCAAGCGCGACATCGTTTCGAATCTTAATTTCTTCATGAACGTTCCGATCGATCCCTCCGGGGCGTTTACGGTGGTCGACGGCATCTCGGCGCCGGGGAATTATGTCGACGTCACCGCCGACATGGACGTGCTGTTCGTCATCTCCAACTGTCCGCAGGTCAACAACCCCTGCAACGGCTTCAACCCGACCCCGATACGGGTCTTGATCTGGGATCCACCGGAAAAGTAGCGGAAGGACGGAGGCCAACGAACCATCACAATGCCGCGCGCCGTTGTGGTTTCTGCGGTTGTGGCATACCGTTTGCTTGGAAATTGAGCTCGGCTTTGGCGTAGCGAGCTCCCGGCTTCGACTGCGCCACGATACATTCGGCTGGCCCGAGCCAGCGAACCGATCCTACGAAACTCAAGGGGAGTTGCTCACATGCCGACAAAATTCACGCGTCGCCAGGCCCTCGTTGTTCCCGCCGGGATCGCATTCGGAAGCCTCATCGGCCGACCGGCGATGGCCGCCGAACCCGTCAAGATAGGGTTGGTTGCGGCGCTTTCCGGTGCCTCCGCCAAGTCGGGCGAGGGGATCACCCGCGGGCTCACCATCGCCATCGACGAGATCAACGCCAAGGGCGGAGTGCTCGGCGGCCGGATGCTTGAGCTGGTCCGCCGCGACGACGAATCCAACCCGGCCAAAGGCCAGACCGCCGCGCGGGAATTGATCGACAAGGAGGGCGTCGCCATCCTGTTCGGCGGTATCGACAGTCCGGTCTCGCTGGCGATCGTGCCGGTGGCGAACGCGGCGCAAGTGCCCTTCATGGGCGTGTGGGCGGCCGCAACCAACATTACCCGCAACGGCGCCAATCCCAATTTCGTGTTCCGTGTCTCCGCGGTGGACGTTCTGGTCGACCGCGCCCTGATCAAATACGCCACGACCAAGTTCGGCGCGAAGGCGCCCGGACTGATGCTGGTCAACAATGGCTGGGGCGAGTCCAATCTCGCCGGGCTCACGGCCGCCGCGCAAGCTGCGGGCATCAAGCTCGCCGGCGCCGAGAAGTTCGACGACAAGGATGCGGACATGACACCGCAGCTGCAGCGCCTGCGCGACGGCGGCGCGGACACGGTGATCCTGGTCGGCAACGCTGCGCCGGGCGCGCAGGTGATCAAGTCGCTGCAGCGGTCCGCCTGGACGGTGCCGATCGTCTCGCATTGGGGTATCTCGGGCGGGCGCTTCACCGAGCTTGCGGGATCCTGGGCCGGGAAGGTGCATTTCATCCAGACCTACAGCTTCTTCGGGCCGCAAAACGATGTCGGCAAGCAGGTGCTGGCGGCGCTGATGAAGAAATATCCTGACATCAAGGGCCCCGGCGACGTCACGCCGCCGGTCGGGGTGGCCAATGCCTACGACGCGATGCAGCTGACCGCGCTGGCGATGACCAAGGCCGGCTCGGCCGAAGGACCCAAGCTGCGCGAGGGATTCCTGGCCATCGAAAGCTATCAGGGGCTGATCAAGAACTACACCAAGCCCTTCACCGACGCCAACCACGACGCCCTGAATGAAAATGATTACGTCATGGTCCGCTATAACGGAGATCAGATCGAGCCGGTCACGGGCTGAGCCATGCTCGCGACCGCACTTGTCTCGGGGCTCAGTCTCGGCAGCATCTATGGCCTGATCGCGCTGGGGTTCACGTTGACGTTTGCCGTCTCCGGCACGGTGAACTTCGCGCAGGGCTCATCGGTGATGCTGGGCGCGGTGGTTTGCCATGCGCTCGCGGTCGGGCTGCACTGGCCGATGCTGGCCGCGGTGCCCGTGGCGCTGCTGGCTTGCGCGGTGTGGGGGCTGATCGTCGAACGCATCGCGGTCCGGCCCTTCGTCGCGCGCGGCTGATGAGCATCGACGTGACCCGGCTGATTGCGCTGACTTACGCGGCGGCGGCACTGCTGGCCGGGATCGGCGGCATCCTGATCGCGCCGGTGTACAACGTGGCGTATGACATGGGCACGCTGTTCGGTATCAAGGCTTTCGCGGTGGCGATCCTCGGCGGCCTCACCAACCCCTGGGGTGTCGTGATCGCGGGCCTCGGCTACGGTCTCGTGGAGGCCTGTGCCACGACGTGGCTTGGTTCCGGCAGCACCCAGATCGTCACATTCTCCGCCGTGATCGCCGCGCTGGTCCTCGCGCCGTCCGGACTGTTCGGTCGCCGCACCAGGGTGCGGGTATGAAAGCCATCATCGCCGGCGTCGCCGCGGTGCTCGTCGGCGCCGCCGCGATCGCGATCTGCCTGCTCGCGCCCGGCTATTACGCGTATCTCCTGGGAACGCTGGCGACCACGGCGCTGGTCGGCGTCGGGCTGAACGTGTTGCTCGGCCTCGCTGGCGAGGTGTCGCTCGGCCAGGCCGGCTTCCTGGCGCTCGGCGCCTATGGGGTCGGAATTCTCACCACCAAGGCCGGGCTGAACTTCTGGGAAGCCTTGCCGCTTGCCGTCCTGCTGGTCGCGGCGATATCGGCGGCTTTGTCGATTCCGGCGCTTCGGGTCACTGGTCCGTATCTGGCCATGGTGACCATCGCCTTCGGCTTCATCGTCGAATCCGTCTCGGTCGAGTGGCGCGATCTCACCGGCGGCTCCAGCGGCCTTACCGGAATTCCGGCGCCGTTCGGCACCGGCGGCACGGCGCTGTTGGCCTGCGCCCTCTGCGTCCTTGCCCTCGTTGCATTTCATTATTTCGCGCGAAATCCGCTGGGCCTCGCGATGCAGGCCATCGCCTCGGCGCCGGCGGCGGCGCGCGGCGTCGGTATCAGCGCGCTGCCGGTGCGCACCGCCGCCTTCGTATTGGCCGCCGTCGCGGCGGGTCTCGCCGGCGGCCTGCAGGCGGCGCTGACCGGATTCATCGCACCCAGCTCGTTTCCATTCTCGCAGTCGATCCTGTTTCTGCTGGTGGTGGTCGTGGGCGGCGCGGGCCGCACGCTGGGACCCCTGGTGGGGTCCGCGGTGGTTGTATTGTTGCCCGAACTGCTCGCGGGCCTCGCCGAATACCGCCTGCTGGTTTTCGGCGGCGGCCTGCTGATCGTGCTGTGGGCGGCCCCGGGCGGCATCGCGGGCGCCGTCGCCCGTCTGATGCTGTCGAAGGAATCCGCGCCAAACCCGAAACCCGATATCGATCTCGCGCTGGCCCATATCACCGGTGCGCGCGGCAGCCTCGCCGCCGAAGGCGTGCGCGTCGCGTTCGGCGGCGTCATCGCGGTGGCCGGCGTCGACATGACCGCGCAGCCCGGCCGCGTGCCCGCGGTGATCGGTCCGAACGGCGCCGGCAAGCCCACGCTGCTCAATCTGGTCAGCGGATTCCAGCGGCCGGATTCCGGGATGGTCCGGGTCGGCGGCCGGGATATCACGGGACAGCCGGCGCACGAGGTCGCGCGGGCCGGTCTTGCCCGCACGTTCCAGACCGCGCAGCCCTTTGCAGGATTGAGCGTGCTGGACAACATCCGCCTTGGCCTGCTGCGCGGCTCTTGGCGCGGCGAGGCGCCGGCGAAGCTGGCGCGCGCGCTGTTGTCGCTGGTCGGCTATTCCGGATCGGAAACCGCGCTCGCCGCCACGCTGCCGCATGTCGATCGCCGCCTTGTCGAGATCGCCCGCGCGCTTGCCACCGCGCCCGCCGTGCTGCTGCTGGACGAGCCGGCCGCCGGGCTCAGCGACGCCGACACCGCGAAGCTGGGCGGCCTGCTGCAACGCCTGGCGCGCGCGGGTCTTGCCGTCGTGCTGGTCGAGCACGACATGGCGCTGGTGATGTCGATCTCCGACGAGA
>VFSW01007998.1_pt1 | contig 15263 bp, 14 predicted proteins | sample 5358111 | NCBI WGS metagenome assembly VFSW01 (sample SAMN11554181, study PRJNA540505) | mine drainage metagenome | isolation source: sediment from site ElyBrook_90M | place: USA: Ely Copper Mine, Vershire, VT | collected 2017
GAACATCAATGCAAATCCTGCAGCGACAATGAACTTACGCATGGAGGTCTCCTTGTAGTCGCGGTCTGACCTGATCCCGGCCGCACTCTCAAGGTCTACGCGGCTGCAGGGCAAATGGTTCCCAGTACAATTTCTGATTCGCATGAAAGTGGACAGTTTGGCTTCGCGGGCGGCTGGCACGAGAATAGAGGGATGTTGGACTTTTTGCGCGGAATTGCAATAGTGGTGGCGTTCTTCTGGTTCGGAACCCTGCTGCATCGGGTAGGTGTGCCCATTCCCGGCGGGGTGCTGGGGCTGCTGCTGTTTTTTGCGGCGCTGACGGCAGGGCTGGTCAAGCTCCAGTGGGTGGAACGCGCGGCCAATCTGCTGCTGCGCCACATGGTGCTCCTCTTTGTTCCGCTCACAGTCGGGCTCATGGAGATGGGCCACGTGCTCTCACGGCAGGCCATTGCCCTGACGGCAAGCCTGCTGGTCAGCTTCCTTGCCGTGCTGCTCACCACCGGTCTGCTGGGCCGATGGCTGCTGCCCGCCGCGGCTGAGCCGCAGCCGGAGCATTTGCTCGAGCAGGATGGTGCGGAGGCTGGCCGATGAATCCAGCGCTTTGGTTCCGCAGTCCGGTCGTTAGCATTGGGATTACTGTCGCGGCCTATGCCGCGGCGCTCGCCCTGCACCGGCGCTGGCGTTGGGTTCCGCCGATCGTGGCCGCATGTCTGCCGATCATTGCCGCGCTGCTCCTGTTCCGCGAGCCCTATGCGGAGTACAACCGCGGAGGCGATCTGCTCACCTGGTGGCTGGGTCCGGCAACCGTGGCGCTGGCGGTACCCATGTACCGCAACGGAAAGCGGTTGCGCCGTTCACTGCCGGGGCTGCTGGGAATGGTGCTGGCCGGGTCCGTGGTGGGCATGGTGACGGCGGGCGGGACGGCCTGGCTACTGGGCGCGCCGCTGCCCGTGGCGATGTCCGCCGTGCCAAAATCCGTGACCACGCCGATTGCCATCGAGGTCAGTCAGGAACTGGGCGGCATTCCGCAAATCACGATTGCTCTGGTGATTCTGGCCGGCGTTCTCGGCGCGACCTTTGGACCAGTGCTGCTGCGCCTGGCAGGGGTGCGCGACAACCGCGCCATCGGCGCAGCCATGGGCTCAGCCTCGCATGGCATTGGCACGGCCAGTCTGGTGCGCCACTCAGAGATGCAGGCGGCCGTTTCGTCGTGGGCCATGGCCACAGCCGGCGTGCTTACTTCACTGCTGGCCGCGCTACTGGGGCTGTATCTGCGGTGACGGATGGCGCGCTATTCTGAAGGCGCGATGACTTCCTCCAATCCTTCGTTGCGGCGCGTGGCGGTCTATTGCGGGTCGGCAGACGGCAACGATCCTGTGTTTCTGGCCGAGGCGCGCACGTTAGGCTCGGCAATTGCCGCGGCCGGTCTGGGGCTTGTCTATGGCGGGGCGAGCGTGGGCCTGATGGGCGCCGTGGCCGACGCAGCCCTGGAGGGTGGCGCCGAGGTGATTGGCGTCCTGCCGCGGGTGCTGGCCGGCAGTGAGATTGCCCACGCCGGGCTGTCGCGGCTGGAGGTGGCCGCCACCATGCACGCCCGCAAGGCGCGCATGGCGAAACTCGCGAATGCGTTTCTCATTCTGCCAGGCGGTTATGGAACGCTAGACGAGCTGATGGAGATTGTGACCTGGGCCCAACTCAGGCTCCACGCCAAACCCTGCATCCTCATTAACACCTGCGGCTATTGGAATGGACTGCTGGAATTTCTGGACTCAGCCGTCGCAGCGGGCTTCTTGAAGACAAAGAACAGAGAACTGCTCCACGTGGCGAGTGGAGCCGAGGAGGCGGTCCGCATGGCAGATCAGCTGCGTGCGTGAGCTCGCCGCATCGACGATCAAGATGCATCGCAGCGGAAGCAAACCCCTTTTCGCTCTTCTCCCGGACCGGGACGCTTGGATGAATTGCACCAGACCCGCATCGGGTGACCGCCCGAAGTGAGCGAAGCTGGCTCTTGAGTGCCAATAGCATGAACGTTTGGTGCGAATAGCATGAACGTTGTAGTAGAAGGTGGTTGGAGAAATCTCAAATCATGCTAGCCTATGGGCCTGGAGATCGCATGAATCAGGATGGTCATCAACAGATTTATCGTGCCGCTTTTGAAGCGGCGAGTCGTGAACTCAGTGAAATTCAAGCCATGTACGAGCAGTTGCGCGCTCGGAAAGACCAGATCGACAAGATGGTGGCAGTGCTGAAGCCGCTTGTGGGTGTGGACGGACAAGGCCCCACTCTGGTTCAACAGGCCCCATCCGAATCCGGGCAGCAGGGAGCGGCCTCGCCGTCAGGCGAAGCGGAGCAGGGCGCCAACCCTTCCTACGACTTTATGAAGGGGGCTCAAGTAGCGCCAGCGCGGACTCAGCCCACCGAATCCGGCTCGTGGTCGAACCCCTTTGAGGCTTCCCTAAAGCGGGCTATCGGCTAGAAAGTCTAGAACAGGGAGTCTGGCCGCTTTCCCGCCGGGCCTCCTGGCTTCTTTGCCGCGTGAAGCGTGCGCCCGCCGCAAGTCAATCATTTGCGGCGGGCGCGTTCGCGCTGCAACTCGCGATAGACCTCGCTGTTTGATTGGCCTAGCTCGCGCGCGAGGCGCTTTAGAGCTTCTTTTTCGTCAATTCCGGTCGCGGCTTGCAGGCGGACGACACGGTCAGCGATTTTTTCAGCGCTCCCTGCCGGCTCCTCGGTGCCCGATGAGGTGGGCGCTTCGACGAGAAGGGTAAATTCGCCACGGATTCGGTCACGGCTGGCAAGATCATTGCGCACTTCCGCCACTGCGCCGCGCAGGAATTCTTCGTGAACCTTAGTCAGTTCGCGGGCAGCAACGACGCGTAATGTCGGCCCCCAGACTGATTCGAGATCGGACAAAGTCTCAAGAATGCGGTGCGGGGCTTCGTAAAAAATCAGTGTTAGGGTAGAGTCGCGTGGCTCGGCGGCAAGGGCCTCCAGGCGGGTGCGGCGCGCCCCTGCCTTCTCCGGTAAAAATCCAAGAAACGTGAATTCAGCGGTGGGCAGACCCGAAGCGACAAGCGCGCTCAGCGCGGCATTTGCGCCCGGAATCGGAATCACCGGCACGCCAGCGGCGATGGCTTCGGCGACGAGCCAGCCGCCGGGGTCGCTGATGCCGGGCATGCCTGCGTCCGAAACCACGGCGATGCGGCCACCTGCTTTCAGGACATCAATCAACTCCGCGGCGCGTTGACGCTCGTTGTGCTGGTGGAAGCTCACTGTGGGAGTCGTGATCTGGAAGTGGTTGAGCAGCTTTTGTGTCTGGCGGGTGTCTTCGCAGGCGATACGGTCGGCGCGCTTGAGAACGTCGAGGGCGCGCAGGGTGATGTCGCTCAGGTTGCCGATGGGGGTTGCTACCAGATAAAGGGCAGGGGCGAGCAGTGTGGAATCATCGCCGGCCATGTGAAGCTAATTCCCGGATTCTTCCCGCTCGATGCGGCGCTGTTCCGCCAAAAGCGTCATCGAGCTCATGAGGTTCTGCACACTGACAATGCCGACCACGCGTCCGCTCTCAGTGACCGGGATGAGCGAGAGGCCATGCCCGGCGGTGAGGCGGCGAATCGTAGTGCCCAGGGTGTCCTCGGGTCGGGCGACCTGGAAGGCGCGGGACATGACGGACTGCACATAGCCGTTACCGTCGTTGCGCAGGGCGTCGACAATGCGCTGGCGCGAGACGATGCCGACCAGTTGCGGACCGCGCACAACAGGAAAGTCTTCCTGCAGCGAATGAACACAACGGGCGAGGGCATCGGCCAATGTGTCGGAGGGTGACAGAGTTGCGAAATCGGTGAGCATGACTTCGCGCATATGCACCGTATCCACTACGGATTGGAAGAAAACGCCCTGGTCCTCGATCTGTGCGCCAATCATGATGAAAAAACCTGCAATGATGAGCCAAGGGCTGTGCAACAACATCCCGGCAATCATGGCGATGAGGGCCAGCAACTGGCCCAGCCCTGTTGTGGCGCGGCCAGCAGGAGCAAGGCCGTGTTTACGCGCAAAGCTGCCGCGGAGCAGGCGTCCGCAGTCGAGCGGATAGGCGGGAAGCAGATGCAGCAGGGCAAGGCAGGCCTGCATCCAGACCATGCTGCGCAGTAGATAGGCTGAACTGATCCATGGCTGTTCGAAGAGTTTGAGGTCACCGCCCGCGCCGAGCAATGTGACCGCCAGCATCACCGCCGTGGCCGCGTTGGCCAGGGGACCCGCAAGAGCCATCGCAAATTGTGCCGCACCGTGATTGGAGCCTTCCTGGCTCTCGGGAGTGGCGTAGGCAAAGAGGCCGCCGATGGGCAAGACAAGGACGGCACGCAGGCGGAGGCCGAGCCATGCGGCCACCAGCAAGCGTGCGACTTCGCGCACGAGAACGGCCATGACCAGCACAAAAAAGAGTCCCAGGCCGCGGGCGATGCCGTCGGAGGCGCTCAAGGCCAGGCAGACCACCGCCAGCAATGGGAAAAAGGCGTGGATGCGCAACTCGACGCCCATCCAGCGGCCCAGCGGAATTGACCAGCCTCGCATATCGTAATTGTAGAGGCTCCGGGCAGGGAGCGTGTTTCGTTTATGCTGTTCTGCGATGCGCATCATTGCAGGAACGCTTCGCTCGCGTACGCTGGAAGCTCCCGCGGGGCTGGCGACAAGGCCCACCAGTGATCGGTTGCGGGAGACGCTTTTCAATGTGCTGGCGCCGCGGATTGAGGGCGCGCAGGTGCTGGATTTGTATGCCGGATCAGGCGCCGTGGGGATAGAGGCGCTGAGCCGCGGTGCCCTGCGCGTGGTGTTTGTGGAGCGTGCTCCGGCGGCCCTGAAGGTATTGCGCACGAACCTTGCCCGGCTTGGTCTCACCAGGGGATTCACGGTGCAGGGGGGGGCGGCGAGTGCTTGGCTCAGGCGTGCTCGCGGCGCTGAGCGCGGATTTGACGTGATCTTTCTCGATCCTCCGTACAATGCCGCCGAGGAGTATGCAGACACGCTAGGATTGCTGGGCAGTGCCGCCGCAGGCCTTCTGGCCGAGGGCGCGGTGGTGATCGCAGAGCACCGGCGCAAGCAGAAGATGGAAGAGCACTACGGCGTCCTGGAACATACGCGGTTGCTGCCGCAGGGGGATGCAGCACTGAGTTTCTATGGTGTGAGCCGAAAGAGTTTGTCTGAATGACTTTGAGCCGCAGTATGAAAGTAGGGAAGGCAGAGATGACAATCCAATGCAGGTTGATTCTGGCAGCGCTGTTCTGTGCCTCCGCTTTGCATGCACAGAACACAGATGCGTGGGCGATTCGACCGTTTGCGCGCCCGGCAGAGGGCAATCCCGTGGTGACGCCGCGGCCCGAGTCGCAATTTATGGATCCAATCGAGAAGAAGCCGGTGCAATGGGAGGCGCTGCACACGTTCAATCCCGCGGCCATTGTCCGCGATGGCAAGGTCTTTGTGCTGTATCGCGCGGAGGATAACTCGGGCGCGATGGAGATTGGCGGGCACACTTCGCGCCTCGGCCTCGCGGAGAGCAGGGACGGCATCCATTTCAAGCGCATGGGTGAGCCGGTATTTTATCCGGCCGTGGATGACCAGAAGGCACGCGAGTGGCCGGGCGGCGTGGAAGACCCGCGCATCGTGGAGGCCGAGGACGGCAGCTATGTGCTGACCTATACACAGTGGAATCGCACGACCTACTCGGTGGGCATCGCCACTTCACGGGACCTGATGCACTGGACCAAAGATGGACCGGCCTTCCTGACGGCGAAGGGCGGCAAGTATGCGCATCTCCAGTACAAGTCGGCGGGCATCGTGACGCAGCTCGTGAAGGGACGGCTGATTGCGGCAAAACTCAATGGCTTCTACTGGATGTACTGGGGCGAAGGCGCGATTCACCTGGCAACTTCTGCGGACCTGATCCACTGGACCCCGGTGGAGGACCAGCGCGGCGAGCCGGTGGAGCTGCTACGGCCCCGCGCAGGGCACTTCGACAGCAGCTTTCCTGAGACCGGGCCGCCGCCGGTGCTGACCAAGGCGGGGATTGTGGTGGTCTACAACGGCAAGAACGCAACCGGACACGATTCCGGGTTGGACGGCGACCCGGCGCTGGGCCCGAATGCCTACGCGGCGGGCGAGGCGTTGTTCGACCTGCGCAATCCTGCCTACCTGATTGGGCAGACGGATGGGCCGGTGCTCAAGCCCGAGATGCCCTACGAAAAGACCGGCCAGTACGCGGCGGGAACAACCTTTGCCGAAGGACTGGTGTGGTTCCACAAGAAGTGGTTCTTGTATTACGGCTGTGCGGATTCGCTGGTGGCGGTGGCTACGGCACCGGGGGAGTGAGCGCGGTGGGGACTCGGTTGCTGGGTAGATGTTAGGGTTTGCAGAGCCGCGCAGCGGTGAGTGCGCCCAAGACCATGCAGGCGGCGATGGTGGCGAGGCCCACGATGTAGGTGTGCGTGGCCTGGTGGAGCCAGCCCATGAGAACGGGGCCGACGAAGCCGCCCAGGTTGCCGATGGAGTTGATGACCGCGATGTGCGCGGCGACCATAGGACCGGCAAGCGCTACGGTGGAGGCTGTCCAAAAGACAGGCATAGCCGCCAGCACGCCAATGGCCGCCAGCGCGAAGCCTGCAATCGCTGTGGCTGCGTTCGGTGCAAAGGCGGCGAGCAGGAATCCTGCGGCGGCCGTGAGGTAGGCTCCGGCAAGATGAAAGCGGCGCTCGCGGAAGCGGTCGGAACTGCGGCTCCAGAGGACCGTGGCGAAGGTGGCGGCAAGATAAGGCAGCGCGGCGGCCCAGCCGAGAGTCCTCAGGGTAAGCCCGTGCGATGCAAGAACGGTGGGCAGCCAGAATCCAAGGCCATAGATGCCGATGGTCATGCAGAAGTAGGCGAAGCTCCAGGCATAGACGGCGGGCTGCGCGGTAAAGATATCCAGAATTGAATGTGCTTGCGCGGGGTGGGAGGGCTCAGCTTCGCGTAGGTCGCGTGCGAGAGCTTGCTGCTGTCCGGGCGTCAGCCAGGCCACATCGACGGGCTTGTCGGGCAGGAAGTAGAGGACAAGGAAGCCCAGGAGAATCGCGGGCGAGCCCTCCATGAGGAAGAGCCACTGCCAGCCTTTGAGGCCCAGCATGTTGTGGAGTTCGAGGATGCGCGCCGAGATGGGCGCGCCGACAAGGTTTGAGAGCGGAATGGCGGTGACGAACATCGCGGTGACGCTGGAGCGGACCGAGGGCGGCAGCCAGAAGGTCAGGTAAAGGATGATGCCGGGGAAGAAGCCGGCCTCGGCCGCGCCAAGCAGAAAGCGGAGCACGATGTAAAGGGTTGCATTGGGAACGAAGGCCGTTGAAACAGAGACCAGGCCCCAGAGGATCATGATGACCATGATCCAGCGGCGCGCGCCAAAGCGCAGCAGCATCAGGTTGCTGGGAAGTTCAAAAATAAAGTAGCCGAAAAAGAACATGCCCGCTGCCAGGCCAAAGAGGCTCGCGTCGATGTGAAGGTCGCGATTCATGGTGAGCGCGGCAAAGCTGATGTTGACGCGGTCAAGAAACGCGACGAGGTAGAGCAGGATGAGAAAGGGAATAATGCGGCGCGAGATCGTGCGGTAGAGGGGATTCATGGATGTACTGGGTGCGCGGTGAAGGGGCTTCAGGAAACACAGGGAGTATTGCATGCGCGCGTGACACTGGCAAACAAGTGGTGACGCCGCGCTCTTATACTGGCTGAACGGAAAGAGAGGCTTGTCATTACTCCTATCTCCTTGGTATCGGTTCTGGAATCGGCGGAGCGCGGTTTGCTGCGGGTGAAGACCCATGCGCCGGGGCCTGCGGGGCAGTTGCCGCTCTCAGCTGAGATGCTGCTCACCGAGCCGTCCGGGAATCTCTTTGGTTTGAGCCAGAATGCGGGGATGGGCTGGGAGGCTGGACGCCTGCTGGACCCTGAGTTTCTGATCCTGAGTACGCATGGCGGGCTGCGCGCGGAAGATGGAAGCCCGATCGCTCTGGGCTTTCACACCGGACACTGGGAGGTCGGGCTGCTCGTTGCAGAAGCAGCGCGCGAGTTGAAGCTGCTGCATGCAATACCTTTTGCCGGGGCGTGCACTGACCCCTGCGATGGGCGCACCCAGGGCACCGCCGGGATGATGGATTCGCTTCCGTTCCGCAACGACGCGGCGATGGTGCTGCGGCGGCTGATGCGCTCACTGCCGACGGGCAGGGGCGTTCTGGGCGTGGCCACATGCGACAAGGGGCTGCCCGCGATGATGATGGCGCTGGCGTCTGCGGGCAGACTGCCTGCGGTGCTGGTGCCGGGCGGCGTGACGCTGCTGCCGGAGCAGGGCGAGGACGCGGGCAAGGTGCAGACCATTGGCGCGCGCTTTGCGCAGCAGCAGATCACGCTGGAGTATGCGGCCGAGGTGGGCTGCCGCGCATGCGCCTCGCCCGGCGGGGGATGCCAGTTTCTCGGCACGGCGGCCACAGCGCAGGTGGTGGGCGAGGCGCTGGGGTTGTCGTTGCCGCACACGGCGCTGGCGCCCTCGGGCCAGCCGGTGTGGCTGGATGCGGCGAAGCGTTCGGCGCGGGCTTTGATGCGCATGCACCAGGCGGGTATGGGCGTACGAGACGTGCTGACGGCGGCCAGCATACGCAATGCGATGGTGCTCCATGCGGCCTTTGGCGGATCGACGAATCTGCTGCTGCATCTTCCGGCGGTGGCGTTTTCGGCAGGACTTGCGCGTCCTACGGTAGAGGACTGGACCTCAGTGAATAGGCTGGTTCCGCGGCTTGTGGACGCCTTGCCGAATGGCCCTCGTGGCTTTGCCACAGTGCAGGTGTTCTTGGCGGGCGGCGTGCCCGAGGTGATGCTGGAGCTGCGCGCTGCGGGGCTTCTCGACACACGCGCCAAGACCGTGAGCGGAGAGACTCTGGACGCGTGCCTGGATTGGTGGGCACAGAGTGAGAGGCGGCGCACGCTGCGGGCCTCTCTCAAAGAGCAGGATGGGATTGATGCCGACGACGTGATCATGACGCGGGATCGTGCGCGGCAATCCGGGCTGACGGCGACGGTCTGCTTCCCCAAGGGCAATCTTGCGCCGGAGGGCGCGGTGATCAAGAGCACGGCCATCGATCCCTCCCTGATTGACGACGCGGGTGTCTACCGGCATCGAGGCCCGGCGCGCGTTTTTACGACGGAAGCGGCGGCGATTGCGGCGATCAAGACCGGCGCGATTGGCCACGGCGATGTGCTGGCGCTCCTCTGCGGCGGTCCCAAGGGCGCGGGGATGCAGGAGATTTATCAGGTTACGTCGGCGCTGAAGGCGCTGCCGCACTGCAAGCACGTGGCAGTGCTGACGGATGCGCGCTTCAGCGGGGTTTCAACCGGCGCGTGTATCGGCCATATCTCGCCGGAGGCGCTGGCCGGCGGGCCGGTGGGCAGGCTTGTCGAGGGCGACGTCATTGAGATTGTGATTGACCGCGCGCGGCTGACGGGCAGCGTGAACCTGGTGGGCGATTCGTCGGGCGTATTTGACGCGGACGAGGGCGCGCGGAGGCTGGCCACGCGCGCACCGCGGCCAGATCTTGCGCCGCATCCTGATCTGCCGGATGACACTCGGCTGTGGGCGGCGCTGGTCGCGGCCAGCGGCGGCGTGTGGGGTGGCTGCGTGTATGACGTGGAGCGCATTGTGGCGCGGCTGGACGATCACCGTTAGGCATTGCTTGAGCGGTATGAAGGCCAGGATCCGAGGTAAAGGGATGAGAAGTGTGATGTGTGCATCGTTGCTGGCGGGGGCGCTGCTGGCGAGTGGTCTGGCGCGGAGTGTGCGCGCCCAGCAGACAGTGGTTACGCCGCAGCTAGTGGTGATCGACACCGATATTGGCGACGACATCGACGATGCCTTTGCCCTGGCTCTGGCGTTGCGCAGTCCAGAACTCAGGATTCTGGGTGTCACCACAGCCTTTGGGGATACGCAACTGCGCGCCAGGCTGGTGGACCGCTACCTGGCAGCCGTGGGACGGAGCGGCATTCCTGTTGCGGCGGGGGTTCAGACGCAAACGGCAAACCCGATGACGCAGGCGGCCTACGCGCGACGCTCTCCGGAGAAGGCGCATTCGGACGGCGTGGCATTCCTGCTGGACGAGATTCGCCTGCATCCAGGCCAGATCACCCTTATCGCTATCGGCCCGTTGTTCAATGTGCAGGCGGCGATTGCGCGCGATCCAGCCACCTTCCGCAAGCTGAAGCGGGTGGTCATGATGGGCGGGAGCATCAATCGCGGCTACGATGGCAAAAACGGCGAGCACCGGCCTCCAGACGCCGAGTGGAACATCAGCCGCGACCCGGCAGGAGCCAGGGCGCTCCTGGCCTCGGGCGTGCCAGTCTTCATGATGCCGCTGGATTCCACACAAATCCACCTGGAGACCACGGAGCGGGAGGCGATCTTTGCGCACGGTTCCGCGCTGACTGACCAACTGACATTGCTCTATCACCAGTGGATGGCGGGGACGGACACGCACTCGCCTACGCCCACCCTGTTTGATCCGGTCGCCGTCACCTACTCTTTCCGGCCAGATCTTTGCCCTACCCGCCCTATGCGGATCGAGGTCGACGATAAAGGATTTACCCGCCCGGTGGCAGGCCAACCCAACCTGCAGGTCTGCCTGCGATCCGATGAAAGAGGCTTTTTGGGACTCCTGGTCAACCGTATTACCGACAAATGAAGCCCGGTTCCCACAGGAAATTCATTGGTCTGTGCGCCCGGTCACTTCCAACTCCATTGACAGCAGGGGAAAGTAAGTGAAAAATGGCGGGTCGATAGAAATCGAACCGTAGGAAGCGGTCTAGGGAGGGAAAGTGAGAAACGTTTTGCATTTCAGGACTTTGAGTGCGTTCGCACTGATGGGCGCAGGACTGTTGCTGGGCGGTTGCAAATCCGCTCCAGATTTGACTCAGGATCAGGCCCAGGCATTGATTCAGGCAAAGTATGACCAGACTCCGCCTGTGGGCATCAGCATCACGTTGAATAAGCTGGGCATGAATATGGGCATCACCGACGGATATTGGAAGCTGACCAAGGTGTACCCGAACAAGTTCTGGGCAGACTATACCCTGACGGACGATGGCAAGAAGGCCATCAAGGTATCCACTGGCGATGTCATCCAATGGCGTCCGCAGAGCGCCGAGGACGAAGGCTATTCGCTGATCGTCGAGACTGCGGTGGCCAACCACCTGCGCGCGCGCGACGTGAAGAGTGTGCAGGATGAGATGCTGCCTGGGGCGACGACCGCCAAGGGCGCCGATTACACCGAAGGCGTGGATATGACAGGCGTTCCGGGACCGTTGCAAGACATCGCCCACAACCCCGGTAACCAGCTCAGCAGAAAGCGCCATGCCGATTTTTTGCTGGATAACGGAGCCTGGACACTCCATTCGACTGAATAGTGCTGAATAGTTAGGAAAAAATGCGCGGGTGGGGCTGAATTCGTTGACCCCACCCCCATTTCTTGTTATTGTAAGAAGGTTCCGCAAGAACGCCTCCGTACGTGTGTCCTAGCGACGGAAGTGGTGGGGCAGCCCCCATGGCAGCAAGGTTGAAGGGCTGAATCCCAGGCTGGATGAAGTAAAGCCAGCCAACAGGTCCCGCAGTTGCTCTTATCTTGCGAGGGGCAGGGGCGTTATCGCATCGGTGCTCGCGCGTTCTCCACCTTGGAGGGCTATGCGAGCCGGAATCGGCGAAACGGAGTGGGCTTTTCCGGCGAAAGCAGGAAAACGACCGGCCACCGTCCCGGTTCTCGTCTGGAAGTGGAACGAAGGCAGACGCGAAGCAGCAACAGCAGGGCTTCCGTGCGCGTGCGCGCCATTTGGGCGGCACAGTCGCAGGGGAGGCCCAAAAGTTCTGCGCGCGGCGGCCAAAATGGATGGGTTTAGGGTTTCGCGGTAAGGAGTCTCGGTTTGCCTACTTTTAATCAGCTCGTTCGCAAGGGGCGCACGGCCCCGCGGTACAAGACGGCGTCACCGGCCCTGCAGGCCTCGCCGCAGCGGCGCGGCGTGTGTACCCGCGTGTACACGCAGACGCCCAAGAAGCCGAACTCGGCGCTGCGCAAGGTTGCTCGCGTGCGCCTTACCAACGGCATTGAGGTCACCACTTACATCCCCGGCATCGGCCATAACCTGCAGGAGCACTCGATCGTGCTGATCCGCGGCGGCCGTGTGAAGGATCTGCCGGGTGTCCGCTATCACGTGGTCCGGGGAACGCTGGATTCGGTGGGCGTTGCCAACCGGAAGCAGAGCCGGTCAAAGTACGGAGCCAAGCGCGCCAAGGGCGGCGCGGCGCCGGGCAAGAAGTAAGGAATGGTTCCCGGGCGAAGCGTTTGGACCGGGACCAGGGCAGCATTGGAAGCGCGAAAGCGCTGAGGATCTAGAGGATTATGCCGAGAAAAGGGCACATTGCGAAGCGGGAAGTGGCGACAGACCCGGTCTACGGGTCTACGTTGGTCACCAAGTTTGTGAACTCGATGATGTGGGGCGGAAAGAAGTCTACTGCCCAGGGCATCTTCTACCAGGCGATGCAGAATCTTGAGGCCAAGGGCGGCGGCGACGATGCCCTCAAGCTCTTCAAGAAGGCTGTGGAGAACTGCAAGCCGCTGCTTGAGGTGAAGACCCGCCGCGTAGGCGGCGCCAATTATCAGGTGCCGATTGAGGTCAATCCCGATCGCCGTACCTCCCTCGCCATTCGCTGGCTGATCACCTACGGGCGCAATCGCGGCGAAAAGGGCATGGTCGACAAGCTCTCGAATGAGCTGCTGGATGCGGCCAACGGGCGCGGCGCGGCCATGAAGAAGAAAGAAGACGTGCACCGCATGGCCGAGGCCAACAAGGCTTTTGCTCACTACCGCTGGTAAGACGGGCATGGGAAGCGTTTAAGCCGGTCGCAGACAGGCCGGGACGGCAATAAAGTTCTCGCAAGGGGACCTGGCAGTACGAATAACCGCGGGCAGGATGCCCGCAAGGAAGAATAACCGTGGCTCGCACCATATCTCTGAACCGTTGCCGGAACATCGGAATCATGGCGCACATCGACGCCGGGAAGACGACAGCGACAGAGCGCATCCTGTTCTATACGGGCATCACGCACCGCATCGGCGAAGTGCATGAAGGCACCGCGACCATGGACTACATGGAGCAGGAGCAGGAGCGCGGTATTACCATCACGTCCGCTGCCACGACGTGCATGTGGAAAGACATTCGCATCAACATCATCGATACCCCCGGCCACGTGGACTTTACGGCCGAGGTGGAGCGGTCCCTCCGCGTTTTGGACGGCGCGGTGGCGGTGTTTGACTCTGTCTCCGGCGTGCAGCCGCAGACCGAGACGGTGTGGCGCCAGGGCGATAAGTACAAAGTTCCGCGCATCTGCTTCGTGAACAAGATGGACAAGAACGGTGCGGACTTCGAATTTGTTCTTGAAACCATCCGCAAGCGCCTGGGTGCGCGGCCGGTGGCCCTGCAGATCCCCATTGGCGCCGAGGCAAATTTCAAGGGTGTCATCGATCTGATCGAGATGAAGGCGATTCTGTGGCACGACGAGACCATGGGGGCAAAGTACGACATTGAGCCCGTTCCCGCCGAGCTCTTGAAGAAGGCCGAGGCTTTCCGCCTGCAGTTGATTGAGGTGATCGCCGAGACGGACGATGTGCTTCTTGAGAAGTTTCTGGAAGGCGAGACGCCAACCATTGCCGAGCTCAAGGCGGGCATTCGCCAGGCCACCATTGACCTGAAGGTCTTTCCGGTGATCTGCGGCAGCGCCTTCAAGAATAAGGGCGTGCAGACATTGCTCGACGCGGTGGTGGATTACCTGCCCAGCCCCTTGGACAAGCCGCCGGTCGAAGGCATCAATCCTCATCATCCGGGACAGATTGAAGTCCGCAAGGCTGAGGATGCAGAGCCGCTTTCAGCGCTGGTCTTTAAGCTGATCAACGATCCCTTCGGTAAGCTTTCGTTTGTGCGTATTTACTCGGGTTCGCTCAAGACCGGCGACACGATTCTGAATCCACGTACGGGCAAGACGGAGCGCGTGGGCCGTCTGGTGAAGATGCACGCCAACAAGCGCGAGGACATCACCGAGATCTACGCCGGCGACATCTGCGCCTGCGTGGGCCTCAAGGATCTGAAGACTGGTGATACGTTGTCTTCGCCGTCGCATCCCATCGCGCTCGGCGCTATCACTTTCCCGGAGCCTGTCATCTCTGTGGCCATCGAGCCCAAGACCAAGGCTGACCAGGAGAAGATGGGTATTGCGCTCTCTCGCCTGGCCGATGAGGACCCCACCTTCAAGGTCCGGACCGACGAGGATTCGGGTCAGACCATCATCAGCGGCATGGGTGAGTTGCACCTTGAGATTCTTGTGGACCGCATGAAGCGCGAGCACAAGGTCGAGGCCAATGTGGGCGAGCCGAAGGTTGCCTTCCGCGAGACGATTCGCAAGGCCGCCGAGGCCGAGGGCAAGTACATTCGCCAGACCGGCGGTTCGGGCAACTACGGCCATTGCAAGCTGCGCATCGAGCCCAACGAGCCGGGTAAGGGATACGAGTTCATTAATGACATCAAGGGCGGGTCGGTGCCCAGAGAGTATATCAAGCCCATCGATCAGGGTGTGCAAGGTGCGCTGGAACTGGGCATCCTGGCCGGTTACCCGATTGTGGACGTGAAGGTGACCCTGTTCGACGGCAGCTATCACGAAGTGGACTCGAACGAGATGGCCTTCAAGTTCGCTGGTTCGATCGCCTTCAAGGAGGCGGCCAAGAAGGCTTCTCCGGTGCTTTTGGAGCCGGTGATGGCTGTGGAAGTTACGGTTCCCGAAGAGCACATGGGGACGATTATCGGCGACATCAACTCCCGCCGCGGGCGTATCGAGGGCATGGAGCACGCCGCCGGCTCGCAAGTGATCAAGGCAATCGTGCCGCTGAAGGAGATGTTCGGTTACGTGAACGACATTCGCTCGTCTACGCAGGGCCGCGCGTCGTACTCGATGCAGTTTGCGCGCTACGAAGAGGCGCCGCGCATGATTGCCGATGAGATCATCGGCAGGGCGCAGGGCAAGTAAGAAGCAAGGTTTTGGGGCTGGAGCCGGAACGCCGGCGCCCCGGGATGAAATAGGCAGTACGAGCTACGAAAGGGATTTGGGGCTTTTATGGCGAAGGAAAAGTTTGATCGTTCGAAGCCGCACGTGAATGTGGGAACGATTG
>VFSW01007999.1_pt1 | contig 15262 bp, 16 predicted proteins | sample 5358111 | NCBI WGS metagenome assembly VFSW01 (sample SAMN11554181, study PRJNA540505) | mine drainage metagenome | isolation source: sediment from site ElyBrook_90M | place: USA: Ely Copper Mine, Vershire, VT | collected 2017
ATTCAAGTCGGGACCGGAGGCCCAGGTTCAACCGGAGGCCCAGCAGGGACCGACGGGGGCGACACATGGTTTAACGGAACCTCTGCTGCGGCTTCCTCTTGCGGCGCGCAGGGCGGTAAAGGAGGCCCTGCAGATAGCGCAGCCGTTGGACTTACGGGCACAGGCGGTCAAGCCGCTTCTGGTTCTGGAAGCACGAAAGTCAATGGCGGAAACGGTGGCGCGATTGTTGCCGACAACAACGCAGGCACCGCAGGCGGGGGCGCAGGAGGCCCTTCAGGTGCAGGACAAAACGGCGGTGGCAACACAGCAACAGCAGGCGGTGGTGGCGGTGGTGCGGGAGCCGGAAGTGCGACCGCAGGCGGAAATGGTTCTGGAACAACGGGCGGCGATGGTGGTAAAGGCTCGGACGGAACGCTAGGCGGTGCTGGCGGGACTTCAGGAAATCCAGGTGCAACACCGACTGCTGGAGCAGCGTCGAGCGGCCCTGGTGGTGGTGGCGGCGGCCAGAGCGCAAATGGTGGTGATGGCGGCGCAGGCAAGGAATGGACCGCGACTGACACGACGATTGGCGGTTCCGGCGGCGGGGGTGGTGGTGCTGGTTCTGCCGGTGCACAGGCCCGCACCGGAGGCAAGGGCGGCGGCTTTGGCGGAGGCGGCGGAGGCGGTTCATTTAGCAGCGGCGGCAATACGACGGGCGGCGATGGCGCAAACGGCATCATCGTCATCACCTACACGCCTGCCGTCCCTGCTCCTGTTGCGGATTTCTCCGGCACGCCGACTTCTGGAACGGTTCCGTTCACGACGACCTTCACCGATGCGTCCACAAACTCTCCTACCTCCTGGGCTTGGACGTTTGGAGACGGTGGGACTTCGACCGCTCAGAACCCCACCCACCAATACGCGGTCGCGGGGACTTATACGGTTGCCCTCACAGCTACGAACGCCGGTGGCTCGAATACCAAGACTCGCTCCAATTACATCTCCGCCACGTCTTCGGCAGATACGCACGACGGCAAGCCTTGGCACCAGAGGATCGAGCGAAAGAAGATCGATGAACTTGCCAAGTCCTACAGGGCAGATAGGGCGAAGTTGAGGGAAGACATCATCTTCGCAATGGATGGGCCCATCGAAGCCCCGGTGCTGGATGTCATACGGGCGGAACTAGACCCCGAGGACTTCGCCAAGTTCGGTGCGCCCGACTACGAGCCGGAACTGAAAGGCCTTCTTTCTCAGACCGAAGCACTAAGAACGATTGCACGCCTTGTGATGGAAGAACACGCACGTCAGCAGGACGAGGAAGAAGCAATCACGCTTCTCCTTCACTGAAGGAACGATTTATGGCATTCGATAACGTAATCGGTGGGGGGTCAGGAGCCTACCTCACAAATGCAGGGGTCACGGCGGCTGGCACGACTCAAGCTACAGCTACGACCCTCGTTGGTCAGGATAACGAAGTGACTACTGTGACTTCAGGTTCCGGGGTCGTCGTCAATCCTCTTTTTGCGCCCGGTGAGACTTGCACGGTCTACAACGCAACCATCACACCCCTTAAAGTCTATCCACCCTCGGGTCTTCAGATAAACACGATTGCAGCCAATGGCGCGATGACCCTGCCTCCCAATACAGGCGTATTTCTTCGCTGCATTTCGGCTACCAGAATCTATGGAGTCTTGAGTGCGTAGAACATGGGTCTACATAGATGGGGTTGCCTACGAGAAAGGCACGGAGCCTTCCTCTCAAGCCCCCATGATCATGCCCGACATCAAGCCCTATAAGTCGATGAAGACAGGCGAAATGATCACCAGCCGCTCCCAGCACAGGGAGCATCTGAAGCAGCACGGTCTAACGGAGCTTGGCAACGAACCTCTCAAGTGGCTCGACAAGCCATACGAAGGAATCCCTGATGCCAACCCACAAAGGCGTCGGGAATTGATAGCAGCACAGGTAAGAGAAATGACGCACCAGCAGTTCAAGGACGCGATCAAGAGAGATGTAGATCGCGTGAAATGGAATTCAAACACGTAAGTTTCTTACTTTAACGCAGTAAGCATACAAAGGAAATTTTATGTCTCAGGCAAAGAAATGGCTCGGAATCTCTCCGATCACCGCCCAATCCATCCAGGGCGATGCGAATACGGCGATCACGGCGGCTGGCACGACTCGGGGTGCTGCGACCTCCCTTACCAACGCCTTCAACATCATCACCACCGCAACCGATGGTCAGGGCGTGGCACTGGATACTGGTGTCATCGGAGATTGCCAGATGGTCTACAACGCGACCATTGTCTCGATCAAGGTCTATCCGTCATCCGGCACTGCGAAGATCAACCAGATCACCGCAGGAAGCGCACATGTCCTTGCTCCACAGACTTCCTGCATCTACTGGGTGGCCTCTGCGACCCAGCACATCGCCAACATGAGCGCATAAGGAACTGATATGTCCGAATCACTTCGCGACACGATTGCAAACGCCTACGACACCGTGACGGCGGCGGAAACGCCTGCCGTAACCCAGCCTGAAAAGGTTGTCGATGGCACCATCCCTTCGGAACCCGCAAAGGTCGAGACTCCACAAGAGACAAAACCAAGCAGGACTGAGGGGCGTGCGCGAGATGAGAAGGGCAGGCTTTTGCCTGGGAAGGCGCAAAAAGAGGAACCCGCAGCCCAAGAGGTTGCGGCAGTTCCCGCCAAACCCAGACCCCCGAGACCTTCCTCATGGAAGAAGGAATATTGGGACCACTGGGAGAAGATCGACCCAACGCTTGCTGAGTACCTGAATCAGCGGGAGAACGAATTCGCCAAAGGCGTCTCGACCTATAAAACGGAGTGGGATCAGGTCAAGCCGATTGCTGAGGCCGTAGCGCCTTTCCTGCCTGAGCTGCAGGCGAACAACATCAAGCCTGAAGCCTGGATCACGAACCTGGGCCAGGCCCACAGGATGCTTGCCACAGGAAGCCCGGAGGCCAAGCTTTCGATGTTCATGAAGCTTGCCAAAGATTATCAAGTGCCGGTCCAGAACTTGTTTCAGCAGGGTCAGGACGGGCAGATTTACTTCAACCCTCAAGTCCAAACCTTTCAACCCCAGGCTCCACAGCCTGACGTAGCCGAAGTCGTGAAAAAAGTATTGCTTGAGCAATCCACCGCTCAGGAGATCCATAACTTTGCCAGCGCAACCGATGACAAAGGCCAGTTGAAGCACCCGCATTTCGAAGCCGTAAGAGCAACCATGCAAGGATTACTCCAAGCTGAACTCGCCACGGATATTGCCGACGCCTACAAGCAGGCTCTCAAGCACCCTCGCCATGCCGACATCTACGCCTCGATCCAGGAACAGGAACAGAAGGCGGAGACAGATCGCAAGGCTAAGGAGCAGGCAGAAGCCGTCGCCAGGGCAAGGCAAAAGGCCGTCAGTGTGAAGGGAGGCACGCCTTCCGCGCCTGATGTCCAGAAACCAAAAGGTGTCCGCGCCGCAGTCGAGGCTGCCGTTGAGCAGCACATGGGCGGGACAAGAGTTTAATCAGCTAAAAGGAGCTTACTGTGGCTTTCGCTAACAGTAGCATCACTGACATCATCGCCACGACGATTCAAAACCGTTCTGGCGAGCTCGCAGACAATGTCGAAAATAACAATGCACTTCTTCGGCGTCTGAAGTCAAAGGGCAATTCGCGCCCCTTTGGCGGCGGTAACGTGATTTTGGAAGAAATCATGTACGTCGATGCAACCATGATCAACGCGAACTCGTACTCGGGTTACGAAGTCCTCAACATCGCGCCTAACTCCCCGATCAGTGCGGCGCAGTTCAACATCCAGCAGTACGCAGCGGCGGTTTCGATGTCCGGTCTTGAGATGCTGCAAAACTCATCCAAGGAACAGATCATCGATCTCATGGAAGGGCGGGTCATGGTTGCTGAAAAGCAACTGGCTAACCGCATCGACTATGACTGCTATCAGGACGGCACGGGCAATAGCTCGAAGAACATCACGGGCTTGGGCCTTGCGATTCCTGATGACCCAACCACGGGGACGTATGGCGGTATCAGCCGCTCCGCGTTCACGTTCTGGGGCAGCCAATACTATCGGGGCGTCACCGATGGCGGTGCGGCAGTCTCCGCGACCAACATCGGGCAGTACATGACGACGCTTGCCCTTCGCTGTGTCAGAGGTACTGACAAGCCAGACCTTTTCGTTGCTTCTTCCAACTACTACGCCTTCTACGTTTCGTCCCTACAGGCGATTCAGAGGGTGAATTCGGATTCAGGAAGCGGCTCGGCGGGTCAGGGCTTTGCATCGCTCAAGTTCTACGGTGGCGGCATCGAAGCAGATGTCGTGCTCGGAGGCGGTATTTCCGGCGCTGTGTCTTCAAGCCAATCGACTTCGGGTGCAACGACCGCCCACATGTGGATGCTCAACACGGATTACTTCTTCTACCGCCCGCACAGGGACAGAAACTTCGTTCCGATCGGTGGTGAGAGACAGTCCGTCAACCAAGACGCCGTGGTGAAACTGATCGGCTGGGCGGGGAACCTCACCTCCAGCGGACCTCAGTTCTCCGGCGTCCTGATCGCTTAAGGAGTCAATATGGCTTTCGCAACTTCAAGTACCATTGGTGCAAACCTGACCAGCCTTGACTCGACTCAGTTGTTCGCTCTGGGGACGAAAATCCTCACAAGCGACGACGGCGAGTACGAGTACGTCCTTGCTTCGGGCTCCATCACCACGGGGCAATTCGTCCAGGTGATTGGTTCGGGCACGGCTGGAGTCCTGCTGACCTCAAACCTTGTCTACAACACTCTGGCTCTGGATATTGGTGTGGCTCAATACACCATTTCTTCAGCCGCTTACGGGTGGGTAGCCAAGCGGGGTCGTAACCTCTACGCCCTTGTCTCGGGGTCTTCAGTCCCCGGCGGTAATTCCTGGGGCTTCGGTCCTCTGGGCGCGATCTGCACGTCGCTGCTTGCTGCGGTTGGAAATTCGGCTGCTGGTATTTTCCTTACGACTTCTTCAAACCCTGCGGTGGCAGCTACAACGGTCGTCGTTCAGGGTCTGACGATGGTCTGGCCGCGTGCTCTGGTGGTGTCGCAGCAGTCGTAACATGAATGCGCCTGACGCCGCGTGGATCAAGCTAAAGATGAAATCGGCTTTGGCTAATTCTGTTGAGGACATCGATAGGAATATCGAGTTTTCCCTCACGCAGAAATACAAGCGGTTTCAGGACATTCTTGGCTCGGAAAGCGGGGCTGTTGCCGTGGTTGGCAGCGGCCCCTCTCTAAAAGAAAATTGGAAAGACTTGCGCGATTCAGGCGTCCCAATCCTAGCCTGCAACGCAGCCTGCCAGTTCCTTTTAGAAAGGGGCGTCACCCCTAAATACATGTTCTGCTTCGATGCAGACCCCCTCACGCATGAATTCTTCACTCCAGGCACTTTGAGCAAGGACACGACTTACCTCATTGCATCCAGAATCTCCACGAAGGTCTGGGAGATGCTGGAGGGCTATAAGGTCGTCTGCTGGCACTCGGCGGGAGACAAAAACATTCAGACGATACTTGAAAAACACGGACTCATGGAACCCATGATTACCGGTGGTTCTGCTGCTGTAACCCGAGCGATGATCCTCGTTCAGCCGATAGGCTTCAAGGAAATTCACCTGTGGGGTGCGGATTCCTCGTTTTCCCGTGAAGACACGCACATCCGGCAAAGCACCACGGTTGAGCGACGGATCAAGATCATGGTGAATAAGCGCGAGTTTGAAACAGCGCCTTGGATGTGCCAGCAGGCCGAGGACTTCAAGATCCTCGTGCCTAACTTCCAGAGGCTCTACGGGATGAAGGTAATCGTTCATGGCGATGGGCTGATTCCGCACTTAGCTTCTACGATGGGGCTGGAAGTTCATAACGGCGAACCTAAATACAAACACGTTTATCGCAGCGTCAAATGCAAGACAAAGGCTTTCTGGGCATCACTCTAACCACTTGGAGGCACTAAATGGCTGACCTTAACTACCGACCGATGGGTTTCGAGTCCGATCTCGCCAACCCTCAGTTCGCAGGAGCTGCGGACCCGGACCAATTCCTCTACAAGGAATTCTACTGGCACGAGCCGTTCGACAGGAATAAGTCGGAGGAAGCCTCGGAAAAGGAAGGCCGTCCCATAAAGATCAAAGGCCCCAAGACCATCTATATCCGCATCATGAAGCCAGGGGACCAGACTTCGATCCTTGAAACACCAGCTCGGGAAGACCATAAAAGAAGGTTTCCTCGGGAGTGGCTGAATTTCCAGATGGCTGAAGGTCTTATTCCCAACAACGCTCAAGCGGCGGGCTGGAAGATCGAGAACTGGGAAGAACTCACTGCAGATGAAATCCACAAGCTCAAATTCAACCGCTTCTACACCGTGGAGCAGATTGCAAATGCCTCAGACGGTGCCATTCAGGGGATAGGCATGGGCGGCGATGGATTGAGAAAAAGGGCTCAGGAGGCTTTGTTCAAGAAAAACGCTCATCTCAAGGTCGTGGAAGCAAGCGAGCTTGAACTGCTCAAAAAGCAGGTTGCGGAACTGACCGCCCTGCTAACGAAAGCGCCGCAGGTAGCTTCGGCTGGTAACGAGGTACCCAATTCCCCTAGTCCCTCGCCTGCCGCGCCCAAGAAGAAGTACGTGATGACCGAGGAACACAAGGCGAAGATGAAGGCTGCTCGGGAAGCTAAAAAGGCCAAATAATGTCAACGACAACCCTACTCCAATTAGTGCAGCAGGCTACGGGCGAGCTTGGGTTGTCCGTTCCAACCACGGTAGTATCGAATACGAACACGGATGTAATCCAGATCTACAGGCTTGCAAACGCCTGCGGGTACGAGATGCAGAGGAAGTACCAGTGGCAGGGTCTGACGAACGAATTCCGGTTCTCGACCGTCTATTCGACTTTCTCAGGCACCATGACCAATGGCAGCAATTTGGTCACGGGGTTTACTCCGACAGGCGGGTCTAACTCCGTGGCTGCGCTTTTTTCTGGGTCTTCTGGAGACTACCTTTCCACGCCTTCAGCCGCAGCGAACCAGATTACCGGGGCTATTGACATCATCGCCTATATCCAGTCGAGCGACTACACAAATACGACACAGACTATTGTCTCCAAGAATTCGGGCAGTCCTCAAGTCGCCTATGAATTCAGGATTCAGGCTTCAACAGGGCTTCAATTCGTATGGTCTACGGGTGGGTCTCAAACAGCTTCTGCAAGTTCAACTACAACTATTCCGGTAGCGAATAACGTCGGGTTGTGGGTTCGCGTGACTGGGGTTCCTTCCATTGCGGTTGCTTTTTATACCTCCCAGGACAGCGTAAGCACCGCTCCACAGAATGTTTCGTGGACGCAGTTGGGATCGGCAGTCTCGGTAGTCTCAAGCATCTTTGCATCCACCGCAGAGGTGGAAATTGGTTCTGAATTGGGCGGAACAGCGCTTAATTTCCTTGGCAACATCTACCGCGTCTATATCTTCTCAGGAATCGGCGGGACGCTGAAGGTCTCTTTCAATGCGTCCTATGTTGCAATGAACGCAAGTTCCTGGACTTCGACAGACACCGGAGAGACTTGGACCAAGCACGGGAATACGTTTCTCACTACTTTGGTCACTCCGGTCTCTGACTTCGCGATCACGGGAACCGGCCCTCAGCAGGACATCTATCTTACGGTCTATAACCCGGTTGCGAGTACCGCAGTCATTTCTCTGCCTGCGACGGCTACGGCCACAGGGACATTCACGCTCACGCAGACGAAGTATTCTCTGCCAGCGGATTTTGACCGTCTGATTGACCGGACGGATTGGGACAAGTCTCAGCATTGGGAAATGCTTGGGCCTGAAACCGCACAGCAGTGGCAGTGGCTTAAATCTGGCTTCATTTCAACGGGGCCAAGGATCAGGTTCAGACCCCTGGGGAACTTCTTTCAAATCTGGCCTGCGATTGGCGCTTCACACGTCTTGGGCTTTGAGTATGTCTCTAAGTATTGGGCGGCTTCTTCTTCAGGCGTTCCTCAAGCTTCGTTCCTTGCCGACACCGATACCTGCATCTTCAACGACCGCTTGATGGTGCTTTTCTTGAAGCTCAAATACTTCGAGATCAAGGGGTTCGATACCACCGCGTTGATGCGGGACTTCGTTGCGGAACTCGACCTTGCGAAAGCGAACGATGCTGGAAGCCAGACTCTCTCCATGAATCCGAGGATCAACACGATCCTGATTGGTTGGGAGAATATCCCGGACAGCAATTTTGGAAGCTAAATGGTAGCTAGAACTCTAGCGATTGCTCCACGCAGGATTCAGGCTCAGAAGCAGTCTGCGAACTTCGTTTCACGTTCTGTAGGAGCACCTACGGGCGGCTGGAACGCAAGGGATGCGCTTCCCGACATGGACCCGCAGGATGCGGTGACCTTGATAAACATGATCCCGAATCAGACGGACTGTGTTGTGCGGGAAGGATTTACGAAGTGGGCCACGGGGTTTTCAGGACAGGTCGAGTCCTGTCCGGTCTATACCTCCGGAACTACGACGAAGATGTTCGGGATGTCTGGAACCAATGGCTACGACATCACCGCAGGTGGGGCCATAGGTTCAGCGGCGGTAAACCTAACCTCGCTTACCAACGCCCGCTGGCAGTATGTGAATGTCTCTACTTCCGGTGGCTCGTACCTCCTCATGGTGAACGGGGCCGACAAGTTAAGAGGGTTCGATGGGACTAACTGGTGGGTGGATGGGGACGGAACGCACGACATCACGGGGCTCGATACCGCGACTTGCATAGACATCCAGATCCACAATAACCGCGTCTGGCTCATCCAGAAAAATACGCTCCTCGCATGGTACTTACCAACACAGTCAATAGCGGGAGCTGCGACCTCATTCGATTTCCGTGGAATCTTCCAGATGGGTGGGGCTTTGGTCTCCATGTCCACTTGGACCATAGATGCGGGTTACGGGATGAACGACCAGGCCGTGTTCGTCACTTCCAGAGGTGAGGTTGCGGTCTACATAGGCATTGACCCTTCTTCAGTCTCGACGTGGGCGAAGATAGGTCTATTTCGGATCGGAAGCCCTATCGGGATAAGACCTTTCGTCAAGTGGGCTGGAGATTTACTCCTCATCAATTTCGACGGACTCACCCCAATGGCTCAAGGGCTTCAGTCCTCCCGCCTTGATCCGAGGGTCAACCTTACGGACAAGATCAGGGGCGCGATGGCGACCGCTACTTCCCTTTACTCAGGGAATTTCGGCTGGCAGGTATTCGACTTCCCGAAAAAGTCTCTCCTCATCCTGAACGTCCCCGTGGCTGCTGGTGCTTCGCAAGAGCAGTACGTGATGTCCACCGTCACCAAGCAGTGGTTCCAGCTCCAAGGCTTTGCCGCTAACTGCTGGAGCCTTTTCTCGAACGACGCTTACTTCGGATCGAACACTTTCGTCGGGAAAGCGTTCAACGGAAACGACGATTCAGGTGCGAATATCAGCTTCAGCGCCATCCAAGCCTTCAACTATTTTGGCACTCCTGGAAGGACGAAACGCTGGACGATGATGGGTCCAATTTTCCAATCCACCGGCACGCCGATGGCAACGATGGGCTTGAATGTGGATTTCAACATCAATCCGCCTACAGGCTCAATTTCCTTTACTTCTCCATCCTACGGGCTTTGGGATTCCGCGACTTGGGACTCAGGACAATGGGGAGGGGCTTTGAATGTCTCTCAATCATGGCAGGGGGTCAATGGTGTAGGCAGTGCTGCGGGAGCTACGATTCTTGGACAAGCAAGTGGAATCGAACTTCATTGGACTTCGACTACTTATGTCATGGAGATGGGCTGGGTACTTTAGGCCAAATATGGGTCTTGTAATCGGACAAGAGGTAGTCCAGTGGGTTGCCAAGAGGACGAACGAGTATGGAAATTTTGGATGCGCACATGGAATTGGATGGCAGCGAGCGGGACTTGTTGCTGGGGTCGCTTACTGTGAGTGGAACGGGCCTAATATCGTTTGCCACATTGCTTCCGACGGATCAAAGCGGTGGGCAACAAAGACCTACCTCTGGGCGATCTTCCACTATCCGTTTAGTCAGCTCAAGGTGAACCGGATCACAGTCTGTGTGGGGTTTGGAAATTATGCATCACGTAATTTCGTTGAACACCTAGGATTTGAACTTGAGGCAAGCCTAAAAGAGGCGCATCCTAGTGGAGATTTGATGATCTACTCTATGAGAAAATCTCAGTGTAGATGGCTGACGTTGAAAAGGATTTCCCATGAAGAGAAATTTGCCGCGTAGCGTTTATTTTGCAGACAGAAGTTGCGAGAGAGAAAACGGATGCATCGAATGGACCGGCCCTCTATTTGGCGGTGGATACGGCTCTTGCTCGCCCCGCTTTCATCCAAGCCGATATGCACATCGCGCCGTCTATGAAGATCAAATTGGCAAGATCACGGACGGCATGTGTGTTTGCCACAAGTGCGACAACAAGAAATGCGTAAATCCGCAGCATTTGTTTTTGGGAACGGTTCAGGACAATATTAGAGACAAGATTTCTAAGAACCGTCAGAGTGGCGGTTCGCTTCCTGGAGAGGAAAATCCTCGTTGCAAATTAAGAGACGAAGATGTGGCACAACTGAGGCGCTTTTATTCCTATGGGCTTCATTGGAAAGAAATTAAAAACGCCTTTGGAATAGGCTCAAGTCAGTATTACCGGCTCAGAAATAACTTGGTGCGCAAGCAGGGGGCAGCATGAAAATCTATACGCGCATTGTGATGGACTCCATGACTGGGAAAGTGGAGGACGCCGATTTCTTCGAGTACGAAGGGCCAGTCGCAGAGCTAAAAGATAGCCCCTCGCCGCCTCCTGCCCCTGACTATACCGGAGCGGCTACCGCTACTTCGCAAGGCTCGGCGCAGGCCGCTATTGCGAATAGCCTCTTGAACATGAGGAACACCAGCACTCCGCTGGGTTCCCAGAGCTTCAGCCAGAACGGAACTTTTGATGTTCCTGGAATAGGAGGCCAGCCGGGATTCTCCATTCCGAGGTTCAATCAAGACATCAACATGACCCCTGCTGGTCAGAATCTCTTTAATCAGCAGATGGGGCTCTCGACCGGGCTTCTAGGCTTGGGTCAGGGCTCCTTGGATCAAACCTCACAGTCTCTAGGCAGGCCACAAGACCTACAAAGCGTAGGCGACATCGCCAATCAGTCTTATGGGCTCCAGACGCAAAGGCTTGACCCACAATGGGCGCAGAACAGGCAATCGTTTGATGCTCGGATGGCGGATCAAGGTATTCCGGTCGGATCGGAAGCGCATCAAAACGCGATGCGTGAATTCGGGCAGCAGCAGAACGATGCCTACAACCAGGCACGGTTGTCCTCGATCTCCACGATGCCGCAGACCTATCAGCTCTCAACGGCTGAGAGGATGCAGCCGCTTACTGAATTGAATGCGATCAGGACAGGGGCTCAACCTCAGATGCCGCAGTTCCAGCAAGTTCCCACGGCTGGCGGTGTTCAAGGCCCGAATATGTCTCAAGCGGTTGGTCAGCAAGGCCAATACGATTTGGGACTTTACAACTCCCAGGTTGGCTCGAATAACAGCATGAATTCAGGTCTGATGAGTGCGGCTGCTATGGCGGCGATGTATTTCTGATGAAAGCACTGGCTCTCTCAGGCGGGAAAGATTCGATGGCCTGTCTTCATCTTCTAAAGGATGAACTGGACATAGCTATTTTTGTGGACACTGGTTTTGCGTATCCAGAGACTTTGAATCTCATCGAATATGCAAGATCGATGGTGGAGGTAGTGGTGGTTCGTTCAGATCGCGTTTCCCAGAACGAACGCGAAGGAATTCCTTCCGATGTAGTGCCGATCAACTGGACAAGGCTAGGAGAATCTCTGACTGTCAAAAAAGGATTTCTCGTCCAGAGTTATCTTGGTTGTTGCTTTGAGAATCTGTTTTTGCCTCTCATGGCAGAAGCGAAAAGGCTTGGCGTGAAAACCTTGTATCTTGGACAGAGGAAAGAGGAAAACCACAAATCTTCAATTCCTTCAGGTTCCGTGGACGATGGAATCACCAGAATCTATCCGATAGACGATTGGACTGAAAAAGGGGTCTTTGATTTCCTTTCCGAGCGAATGGAAATTCCGTCTCATTACTCGATCAAGCACTCCTCTCTTGATTGCTACGATTGCACGGCCTACAGGACAGACTCATCCGACAGGGTTGAGTGGACAAAAGAAAAGCATCCAAGTTTCTATTCTGCTTATAGCGCGAGAAGAATGAAATTAGATAGCGCGATCTCGCAGGCCATCGGAGATTGATATGGCAGGAATCCAACAGGTAAGTTTCGCAAGCCCTTATGCAGGCGATGAGGAGGAGATTCTTCGCCGCCAGAAGATTGCCGAAATGCTTCAGCAGAAAGCCCTTGAGTCAGGCGGAAATACCGAAGTGATGCCTGGAGGATTTGCAGTCAGGAAAAGCCCACTTGAGGGTTTGAGCAGGGTCATGGCCGGTTATATGTCCGGCACAAGTCTTCAGGATGCAAAGACAAAACGTGAAGAACTCGCACGGCAAATGCAGGCTGACGCCATGAAGTGGTATGGACAACAGCCTACCGGGACTCCTGCACAGGTTCAGAATACGAGTCAGGAAGGCACGGGCTCGATGGACATGAGCGGGACTCAAGGTCCTCAAGTCACTCCGGGCCAACCGCCTACGCAGCAGCAGCAGATGGGTTGGGCGATGCAGGGGATGCAAAACCCCATGTCGGCTCCAATCGCTCAGATGGAGATGGCGAATATACGCAAGACTCAGGAGCCTTACACATTGGCTCAAGGTGCGGTGAGGATGGGTCCTAATGGGCCTATTGCCTCGAACCCGAAACCCACGACTTCAGATAAGCCGATCATCCACGATATGCCGGTTGGAGAGTCCATGATCCAGCCGCATCAATACAACGCACAGACTAAGACTTGGGAGCCTGTACCAGGAACTCAGCCTCAGCCTAAGTTCGCTAGGCAGGTAGCCCCCGTAATTCAGACCGGAGACCATTCAGCCTATACCAATGTGCAGCCTGACGGTCAGGGTGGATTTATAGGTCTTAGCAAGCGTAGCGGCAAGATGGAGAAGATTCCGCAGGATGCCGGAGTCACTGGAACAGGACAACTCGCGCCTGAAGCCGCTGACGCTGCCGCAGGCCGTTATCTCCTTGATGGAACTTTGCCTACGAACCTAGGGCGCGGGACTCAAGGCGCAACCAACACGACTCGGATTCTTAACCGAGCCGCAGAGATCGCAGCCCAGCGCGGAGACACGCCAGAAGCTCAGAGGATTTCTCAACTCGCGGCTAAAGCTAGTACCGCAGCCCTTACGGACCTTAGCAAGCGTCAGGCTCAAGTCGGGGCGTTCGAGAGAACCTTCAGCCGTAATGCTGACCTTGTTGAATCCATCTCTGCCAAAGTGGATAGGACAGGCGTCCCAATCGTCAACAAGTGGATTCAGGCAGGAAAAAGAGCGGTCATGGGAGACCCGGACATCGTTGCGTTCGACGCTGCTATCAAGGGCGCTGCGAACGAGTATACGAAGATTGTCTCCGGTGCGATGGGGAATACCGCTTTGGCTGAAGGCGAGATCAAGAAGATCGAGAACCTTCTTTCTGCTGCCCAAACTCCAGAGCAGGTCAGGAATGTCCTCAATACGATGAGAATTGAGACTCAGAACCGCATGAAGGGATTTGCGGAAGAAAAGGCAAGCCTCATGTCCGGGTTCCAGAGACAGCCTGCGCCTTCTCCTGGGACTCCGAGAGTAGTGGACTTTAACTCCCTGCCTAAGTAATGGACGTTAAGCTTCCAGACGGCACCATCGTTCAGAACGTCCCTGATGGGATTACGCAGTCTGAATTGATGGCGCGCGTCCAGAAGTCTCAAGCTCCTGTCAAACAACCACCGCAGGGCGACTCGATGCTGAAGAAATTGGCTCCGGGCTATATGGGGCCAGCAGGTGGATTCAGGATGTGGCAAGAGGGCATCCATCCGATGCAGCTTCTTGACAAGGCTGCTTATGAAGGCGGGGGCAAGGTCACGGACTTGGCGACTCAAGCCGGGGCTCCTCCTGAAGTCGCGGCAGGGGTTGGGACAGCTACAAACCTAGGCATAGGCTCGATTCCTAGCGTCGCGGGTGGCGCGACTGCCAGAGCCATTCCTGCCCTTCAGAACTTAGGCAGAGGTCTGATGAAGCACGCCATCGGGCCGACCATCACAGACACCCTTAAAGGCAAGGTCGAGCCTGCGGTAAGCACATTTCTGAATGAAGGCTTGAACCCTACTGCTGGAGGTCTTGAGCAGCTTGCGCAGAAAGTGAAGGACTTGAAGCAAGCCCAATCAGCAATTACTGACCAATCGAACAAGGTCATCTCGCTTGCCGAACCCGCTAAAAACCTCTCAGCCCTTGAGCAAAAGGTCATGGGATCTACCACTGGAGTTGAGGACGCAGGCACGGTAAGAAAGATGCGCGACGTTCTTTTTGCCCATCCGAACGTGGATGAAGCAGGACTCATGTCTGTTCAGAACGCGCAGCGCATGAAGGAAATGAACCACGCGAAGATGGGCGATGCGGCCTACGGAGCAGGTCTTAAGCCAGCCGCAGAACGGGATGCAATCAAAGCCGCGACCGCAGGACTGCGAGTAGCTTTGGAAGGTGCGGAGCCTGGAGTCGTCCCTCTCAATGCGAAGATGGCTGAACTCATGAACGCGATCAAGGTCTCCGAGCGACATGTCGCAGGAGAGTCGAATCGCTCTCTACTTCCGATGGGTGCGTCATTTGCAACCGCTACGCATAATCCAGCCGCCGCAGCAGGGATGTACGGAGTCTCGAACTCCTACATTCAAGCTCTGGTAGCAAGGATGCTTCACAAACTGGGGTCTGAAGAAGTGCAGAAAGGTGCGGGAGCGGCTACAGGAGCAGCTTTGGGAGCCTATAGCGGGACTGCGCCCGGAAATAGTCAAGCACTTTCTGAAGCCTTGAGAAGAAAACTAGGAGAGAACTGATATGGCTTTCTCAGGAGGCGTCTACTCACTGGTTGCGGGAAACCCCGTCGTTACCGCGACCACCATATCTTCGACTTGGGCAAATAATACCCTCTCGGACATTGCAACCGGCCTTTCTACCTGTCTTCTCAAGGACGGGTCTCAGACCGCTACGGCTTCGGTTCCTTTCGTTGCGGGAATCGGTGTAGGAACGTCTAACGCCTTTGCGG
>VFSW01008000.1_pt1 | contig 15261 bp, 13 predicted proteins | sample 5358111 | NCBI WGS metagenome assembly VFSW01 (sample SAMN11554181, study PRJNA540505) | mine drainage metagenome | isolation source: sediment from site ElyBrook_90M | place: USA: Ely Copper Mine, Vershire, VT | collected 2017
GCCCGGGGGACGGGGGGTTGCTCGGCGGGACGCGCGAGCATTTCGACTGGGCGCTCTTCATCGGCGTCGCGGCCCTCGCCGTCATCGGCGTCGTCAATCTCTACTCGGCGACGAGCGTCCTTCGTGGCTCGCACGCCGAGGACCACGTGCAGCAAATTTACTGGCTCGTTGTCGGTGGGATCCTCGCCACCGTCGTTGCGGCCATCGACTACCGTCACTACGAGCGCCTCGGCTACGCGCTCTACGCGGCCGGGGTCGTGCTGCTCCTGCTCGTCTTCATCCTAGGGAGGGAGATCCGCGGGAGCTCGCGCTGGATCTACATCGGCGCGTACAGCTTTCAGCCGAGCGAATTCATGAAGCTCTTCCTCGTCATCGCGCTCGCCAAGTACCTGCACGACGACCCGAAGACCGAGGGCCGCACGCTGAAAGACCTTCTGGTCCCGGCTGCCATCGCCGCCGTCCCGACCGCCCTCGTGCTCCTCCAGCCCGATCTCGGCACGGCGCTCATCCTCATGCTCGTCTTCGTTTCGATCGTCCTTTTGACGCGCATTCAACGGCGGACGATCCTCGGCATCGTCGTGACGATGGCGATCGCCGCGCCCGTCTTCTGGAGCTATGGAATGCGCGGCTACCAGAACGAGCGCATCCAGGCGTGGCTGAACCCCAACGAGAACATCCTCGGGTACAACTGGGACCCTCACGAAGCGCGCATCGCCATCGGCAACGGGGGCTGGCTGGGTCAGGGGTTCATGAAGGGGTCGCAGAACCAGTTTCTCTTCTTGCACGAGCAGCACAGCGATTTCCCGTTCCCCGTGTTCGCGGAGGAATGGGGGCTCGTCGGCAGCGTCGCGCTCATCTCGCTCTATGCGTTCCTCGTCCTCTGGTGCATCCGCGTCGCCGCCTCTTCGAAGGACCGTTTCGGGTCCGTGCTCGCGATCGGCGCAGGGAGCATCGTCTTCTGGCATGCCGTCTTCAACCTCGGCATGGTGACCGGTCTTCTCCCCGTCGTCGGCGTCACGCTCCCGCTCTTCTCCTACGGCGGATCGAGCGTCATGACGGTACTCATCGGCATTGGCCTCGTCATGAACGTGTCCATGCGGCGGCACTACGCGTCGCCGCTGCGGGGATAGCGGTCACTGCACCGAGGGCGGCGGCGGGCGGGGGATGCTCACCGTCTCCCAGCTGGGCGTGTGGTTGCTTTGGGGGTTGCCCGGCATGTGCAGGCTGTCGGTCGACGGCTGGTTCCAGAGGTAGAGCGCGGGATACGACGTGATCTGCCCGCTGCTCGAGACGCTGATGCCCGTGAGGTAGAGCTGGGACGTCGTCGTTACCCCGCCCGTGAAGTGTAGATTCGCCGTGTTGAACTTGATGCCCTCGCGGGACGACGAGAAGACGAGCCAATAGTACGTGTTGCCGTCGGGGCACGACTCGACGTCCGGCGACCACTTGGGCCAGCTGTTCTGAACCCCCGGGCTCGGAGCGCTCTGACACGAGGGAGGATCGTTCGCCGCGAGACGCGTCGCCGTCGCGGATGCGCCTCCGAAAGGCACCACGTAGATCTCGTCGTACGGGTTCGCGTACATGCCGTTGACGTCCTGCTTCGCCGCGCGGACGTAGGCGAGGAACTTGTCGTCCGCGGAGAATGCCGGGTAATACTGCGCGACGGGGTCCGCCTCGTAGGCGCCGGATACCTTCGCCGCCGTGCCGCCCATTTTGGCGTTGAAGGGGACGGAGTAGAGGTGCGCCGTGCCCGACGCCAGGCGTCCGTCCTGGGCCGCATTCGTCGAGACGTAGACGATCGTCGTCCCGTCGTGGCTCCAGGTCGGGAACGCGACGTTGTTGGTGTCCCCCGTCCGCGAGATGAAACCCCAGCTTGTTCCATATGCGGCCAGCCATTTCTGCTCGATTGCTGCCGCCGTGTCCGTGGGGGACGGCCCCGCCCCGGCCGCCGCAAGGTCAGCCCACATGAGCTGCGAAGGCGCAGGCGCGCCTTGGCACGGGGTCTGTAGATACGGGAAATTGGCTACGTTGTTCTCCATCGACCCGCAGCCAAAGCTCGTCACGACCACCTTCTCGTTCGCCCAGTTGGCCTTGGAAAACGCCGTCGCCCCAAGCCAGGGCATGCTGAGCGCGAGGCTGCCACCCGGCGTCAACCATGTCGGCGTCTGCCCGTTCGTGAATCCGCCGTCGGCCTGGACGACCGGCGCGACGTCCGCGGTGGAGCCCGGCCACGGGTAGTTGTCGATGAAGGTCACGCTGTTCCCGTCCGGGACCGCCGAGTGGCAGCCGATGCACTGGACCGCTCCGCCGTTGACCGCCGTGCCCTGGCCGTTCCGATAGAGCTTGAGCTGCACCTGATCGGTCGTGAGCGTCGTCGCCACGCTCTCGTCGCCGGGCGCGAAGCCCTCGAGCCACGACATGGCCGGCGCCGTTGCGGTCGCACCGACGTCTCCGATCGCCGCCCAGTAGATCATCGCGCCGCTCGCGAGTGAGGGGGCGATCGTGAAGGTCCCCGTGGCGCTGGTCGGGGCTCCTCCGCCCATGTTCACGCCACGGATCTTCACGTTGATCGTGTCGCCCCAGCTGTCGCCGCGCACCGCGTCCCACACCTTCTTCGGCATCGTCCAGATGCTATTCGGGGTGTAGACGACGTACGGGTTCGCCTGGCGCGTCGTCGTCAGCGTGATCTCGAAGAGGTTCTGCCCCGCGGCGGGGAGGACACGGAACCTCGGGCGAAGCCAGTTCTGCGGAATGAGCGTCCCCGGCGTTGGGTCGACGAGGCAGGGGCCCGGGCCCGTGCCGTCGGCGGCGGTGAAGTAGGACGCTGCGTTCGTCGGCGCGCCCGTATCGAAGACAGGACCGCTCGGGAAGTCGGAACAAGCGGTGGTGCAGAGACGCGACAGCGTCTTACAAGTCGGTGCGCTGCCAGTCGCTTCTGCATCTCCGGCCTCGGGCAGGGTCCCGAAGCTCTGCCCTCCGTCGTCGCTCCCTCCTCCGAGCCCGCTCTCGGAGAGAGAGCCATCACCCCCCATCGCGACTCCCGTGTCATCGAGCCCGCCGCCGTCGCCGGCCGTGAAGGGGGAGCGGTTAGACGCAGCGCAGGCCGCCACCATGGCCACGGAAAGGAGCGCAAACGAGCCGGCTGCGTAGGCAGCCGTGGACTTCATCATGAGGGGACCTCCTCTTTTGCGAAGGCAATTTTCCGTCCAGGTGGCGACAATCGAAGAGCGTTGGCCGGCCCGCGTGCCATGCAAGGAGAGGGGACCTGCGCGTGCGATCGGTCTCTACTCACTGCGAGTCGAACGTTCGCGCTGAACGCGTGCGGGTGTGGGCTCGCACCTCAGGCGTCCACGGCGCCCTACGTCTTCTTGTTGGCACCTTGCAGGACGAGGAGGTGAAACTTCGCGAACTCCGTCTGCCCCGCGGTGTAGAGGACCTCGGACAGGAGGCGGTAAGGCGTCGTCACGTCCGCGATGATGATCGCCTCGCTGTGCGATGGGTCCTTCCCCGTCATCTGACGGATCCGCTTGTCGGTGTCGCGCCACGCCTGCAGCGTCTGGCCGAGCGGAACGATAAAGTAGGCATTTCGCGTGCCCTGCTTGTACCGCACCTCGACGCCGTACTGCCCGGCGTCCTGGGGCACGGGGCAGATCACGTTGTCGCCCACGACGATCTGCGACTTCGAGACGATGATCGGAAGCCCTTCCGACTCCCCTTCCGGAGTCGTCGTGAGGATGCTCTTGGGGATGAGAAGGTCGTCCGAATTCGGGACCGTGGCCGGCGACGAGCTCAGGCTCTTCAAGAGGAAGACGAGGATGATGGTCATCATGTCCATCATCGCCGTGATGTTGAGGAAGTTGATGTCCGCCTCTACCCGGTTCTTCGCGATGGCCTTCCTGAGCTCGCGCTTGTAGACGACCATTCCCGCAGGCTTCTGCGGCGGGGGAGCCTTGAACGCCTGCGGCGGTCCCACTCCGGGAGGCTGGTCCATGCTCATTGGGCGACTCCGAAGTTGATGTCCGGGAAGAGCTCTGTTCCGTCGTCGCTCTTTCGAAGAGCGTCGATGGTGCTGATGACGACCTGGTAGGGGATGTTGCCGTTTGCCGTGAGCGTCGCCGCGGTCTCATCGGCGGCGTCCGGCAGCTTCTCCTTCAGCCGCTTCGCGCACGTCGTCAGCCCGGCGTAGTCGTAGTCCCTCCCGTCGGGCGTGCGGCCCACCGTAGCGCCCGTGCCGGCGCCCTGACATCCCTCGCCGACGTGGGAGCCATACGCGGAGAGGACGAAGCCCTTGTCGATGATGATGACGTTCAACGAAAGCGTCGGCGCCTTCGACGGATTCGGGTGCCCGCCGAGCGCGGGCGGGCTCGTCTCGATGATCGTGGTGAACGTCACGCTGATCGTGGCGAGCACGAACATGAGGACGTTCATAATGATGTCGAGGAACGGGACGATGTTGAGCTCCCCACCCTCCTCGTCGGGGGACAGCTCCTTGGGCGCCGAGAGGCGGCGAATCCGGCTTCGCTGCGACGCGCTGAGCTTCTCTTGTTCTTCCGCCATCGAATTTCACCGCCTGCTTGAGGCCACGGGTCCAAGGTTATCTCGTCGGGCTGGGGGGCTCGGGGGGAGCGGGCCGCCCACGGCATCGCATGCGATGCCGGAAGCATCGTCCCCCGACGAGACCAGTGCCTAATAGTTCCCGGGCTTCGCCTGGATGGTCAGCAGGTTGAAGACGCGCTCTTGCGTCTGGTCCAGGTCGTGCTGGATCGTCTTCGAGCGCTGGTGGAGAAAGAGGTGCGCAATCATGCACGTCACGGCGATCCCGAGGCCGAACGCCGTATTGTACATGGCCTCGGAGATACCGAGGGAGAGCTGCGCCTGGCGCTGCGCGGCCGAGAGGCGCGGGTCGGCGACGGCGTTGAAGGTCATGATGAGGCCCGTGACCGTTCCGATGAGGCCGATGAGCGTCGCGATGTTCGCGAGCGACCAGAGCGACCCGATGCGCTTCTCGACGGCCGGCCGAAGCTCGCCCATCTTCTCGCTCATCGAGGCGTCGATCTCATCCGGTCCTTTGTTCGCGTGGGTGAGCCCCGCGCGAACGAGTTGAAGGGTGGGGTAGTCGCCGGCGTCGCAAAGCTTGATCGCGCGGTCGATGTTCCCCGCTGTCACGAGCTTCTTGATCTGCGCGAAGAACTCCTTCGAGTTGACGCTGTACTTGGAAAGCTGGAAGGCGACGCGCTCGACGACCATCGCGATGACCACCGCGCTGACGATCAAGTTCATCACGAGGAACGTCGGACGCTCCTTGAAGGCCCCCATCAGGCCCCCACCACCGCTCGCCGCCTGGGCCGCCTGCTCCGCAACAAGGACCACGAACATTCCCGGACACTCCTTTCTTAGGACACCGATCGCCGTCGCCTCCCGCGGCGCGGCGTGCTTAAAACGACAAGTGAGCGCGGGCCATTATAGGGGTAGACCCGGGTCAAATGGGAAGGGTTGTCGTCGGGCCGCCTCAAGCCTTGCGCTTTGCTTGGTGCCCGCGCCTGCGCGCCCGAGCTTCTTTACCGTGCCATCGCAAAGTTCGTTTCCGAGGTGGATTCGAAGCGTTACGTAAGCGTCTCGAAGGCGAAATCGAGCCCAAACTCTCTTGACGGGCCGACGTCTCACCTGTCACGCTCGCGAAGCTCGGTTTTCGTGCCCGGGCGCTACGCCCCTCGCTTCCCGAGCGAGCCCCCTTGCTTCGCCCTGAGTCGTTCAGATAACGTCGCTGCCTCTTCTCGAGGCACTCTCTCGCCCGCGCTTGTGCTCGACGTAAGGGCCAGACAGACGGGCGCGGGGGCACGTCAAAGTTGCTCGCTCTCTAACGCATCGTGATGGCCGATCCCCTTCGGGCATGCGGCCGATTTTTTCAGGACGGCCGATCCCCTGCGGGGCATGCGGCCATGGAGGACGTCGATGGCTGCTGTTTGGAAGCATTTCAGAGATGGTGGTTGGGGGATGTACGTCATCCTCTTTTGGTCGATCATCACGATCGGGGTCATCGTGGAGAGGTCGCTCTACCTCTTCGGCTCGTCGATCAACAAGGACGTCTTCCTTGCAACGATGCAGAAGTGCATCCTCGCGGGCGACATCGCGAAGGCCGTCAAAATGTGCTCGGCCGCGAACGCCCCCCTCGCGCGGATCGTCCAGGCAGGTCTCGTGAAGGTGAATCGCCCCGACGAAGAAGTGCAGGCGGCCATGGATGAGGCGGCGCTTCGGGAGGTCCCGCGCATCGCGGCCCGTACCGGCTACCTCGCCCTTCTCGCGAACCTGTCGATGTTGAGCGGCCTGCTCGGCACCGTGTCCGGCCTCATCACGAGCTTCGGTGCGGTCTCTGGCGAAAGCGTCGACCCAAGCCAGAAAGCGCGGATCCTCGCAGAAGGGATCTCGGAGGCCATGAACTGCACGGCCTTCGGCCTCATCGTCGCGATCATCGGCCTCGTCGGCTACGCGGTCCTCAACGGCAAGACGCAGAGTCTGGAGGACGACATCAACGAGTCGAGCGTCCAGGTCCTCAACCTGGTCGTCAGCAACCGCCAGAAGGTCAACCTCTCGGGCATCCCGACGGGTTGAGGAACCTCGCACATCGTCCTTTGTCAGAGCGGAGAACAACATGGGTGGCGTAGACGTCGGCGGTGGAGGCAAGGGCAAGCGCAAGAGCCTCGACTCGGAGATCAACATGATCCCGATGATCGACCTCTTGATGGTCACGATCTCGTTCCTGCTCATCACGGCGGTGTGGACCCACATGGCCCGCATCAACGCCGACGCGCAGGTCCCCGGCCCGCCGCGCCCCGACGTCGAGCAGGAGCACACCGAGCCCGAGAAGCAGCTTCACGTGATGATGCAGGGCGACGAGAAGTTCGTCCTCGTCTGGAAGCAGGGGAGCACCACGGTCGACTCGATCGACGTCCCCCGCAAGGACGTGGTGACCCATGCGGGCTCGGTGGACGTCGTTCGCTTCCCTGACCTGGCGGCGAAGGTCGAGAGCGAGTGGAAGGCGAAGGGCCAGCACACCGCCTCCACCGATCGGAAGCTCGATCAGGCCATCCTGCACTGCGACAACAAGACCGAGTTCAAGTACATCATCGGCGTCATCGACGCGGTTTACCAGACGCACCGGGACATCAAGGTGTCCGAGAGCAAAGTCGACAAGCTGCCGGCGTTCAACATCACCTTCGCCGTCAACTGACATTCTTGTTCGAGGGTCGCTCCCCTCGAGCGCCCCAGCCGATAGCGAGAGACACGGAGCAAAATCATGTCGATTCAAGGACCGAACCGCCGCTTGATGCGCAACGTCGGGCTCGAGTTCGTCGCGAAGAAAGTCAAGGGCGGAGGGCATCGCAGCACGAACGCAAGCCTGTCGCTGACGAGCATGATCGACTTCCTCGTCGTGACGGTCGTCTTCCTCCTGATGACGTTCAGCGCCAGCGGTGAGACTCCGGTGGCCAAGGGTCTCCAGATCCCCAAGGCCGAGAACACGCTCGACATGATCGACGCGCCCATCGTGGCCGTCGCCGGCAGCCAAATCCTGGTAGACGGCGCCCCCGCGGACAACACGCGGTCCGTCGAAGAGTCGGACCGGATGCAGCGCATCGACGGCCTTTTCAACATCCTGAAGGCCAAGCGCGAGCTCTGGAAGCAGACGCACCCCGGCAAAGAGAACCCGGGCGTCGCGCTCCTCCAGATCGACCAGAACTGCAAGGCCGTAGTCGTGAAGAGCGTGTTCCAGACGGCGGCGTTCGCGGGCTACCCGAACGTGAGCTTCATGGTCGACAATCTCCCGAAGAGCGGGGGCGGCGGCGGCGGTTGAGCAAGACGCGGGGCCTCAGTGCCATCGCTCGGGCTAGGGAGGACCGAGCGTCCGGAAAGGCCCGGTGGACCGCGCAGGCCGGGTTCGTGGCGCTGGCGGCGGTGTTGGGGGGATACCTCGTGCACATGGTCGTGAGCGACCGTCAGCGCGACGCCGATCGCAAGGCGCTCCTCGGCAAGCAGCACGCAGTGGCGCTCACGCTGGGCGCCGAGTGGGCTCCCTTGCGGAGCAAGCTCGAGGCGGATGTCCTCAACGCCGCCAAGGCCTACCAGGGAGACTTCATCGACCCGGAGGCACGAAAGGGCGAGTTCAAGGCCGAGCCCGGCCTCTACTTGCGGATGCGGGTCGCCGACGCGAAGGACGTCGGGTCGATACGAGCGACGGCGGCGGAAGCGAAGAAGGACGCGTTCGCCTCGTGCCTGCTACGGGAGCCGAACGAGCTGGCCGTGCGCGGGGAGGCGGACGCGGGGGCCTTCGCCGAGCAGCCCTGGAATCTCGGACAAGCCTATGCCGCAACGCAGATCCTGACGGAGGCGTGGGTCGGCGCCGTGAGGGAAGCAGACGACGACATGGCGCTGCGCCTTCGTGCCGAGCAGTACGACGTCGCGGTGCGGGATCGGATCCCGCTCGCGATCGACGTCGTCCGCCGTGCAAGGTTCTTCCTCCTGGTCCTCGACGAGGACGTGCCGGACGCGGAAGCGGTGGCCGACGGTGGTCTCGTCGACGAGCTCGTCCTTCAGTCGATCCCGCACCCCGCTCGCGTGCATCTCTTCGATCTGCCGTCGGGCCGCGAGATCCTGCGACTCCGTCGTTCGGGCGACGCCCAGGTCATCCAGGCGGGAGAGCGGGCGATCTCCGACCCCGAGACACGCGGGGCGATGCAGCGCCAAGCGAACAACTGCATCCTGGCGAGGCGTGTCCAGGAGGCTCTTTGAGTCCCCTCGCGCTTCGACGCGGAATTTGACGTTTCAGGCGCCCGCGTGACACCGTTTTGCGCGATGGCGAAGTCACGCGCGCGGACGGTCGCATGGGGCCTCCTCGGAACCATGCTGGCGAGCGCCGCCGCGGGTGGTAGCGCGTACGCGGGGGAAAGCGGCAGGGCGGCGAAGAAGCACGAATCCAAGCCGTCGAAACCGGCTCGCACCCCCGACTCGCCCGCGCGCCGTTCGATTGCTGGTGGCCCCACGGCGGACGACGCGAGTCTCGCTGTGGAGAGCCCCGAGCTTCGAGCCCTCCGCGCGGCCGAACGAGAGCTCTTCCCTCAGGCCGTCGGCACTCCCGGAAACGCGTGGTCGCCCAGCGTGCCTCTCCTTCCCTCGCTCGACGACGCGCAGCCTCAGGTCCTCTCGACGGGCCTTCCGCCCGCGCAACCCATCTCGTTGCCGGCCGCGCCGTCGCTCCCGCGACGGGGCGACCTCGCGTGGCTCTCGAAGCTCGAAATGCCGGATATCCCCGTCCGGTGGGACGAGCGGGTGGTCCGCTACATCGAGTTTTTCCGGGACGATCCGCGGGGCCGGAATACCTTCGCCACCTTGTTCCGCCACTCCGGGCGATGGCAGGCCATGATCCGCCGTACGCTCCGCCGCAAGTCCCTTCCGGAGGACCTCGTCTGGGTTTCGATGATCGAGAGCGGCTTCGACCCGACGGCGCACTCTGCTGCCGCCGCCGCCGGGCTGTGGCAGTTCACGGCCGAAACCGCCAAGATCTACGGTCTCAACATCGACCGGTGGGTGGACCGGCGCCTCGACCCGGAGGGGGAGACCGACGCCGCCGCCGATCTGTTAGGCGACCTGCACCGCCGCTTTGGGAGCTGGGAGCTTGCGCTCGCCGCCTACGACATGGGGTACGCGGGACTCACGGCGGTTGTCCGGCGCTACAACACGAACGATTTCTGGTCTTTGTCGCGCGCCGAGGGCTCGCTCCCGTGGGAGACCACGCTCTACGTCCCGAAGATCATGGCTGCTGCGGTCGTGGCGCACAACCTGGCTGCCTTCGGCCTGGGCGACCTCGTGGTGGACGCGCCCGTCGAGACGGACGACGTCGCGGTCCCCCCCGGTACCTCCCTGGCTGCGGTCGCGTCGGCGTTGGGGGCGACCGCCAAAGACGTTCAGGCCTACAACCCCGAGCTTCGCGCGGGTCGTACCCCCCCTGTCGGAGAAGGCGACGCCCCCTATCCCGTCAAAGTGCCTCGTGGCAAGGGGGCCACCGTCGCGCAGGCGCTCGCCAAGCTTCGGGCAGAGCCGTTGCTCGAGCGTTACGTCGTCCGCTTCGGCGAGACGCTCGAGCAGGTCGCCGCCGCACGCAAGACGACGACGCAGAGACTCGTGGACCTTAACGCAATCGCCCCGGGCGAGGCCATCCGCGGCGGGACGACGCTTCTCGTGCCGCAGGTCGGCGCGGCGGCATCCGCCACCTCCGCGGCCGCGACGGGGTCCGCCGGCAAGCAAGGTGTCGTCGTGCCGTCGGACATCTTCGTCTACCCCGACCGGAAGCGCGTCTTTTATCGCGTCCAGGCTGGCTACACGCTCAGGGAGATAGCCTCTGCCTTGCACGTCCCGGCCGATGACCTCGATCGTTGGAACGACCTCGACCCGGGGGCTCGACTCGCCGAGGGCATGACGCTCCAGGCTTTCGTGCCTTCCGGGACGGACCTCTCGCGGGTGGTCGTTCTCTCGGAGGGCGAGGTCCGCGTGCTCCCGGTGGGATCCGAAGAGTTCTTCGCCGAACTCGAGCACGACCGCGCGATGCGTCGCCTGGTGGTGAAGGCGCGCGTGGGGGACACGATCGAGACGATCGGCAAGCGCTTCGATGTCCCGGCACGCACGATGGAGCGGATCAACCGGCGCGGGCGGAACGACCCGCTGCGCGAGGGGGAGACGGTCGTGGTGTACGTGCCGAGCAGGGCGCCCGGAGCGGGAGGAGCCCTTGCGTCGAATGCTCCGACGAGCGTCGGCGCGCCGAACGCGCCTCTCGCATCCCCTCCCTTGCCCGAGCTCCTGCCCCAGCAGTAGCGGCGGACGCTTGCGGGGGGGCGGCGTCTTGGCCTACGCGTCTGGAACGAACATGGAAACGACGTCAGCCATCGTTCTTGCTGCGGGTCAAGGCACGCGCATGAGGAGCGCCTTGCCCAAGATGATGCACACCGTGGCCGGTCTTCCCCTCGTCCACTACGGCATCCAGGCCGCACTCGATGCGGGGTGCGGGGAAGTCGTCGTCGTCGTCGGGCAGGGAAGGGAGCGCATCGAAGCCTATCTGGCGCATGCGTTCGCGGGAGGGCGCGTCCGCACGGCGGTGCAGGAAGCTCAGCTTGGGACGGGGGATGCCGCGCGCGCCGGGTTGGCGGCCGTAGGTGGGGTTACCGACCGGGTGCTCGTGATGAACGGCGACGTTCCCCTCGTCGAAGGGGACGACCTGCTGGCCGTGGTACGGCCGCTCGACGAGGAGCACCGCCCGGTGGCCCTCTCGTTCGCGACCTGCGCTCTGGAGGATCCGACGGGCTACGGGCGCGTCCTCCGAAAGGGCGGCCACGTGGAGCTCGTACGCGAGCACCGGGACCTTCGAGGGGACGACGAGCGCTCCGTGCGCGAGATCAACGCAGGAATTTATGCCGGCAACATCGCGTTCTTCCGAGAGGCCCTGTCAACGTTGACGGCGGACAACGTCCAAGGAGAGCTTTATCTCACGGACATCGTCGCCTTCGCGAGCAACGCGGGCGAGCGCATCGCCACGGTGGCCCTCCAGGCCGACCTTCTGGCGGGGGTGAACGATCGGGAACAGCTCGATCACGTCGAGCAGGCGATGCTCGCCCGCATCGCGCGTCGGTGGCGTCGCGCGGGGGTCACCGTGCGTGCGGGAGCTCGCGTGGAAGCGCAGGTGCTGCTGGAGGAGGACGCGACGATCGAAGCGGGCGCGGTGCTGCGCGGTCGCACGTGCGTCCGGCGTGGGGCGACGGTCGAAGTGGGCTGCGTTCTCACGAACGTCGACGTGGGCGAGCACGCGGTCGTCAAGCCGTACACCGTCGGCATCGACGCGCGCATCGGAGCGCGCGCCCAGGTCGGCCCGTTCGCCCACCTGCGCCCCGAGAGCGACGTCGGCGAAGAGGCCCATGTGGGGAACTTCGTGGAGACGAAGAAGACGAAGATCGGCAGGGGCGCGAAGGCAAATCACCTCTCGTACTTGGGCGACGGGGTCATCGGAGAAGGCGCGAACATCGGGGCTGGCACGATCTTCTGCAACTATGACGGCGTTCGAAAGCACACGACGACGATCTTGGCCGGAGCGTTCGTCGGGAGCGATTCGCAGCTCGTGGCGCCCGTCACCGTGGGCGCGAACGCCTACGTGGCGACCGGGACGACCGTCACGCGCGACGTCCCCGAGAACGCCCTCGCGATCGGTCGCGCCAGGCAGGAGAACAAGGAAGCATACGCGTCGAAGCTCCGGGCGAAGCTGAGAGCGGCGGCAATGGAGCCCGGCAAGTAGCTCGAGCGGAAGGCCGTGGCGGTCGTGCACGACAGCCTCATGGCTGCGGTTTCGCGCGAAGCTCGCGCGAGCGGGTCCCGCGTACGGCACGCCGGCTGCACCGCCAGGCTCGTCTCTCGGCGGTACGAAGCGGGAGGAGCCCAAACATGTCGATTTTGCGCAGTTGTCTCACCGGCGTCGCTGCATCCTTTCTCGCGGCCGCGTCTCTCGTCGGCGGTACGGCTTGCAGCGGCGCCCACGGCTCCTCTGCGCCTCCAGCGACGGCCGCATCCATGTCATCGAGGACGGCGAACGGCGGGCAGGCCGGCTCGGGGCAGAGCACGGCCTCTCCGTCCTCCGCCCCGCCTGCCGCTCCGTCCTTGGCGGGCGGCCCAGGAAACGGCCTCGGCGAGGGGGGAAGCGATGCCGAGCTCGTCGTGAGCCGCGATATCGTCGCGCGATGCCCCACGCTGCGGGTCATCAAGGCGCACGTCGACGAGTTCGATCCCAATACGGTCTGGCTCGCCGTCCTCGAGTCGATCGCCGAGTGCATGGGCGAGAGCGGGCCGATGGCTGCGCAGAGCCTCGGGGTGTCCGGCGACGAGGAGCACCGTCACGTCGTGAGAGAGGTCCTCGGGTCGCGCGGCGTTGCGCCGACGCGGGTCGTCGCGACGCCCCCCGCCGCAGGGGCAGCGGAGTGCCAGGGGGGTGTCGACTGCGGCAAGCGCGTCCAGCTGACCATCATTCCTTAGGCACGTCGCGCAGGGCCCTAATGCTCTCCGCTTGGCCCGGGGCGGGAATTCAGGCAGAAAGGCGGGAGCATGGACGCGATCCTCATCCGCGGCGGAGGCCCGCTTCGTGGCAAGATCCAAGTCAGCGGTGCCAAAAATGCTGCGCTCCCCATCTTGTGTGCGACGTTGCTCTCCGACGGCGCGAGCCGGTTGCGCAACGTGCCCGCCCTTCGGGACATTGAGACCACGGCCGCCCTGCTTCGCTTCCTCGGGCGTGACGTCACCGTCACCGCGCCCGAAGTCCACGTCGCGGGGGGCTCCGACGTCCGGCCCGAAGCCCCCTACGAGCTCGTCAAACAGATGCGCGCGAGCGTCCTCGTCCTCGGTCCGCTCGTCGCCCGATTCGGTCGGGCCAAAGTATCTCTTCCAGGGGGATGCCAGATCGGTGCCCGCCCGATCGATCAGCATCTCAAAGGCTTGGAAGCCCTGGGCTGCTCGATCCGCCTGGAGCGCGGGTACGTCATCGCCGAGGGACCCGAGAACGGGGGCCGCCTTCGAGGCAGCGAAGTGTACTTCGACATTCCCACGGTGACGGGGACCGAGAACCTCATGATGGCTGCCGCACTCGCCAAAGGCCGCACGACGCTGGTCAACGCCGCGCGAGAGCCGGAGGTCGAGGAGCTCGGGCGGGTGCTCAACAAGATGGGCGCGGAGGTCGATGGAGCGGGGACGGACGTCATTCACGTGAAGGGCTCCGAGCGCGGAAAGCTCGTGCCCTTCGACCACGCGATCATTCCGGACCGAATCGAAGCCGGGACCTACATGGTCGCGGCCGCGATCGCCGAGGGCAGCGACGTCGTCCTGGAAGGTGCGCAGGTTTCCGACCTCGAGGCGCTGATCGTCAAGATGCGGGCCGCCGGCGTCGAGGTCACCAGCGAAGGGCAGTGCTTGCGCGTGTGCCGGCGCGGCCCTTTGCGTGCCGTGAACGTGACGACCGCCCCGCACCCGGGCTTCCCCACCGACATGCAGGCGCAGTTTCTCGTCCTCATGTGCCTGGCCCGAGGAGAGAGCGTCATCACGGAGACCATCTTCGAGAATCGGTTCCAGCACGTCCCCGAGCTCCAGCGCATGGGCGCGGCGATCGCCCTGCGTGGTCGCACCGCGGTGGTGCAAGGCGTGGAGGCGTTGAACGGCGCCAGCGTCATGGCGACCGACCTCCGGGCGAGCGCCTCGCTCGTCATCGCCGGCCTCGTGGCGTCCGGCGAGACGGAGGTCCGGCGCGTGTATCACATCGATCGGGGCTACGAGCGAATCGTGGAAAAGCTGAGTGGCGTGGGCGCCCGGATCGAGCGCGTTCGAGGCGCCGAGGCATGAGCGACCTCCTAACGATGGCTCTCCCAAAGGGGAGGGTGCTCCGTGCCGTGGCTCCGCTCCTGGCGCGTGCGGGAGCCGACGAAAGAACCCTCCTCGCGGACGACCGCTCCCTCATCCGGGAAGCCCCGGCCGCCGGACTACGTTTTCTCCTGCTCAAGCCTGACGACGTCCCGACCTATGTCGAGTACGGAGCCGCGGACCTGGGAATCTGCGGACGCGACGTCCTCATGGAGAGGGCGAGCGATCTCTATCAGCCGCTCGATCTCGGCATCGGCCGCTGCCGCATGGTCGTCGCGGGGGTGGCCGGGAAGAAGCCCCCGTCCGGCGTGCCGCGGGTGGCGACCAAGTATCCGCGGTGCGCCCAGGAGCACTTCGCAGGCCGCGGGGTCCAGGTCGACATCGTCACCGTGCAAGGGTCCGTCGAGCTTGCGCCGCTCGTGGGGCTGGCCGACTTGATCGTCGATCTCGTCGAGACGGGGGCGACGCTCGCGCAAAACGGCTTGGAGGAGCGCGAAGTCGTCGCCCAGATCTCGAGCGTACTCATCGCCAACCGCGCTGCATTCAAGCTGCGTCACGATCGGCTGAGGCCTCTCATGGAAGCGCTGCGATCCCCCCATCGGAAGCCCGCGCCGGGTCCAGCCGGAGGAGCGGGCGCAGGCGCTTGATCATTTTCCTGCCGATTCCTTTGACCTTGAGCAAGTCCTCGACCGATCGAAACCGGCCGAGATGCGTCCGGAGCGAGAGGATGGCGTTGGCGCGCTTGGCGCCGATGCCAGGAAGGCGACGAAGGTCCTCGAAACTCGCCGTATTGAGCGTCACCGGGTCCTCCGGCGAGGCGGGGGAATGGGG
>VFSW01008001.1_pt1 | contig 15260 bp, 12 predicted proteins | sample 5358111 | NCBI WGS metagenome assembly VFSW01 (sample SAMN11554181, study PRJNA540505) | mine drainage metagenome | isolation source: sediment from site ElyBrook_90M | place: USA: Ely Copper Mine, Vershire, VT | collected 2017
CCGCCGCGGTCCCGCCCGTTCTGCTCGCCGTCTCGCCACAGGCATCCGTTGTCGAACCCCTGGAGCCCGTGTACGTGGCCCGGCAGCCCGAGGTCGAGGACGTCCGCGCGGATGAGGTTCCGGTCGAGGCCGTCGAGGCCGGGGAAGCCGTCGGTGTCGAGCCTGCCGAAGCCGGCCCGGCGGTCGGGGCAATCGAGCCCGCCGAGGTAGCCGAGTCCGTCGAGGCCGTGACCGGCGAAGCCGCCGCAGGTGCCTACGCCGTCGAAGCGTCCGACGAGGCCGTCGAAGCGGTGGAAGTCGAGACCGTGGAACCCGTCGAGCCCGCGGCGGCTTCCGGCGAGCGGGAGACGTCGCCGGCCTGGAGCGGCTGGTGGCGCGAGGAGGCGAGCGCGCAGCCGTCGAATGATCGGCAGCCCGCCGAGGAGCCGGTCGCCGAGTCCGAGGAAGCCATCGAGACGCCCGCCGAGGAGCCGGTCGCCGCCTCGCTCGAGGAGGCTGGTTCCGAGGAAGGTGTCGAGGTCGCGGCCGCGACCGTCAGCGACGAGCAGCCGTCCGTCGTGGAGATCGCCGCCGCCGCGCCGCCCCCCAGCGTCGAAGCCCTGCCGGCCGAGATCGAGCTCGCGGTGCTCGCCGCCGCGAAAGCGTCGCCCGAAGCTCCGGTCGTGGGCGTGATGGAGACCCTCGCCGACGCCGGCTCGGGCAACGGCCAGGGCCATCCGTCAGGAGATGAGCTGCTTGCCGCCGCCGAGGCGGCAGACCTGTCCGGCGACGCCACGACCCTTCGATCGCTCCTGCTGTGGGCCGCTCGCGCCTACGCACGTGAGGGCCGCTTCGAAGTGGCTCTCGACGCCGCCCACCGCCTCCTGCGCGCTGCCCCGAGCGACGTGGACACCCATCTGGTCCTCGTGGAGCTGTACATGGCTCGCGATTGGAACGCCCTCGCTGCCGAAAAGCTCGCCCTGCTCGAACGCCTCGCCGTCCTCAGCGGCGACGAGGACACGCGCAAGCGGGTCTGCACGATGGCAAGCAAGGCGTTCCCCCGAGACGAGCGGTTGGGGGCTCTCTGTTCCTGACGGCCCGCCGTAAGAGGGCAACGAGCATCTTCGCCGGCCAAGTGGGCGGCGGTGCCGGTATACACTTGATCCGATGGCGCTGATTCAGTCTGTGCTCCAAGACCTGAAGATCAGTCCAAACAACGTAGCCGACATCGCGATCACGGCCCTGCTGATCTACTGGCTGTTCAGCCTGATCAGAGGGACACGCGCCGTCCGGCTCGTCGTCGGGGTGTGCCTTCTCTTCCTCGTGTACGGCGCCGCGCTGACCTTCGACCTAAAGCTGCTGACCGTCATCCTCCAGACCGGCGCATACGTCGGGCTGTTCGCCCTGGTCGTGATCTTCCAGCCCGAGCTGCGCCGGGCGCTCGACCGTATCGGCCGGCTCGGCTCGCTCGGCTGGCTGCTGACCCCGGCGGAGCAGTCCCAGGCGATCCACGTGGCCGCGCAGGTCGCGAGCGCCGCCGAGCGTCTCTCGCACGAGGGCCACGGCGCCCTGATAGTGATCGAACGCGAGACCGGCCTCCAGGAGATCGCCGAGACGGGAGTGATGCTCCATGCCGATGTTTCGGCCGATCTGCTGGTCACGGTCTTCTCACCCAAGACGCCACTCCATGACGGCGCCGTGATCATCCGCGGCGATCAGGTACTCGCCGCCGGCGCGCTGCTACCCTCGGCGGAGACGACAATCCCGCTGGAGCGGTTCGGGACGAGGCACAAGGCGGCGCTGGGGATGACCGAGCAGACCGACGCGATCGTGGTCGTCGTCTCGGAGGAGACCGGCCAGGTCAGCCTCGTGGAGCGGGCCCGCATCCAGCGAAACGTGGACGAGGCCAAGCTGGCCCTGGCGTTGACGGCGTTGATCCACCCGCAGACTGCCGGTGAGCTGCTGCGTCAGGAGAGGCGGGTCCCGCGGAGGGTCGGTCCCGGCGTCCGGCAGCTGGCCAGGCGAGCCAGGCTGGGCGGGCAGGCCAAAGCCCCCGCCGATGGAACCGGCGACGCGACGCCGGCCCCGGAGGACGACGAAGCCACCCGGGAGAAGGCGTCGTGAGGCGGCTGGTCAACTTCATCGTTCGTAACTGGCCTCTCAAGTTGGGGGCCATCGGCCTCGCCGTGATCCTGTACGGCGGGATGGTGATACTCCAGAGCACGACGGCGTGGCCGGGGACCGTCGCCATCGTGCCCGTCAACCAGCCGTCGGGGTCCACCCTCATCGGCACGCTTCCGTCCGTCGGCAATATCCGCTACGTCGCTCCGGCCGACATCGCGATCTCCGTCGACAGCTTCCGTGCCACGATCGACCTGGCCGGCATCCAGCCTAGCGAGACCGGGTCGCTGGTGAGCGTCTCCCTGGCGGCTACGGATCCGCGCATCCAGATCATCGACTACCAGCCAAAGCAGATCCAGGTGACCCTGGAGCCGATCCAGACCTTCACCGTCCCCGTCGTCGTGGACACCGGCGTGGTTCCCTCCGGAGTCTCGCCCGGCACCCCCACTGTCACCCCGCAGACAGTCAGCGTCCGGGGCGCCGCCTCGTACGTCCGTGACGTTGCCTATGCGCGGGCCCAGGTGCGGATCGACTCGTCGGGACTCGACGTCAATCAGGACGTGAGCCTGGTCGCATTCAACGCCGCCGGGAAGGTCGTGAACAACGTCACGATCGAGCCGGCGAGCGTCCACGTCTCGATCCAGGTGGGCAGCCAGCTCCGGACGCAGAGCGTGCCGGTGAACCCGGTCATACAGAACGCGCCGGCCTCGGGCTACTACATCACCGGCATCGACATCACGCCGCCCATCGTGGAGGTCCAGGGCCAGGCCGATGCCCTGGCCAAGCTCAACGGATCCGCCAACACGAAGCCCATCTCCCTCGCCGGAGCCACGGGCGACAAAACCGTGATCGTGAGTCTCGACCTGCCGGCCGGGGTGACGGCGCCCGCCAACCCGCAGATACAGGTAATAATCCATCTGAAGTCGCCCGACACGACACGGACCGTCACCATCGGTATCGTTCCGACCGGCGTCCGTTCCGACCTCATCTACTCGCTCTCGACGCCCAACGTGATCGTCACGATGGGCGGTGCCACCGCCGCGCTCAACGCCTTCGATACCTCCACACTCGTCGGCAGCGTGTCGGTGGGCGAGCTTGGGCCGGGCACGTACACGGTGACTGTGAACGTCACCTTGCCGGCCGGCATCAAGATCGTTCCCGGAGGGATCAACCCGTCTCAGATAACCGTCACGGTCACGAGCCCCGCTTCGCCGGTCCCGTCCGGCTCGGCGGCACCAAGACCCACGTAGGAGCAGTACTTGCCTCGTCTGTTCGGCACGGATGGAATCCGCGGCGTAGCTAACGTCGACCTCAAACCCACCCTCGCCTACGCTCTCGGCCGGGCGACGGCCCATCGACTCGCCGGCCCCGGCCGGCCCATCGTCATAGGCCAGGACACCCGCCGCTCCGGCGACATGTTCGCCGCCGCCATCGTCGCGGGTGCGACGAGCATGGGCGTGGACGTCCACCTCGTCGGGGTGGTCCCGACGCCGGCCCTCGCCCACATCACCGCCGCCGGCCACTTTGCCGCCGGGATCATGGTCTCGGCATCTCACAATCCGGCCCGCGACAACGGCCTCAAGGTCCTCGACGAGAGGGGCCTCAAGCTCGACGAGGCGGTCGAGGACGAGCTCGAGCAGCTCATCTGGACTTCCGAGGAGCTGCCCTCCGCGCCCGCCGAGAAGCTCGGGCTGGCGATCCAGGATCCGAAGCTGCTGGAGCTCTACATGAGCCACCGCCTCGACCTCGCGAAGGCGACGCCGTCGAGCCTGAAGGTCGTGGTGGACTGCGCGAACGGTTCCGGGGGCATCGCAGCGGCACGAATCCTCGAGGCGACTGGAGCGGAGGTCCAGGTCCTGTTCAACGACCCGGACGGGATCAACATCAACGCCGACTGCGGCGCGACCTCGCCCGGTGCCCTGGCGCGGGGTGTGGTGGAACGCGGCGCGGACGTCGGCTTCGCCCTCGACGGGGATGCGGACCGCCTCATCGCCGTCGACGCCAGCGGCTGCGTGGTGGACGGCGACGCGGTCCTGGGCGTGCTCGCGCTCGATCGCCTTGCCCGCGGCCGCCTGCCCAACGGCGCCCTCGTGGTTTCGGTGCTGTCCAACGGCGGGTTGCAGAAGACCCTCGAAGACGCCGGCGGCCAGGTCATTCGGACGCCCGTCGGCGACAAGTACATCCTCGAGGGGATGCTGGTCAGCGGCGCCGGCCTGGGCGGCGAAAAGAGCGGCCACGTGATCGTCCGGGAGCACACGACCAGCGGCGACGGCATCGTCACGGCGCTCGAGATCATGAGCGTGATCGGCCGGAGCGGTAAGACGCTCGCGGACCTGGCCGCCACCGTCCCGATGCTGCCCCAGCAGCAGCGCACCATCCCGGCCCGCCACAAGGACCAGTGGGAAGGCGACCCGGCCATCCGGCGAGCCATCGCGTCCGCTGAGGCACGGCTGGGTTCGTCGGGCCGCGTGCTCGTCCGCCCGTCCGGAACGGAGCCGGCGATCAGGGTTATGGTCGAGGGCCCGGAGGCCGCGCTGGTGGGCGAGCTGGCCGACACTTTGGCTGCCCTGGCCGGGGAGCGGCTAAACTAGCGGCCTCGCAAGCAGGCGAGGCCGAGCCTGGAGGCGCGGGCTTCGCCGCAACCGTGGCCGCGTTGGCGCCACGGCCTATGAGAGCCGATCGGGGGTTGCCGAAGGCGACTTCGGCCGCCGGAGCGGACCTCGACGCCGGAGGATACTTCGGCGGCCGGGGCGATTCCTCCGGTGACAACGAGCAGGAGAAGTCCCGGGCACTCGTGCCCGCGGCCAGCCAGCGCTCGCGCAGCCGGGAGTGAAGCGACATGTGCGGAATCGTCGGATATACGGGACCCAGAGACGCCGGACCTGTCCTGCTAGACGGGCTGCGGCGGCTGGAGTACCGCGGCTACGACTCCGCGGGCATTGCCCTCGTGACCGAGAGCGGCGATCTCTTCGTCGAGAAGCGCGCCGGCAAGGTGGCGGTCCTCCAGGAGGCGCTCGGCGGCGATCCGCCCCGGGCAGGAATCGGCCTGGGCCACACTCGCTGGGCCACTCACGGGCGCCCGAGCGATCTCAACGCTCATCCACACAGCGACTGCACCGGACGGATCACGGTCGTTCACAACGGCATCGTGGAGAACTTCCGGGAGCTTCGCGACGAGCTCGTGGAGCGAGGTCACAAGCTGACCTCCGAGACCGACACCGAGGTCGTCGCCCATCTCGTCGAGGATGCCTACGAAGGCGATCTGGCGGACGCGGTCCGGGCCGCCCTGCGGCGTCTCGAAGGCGCCTACGCCCTCGTGGTTCTCCATCGAGACGAGCCCGACCGTCTGGTGGGCGCGCGGCTCAACGCCCCGCTGATCGTCGGAATCGGCGACGGCGAAAGCCTCCTCGCCTCGGATCCGGCGGCGATCGTCGCCTACACCAAGCGGGTCATCTTTCTTGCCGACGGCGACGTCGCGGACCTGCGGCCGGGAACCGCGATCGTCACGGATCGCAACGGAACGGTTCTGGACCGGCCGGTCGACATCATTCCCTGGTCCGCCGAGGCGGCCGAGAAGGGCGGCTACCCGCATTTCATGCTCAAGGAGATCCACGAGCAGCCCGAGGCGCTGACGGCGTGCATGACCGGGCGCCTGCGCGGCGAGTCGGTCTGCCTCGAGGAGCTGGACCCGATCCGGGCGCGCCTCCACGCCATCGAACGCGTGGAGCTGATCGCCTGCGGCACGGCCTACTACGCGTCGCTGGTCGGCGCCGCGCTCTTCGAAGACTGGTTGGGCGTGCCCGCCCGCGCCACCGTCGCCTCCGAGTTCCGGTACAGCCCGCCGCCCGTCGACGCTCGAACCCTCGTCGTCGCGGTCACCCAGTCCGGCGAGACGGCCGATACGATCGCCGCCGCCCGGCTGGCCGGAGAGCGCGGCGGCCTGGTGATCGCGGTGACCAACACGGTCGGGTCGGCGATCACGCGCGAGTCGCATGCCTCGGTCTTCCTGCAGGCGGGCCCGGAGGTCGCGGTCGCCGCCACCAAGACCTTCGTCACCCAGGTGGCCACGCTCATCATGCTGGCCGCCGACGTCTCCCGGGAGCTCGGCAAGCGGACGCTCCAGGAGGAAGCGGTGCTCGTGGATGCGCTCCGGAGACTGCCGAAGCAGGCCGAGCGCGCGATCGAGCTTGCCGAGTCGACCCCGGACGTCGCCGCTCGCTATGCCGACGCGGCCGGCTTCATGTACATAGGCCGGGCCTTCGGATATCCCGCCGCTCTCGAAGGTGCGCTCAAGATCAAGGAGATCAGCTATCTCCACGCCGAGGGCTACGCCGCGGGCGAGCTCAAGCATGGCCCGATCTCGCTCCTGGAGCCGAGCTGCCCGCTCGTCGCCGTCGCGACCCGGTCCTCGGTCTACGAGAAGCTGATCAGCAACCTCATGGAGGGCAAGGCCCGGGATGCCCGCGTCCTCGCCATCGCCACCGAGGGAGACACGCAGATCGAGCGCCTCGCCACCGACGTCCTGTGGGTCCCGGACGCGCCGGAGGCGCTGGCCACGATCCTCGCGGTCATCCCGCTCCAGCTCTTCGCCTATCACGTGGCCGTCGCGCGCGGACGCGACGTCGACCAGCCGCGCAACCTGGCCAAGTCAGTCACGGTGGAGTAGGCCGGGCAGTGGCAGGCCGCGACGTGACCCCGGCGCCGTCTCTCACCCCGCCGCCGGGCACGACGGAGCTCGGGATAGACATCATCCGCGTCTCTCGGATCGCCGATTCGCTGGCTCGCTTCGGCGATCGGTTCGTGAGCCGCGTCCTGACTCCCCGGGAAGCAGCCTACGTTCGCGGCCGCTCCGAAACGATGGCCGGCCGGTGGGCCGCCAAGGAGGCCGTGTCCAAGGTGCTGGGGCTGGGGGTGCGCGGCATCGGCTGGCGCGACATCGAGATCGAGCGGCTGCCAACGGGTCAACCGGCGGTGATTCTCCATGGACGGGCGGCGAGGCGGGCAGAGCAGCTCGGGATGGGCCGGATCGCGCTCTCGATCAGCCACGAGTCCGAGTTCGCCGTGGCCATCGCCTACGGCGTGCGAACCGAGGGCGGCCGCTTCCTGTTTCCGCCGGACATCGAGCAGCGCCTCGACGAGCGCGAAGCGGCGATGCTGAGGCGGCTCGAGCGGCTCAGGAGCCTGGCGCGGGAGACCGGGGCGATCGAGTCGGGCCTGCCGGCCCAAGCGGATCCGGCTCCAGAATCCACGGCACGCTCCGCCGGAATGCCGGAAACTGAGCACGTGCATCGAGTCCCGGGAAAGGAGGCGGGCAATGCCCAGCAAGGTCGTCGCTGAACCGATCATGCTCGACGATCGAGCCGCGGCCCGGCTCCTGCCGCCCCGACCCGCCCGCAGCCACAAAGGCTCGTTCGGCAAGCTGCTGGTCATCGCCGGTTCCGTCGACTATGCCGGGGCGGCGTTCCTGGTCTGCACGGCCGCCGGCCGGGCGGGCGCCGGACTCGTGACCCTGGCCGTTCCGGAGTCCCTCCAGCCGCTCTTCGCGGCGAAGGTGGTGGAGGCGACCACGCTGCCGCTCCCCGAGGACGACGTCGAAGAGGTGGACCCGGAGGATGCCATCGCCCGGATCCTCGACCATGACCACGACGCCCTGGTGGTTGGGCCGGGTCTGCGGCCGAGTCTCTCGATCACAGAACTGATCCGCGGCCTGCTCTCGCCCGACGACGACGGCGAGCCCGCACCAACGGTCCTCGATGCGGAAGCACTCCGATCGCTCGCCACCGTGGACGGTTGGGCCAACGACGTGGCCGCCCGCTGCGTGCTGACACCGCACGTCGGCGAGTTCCTGCGGCTCCGCGCGGCCGACGGCCACTCCCGCGAGAAGCTCGGCGACCTCGTCTTCGACGACGCCAAGCGCCTCGTCGCGGCCCGCGACGCCGCTCGCGACTGGGGCCAGGTGGTGGTTCTGAAGGGTGCGCGGAGCGTCATCGCCGCGCCGGACGGCCGGACTGCCGTGGCCCCGTTCGAGAATCCGGCCCTCGCCAGCGGCGGGACCGGGGACGTGCTGTCGGGCACCATCGGGGCGCTGCTGGCCCAGGGCCTCGGCCCGTTCGAAGCCGCCCAGCTCGGCGTCTACCTTCACGGGATGGCCGGCGAGGCGGTCCGGGAGCGTCTCGGCGACGCCGGCCTGCTGGCCTCCGACCTGACGGTCGAGCTGCCGATCGCCCGCAAACGGCTCGCCATGCTGGGCCGATGATCGACGCCCGAGCGCCTCATCCGGCGGGCTCCGGTCCGGCGGCCGATCCTGCAACATCCGGTCCGGCGGCATCCGATCCTGCAGGCTCAGGTCCAGCCGTTACGGCCACACGCCATCCTCTCGTCGAGATCGCCGAGGGGACGGCGCCGCCGCTGCTGCCCAAGACGGCCTGGCTCGAGATCGATCTCGACGCGGTCGTCGCGAACGTGCGGCTGCTCGGCGGCCTCATCCCGCCGGAATCGAAGGTCCAGCCCGTGGTGAAGGCCGACGCCTACGGCCATGGTGCCGTCGCCGTATCCCGGGCCCTGGTCGGCGCTGGTGTCGAGAGTCTGGCCGTGGCCACCTTCGACGAGGGCCTCGAGCTGCGCCGGGCGGGCATCGACGTCCCGATCGTGGTCCTCTTCCCGATACCGGCGGAGCTCGCGCCGGCGGCGCTGCGTCACCGCCTCTCGATAACGATGGGCGACCACGAGCTATCGCGACGAACCTTCGACGCGCTGGCCGGCCTGGGTGATCTACCGCCCGACGAGCGACTTGCCGTTCACCTGGAGCTCGAGACCGGCCTGGGCCGCGGCGGCGTGGACGTGAGCGCCGCCCGAGACCTGGCCGAGCGCATCGAAGCCTGCCCGCAGACGCGCCTCGCCGGTCTCTGGACGCACCTCCAGGCCGCCGGCAATCCGGCGATCACCCGGACCCAGCAGGATCGCTTCGGCGCCGGCGCGAGCCTGCTCGAGGCCGCCGGCGTCGCGCTTCCAGCGCGCCACGTTTCGGCGAGTGGCGGGATCCTCGCCGCGACCGCGGGCGCGTTCGACGCGGTTCGGATAGGTCTCTCCGCCTACGGCCTCGTGCCCGACGGATTGGCGGTCGACGAGCGGAACCGCGACGCGGCGGCGGGTCTGCGCCCGGCGATGGCCCTGAGAGCCCGGCCGGTCCGCGTCGCCGGCCTGCCCGCGGGCTGGGGCGTGAGCTACGGCCCAACGTTCACGACCTCCCGGCCCAGCGTCGTCGCGACGCTGCCCATCGGCTACGCGGACGGCTGGCCCCGTTCGCTCTCCAACAAGGCCCAGGTTCTGGTCCGTGGCCGCCGGGTTCCCCAGGTGGGGACAGTGGCCATGGACGCCTTGATGGTCGACGTCACCGACGTCCCGGGACCGGCGGTCACGATCGACGACGAGTTCACGCTGATCGGCCGGCAGGGCTCCGACGAGATCACTGCGCACGAGGTGGGGCGATGGTGCAACACCATTTCGTACGAGGTGGTCTCCGCAATGTCGGGGAGACTACCCCGGGTGTACTATGCGGCAGCCAAGCCGGCAGCGATCCGCACCGTTTCGTGCGAAGCTAGTTAGGGCGGGGGAAGCCCCACAGCCGGCCCGGGGCGCAGTCCTGGAGGAGAGAGCGGCCTGGGGCCGCGGGCAGACGGAGTCGGTCCCGAGACCGGATGCCAACACGAAAGAACCAGCGATCACGGAGAGCATCGCAATGATGGAATTCCATGGCCGCTCGGAGGAACAGCGCGACGATCTCGTCGAGCAGGCCGCCCGCGAGATCCAGCTGCGGGGCCTGACCGCTCCAGCGGTACTGTTCCTGCAGGCCAGCCGTCCATACCGCCCCCTGGGCAGCAATGCGATGGTGTTCTTCGACCCCGTCCTTCGCGGGGTCTTTGGCGGCGAGCTGGCGGTCGCCACGGAGATCCTCGCCGACGACCTGGGTATCGAGCAGCTCATCGAGCGGCTCCAGGACCCCGACGAGGAAATCGCCTGGGACGCGTGAGAACGCACGCGGTCATCTGGGGCGGGTAGCATATCGGCGTGACCAGCCAGCAGCCTCGAGCGTTCTTCGCTCTCGATTTGGGCTCGGCCACGACGTCAGCCGCACTGATCGGGCACGTTGGGGGCCGATGGCGGCTGGTCGGACACTCTTGCGCCCCGGCCTCCACAGGCGCCGATGCGCTTCTGGAGAGCCTGCTCCGGCAGATCCACCGTGCCGACCCTGAGATCCTGGAGGATCTCGGCGCCGGACGCGGACGGGGTCGGGGGTCCGAGGCAATCCTGGAGTCCTGGCCTCGCTTCGTCGCCTCCTCCGCGCCCCCACGCCGCATCGCCGTCCTGGCCGCCTCGCGCCGGCAGCGCAACCGGCTCGAATCCGTGGCTCAGCGTTCGGGCTGGAAGGTCGTGTCCGCGAGCGTGGACGACGCCAATCCGATGGACCTCGCGAGGACGATCTTCGCCACCGAGACGTGCGCGGTGCTCCTGGGCGCGGATCGCTCGCCTTCGGGCGACGATCGGAAGAACCTGCCGGACCTCGCCGCGCTCGTTGCCGCGGCCACACGCCAGCGGCCCGAGCTGCTGGTGATCCTGGCCGGCGGCGCCGCGGCCTACGAAGCGGTCTTCGCCGAGCAGAACCTGGCGGCCGCGGCTCAAGCATCCGCGGCCTCGGTCTCGGCCACGGCCACGGCTACGGCGACGGCCCCCGCCCCCACGCCCATCCCGACGCTCGCGCCGGTGGCGACGTCCACCCCGGCACGGGATCGCACCGATGGAACGGCCGGACCGGAGGCCGACATCGCCAGCCGTCCGCCCGACAAGGACGCCAGCCAGTCGAAGGCCGCGGTCGGCCAGCCCCAGGCTCAACTGGGTGCGGTCGCGGGCGTCGAACGAGACGCCGAAGACGCCCCCCTCCAGGCCGAATCCGGTTCCGCTCCGGTGGACGCCTCGGCGGCGCCCATTTCGACCCCGAGTGTCGTCGCCGTACCCGAGCTCCCGGCCACCCACGTCCTGCTCGCACCGGATGTGGAAGCGGGCTCGCCGCCCGGCTCCTCGCTCCAGCAGGTCCTCGAGGGTCTGCGCTCGGAGCCGAACGACAGCCGGCTCAACATCGCCCGTTCGATCGCCTCGCTCGCCTACGTCCTGGACCGCTCAATGGAAGTCGTGGAGGTTGGCCTGCAGGGCGGCCTCGTGGCCCGTTCCGAACCCTTCGGCCACGGCCACTTCTCGATCCTCTCGTCGCACGCGAGCCTCGTGGAGGGATCGTTCGCGCCCGAAGATCCCTCGGATGAAGTGATCGACGCCCTGGCCGCCTGGTCCACGGCCTCGATCGACCGGCACCGGCTCACGGATCGACTCAACGACCTTCGCGTCGCGCCCTGGGGCAACGCGGAAGGCGACGGGGCGACGTTCCGGCTCGCGGCGGCCAAGGCGGCCCTGACCCGTCTCGTGGCCGCGGCTCCGGAGATCTCCGAGCGGCCCATGCCGGAATTGCTGGTGGCAGCGGGCGGCATCTTCGCGTCGCTGCCGGCTTCGGTGGTCACGCTCGGCATCGCAGACATCGTCCGCAGGTCCGGGATAAGCCAGGTAGCCTGCGACACCGCCCGCGTCCTGGGTCCGCTCGGCACGATCGAAGACGAGGGCGAACGCCGGCGGCTGCTGGCCAACCTCGCCGACGACATCCTCCTGCCCATGGGTAGCCTGGTCGTGCCCGCTGGAGTGAAACCGGGCAAGAGCGCCGGTCACCTCAAGCTCAAGGGCACGAGCTACGTCTCGGAGATCGAGCTCCACCCGGGCGCGATCCAGGTCGTCGACCTGCCGAGCGGCCGGACCGCCACTGCCGACCTGGACTTCCGCGACACCGTCCGCCTTGGCACCCGCGGCCACCACTTCTCGATGGACCTCTCCGGGGGCCTGGTGGGCCTCCTGATCGACCTGCGCGACGTCCCGATGCGTATCTCGGAGCGGCCTGAGTCACGGCGCGCGGCCCTGGAGGCGTGGCAGAAGGGCATGTGGCCCGAGGTGGACGAATGAGCCCTCGAACGGCCAGAACGAGCGCCCGGAGCGCCGCACCTAGCGTCCCGCCCAGCTCCCCAGCCGTCGAGCTGCCGCCCGGCCTCGAGAGAGTCGCGCGCCGCCGGATCCTCGTCACGCGGCCGGTGGTCCGGATCGGACTCGGGCCGGGCGAGCGGGCTCTGGTCAAGGCCGGCGACAGCATCGAGGCGGGCACTCCTATCGCGGAGCGCACGCCCGACGCCGAGGTCGTGGACATCGGCAAGCTGCCGGGGATTGAGGCCGCGGACAGGCCAGGCATCTCGCCGGCGACGTCGGCCATCGCCGTGGACGATGAGGACGAAGAGGCGCCCCGGCGCGACCGGCGGACGCCGCCGGTGCCCGGCAAGTGGTGGGTCGGCGGCGCCGAACGACGCGGTCGCCCGCCCCTCAAGAAGCCACTCAACAGGGTCGCGGGAACTCTGCTGTTCGAAACCCACGGGCGCTGGCGGGCGGCCGTCGGCGAGCGGCACGAGGTGGTCGAGTCGCCCTTCGGCGGAGTGGTCAAGGACGCCCGCAACTGCGTCGAGATCACCGTCGAGGTCAACGGTTCCGCCATTCCCGGGGCCATCGCCGCGGGCGAGCCTTCGCGTGGCTACCTCGACGTGCCGCGGCTCACGGACGGCGAGCTCTGGGCAAGCGCGCTGGACGTGGGCAAGTCCGGCGCGGTCGTCGTGGCCGGCAGCCGGATCTCGGCCCAGGCCATCAGCCGGGCGAGGGCGATGTCGATCCGAGGCCTGGTGGCCGGCTCCGTCGGCCAGGGCGAGCTGCGCGATCTGGCAGCCTCCCTGGCGCGCCAGCGGGCCAGCCTGGCGCCGTCGGTTCCGTTCGGGCTGATCGCCCTCGACGGGTACCAGCGCCGGCCGCTCCCCACGCCGCTCCTGGCGCTGCTGGCCGCTCTCGCGGGTCGCGAAGTCGCGGTTTCAACGGATCCGCCACTTCTCGTCTTCGACGTCGTGGACGTCCCGCTGCCGGAACTGGCGCGGGACTGGGTCAGGGTCCGCAGCGGGCCTCACGCCGGGCGCGAAGGTCGCTGGCTCGAGGCCGCCGGCCTGCGCCGTTTCCGCGGCGGGATCTACCTCGACGCGGCGGTCGTCCGCTTCGTGGACGAGACCGACACGACGATACTGCCCATCGCGGACCTCGAGCGGTTCGTCCTGTAGGGCCCGACCGTCCGGACAGCGGCCCCGGGCTCGTTTCGGGTAACCTCCCGGGGTGATCGCAGGCCAGACACTCCGGACGACCGTCGTTACGCGCGACCCCGAATCGACGCGGGCGCTGGCGGCGTCCCTGGCCGCCGCCGCCCAGCCGGGCGACCTAATCAGCCTCGTGGGCGACCTTGGCGCGGGCAAGACCCAGTTCGCCAAGGGCTTCGGCGCGGCCCTGGGAGTCACGGACACGATCGTCTCGCCGAGCTTCGTGCTCATGGCCGAGTACCGGGGCCGGCTGCCGATGTTCCACATCGACCTGTACCGTCTCGCCGACGCCGCGGAGGCCATGGCCGGGGGGTTGATCGACGAGCGCCAGGCGGAGGGGGTCACTCTCGTCGAGTGGGCCGAGCGGCTCGCGGACGCCATGCCGGCCGAGCGCCTGGACGTGCTGATCGACGGCACGGGCGACGATCCACGGCGGATCACGCTCGTGGCCGAGGGACCGGGCTACGCCCGCTACATGCAGGCCCTCGCCGCAGCCGCGACCGCAACCGGCGCGAAGGAGTCGGGCCGATGAGCGAAGGCCGTATCCTCGCCATCGATACGTCGGGCACGAGCGCGCTCGTGGCTCTCGGCGAGGCCGACGGGACGCCGGTCGTGGAGCACCGCTGGCAGGCGGGCTACCGCCACGGCGAGGAGCTGCTGGCCCGCATCGACGGGATGCTGACCGAGACGGCCACTCCGATGACCGGCCTCGGTGGCGTGGTCGTGGGCACGGGGCCGGGCGCGTTCACGGGGCTGCGAGTCGGTCTCGCGACCGCAAAGGCACTGGCTCGGGGCCTGGGCATTCCGCTGGCGGGCGTCGCTACGTCGGAGGCGCTGCTGATCGCGGCAAGACGGGCCGGCGCGGTCGAGGGCACGAAGGCCGTCCTCCTGCTGCCGGCCGGGCCTTCCGACAGAGTCGTCGTCGCCGAAGGCCGGGCGACGCTGGTCCGGGGCGGCGAGGAGCCGGAGATAGAGGATGGGGCCGAGGTCGTCGCCGTCGATCTGCCCGACCGGGCGCCCGCCGACGCCGTCGAACGGGGAGCTCGCGCCGAAATGGGGCTCGGTGCGGCGCTGCTCTCGATCGGCGCGGCACGGCTGGCGCAAGGCGGCGACGACATCGCCCTTCTGGTCCCCGAATACGTGACGCTGCCGCGAGGGGTTCCGGCGCTCACCGGAGAGGTTCGATGGTCGCACGACCCCCGGTAGCGGTTGTCGTCGACCGGATGACCGTCGACGATCTGGCGGCCGTCCACGAGATCGAGCGCGAGAGCTTCTCCACGCCCTGGCCGGCGCATGCCTATCGACAGGAGCTCGAGCAGAACAAGCTCGCTCACTACATCGTGGCGAGGTACGGCGACCAGATCGTGGGCTTTGCCGGAACCTGGCTGCTCGTGGACGAGGCCCACGTGACCACTTTTGCCACCCGGGCGACGTGGCGGCGTCAGGGGATCGGCGAGCGGCTCCTCGTCGCCCTGCTGGACATGGCCGTGGCTCGCGGTGCCAACGAAGCCACTCTCGAGGTCCGGCCCAGCAACATGCCGGCCCGCCGCCTGTACGAGAAGTTCGGGTTCAAGGTCGTCGGCGTCCGGCCCCGCTACTACACGGACAACAACGAGGACGCTCTGATCATGACCACCGACCCGCTCGAGGGGCGGCCGATGCAGGAGCGCATCGCCCGGCTCCGCGGCGAGCTGGCGGCCCGGCCCGACATCGAGATCGGGCCCGACGGCCTGCCCGTGCCCCGGCCCCACCGCATTGACGCCGCCGAAGGCTCGCCGGAGACCGGCGCCGACTCGGAGGCGGAGCGGGCTGAGCGGGCTGAGCGGGCTGAGCGGGCTGAGCAGGCTGAGCGGGTGGAGAGGGCGCCGCGGATCATCCGGCCGAGCAGCG
>VFSW01008002.1_pt1 | contig 15260 bp, 17 predicted proteins | sample 5358111 | NCBI WGS metagenome assembly VFSW01 (sample SAMN11554181, study PRJNA540505) | mine drainage metagenome | isolation source: sediment from site ElyBrook_90M | place: USA: Ely Copper Mine, Vershire, VT | collected 2017
GCGGCGCCGCCCACAACGGTCCCGCCGCGCCGAGGCTTACCGCCGCGCTCAGCACCCGGCTCATCCATTCGCGCCGGCCCAGGCCGCCGCTTATATCCGCTCGAGTTGCGTCTTCCAAACCGACAGGATATCATCGGTTCTTATGGCCAAGTCGCAGTACGATGCAATCGTCGTAGGTTCGGGCGCTTCCGGAGGCTGGTCGGCAAAGGTTCTGTCCGAAGCCGGCCTGCGCGTCGCGGTGCTCGATTGCGGCCGGCCGCAGGGCGACGCCGATTTTCGCGAGCACGTTCCGGTCTTCGATCTGAAATACCGCAACCTCAAGTTCGGCGAGCCCGTCTCCGCCGTCATCCGCCGCACCCGCCCCGTGCAAGGCCAGTGTTACGCCTGCACCGAGTACAACTACGAGTGGTTCGCCAACGATCACGACGAGCCCTACACCACCGCGCCCGGCATGCCCTATAGCTGGTTCGGCCGCCTGCGAGTGGTGGGCGGACGCACCAACGTCTGGGGCCGGCTCTGCTTCCGGCTCAGCGATCTCGACTTCAAAGCCGCCTCGCACGACGGCTTCGGTGAAAACTGGCCCATCTCCTATCACGACATCGCCCCCTTCTACGACATCGTCGAGCGCTACGTCGGCGTCACCGGCATGAAGGAGGGCAACGACGTCGTTCCCGACGGACACTTCCTGCCGCCCATGGGTATGAGCTGCACCGAATGGAGTGTTCGCGACGTAGTCAAATCCCGCTTCGGACGAACCCTGACCCTGGGCCGCTCCGCCAACCTCACCCAGGTCCTGAACGGCCGCCAGCCCTGCCATTACTGCGGCCCCTGCGAGCGCGGCTGCGTCACGCACTCCTATTTCAACTCCTCCTACACCACTCTGAAGGACGCGCTGGCGACCGGGAAATGCGACCTCATCCCCCACGCCTCGGCCTACCGCGTGCTCATGGATTCGGCCCGCAACCGCGCCAACGGCATCCACTACATCGACCGCCAGACGAAGCAGCACCGCGAGATTCACGCGCGCGTCGTCGTGCTCGGCGCCTCGGCCATGGAGTCCACGCGCATTCTGCTCAACTCGAGCACGCGCCAGTACCCCAACGGACTCGCCAATTCGAGCGGCGTCCTCGGGCATTACTACACCGACAGTCTCAAAGGCGGCGGCGCCGTGGGAACCGTTCCCGACCCGGCCGCCAAGCCCGCCCTGTTCGGCCCGCACCGCCCGGACGGGATCTACATCATGCGCTTCCGCAACATACCCGGCAGCCCGAAAATGAAATCCTTTCTCCGCGGCTACGGCTTGCAGGGAGGAAGCGGCGCACGCTTCCACACCAACGCTCCCGGCTACGGCGAAGCCTACAAAACGGCGGCCCGCGAGACCACCGAGACCTTTTCGCTGAGCTGCTACGGCGAGGCGCTGCCCCGATTCGAGAATTACGTCGAATTAGACCCGAAAATAGTGGACGCCTTCGGCATCCCCGTACTCCGATTTCATATCGCCTGGGGCGACAACGAGCGCAACATCGTCCGGGATGCCGCCGAGCAGTCCGCCGAAATGCTCGAGGCCGCCGGCATGAAGAACGTGAAAATGCACGCCGACCTCCATCTGCCCGGCGACGCCAATCACGACGTCGGCACGGCGCGCATGGGAGACGATCCCAAAAAATCCGTCCTCAATCCCTTCAATCAGACTCACGATATTCCGAACCTCTACGTCGTCGACGGTGCGGCATTCAATTCGCCCGGCTGCCAGAATCCCACCCTCACCATCATGGCTCTTGCCGTGCGCGCCGGCGAGCATTTGAAAGAGCGGATGCGAAAAGGGGAATTGTGACCGCCAAACCCGCGCCGCGAGCGGCGGGAGCGTCCGGGCCGCCGGCTGTGTTGTAATTTGTTAGGAAAGCATGAATCTGCCGAATGCCCTGACCTTGCTTCGGATCTTCTTCGTACCGCTGCTGGTGGCGGTGCTCGTCGAGCAGAGCATTGGCATCAAGCACAACGGCATCGTCGTCGTCACCAACGAGGTTTTCGCGCTGGCGATTTTCCTCGCCGCCGCCGCCACCGACCTTCTCGACGGCTACCTCGCCCGGCGCTGGGGCCAGATCACCACCGTCGGCACCCTGCTCGATCCCATCGCCGACAAACTGCTGATCTCGGCTGCGCTGGTGTCGCTCGTTCAGATCCACCGCGTTCCGGCCTGGGTGGTGATTCTCATCATCGGCCGCGAGTTCGCCGTCTCCGGACTGCGCAGCATCGCCGCCGCCGAAGGCTTCACCATCCGCGCCAGCGAGCTCGGCAAAACCAAAATGGTGGGGCAGGTGCTCGCCGTCACCATGGTGTTGCTCAGCGTGCGCTGGGCGTGGCTATCGGGGGCCGCGAACGCGCTGCTGCTGGCCGTGATGTTGTTCGGACTGGTCTCCGCCGTCGATTATTTCCGCAAATTCTGGCGCAAAATCGACTACGAAGTTAAGAGCCGGCGCCGTTCCGAATTGTTGCTTCGCGAGCAGCAGGAGCGCCGCGCGGCGGCGAAGATCATTCAGTAGAATCCGGCGGCCGCGCGTCGGCCCGGGAATTGTTGTCCTGAAACTGGTAGCCGTCGTTGGTGAATGTAATCACCCTCACCTGGCCCCGCCGCCCCAGCGCTCCCAGAGTCCGGCCGTTCCATTCCACCGATAGCCCCCCGGCGTTGCCCACGATCACTTTCGCCCTCGCCTCCGCCGCCAGAGCCTTGGTTTCGTTCGGCTGCAGAAGCCCGCTGAACACCGGCTTTCCGTCGGAGGAGACCGACAGCCACGTCGCCTCCGTCGCCGCCAGGTTCAGCGACAGGCGCGAAGCCGCGGCGGGCACCGCGGCAGCAGGCGTTGAAGCGGCCGGCGTCCGCGCCGCATCGGCTGCCGCGGCCGTCGTCGGTGCGCTCGCCGCCGGAACCGGCCTCGCCGCAGCCGCCGGAACCGGTGTTTGTGCCGCCCGGTCGTTCCAGGCGAATACGCCCGCGCCTCGTGCATCGCGCCACCACGAGTAAAGCCCCGAGCACGCTCCCAACACCAGCACGAACGACACGAACGACCCGGCAAGCTTTCTCTGGCTCCCCGACCGCGCATCGCCCGGCCTCGGCATCGGCGTCAATCGCCTGGTCAGGTCTCCCGGAGACTCGCCTTGCCCGGGCAGCGCCGGCGGCGCCTCCGCCGCCAGCATCGGATCGAGCAATGCCGAAATGGCACGCTCATCCACCTCCAGGTACCGGGCGTACTGTAGTACAAAGCTCTTGTAAAAGAAGGCCGCGGGAAAGCACCCGCGGTCGTCCTTTTCAAGAGCCGCTAAGTACTTAAGACTTATGCGAGTGGACGACGACACTTGGTCTAGCGTCAGGCCTCTGCGGGCACGGGCCGCTTCGAGTTTCTCACCGATGGAAGACATATTCCGGTAAGCTCAAGGTTCTAGCCGTTATAATACTACAATCGCTGATGAATACAGGGAGCCCGACGGTCTCCGTCGTCGTCGTCAACTGGAATCGCCGCGAGCTCTTGCGGTCCTGTCTCCAATCGCTTAGCTCTCAAAAGTTCAAGGGAAGTTTCGAGGTCGTCCTGGTTGATAACGGTAGCACCGACGGCTCGGCCGACATGGCCGCGGCCGAATTCGGACGCTCGCCATTCCGGCTGCATATTATCCGGAATCGCGAGAACCGCGGCTTCTGTGCCGCCAACAACCAGGGTTTCGGCGCTTCCGATTCCGATCTCGTCGCCCTGTTAAACAACGACGCCGAGGCGGGCGACATCTGGCTCGCCTCGCTCGTCCGCGCCTTCGAAGCCGGTGAAAAGGTCGGCATGGCCGCCTCGAAAATTCTGGTCTACGAGGACCCCAGCCGCATCGACAAGGCCGGGCATCTCATCTATCCCGATGGCCAGAACCGCGGCCGCGGCACAGGCGAGCGCGACCACGGCCAGTTTGACCGCGTCGAGGAAGTGCTGTGGCCCGACGGCTGCGCCGCGATGTACCGCCGCGCCATGCTCGCCGAAATCGGCGGCTTCGACGAGGATTTTTTCGCCTACGCCGACGACGCCGAGCTCGGCCTTCGCGCGCGCATCGCCGGCTGGACGTGCCTCTACATGCCCGACGCGGTGGTCCTGCACCGGCGCGGCGAAACGCTGGGGCTGCGCTCCACGCGCCGGCTGCGCCTCATCGAGCGCAACCGCGTCCTGCTGGCCGCCAAGCTGTTCCCCTGGAGCCTGCTCGCTCTGAATCCCGTGTTCTATGCCGCACGCCTGGCCGCCGGAGCCTGGGCCGCCCTGCGCGGCCGCGGCGAGGTGGGCCGCCACACCGGCGCCGCGGGCAAGCTGCAAGCCGCATTCGCCGTTCTCCTCGGCGACCTCGAAGCCCTCGCCCTGCTTCCCCGGATGCTCAAGAAGCGAGCCGGCGTCAATCGCATCCGCCGCCTCAGTCCCGCGCAGGTGAAGCGTCTCCTGCTCGACCACCGCATTCCCTTGCGGCAGCTTACGGAGCAGGCCATCTGACTTCGCCATGCCCAGCCTGCGGGGAAGTGGCCGCCAACGTTCTGTTCCACGCCGGCGACCGCCTCTATGGCGTCGCGCCCGGCACCTTCGATCTGGTCGAATGCGCCGCCTGCGGCCTCATCCGGCTCTCGCCCTGGCCGTCGCCTGAGCAAATCCGCGGCTTCTATCCCACCGGCTACTGGTATCAGCCTTCCGCCGGCGCCGCGTCCCGGCTCGAGGAACTCTACCGCCGCTTCGTTTTGAGCGACCACGTCCGCTTCGTCCGCCGCGCCCTCAAACGAGCCGGCGCGCCCGGGCTCGTCCTGGACGCCGGCTGCGGCGGCGGGCTGTTTCCCCGCCTCATGCGCGAGGAAGGCTGGCGCGTCCTGGGGCTCGATTCCTCCGTCGAAGCCGCCTCCGTCGCCTGGCACACCAACTCCGTGCCCACCTTCTGCGCCGATCTCACCGCCGCTCCCCTGCCCCCGGAAAGCTGCATGGCCATCACCATGTTTCACGTCCTGGAGCACCTGCCCGAGCCGTCCGCCTATTTGCTCCGCGCCCACGAGCTGCTCCGCCCCCAGGGCCGTCTCGTCGTTCAAGTCCCCAACGTCTCCTGCTGGCAGTTTCTCCTGCTCGGAGAACATTGGAACGGCCTCGACGTTCCCCGCCACCTGATCGACTTCCGCCGCCGCGATCTCGAAGCGATGCTCGAACGCGCCGGCTTCGCCATCGAAGCCCGCAAGCATTTTTCCCTCCGCGACAATCCGGCCGGCCTCGCAACCAGCCTCGTCCCGTCACTCGACCCCATGGCCCGGCGTCTGCGCCAGGCCGCCGAGTCCGCCCGCGCGCGCCTTCTGCGCGATCTTCTCTATTTCGCCCTTGTGCTCGCCAGCGTGCCCTTCACCGTTGTCGAAGCCGCCTGCGGCGCCGGTTCCACCATCATGATCGAGGCGTCCAAACGGTGAGCGCGCCCGGTTCCTCACGCCCATTTTTGCCCGCCGTCCAGCGGCTCCTCCCGGGTTTCCTGCGGCGCCATATCCTCCACTTCGAGGCCGCCATCGACACCGCCGTCGATCGCTTCGCCGCCGGCCTCGCGCCCGGCCTGCGCGTCCTCGACGCCGGCGCCGGCGAGTGCCGCTTCCAGCCGCGCTTCTCCCGCCAGCGCTATGTCGCAGTCGATCTCGCCGTCGGCGACTCCGCCTGGAACTACACCCGCCTCGACGCCCTCGCCGACCTGGCGCGCCTTCCCTTCCCCGACGCCTCCTTCGACGCCTGCCTGAACGTCGTCACCCTCGAGCATCTCCCCGAGCCCGCCGCCGCTCTTCGCGAAATCGCCCGCGGCCTCAACCCCGAAAGCCCGCTCCTCCTCGTCGCTCCCCCCGAGTGGGAGGTCCATCAAGCCCCGCACGACTACTTCCGCTACACCCGCCACGGCCTCGAATACCTGCTCGCCGGCGCCGGCTTTGTGAACCTCCGCATCCAGCCCGCCGGCGGCTATTTCCGCCTTTTATCGCGGCGGCTTTGGAACGGGCTTCAATTCTTTCCGCTGTTCCTGCTCCCGCTGGCTGCCTTGTTCATCGCGCCTCCGGCCCTCGTGCTGCCATGGCTCGACGGGTTGGATCGGGAGCGCAATTTTACACTGGGATATATATGCACTGGCCAAAAGCGGTAACTCGAATTTCCTTGGTGCTCGTTGCCGCGTTGCCGCTGGCGGCGGCGCAGTTCAGCGGAGCCTCGGCGCTCGAATACGCCCGCAAGGTAACCGCGTTCGGCATGCGCCCCTCCGGCTCACCCGCCATTCAGAAACTGCGCGCCTACATCGAATCCCAGGCCCGCGCCCACGGCTGGCAGGTCTCCGAAGACACCTTCACCGCCGACACTCCGGACGGGCCGGTGACGATGAAAAACATCATCGCCCGTCTTCCCGGCGACGGCAAACGCGCCATCGTCTTCACAGGGCATTACGACACCAAGAAGCTCGCCGGTTTCGTCGGCGCCAACGACGGCGCATCTTCCGCCGCGTTTCTTCTCGAAATGGCCCGCGTCCTCCCCGGCGAAACCCGCCTGCACGATGTCTATCTGGTCTGGTTCGACGGCGAGGAAGCGGTGCGGCAATGGACCGACACCGACAGCCTCTACGGCAGCCGCCACCTGGCCGCGAAGTGGACCGCGGACGGCACTCTGGGCCGCGTGCGCGCGTTGATCAACGTCGACATGATCGGCGACAAAGACCTGGAGATCGTCGAAGAAACCGCCTCCGACGCCGACCTCCGCGCGCTGGTCTGGCGCACCGCCGAATCGCTCGGCTACGGCAAGTATTTCTCCACCGGCGGCGGCGAGATCGAGGACGATCACATTCCGTTTCTTAAAGCCGGCGTCGCCGCTCTCGACCTCATCGACTTCGACTACGGCCCGAACAACTCCTACTGGCACACGCCCAGCGACACCATCGACAAACTCGGCGCGCATAGCTTCGAAGTCGTCGGCAACGTCCTGATGGCCGTCTGGCGCCGTCTCGACCAGTAGCGCCCCCTCAGGCGAACGACACGCCGGCCGCTGCGCCGGTGCGCTTGATATACTCGCGCCCCTCGTCGTATTCGGCCGCGGTCTTCAGATGCTCCAGCATCAGCGGCGCCTCGTGCCCGAGATTCGCCAGCTCCGTCAGGTATCGCCGGTAGTCGATCTGCCCGCGCCCGGGCACCGTCTCCTGGAAATGCACGTTCAGCTCGACAATCCATTCCAGGTCCTTCGCGTGGCAGGAAACGATCCACCGGCCCAGCTTCCGGAAGCACTCGCCGATGAACTCCGAATTGCCGTAGAAAAGCTTCGGGCAGTTCACGCCGTTGCAGACGTCCAGATGAACGCCGAAGGCCGGACGATCCACCGCGCGGATCAGCTCGATATAAGAGTCCGGCCCGTCCGGCACGCTCCAGCCCATCATCTCGATGGTGAACCGCGTCCGCTTCGGCTTCACCGCGTCGATGATGTGCCGGCAGTTCTCCACCGTGGCGTCGAAGAAATCGCGCGACAGGTTCGCCGGATTCGGCCCATACCACACCGTCGGATTCCGCGAGCCCGCGATATCGACGCAGCACCGCGCGCCCACCGCCTCGGCGATGGCGCAGCGTTCGGTCACGTATGCCAGATTCTCGCGCCGCTTCGCCGCGTCCGGGTCGAGCATGTTTTTCCACGCCCGCACTTCGCTGATCACCACGTCCTGCGCGGCGAACGCCTTCCGGATCGCCTCGATCCGCGCCGTGTCGTCCACCTTCACCGCCGGGCAGTAGGCGGCGCTATAGCCCAGCCGCCGGTGCTCCCGCGCCAGCGCCTCCGGATCGTCGGAAGTCAGAAAAACCGGTCCTCCCAAACGAACACGCCCGGCGGCGGCGCGCATCGGAACGGCCGCGGCAACAGCGGCTCCGGCAAGTAGCGAGCGGCGGGAAACGAATTTGGCCATACCGGCAGTGTATCCGGGCGCTCAGGCCGCGTGCTTGCCGTGTTCCTTCAAAATGTAATCGCAGGCCCGCACCGTCAGCGCCATCATCGTCAGCGTCGGGTTCTGGCAACTGCTCGACACCCAGGCGGCGCCGTCGGTCACAAACAAATTCGACACGTCGTGCGCCTGGTTAAAGCGGTTCAGCACGCTCGTCTTCGGATCGTCTCCCATGCGCGCCGTGCCGATCTCGTGAATGCAGGAGCCCGGAAGCGAATACTCGCCCGTCAGCCGTACGTCGCCGGCTCCCGCCGCCGCCAGCATCTCCGCCGCCTGTTCCCGGCCGTCCTGCCACAGCCTCTTCTCGTTGTCCGACCATTCCATGTGGACCTTCAGCACCGGTATGCCCCAGGCGTCCTTCCGCTCCGGATCGATCTCGACAAAATTCTCCCGCCGCGCCAGGCACTCGCCCCAAAGCCCGAGCGAGATGCCCCAATGCCCGCGCCGCACCGCGTTCAGGTAATCCTGGCCGAACCCCTTGGCGCCGAAGTCGAACGCCGGCGAGCTGCCGCCCTGATACCCGTATCCGCGGATGAGGCGGGGAGTGTTGTATTAGACACTGTGCCGGACGCGGTTAACATAATGCCCGTGCGCCCGCCGGGGCGGCCCCGCCCACGCCCGCGCTTCGAGCATCGGCATTACGCCCGACGCCCCGCCCCGGAAAATATGGTCCATCAGGTAATGGCCGAGCACGCCGCTCGAATTGCAGATCCCCGAGTTCAGCAGCAGCCGCGTCGACTCGAGCGTCGAGGCGCACAGCACCCCCACCTTCGCCCGCACGTCGCGCTCGTTCTTCGTCGCCGCGTCGATAAACGTGACGCCGGTCGCCTTGCCGTCCCGCGTATTCACTCTCGCCGCCACGGCGTCGGTGAACAGCGTCAGTCGCCCCGTGCGCTGCGCGTCCGGAATCGTCGTGGTGACGCTGTTGATGTCCGACTCCGTGATGCAGCCCCGCGCGCACGGGCCGCAAGAATGGCGCGCCTGCCGCCCGTTCTGCGCCTGCGTCAGCACCGCCGCGCGCCCCATCGTCACCACCCGGCCCATCTTCTGCCGGGCCGCGTCCCGCAGCAACTGCTCGCCGCAGGTCATCTCCATCGGTGGCAGGAACACGCTGTCCGGCAGTTGCATCAGGCCCTCGGAAATCCCGGTGATGCCCACATACCGCTCCACGCGCTCGTAATACGGCACCAGCTCTTCATACGTCACCGGCCAGTCGTCCCCGTAGCCGTCGTGCGTTTTCGCCTTCAGGTCGAGCGGGCTCATCCGGTAACTCTGCCGCCCCCAGCTCATGCTTCGCCCGCCCAACACCCTTTGCCGGATCCAGCGAAACGGCGTGGCCTGCGTGTAGGGGTTCTCGCGGTCGTTCACGAACCACTCGTAGTTGTATTCTGTGCACGCCCCGCAGGTGGTCTGGATCGGCCGGTCGCGCGCGATCAGCGGCGAATGCCCGAGAAACGGCATGTCCCACGGCCGCTTGTGTTCGGTGAAATCCCGCGGCGTAATCTTCTTGCCCGCCTCGAGCAGCGCCCCCCTCATGCCGCCCGCCGCCAGCACCGTCGCCGCCCAGCCGCCCGGCGCGCCCGAGCCCACGACAATCGCGTCGAAAGACTCCGGGGCCGATGCCAGCCAGAACATAACTGAAGTATATCGGCCCCGGCGCCGAAGCGCGGCCGGTTGTGAGCTAATCTGGGAGCGATGTCATTCGCGGGGCTGAAGGTTGTCTCCTTCGAAAGCAGGCGCGCGTCCGAGATGGCGGACCTCATCGTCCGCAGCGGCGGCGAGGTTTTCACCGCACCATCCATGCGCGAGGTTCCCATCGAGAACAACCCCGAGGCCTTCGCCTTCGCCGAGCGCCTCGATGCCGGCGCCTTCGACTCGGTCGTCTTCCTGACCGGGGTCGGCACCCGGGCTCTCACCCGCGCCATCGAAACCCGCTATCCGGCCGGATGGTTCGCCGAGGCGCTTCGCCGTGTCGCCGTCTACGCCCGCGGCCCCAAGCCGGCCGCCGTCCTGCGCGAAATGAAGGTGCCCATCGCCGCCATCGCCCCGGAGCCCAACACCTGGCACGAGCTCCTCGCCGCCGTCGAAGGCCGCGCTCTCGGACGCACCGCGGTTCAGGAATACGGCAAACCCAATCCCGAGCTCGTCGCCGGCCTGCGCCGCCTCGGCGCCGAAGTCACCACCGTGCGCGTCTACCAGTGGGACCTGCCCGAGGATCTCGAGCCCCTCCGCGAAGCCGCCCGCCACATCGCCCACGGCGAAGCCGGCGTGGCGCTCTTCACCACCTCGATTCAGATCGCGCATCTGCTTCACGTCGCCGCCCAACAGGGCATCGAAGCCGATACCCTGCGCGGCCTCCGCTCCATGGTCGTCGCCTCCATCGGCCCCACTACCACGGAGGCGCTCGAAGAGCACGGCCTCGTCCCCGACGTCACGCCCAGCCATCCCAAGATGGCCTTCCTGGTCCGCGAAACCGCCGCCGCCGCGGCCGCAATCCTTTCCTCCAAGCGGGACAACGCGCGTGCCCAAGGACACTAACAATCCCTTTCAGTTGCTCGGCCGCTACTCCTACCTGGCCTTCCTGCTGCCGGTCTCCACCATGGTCGGCTACGGCATCGGCTACCTTCTGGACAAGCTCTTCCACACCCATTTCCTCTACCTCGTCTTCCTTCTGCTCGGGATCGCGGCCGGCTTCATCGAGCTCATCCGGGAGCTGAATCGCGATGAACCCGGAAAGTGAAGCGTCCCGCTACCAGGCATCGGCGCGGCGCATCGCCTCGCTCATCGGCGTTCTCGGAGCCGCCGGCGCCGTCTACGCCGCCATCGTGGGCGGCTGGCGCGCGGGCCTCGGATTCGCGATCGGCGCCGCGGCCTCTGGCTTCAGTTTCTGGCGCTGGAAAGCCGTTGCCGACAACCTCGGCGCCGCGCCCGCCCGCGCCTCCTACGGCCGCTGGATCGGGCGGTTTTTGCTGATCGCCGCGGCCGCCTATGTTATATTGAAATACTTAGTAGTCAATATCGTGGCCGTGCTGGCGGGACTTCTGGTAGCGGCCGCGGCAGTCATCTTCGAAATCGTTTTTCAACTGTTTCACCCCGGGGACTGAAGCCGACTTATGCAGGAACATGAAAACTGGCTCGCGGCGCTGCTGAACCATACGCTCGCCGGGCCGGCCAACGCAATTCTCGATGCCGCCAGAATCGGGCACGAGCCCGCCCATCCCTGGTCCAACTGGATGGCCATGGAGCTACTCGTCGCTCTCCTCATCGTCGTCGTCTTCGCCCTTCTCCGCGCCGCCCTTTCCATGGACCGCCCCGGCAACCTCCAGCACATCTTCGAAGCCATCTACGCCTTCCTCAAAGACCAGACCTCCGAGACCATCGAGCACCACGGCGACCGCTACGTCTCCTTCTTCGGCACCATTTTCATCTTCATCCTCTTCATGAATCTCATCGGCGTCATCCCGGGCTTCGAATCCCCCACCATGTTTCCCATGGTGCCGGCCGGCTGCGCCATCGCCGTCTTTCTTTATTACAACTGGATGGGCCTGCGCGAGCTCGGCCCGGCCAAATACTTCGCTCAGTTTCTCGGGCCCATGCCCGCCATCGCCATCCTGATGTTTCCCATCGAAATCATCAGCCACCTCGCCCGCCCGCTCTCGCTCACCATCCGTCTGTTCGCCAATATGTTCGCCGGTGAAAAAGTTACGCTGGCCTTCATGGCGCTGGTGCCGGTGGTCATTCCCGCCCTCTTTATGGGCCTCCACGTTTTCGTCAGTTTTTTGCAGGCTTATATCTTCGCCCTGATGGCGATGATCTACGTGGGCACCGCGGTGTCCCACGAACATTAATTTCATAACGGCCTTATCGCCGGCCAGTGTGAGCTCCCCATCCCCCAGGATCGCGGTGAGAACCACCTCCTCGCCGGCAATTCATGAAGCAAGGAGAAAGACACAAATGAAGTTGAAAATGTTCGCACTGATGGCGGTGCTGTTCGTCGCCGCCTCACCGATTTTCGCCGCCGACGCCGCGGCCGCCACTTACAGCCCCAAGGACTGGAAGCCCGTTTTCGCCGGCATCGGCATGGCCATCGCTTCCGGACTCTGCGGCCTCGCCCAGGGACGCGCCGTCGCCGGCTCGGCCGAAGCCATGGCCCGTAACCCCGGCGCCATCGCCGCCATCCGCGGCGCGCTCATCCTCGGCCTCGTGCTGATCGAGTCGCTGGCCCTCTACACCCTGGTCATCATCTTCTCCGTCTAGCTAACCTCCGCCGCGTTTCATTGCAGCGGACTCTGCTTTTCCGGGCGGGCCAAGTCTTCCGGCTTGCCCGCCCTTCGTCCGAAGCGAGAACATATACCTTTATGGGCACAATTAAAATCCAAGGCATCTTCCCCGCCATGGCCACCCCTTTCGATTCCCAGGGCGAGGTCTGGAAGGTCAAGGTCGAATACAACGTCTCCAAGTGGAATCGCACCGATATGGCCGGCTACGTCGTCGGCGGATCGACCGGTGAGACGGTTCTGCTGTCCCATGAAGAGCGGTTTCGGCTCTGGGAGTGGGTGGCCGAGTACGCCTCGCCCGAAAAACTCCTCGTCGCCGGCACCGGCGCCGAGAGCGTCCGCGAGACTGTGCTGCTCACCAACAAGGCCGCCGAGCTGGGCTACAAGGCCGCCCTCGTCGTCACCCCGCACTATTACAAGAACCAGTTCAATAACGCGACATCGCAGAAGATTTTCTACGGCGCCGTCGCCGACCAGGCGAAGATCCCCGTCCTGCTCTACAACCTGCCGCAGAACACCGGCATCGACCTCGCGCCCGACGCCGTCGCCGAGCTCTCGCACCATCCCAACATCGTCGGCCTCAAGGAAAGCTCCGGCAACGTCGGCAAAATTATCCGCATGCTCAACGAGGCCAAGCCCGGCTTCCAGGTCCTCACCGGACACGCCGGGACGCTGGCCCCCACGCTCGGCGTCGGCGCCTGCGGAGCCATTCTCGCCTTCGCCAACGCCGCGCCCTACGCCTGCGTCTCCATCTGGGAGGCTCACCGCATGCGCGAAGCCGAGGCCGCCCTCGACTGGCAGCGCCGCATCTTCAAAGCCGGCTCCATGGTCACCGAGAAGTTCGGCATCGGCGGCCTCAAGCACGCCATGGACATCATGGGCTACTACGGCGGACCGCCGCGCCTGCCCCTTCTGCCGCCCAACGCTCAGGGCAAACAGGAAATCGAAGACGCCTTCGCCGGCCTGCGCGGCTAGCAACACCCCGTTGTAAACTCGGAAGGCATGGGAAAACTGCCGGCCACGCTCACGCTGTTGCTGGCCGTTTCCTCCGCCGCCCAGCAGATCGCCGTCTCCAACGCGGCCGGCGGCGCATCGGCCGCGAATCCCGGCGTGGCGCCGGGCTCTCTCATCGCCATCAACGTCATTCCCAATCCCGGCAAAGTCGCCGCCATCGACCCGTCCACCGTCGCCGTCACTCTGCTCCAGTCCTCCGCTCCGCCGGCCGCGCTCCCCGTGCGTTCCGTCACCGGACCACTCGGCCCCGTCGTCGCGCTCCTCCCCGCCGGCCTGCCGCCCGGCGCCGCCGCCGTCACTCTCCAGTACAACGGTCAGCCCAGCCTCATCGCCCCCATCCAGATCGTCGCCTCCAGCTTCGGTCTCTTTACGGCCTCGCAATCCGGCAGCGGGCCTGCAGCGGCGCGCCAAACCTTTCCCGCCGGCGGCACCGAACCGAACGCCCTCCTGCATCCCGCGCTCCCCGGCGTCTTCGTCTCGCTCTGGGGCTCCGGCCTCGGCTCGGCCACGCTGAGCGGCGTCACCGTTCTCCTCGGCGGCCGCGCCGTCCGTCCCACTTACGCCGGTCCCGCGCCCGGCGAGCCCGGCGTCGATCAGATCAACTTCGAAGTCCCCTCCGACCCCCTCATCCCCGACAACTGCTACACCGCCGTCGCCGTCCAGGCCGCCGGCCTCGCCAGCAACACCGCCACTCTCGCCAAATCCACCGCCTCCGGCCCTTGCAGCAATCCTGTCGCCCTCACCCCCGCCGAGATGGCCTCGCTCGACAACGGCGCATCCGTCCCCATCGGCCTTCTGTCCGCCTCCGGCTCCATCCTCCCGGCCACCAACGGCGGTTTCATTCGCAACGAGGGCGCGAACTTCCTCACCACCGTCACCGCGACCTCCGCCACGATGAGCCAATTCGTCCAGCCCGCCCTCGCCCAGACGGCGCAGTTCTTCTGCTCCGCGGCTTCGGCGAGCCCCGGCGGCATCTTCGCCTGGTTCGGCTCGCCCGGAACGAGTCCGGACTTCGGCCCGAGCATGAGCCTCAGCGGCTCCGGCGGCAGCTTGACCCTCACTCCCTCAACGCCCGTTCCCTTCAACTACTCCGGCCAGGTCCCGGCCTCCGCGCCCGCCGCCAGTCCCGCGCAGCTCGCTCCGCCCTTGTTCACTCCCGGAACCTGGTTCTTTCAGGGCCCCGGCGGCACCGGCGCCACAGCGGTTCCTCCGTTCTCGATCCCCCTCGCCTTCCCCGCCGAATTCTCCGCCGCCAACTTCGCCTCGCTCCAACTCATCGATCCAACAGCCGATCTGACCCTCACCTGGAACCCCTCCGGCTACGCCCCCGGCGATGTCGCGACAATCACGCTCAGCGCCGGCTCAAACACCGAATGGTTCACCGGCTATCACGCCGTGAGGTGCACCGCGCCCGCCTCCGCCGGCCAGGCCGTGCTCCCCGCTTCTCTTCTCGCCTCGATCCCCGCCGCCGCGCCCAACGCCGCCATCAGCATCGAACTGAACTCCGCCCAGGGCGTCACTTCGTCCTTCCGCCTCCCTCTGGCCGGCGGGCAATCTATTCCCGTCATCTTCCGGTTCTTATCCAGCCAAAGCTGGCCGGTGTCGATTCAATAGTTCAGCTCGGCATCCTCCTCCAGGCTGGCCGGAATGACACTCAAGTCCCGGCTGGCCTGTTCGTCCTCGCCCACCGTCAACCGCGCCGCATACTTGACCAGCCGTTTCCGCACTTCCGGATTGCGCACCGCGTCCGCGTCCACGTCGTTGGGCCGCACCTCCCAGGCATACAAAGCGTACGCGCCCGGCGCAAGGCCGCCCAGCATGTAGCGTCCGTCGCCGTTGGTGAGCGTGGCCATCGGCCTCGCTATCCCTGGGCCGCGCTGATCATCGGGAATCAGCGACACAAACGCCCGCGAGATGGGCCGGCCCTTTTCGTCCCGCGCCACGCCTCTGACTTGCGCCGCATGCGGGCTCAGCGTAATCGCCAGC
>VFSW01008003.1_pt1 | contig 15260 bp, 9 predicted proteins | sample 5358111 | NCBI WGS metagenome assembly VFSW01 (sample SAMN11554181, study PRJNA540505) | mine drainage metagenome | isolation source: sediment from site ElyBrook_90M | place: USA: Ely Copper Mine, Vershire, VT | collected 2017
GTCTGCTGCGGGCTCATGTGCGTTCGAAGCAAAATCGTTAACTCCACTGGTATCGCCCTGCGCATTATTCAGCGTGTAATTAATGAATAGCCGAAATCCATGAAAGCGGGCATTCGCGGTAATAATGAACTGATTCTGGCGATACACTCCCCCCGACTGAAATTGATAGATATTTGTCGAAGGAGCAATGAGTGGCGCGCTGGGATATTCATCGGAAGTCGATGCAAAATAGGGAGCGTCGATGTTATTCATCAGATACTGATGAACCCCCCGACTATATAGATAGCTAATGCCGGCAGTAACTCTCTTTGAGATCTTCCGATCCACTCCAAGTGACAATTGCATATCCAGGGCTGAACGAAAATTTGGGGCAATTGAATAATATGCTGTAGCAGCTGTAGTTACAGCCGGATCTTGCGGCTTTATGACATTCCCTGGACTAGTCTCGGTGTACGAGGGGTTGCTTTCGATAAATATCTGTTGGTTGGAAGGAGTTGAAGGACTGGAGGGGAGGTTGTAATGGATGGTCTGCGCCACATAGGGAGTGCCTACCGACGATCCAAAGCTATTAGGCACTGTGAACCGTTCGTAGAACCAGCCATATCCTGCACGAAAAACTGTCTTTGGCTTTCCGTGAGCATGATCTAAGACATAGGCAAGGTAGACCCGGGGAGCCCAGTCACTCCTATCGCTGATTGTGTTCTGTGTTTCCCACCGCGTCCCGTAGCTAAATGTAAAATTAGGAGTGACGTTCCAGTCATCTTGAAAAAACAAGGCCGCATCATAGATATTGCTTCTCGCGGTGTATTGGTTACGGTTGATAACCGTAACCTGATACTGCTGCGGAGTTCTATTCAGGTAGGAGGTCGTCGACTGAAAGAGATAAGCGCCATTTGTTCCACTATTACTGTAATTACTATCGCGATAGACGCGCAGGCGGCCGCCCACCGCAATCTGATGATTCCCCTCGGATCCAAATAAGGAATCCTGCAGTTCGAAGTCGTCTTGATTGTCATGAACTGTTCCAACACTATTCCCGCCGGCAATAAATGCCCCCGAGACTGTCACCGTGGGAGCAGTGTTCTGCGTAATTTGAGAGTCGCGGATTCCACGATACTGCAATCCAAACTTATTAACAAAGTTAGTGCTCACCACCGTACTCAGATCTGCTTGCAAATCATTTTCAATAGTCTGTGCGTTATAAGCCTGTTGTGGCAGCGATGTTTGGCCTACCCCTTGGTTTGTCTTATTGTTGTGATAGAAGGAATAGTGAAACGACAGTGTATTCGCTTGTCCCAATTGCAAATCGAACCTTGCGCTTGCGTCGATTCGGGAGCGCGGATTGCTAACTGTTTGATTGGCCGGCGTGCCACTCGGTGAGGATTGAGTGATGCTAGCCGGATCGATAGCATCCACAACCTTGACGTTTTGAACGCTCCTGCTGAAAATATCCGTGAAAAACGACGATGCCCTTGTCACAGGACCACCGATGTTTCCATCGAAGTAATAGGAGTAATAGCCAGGCTCGGTAAGAAGTTTAGAACCTTTCGGTAGATTGCCATTCAGCATCGGGTTTTGGCTATTCATGCCTGAGGAGTTTCCGCGAAGGAATATATTGCCGTGTAATTTATTTGATCCTGCCTTGGTCAGGATCTCGATCCGACCATAGCCGAGCCTGTCGTATTGAGCGGAGAATGGGTTCTGATTGATTCGAATCTCTCGGATGGCAGCTTTAGGCGGAATCTGTCCCGCACTAAATCCATCCACATAAACCTCCGCCCCATTCGGGCCAGCCGATGGACCAGCCAGCGCCTGAAGCTGATTTGCTAACTCATCAGGATCATCTGCAAGAGCGTGCAGGTCCTTCCCTTTCACCACGATTGCATTCGCATTACTGTCGGGCGTGGTATCGATCATGGGGGCAGTTGCATCAACTTCCGCCTGCTCTTTGTCCGATTCGACGGAGAGAGGCGCATTGACCTCCACTGATTCGCCTGGGCGGATCTGCACGCCCATCGCAGTGAAGAACGCAAAGCCTTCCGAGTCAACTGTGATATTGTACTTTCCCGGGCGCAGTCCGTGGAGTTGGTAGGTCCCCATCGAATTAGACGTTACGATGACATCCGACTGGTCTGCAGGAGAAATCACTACGACCGACGCGCCGGGAACAACTGCGCCCGATGGGTCCGTGACTCGACCGTGAACGCTTCCACTCCGCTCACTTGCAGTTTGCGAACCTGCGGGCGGGATGCAGACTAAGAGCAAGGAGAGGAAAGCGAACTTCGCACAAATGAGACTGGATTGCATCATTATCAACTTTTCAGACGGGAGGTAATGCGAGACATGTTCAGGTCCAACGACATGCTATTGTGCGCCCGCAGTGACGTAGTATCTCGCAGGTGAGTGGCCAGCCTACGCAGCTACATGCTCGTATGTACGGATTGACTCGGATGAATAGCTGAGATACCACTCGACGAACTTCGCCAGACCTTCCTCGATAGAAGTGCTTGGACGAAATCCTACTGCCTTGTGGAGATTATCCATCCCTGCGAATGTAGACACAACGTCGCCTGGTTGCATTGGCAGAAATATCTTCTTGGCTGTTTTTCCGACTGACCGTTCAATGACTTCCACGAACCTCATGAGTTCAACCGGTTGGTGGTTTCCCAAGTTGTAGACCTTGAATAGGGCGTCACTCAAAGAGGCACCTTGGCTCTCATCTGCAACACTACGTTGCGGGGGATTTAGCATTACGCGCATGATCCCTTCGACAACGTCGTCAATGTAGGTGAAGTCTCTCCGCATCTGACCTTGGTTGTAGATCTCGATGGGCTTGCCCTGAGCGATTGCCTCTGTGAACTTGAAATATCCCATATCGGGGCGGCCCCAGGGTCCATATACCGTAAAGAATCGTAGCCCTGTCATTGGCACGCCGTACAGATGGCTATAGGAATGAGCGAGTAGCTCGTTGGCCTTCTTCGTTGCGGCATACAGCGAGATTGGATGGTCCACGCAATCTGCTTCACAAAACGGGGCCTTGATATTTGCTCCATAGACAGAACTCGAAGATGCAAAAAGGAAATGACGCAGCGCTCCACCTTTTGCACAAGCTTCTAGTAGATTCACGAAGCCCACAAGATTGCTACTCACATAGGCCTGCGGATTCTCCATCGAGTAGCGGACTCCAGCTTGGGCTGCCAGATTCACGACTACATCAGGCTGGCATCTATCGATAAAGCGACCAAGACCAGTACCGTCCGCAAGGTCCAGCACCTCGAAATCAAACTTGCGATGGAGTTGGAGTTGTGAAAGGCGAGCCACCTTGAGCCCAACATCGTAATAATTATTCATATTGTCCATGCCGCATACTTCAAAGCCTTCCCCCAGTAAACGCTGGGAAAGATGAAATCCGATGAATCCCGCTGCTCCTGTAACCATGACTTTCATTTGCTTGCCCTCAGTCCATGTGTCCGACGCCGAATCATAGACCCCGTGTTCTTACTTCATAGATATTGGATGGATCGGAGATTCCTGCGTTCTCCTACCCAGTTCCCCCTCATGCCCACGTCAGGGCCTCTACTGCGTGCAGAGGATACACCGTTGCTCTTGGCTCGCAGAGTCTATCGTTATCACTCCCTCCTAAGAGACTGCCAATTCTGGGAAGAGCTCCGAGATCTATCCCCGTGGAAAATCGTTCACTGGCTGGTGATCGCATCAATTGCTCAACGATTGCATCTCCGAGTGTTGTAGGTTCCAGATCACTTGGAAGGATGGTTTGAAAAATAGAATGCTTGGCCATTCGTTCGGCGCGGATCTTCTGCTCCTCTACCGGCACCACTCGTGGAACCACGATGGCTCGCTTGCCCAGCGTCAACAGTTCGCAAATTGTGTTGTAACCTGCCATCGAAACAACAGTATCGGCGGCATTCATATGGCTCATCATGTCGTCAATGAACTCCACAATTGCAATTCCGGAGCACGACTGTGCGGCTTGACGGATCTCTTGTGCTCGCTGAGGAGCCAATTCTGGCCCAGCTACGATCAGCGCCTTGACTCGGTGCTTCTGAGGAATCATCCTTATGGCGGCTATAGACGCTGACAGCAGATGAAAACCGTCCTCGCCGCCGCCTGTCGTCACGAGGACGAGGTTCTCCCTCTCGTGCACACCCAGTTGTCGCCGAATCTCTTGTCTATCGCGCGAGGGAGCCGGACGTGACACGTAGCCACAGAAGTGCACTTTGTCTCTTATCGATACTGGGAATTGATACTCTTCACAGACATCGAATATCTGGCGGGTTCCTAGAACCAGTACGTCGTCGTAATACCATTCGACTGTTTTATAGCTACCACGCTCGGTCCATGTTCGAATCGTACTAGCTGGGGTATCGAGAATGTCTCGCAGCACCAGAATTGTTCTAGTTTGGGGAAGGTTGCACCGAATGTATCGCAGACTGGGTTCCATCTCGCTGGCCAGGCCCTCTGGCTTCTTGTCGACCAACACTATGTCCGGCTTGAAACTGACTACCGTTGACAGGATAAGTTCACGGCGCAGGCGGACAACTTCGGCCACTTCCACGTCCAGAAAGCGAACTCCGAGATCACCGGAATCCGAGCGCTTTAAGCAAGGTAACTTGATGTAGTCAATCCCGGCAGAGACGCGAAAGCTGTGCAACATCGGCGAGCCACTAACTATCAAAATCGAGAGTCCTGGGATAGACTCATGCAAGTGAGTGCAGATTGCAAGCATGCGCTTGATGTTACCTAGCCCGAATGTGTCATGAGAATACACTAGCAATCGCATACAGACTTTCCTTTCAGGTGAACACTTCCTCGCGACGGAGCAGACGTTAGATCACCGTCTGCTGATTCAAGCAGATTTCATGCGGTCGTCAGATGAGACTCTTCCGCATAAGGTATTCGCGTAGCAGGTAGCTGCTGTTTTCAGCTCCTCGGTTATTGAATGGAATTTGGGTGGGACTGCTGGTTAGTGCGCTCTGAATAATCAATGCAAGTTGATCTGGGGCTAGCTCCCATTCGTGCAGTGCTGTCAAGACACCTAGTGCGGCAAGCCTACTAGCCCTGAGTGCCTGCTCGTGGTTGCCACCACCTGTAAAGGGATACACGAGGGCACGCACACCAGCAGTGAGAATATCCATGATGGTGTTGTAGCCAGCCATGCTGATAGAAAGATCAGCCTGAGCGAGGAACGATGACAAGTGCGGCGTATACCGCGTGAGGCTTACGTTACTCAACGGTTTCGCCAGTTCCTGCAACCGCATGTAGACGCTCTCGGGAATAAAAGGCCCTGCAAACACACAAATCCGATGCGGAATCTCGCCCTGAAGCACGGCGGCTGCACGCAAAGTGCCCTCGAGAAGGAGATGCCCTTCAGGTGTTTGCCCTCCACCATTGCTAACTACAATTGTCGGCGTTGTGTCTTGCTCGATTTCAAGGAGTATAGATCCTATGTCGGCGTGCTGAATCTGCACCACATAACCTGTGTATTCGATCGGGCAGAGCAGGTCTGGTGCACAGCGAAAGGTTTCTTCGAGTCTTTGAAAGTTACTATCTCCATGGACTAGAACAAGATCATAGAATGTATTAATTGTCCGGCAGACGCGAGCCTCGTACTCCTCTTGGTCGTCCCTCGCCACCAGAATATCCCGCAGGCTGCAGACGACAAGGGGCTTCTGGCGCTGCTCACAGCAGCATGCGCGCTCGATCAGCGTAAGCATTTCAAATGAGATATGCTTCCGTCCAAAAGGGAATAGCTCCGTCACTAAGATGTCGGGGTGAAAGTGGTCATAGACCCGCATGAGGAGATCGCGCCGCATCGCCTTGGTTGACTCTAAGTCACGAGAAGGATCACACGATTGCAACGTGGAGAAGTCTGGTGTGGCCTTTAGTGGCGGGAGCTTAAGTGTCTGAATCTGTTCCGGCATGTCAAACCCTGCCGGTATTTCACCACCTAGTACAAACAATACGGAGAAGTTCTCTGCGAGTGCTCTGACCACCTCGGTACTCCGAACCAGGTGGCCCATGCCCAACACGTGTTGGCAGTAAAACATAACCCGCTTTGCCATATCACCTTCTGAACGGTCCGACGCGCGTTGCTCCAAACGTGTGGATCGTTACGTGAGCAGTTGTTGCAGATTACGAACCACTCTGGAGCCATTGGTAAAGCCTGTGGAATCAATGACTCTGATCAGCATGATTGTTGGACATCGTGTCAATAGAACTCATGTTATTGATGATCCAACTCAGTTCCACGAGCTATTGGCCACTTATCGAGATCTTGGTCGGACGACATTGCCACCTACATAATCGCGGCAGTGCTGACTGGCCTATCCTGCGTCGGGACAGTCCAACGGTTGCGCCATGCTGAGCATATCGGCTCACGAGGCCATGAAGGCTTGCGGGCCACGGGGCGCTTCGACGGCGTACAACCGCCAGCTCGCTCCAACATTAGGTTGTTTAGTCCAAACTATGTGTCAAACCAACACAGCATTCTGGTTGAGCGCCTAGGAGTATCCAGCATTATCCATAGGTTGCAGCCATACGTGGTCTGGTAATCAACGTGCATGTAGTGTTTGGGGTGGACCGTATGATGAAGCTGACCACGACACGTGAGACCAGAGACATCGCTCCGAGGAGCAAAGCGACTGGACCTTGTGAAATCACGGCTACGAAGAATGTCTTGCAACTCGATACAAAGATTGCTTACCTCCTCAAGACGTATCCGAGACTTTCAGAGACATTCATTCTCAACGAGATATTAGGAATGGAGGATCTCGGGGCACGGTTGCATATCTTCTCTCTAAGGCGTCCCGACGACGAGAGGGCTCATCCGGCAGTCAAGAAGGTCAAGGCTCGCATCACATATGCCCTTGCACTTGGTCCACGGTCTCATCCTGTCGATGCTCTGATGGTCATTTACCGGCATGCGTCGCTATTTCTATTGCATCCAAAGGCCTACCTTCGAACTGTTGGGAACTACCTGCGACGTCCAGGACACCAGCGACTGAAGGAGTTAATGCAGGCCGGCTACCTCGCCGGAGAAATGAAAAAGGCAGGCTGTACTCACCTGCATGCACACTTTGCGAATGTTCCAACTACGGTTGCCGAGCTTATCAACAGTTTCACGGGGATTCCCTACAGCTTCACCGCCCACGCCAAGGATATATACCGTTCCGATGCACAGGAGTTAGATCGCAAAATCGCTGGTGCTGACTTTGTCCTCACATGTACTGGGTTTAACCTGCGGCATCTTAGGAAGCTTTCGACTAGCCAGACGCCTATTGATTGTATCTATCACGGCATCGATCTCACCCTGTTTGACGGGCGAAGGAAATGCGGGGGCGATCATACTGCTTTAGGTACCGCACCACTGATCTTGAGTGTGGGTCGATTTTGCGAAAAGAAGGGCTTCCCCTACCTGATTCGCGCCTGCAAACTACTAAAGGAAGCAGAGACTAACTTCCGTTGCCAGATTATCGGCTATGGGCCAATGCAGGAGGAGTTGGACTCCCTCATCGTTGATCTCGAACTACGAGACTGCGTCACGCTTGTTGGGAAGATGACTCAGAATCAGATTGCTGAGAGCTACAGGGAGGCGGACATCTTCGCGCTGCCCTGCCTCGTAACGGACGACGGAGATCGCGATGGCATCCCAAACGTGCTAATTGAAGCGATGGCGCAACGCGTGCCGGTGATCTCTACCGACGTCTCTGGTATCAGTGAACTCGTAACTCCGATGGACAATGGCCTGTTGGTCCCGGAGAAAGATGCTGACGCGTTAGCTTTTGCTATTGTTAGATTATTGCGTGATGATGACCTGAGACGTCGAATGGGTAACAACGGAAGAGCAAGAGTGCTTACGCACTTTTCGCTTGAAACAAGCGCTTCCGCTGTCTGGAAGGCTTTTCAAGCGAGACTGGGGACGACGAAGGCCGATGAGGAGGATCTGGTGTGATCAAGCGCCAAGTTCCTGTAAGGCAGATTCTTCCGGAGGCCTTTCGGTTGGGCCGCGTCTTCTGGCCGGAGATCGTACAAGAGAAGCGACTGCTGCCGCTGTCCTTGATCGGTATGGTCTTAACTGTTGCACTAAAGACCCTCGAACCGTGGCCACTGAAGTACCTCTTTAATTACCTCTATGACTCAGCCAGGCCGAAGCACCGCGTCGCACTTCCAACATGGTTGCCACTGGGTCATCCGTCGGCTTTGCTCGTTGCCCTTGCTGCAAGTCTTGTATTGATTGCGATACTCGGCGCAACATCCGATTACTTCAGCAGCATTATGCTTGCACGCGCCGCCTCACGCATCATGACGCGCATCCGCGGCAATCTCTTCACGCATCTCGCCAACCTCTCACTTTCGTTCCATAGCAAGAATCGAACGGGTGATCTAATCTCTCGAGTCACGTCAGACGTGGACCGCCTCCGCGAAGTGATTGTCACTGCAGCTCTCCCCCTATTGGCGAATATCGCCACCCTGCTGACAATGCTGGGCGTGATGTTTTGGTTGAACTGGAGACTTGGAACTATTGCAATCCTGGCACTCCCATTGTTCATTGTGTCAACGGGGCGCCTCACTAAGAAAATACGCGAAGCTTCCCGCACTCAGCGCACACGCGAAGGCGCAATCGCTTCTACAACAGCAGAGACCATCTCTTCCATCCGAGTCGTTCAGGCTCTATCTCTTCAGACGATGTTCTCAAGTTTCTTTTCCACTCAGACCCTTAAGAGCCAAACAGAAATGGATCAGACGCTGAAGCTAAGTGCCGGACTAGAACAAGTTGTCGAACTATTAGTCGCGTGTACGACGGCAGTCGTTTTATGCCTGGGCGCGCAACTTGTCCTGAGCCGAAAGCTCACGCCCGGCGACCTGATCGTCTTTATCAGCTATCTTCGTACTGCGTTCCGCCCTATGCGCCAGTTAGCGAAGTATCTCGGACAGGTTGCAAGGGCCTTAGCCTCTGGCGAACGCATTGTCGATCTCATGGAGACAGTGCCCGAGATCCGCGATAAGGAAGGGGCGCTGGATGTTCCATCCTTTATGGGCGACGTTCGCTTCGAGAACGTGTCCTTTGGCTATGAGAGTGGCCACCGAGTGCTGCGAAACATCGACTTCCACGTGCGACCTGGTCAGAGAATTGCCTTGGTAGGTCCTTCGGGTGGTGGCAAATCCACTGTTGTGAGCCTGCTGCTGCGGCTGTACGACCCCATTGAAGGTCGCATTCTTATCGATGGCTTTGACGTGCGCGACTATAAGATCAATAGCCTTCGCGCCAGTATGGGTGTGGTTCTACAAGAGAGCCTATTATTTGCAGCAACCCTAAAGGAAAATATCGCCTATGGAGCAAAGCATGCGAGCGACGAGGATATTGTGGAGGCAGCCAAGGTGGCCAATGCACATGAGTTTATCTCGGCGATGCCACGTGGGTACAGCACGGTGGCGGGAGAACGAGGGGCAACTCTCTCTGGTGGCCAGAAGCAGCGGATTGCCATCGCTCGGGCGATTGTGCGCAATGGCTCAATTTTGATTTGTGATGAGCCGACAACTGGTCTCGATCGCAAGAATGAACATGAAGTCTCGCAGGCTCTAAGACGTGCAAGCGAGAACCGGACCACCTTCCTCGTATCGCACGACCCACAAGCTGCGAGCGAATGCGATCTCATTCTATATATAGAAGATGGCGCAATCGTCGAACGGGGCATGCATCAGGAATTGATGGCAACAGGCGGTAAATACGCGCGGGTGTATGCGTTGGCAAGCTCTGATGAACGCCACATTGAGCCGCCAAGCATGGTCGGGATCTGAAAGTGTAGGTGCCAAAGTGAACACATCAACGCGAATTGTCTTCGTGCGGCATGGACAAAGTGATTACAACGAGCAATCTAGATTCCAAGGGAGTTCCAACGAACCCCGCCTTACACCCAAAGGTTGGGAAACTGCTATGCGTTGCTGGCAGTACTTGAGCACCATCAAGTTCGATGCCATGTTTTGTAGTCCGCTGCGTCGCGCAGAAGAAACTGCGAAGGCAATATGCGCGGCTTTTCTCGATGCGGGGCGGGCGCTCCCGCCATTGACGTACGACAACAACTTCGTGAGATCCACTTGCCGGGCTGGGAGGGCCTTCCTTTCGCCACTGTCCGGAAGCAGGATCCTGCATTGTTCCGCACGTGGAAAGAAAGTCCTCGGATGCTGGAACTTCCGGTATCGGCATCGACCGACGGTGGTGGCCTCGGGATGTTCGCGCCCCTGAGCGATATGTCCGACCGCTCGCGACAATTCTGGGCCGATACGCTCGAATCGCATCGCGGCCAAACAATCCTTGTCGTCGGCCACGGTGCCGCAATCAGCGTATTGCTGAGCACAGCAATGCGCCAGAGTGCTGCAAACCCGCATCGTCTACAGCATTCCAACGGCGGGATCAGTGCTGTCGAGGTGTCCGTGAAGGCCCCACACCAAGCGCGACTTCTGTTTGTCAACCAGACACAGCATCTTGGAGAGTTACTCCCGAAAATCAAGGAGGACCGCAGCGGCGTTCGCGTCTTACTCCTCACTCAGACAACTGCGAATCAGTTTCCGTGGAACACATTCTCAAGAGTACGCCCGCTACACATGATGAATCCAGTGAACTCAATTGGATTGATAGCGGCTGACTTTCGAAATGCTGCCCCAGGCGAAGTCAACACATTGATCTGGACGATACCTGAGGGATCTCAGTCTCAAGGCGAACTTGGCTCCTTGTGGATGGACATCGGGCGTGAAGACGGTCTACGCCTCGAGGCTGGCACAGTCACAGTGTTACATTTTCCGCGCGTTGACGAGATCCCCATACTTCAGGCAATGAACGTCCCAGCCCGAACAAATGTATCCCTCAGCCTCTACTTTGATGGGTTGACCGCGCTAGCCTAGGATATGCAACGAGGCTAAATCCATGCTCCGCTAGCCGTTCGCGAAGGCCAGCAGCGCAAAGAACTCCAAGCTCTGTAATTCGCTCATGCACATACTTCGATAGGTGATTGAGTTCTTCACACTGCATACTGGGATGGCACATCACCTCGATTGTCTCGGGAGGGATAGTTGAGTCCATCGCCTGATCAATCAACTCCAGAAGCCACGGGGCTGTCATGCCATCTCCGTAAAACTCCACGATCATGACATCTGGACAATCAATATTTGCTCGCCGCAAGTCTTCGCGCATCGCAGGAGTTAGAGCCCGCGCAGGAACGTTAAAGCGTCTTGCGATCTCACAGTAAGCCTCAAATACATTGGGATATTTGTGGACGTGATGGTGAGTGTCGATGTGTGTTGGCTCTATACCCGCGTCACAGAGAAAGCGGAATTGCGCCTCCCATTCCATTACAATTTCTTTCGTTCTTGCTTGATTCAGCGCTTTCTTCGAGATCGGAAATGCACCGTCAGCCTCGCACAAGGTCGGAATCGTCCACGGATCACTGAGCGCGTGTCCGGTAGTCAATTGAAGGTGTGCACCAATGCAGCCTGGAAGTGCGTTCGCAGAGCGCGCAAGTCGCTTAGCTGCACCTGCTACACAGGCCATTGCGGTGGTGCTGGTGACAACGCCCTCATGGATAGACCGTATGATCCCCTCCGTTACCCCGTCGGTGAAGCCGAAGTCGTCCGCATTGATAATAAGTTGAGGCATTAATAATGGCTCGTAGAACAATGTTGATATTACTCGCACGCCCTGGCAAGCTCTTTTGATGCGATGGTCTTGCCAAGACGAGGGGTCAAACACAGTCCTTCAGGCTTCGTAGAGGGGCAGGCATTTCTCCTGAGGATAGTGCTTACCCTCAGGCTTACGATGGCGTACGGCTTGTTACTGATCGGATGCAGAGTGCAGGCTCACTTGATCAGCCGCAATCGTTGGCCCTCGTGGAGCACTGAACAGCGGCCCCCGTGCGCTTATACTCTGCGCACTGGCGAGGGAGGCGAAGCTAGCTGGCGAAAGGTTGAGGTAGGTAGTGCCAGTTCCAGCCTGAACCATGACCTGCGACGTAATTGCTGAAGAGGATTCCTGTTCTGCTGAATAGTTTGTAAGCAGGAAGGTCACATTGTTGGCAAGATTCGAGATCGTCCCGCTGGCTTCTGAGTCTTCCAGAAATATCTGGCCTGTGCTTATATTGGGGAGAGCACTGGTGCTCGCTATGTCGATCAACACGGTTTGACCCGGCAGTAGACTGCTTAAGCCTGTGAAACCAGCACCAGCAACTGCTGGATACCCCACCGAGTCGATTGCGAATAGTGCCCCACTCAGAACATTAACAGTAGTCGTGGTTTCGTCCATGGAATTTCCGACACCTAGCCCGAACGACTGGTTCACCCGCATCTGAAACGCATTGCCTCCAGTTGCGATGCTAGTAACGGTGCCTTCCACGAGCTTGGCATTGGCGGCATCGGCGTAAGAAATACTGTCGGCATGCACCGTTCCTGCGGTTGTCAGGCTGAGCGTAGCAGAAACGATGTCTCCCGCTGCAATGCACGTAGCATTGTCAGCCTCACACACTAAAGCAGGAAAGTTATAGATAGTGTTGGCGTCTATAACGATCGGCGGTGACATTTCGTTGCTCTCGGAGATAAGCACGATCTGACCAGCAGAGATACTCTGCACAGTACCGAGCTCTGAGGTTAGTGGCTGATCTCCCGTAGCCGATATCGTTGCGCTCGTCTGATCGCTGACCGTATCGACACCCGTGCTGAAGTCCAGGCTGTCATCGGACTGTAGAATTTTCCCTTGCGCCAATGTCAACGCAAAGCTTGCACTTGAATTCTCGACGACCGATAGTGGGAATGCTCCCGTCGCGACCGTCACCTGGCTATTCGTCATGGATGGCACAAAGGTGCAGGTACTGTGCGGCGTGCAACTGCCTCCAGGTACGGCAACCGCGCTATCGCTAGGATTTGTGATAGTGATCGATGGATGTGAAAATGAAACCGTGACACTTGAATATGTGCCGGCGCTGGCATTGGCAGAGGAAAGAAAGCCCGCACCAGTATCTACGTTGGTCAAATCAATCATGACCGGAGCGGCCACTAGTTGCACATTTCCTGGATTCAAAACAGCACTGGTTACCTGAAGTCGAAACGACTGAATGCTAACAGTCTTCGATGGTGCACTCTGTGCAAGCATACTGACAGAACCTCCCCTGGTAAGTGGTCCTACCGATGATGGTGCTATTACTACACCAGTGCAACCACTCAATACCACAACGGAAATGGTTGCAACTAAGGCTGCTAATCGTGTGTACATATGGGCTGCCCAGTCCTCTGCTGCATATGCTTGGTGCTTCAACGTCTTACCCGCTAATAACTTTTGGTTGACTGTCGCTTTGCCATTCACGCATGGTCATTCTGGGAACGGTCAAGTCTTCGCATCACTCGCCGCATCGGACGCTCGATCGGATGTGGCGTTATGTCGGCGATGGCGACGGAAGCGATGATGCTTCTGGGCGAATGGCCCCCTTCCGTAGTCGGCTGCGATCGATGCCGGTTCTGCTAACCCCACGTTGGCGCTCATGCGTGGAGCGGCACCGCCGCTTGCAGCCTGGACGCTACACAGATATATGAACTCGGTAGTTCCATGCTGCCTGTCAGTTTGATCCTGAAAGGCGTAACGGGCCGATGTGATCGAAGGTACCGGCGCTGCATGTGCTGGAAAGCACGCCGCCAATAAAAACCAATTGCGTATGCTGCTCAACCGCATCTCAAAACTCCTCAGTGACCAGTTCTGAACCGTGACAATCCGATGACATGCAGGTGGTATACCAAACGGAGCGACAAGATAAGTCGTGCAATATCATGCGCCTCACGGTCCCATTGGAGAGAAACACTGGAAATCAAACACACCGAGCGTGTCGCACGGGAGCAGGATTCGCTCCGACGACACCCAAGCAAAAGATCATAGACTTGCCTTCAGTCCCTACGGCACCGGACGGGTCGGGTCTCCCCATTCGCGCTTCTTGGCGATCGACACCACAGTCGCACGCGCAATTTGGCGGCCACCCGCACTTCGTCCCCTGTCAGCGACCTCAACAAGAACCCCTCCGCCTGGGGCCTCCTTCGTTTAGCGCCAGACCAGATGCCAAACGCAAAAGCGAGGCAAACAGTGTAAAATCATGGGCCTGAAGGAGATCATAAGATTGTCATCTGCGGCAAAACAACACGTATGATGTGTCTAATGAACTCACTGTGTTCGGAAGAAGCACTGCTACAGGCCCTCAAGCTGACCTTCGATCTCCAGTTAGTTGCCGTTGTAAACTCTCCGTCCTGAGGCGTTTGAACAGCCTGCCCACTACGATCTGCACTTTTGGCATTCCACCTGCATACAAAGGCGTGGAAAGAACGATGTTCAAAGTCCCTATATCGATTGTGCTAGGGTGTCTTCTTCTTCTTGCGCCGATAGCCGTCGCGCAGAGTAGCGGCTGCGCTCAAACCGAGAGTACAGCCACCTTGGACATGCGAATGAGGGCTCAGAAGGCCTTGGCCTCAAAGTTCTACGGAGCTGTGGTGGAAGAACTCAAGCCGTTTGTTGGGGCACATCCCGAGGAATGCGAACTCAGCCTGATTCTGGGGCGGGCATATTTGTATGGGAAGCACGACCATGATGCAGAGAGGCAATTTGGGAATGTCCTCGCAAGAGACCCCACCAACAGGATAGCCAAGCTTGAGTTAGCTCGTCTCTATGGATATCACGATAAATATGTAAGCTCTAACCAACTCTTTACCGAGTTACTCAACGCAGACCCCACGGATGAAAACGCAAGTATCGGCTTAGCGCGGAACCTGATTGACACAGACAACATTGCGAAGGCCGAAGCCGTGCTGAATGCCGGACTGGCAGCGCACCCGAATAGCCTGCGGCTGCAGGAATATCAAGATCTGCTTAACGCACAGCAGGACGAGCTAGAAATGCCGGATAGCAACTTGCCCCATCATCCCACGTATGTCCTGCAAAACTGGACGTACTTCATCGCGGATTCCGCAGCCGATAGCATTGTGGAAAATCTTACCCGCGCAAGTGCGCAGTTGTCGCCGCGCTTCATTGCTCACGCCACCACCCGAGTAAGACATTTATCTTCGAATGGTGGCGTACTGGAACCTGCAAATGACAACGCCGAAAGCGAAGGCGGACCAACGGTCAGCGTAGTCACATCTCAAGCGACTACCCACCTCAACTATCACATCACGCGCTGGCTAAGTGCCACCGTCGGAGGAGGCGGGGTGCGTTTTAATAA
>VFSW01008004.1_pt1 | contig 15260 bp, 13 predicted proteins | sample 5358111 | NCBI WGS metagenome assembly VFSW01 (sample SAMN11554181, study PRJNA540505) | mine drainage metagenome | isolation source: sediment from site ElyBrook_90M | place: USA: Ely Copper Mine, Vershire, VT | collected 2017
TCGGCGGCAATGGAGCCGGAGGCGCCGGTCTGCGCCTTTCGGCCCGCAATTTGTCCACCGCAGCCATTGCCACCGCCCCCATGCCAAACATGCCCGAGAATCCCCATGCGAGGAATCCCACAAAAGGCACCATGTAGAGCACGTAAAAAACCAGCGTTCCCAAAATCAGCGCGGCCGCCGGGCGTTGCAGGAAATCAAGCCCCATCGGCTTGCCCAATTGCTGGCCGACGTAACGATAAGTGGTGATTTTTCCAAATAGCATGCCAACGACGTACGCGGCAACCAGAAACGGAACGATCACCAGGCCAATGACCGTAACGGCCAGGAGCGTTACGAACAACCCAACTAATAGTTTGACAAGAATGCCGGCAAAGAACGACGTGATGGGTTTGCGCTCGATGGTATCCACGCACGCCTGGATCGCTTGCGGGAAGATCAGCAGCAGCAGCAAGTTGATCAACAGCAGCAATCCCGCCACCGCCCAAACCCACGGAAGGCTGGGCGGAAGGGGCCGGCCCAGCAGCGCTCCTTTGGTCACCCAATCCAACGCCGGTCTTAGGCCGGGAAATTGCACCACGATTTTGGGGCCTCGAATCTGCGCGCCGGGCGCCTCCTTCAATTCGCCGCCCACCACCACGACCTGACCTCCGACCTCCGCCTGCGGACCCAATTCGGCCGAGCCAACTATGACCACCAAATCGTTCCCGACCTTGCCGTTGACGGTTGCATTGCCGAAGATTGTCACCGATTCGTGCTGAACTTCGCCATCGATGGTTGTGGAACCCTTGATCACCGCCGCGCGGTGCATGGAATCGCCTTTTGGAAGCACGAGGTCCGAAAAAAACATCGGCTCGTCGGAATGCAAATGGCCATCCGGGGTCGCTTGTCCCGCAGCTGAAAAGGCGGCCACGGCCAGCAGCAAACTTAGAGCGTGTCTGAAACTGAGACTTTGGAATAGGGCTTTCATTGGTGCGTTACGCTTGTTCGCTGGCCACCCGGCAAAACAGCGCGCCGACGGCCACCACGGCTGAATAGATTGCCAGCGCAACCATTCCGGCGATCATTAAAACCGATGTTTTGATTGACGCCACAAGGGATTGCGCGATGCCGGCCAACGTGACGCCAATCGTCCACGCGGCCTTCAAAAAAACCCAGCGGCCAATCTCCGCGGCGGCGGCTTGGCGCAGCAATTGCATAAGGCTGTCCTGCCAGAAATACGCGGCGGCAAAGGGCGCCGCAAACAGGACTCCTGAAATAATTTGCGCGGCCGCGGGCCATTCCAGCCACGGCCGCCTCCACCACGCGACCGACTCTCTGGCGGCGATTTTCCGGAGCACCGACGGCGCCAGGTTCTTTGGCGCGCGGGTGTCGGGCAGCGCGCGCAATTTTTGGTGCAGCCATGCCTCCCAATTTTTGTCAGGTTCGTTCATACGCATCCTATCAATGTGTTTCGGCTGGACGGCGGGGTTTGGGCCAAAGGCGCGCCGGTGATGTGTCCGTCCGCGTTTAATTTCAGTTTTTGGCGCAACGCTTCGCGTCCCCGATGAATGTCGGTTTTGACTTTGCCGATGGAAACACCGAGTTGGCGGGCGATTTCGTCGTAACTCATGTCCTCGAAATGATAGAGGACAAGGGGGACGCGCTGGCCCGCGGGAAGTTTTTGCAGGGCGCATTGGAGGGCCTGCTGTTCGTCGGCGTCAAGCCGTTGCGCGTCCGGCTGGGGCGCGGCCAGGGAATCGGAATAATTTTCGTCCTCTTGAGAATGGGAGAGCATTTCTGAGAAGAACCGCCAGCGCCAGCGATAGCGCGAAAGATGGTTCAAACACAGGTTCGTGGTCACAGTTTTAAGCCAGCCGGCCCGCCGCGCGCTCACGGACAATTCGGCATAACGTTCGAATGCCTTGATAAAGACATCCTGGGAAATGTCCGCCGCGTCGGCGGGGTTGCCTAACAAGCGCAATGCGTGTGAATACACCATATCCTGATAGTTCCTCATGAACTCCTCAAATGCTTCGGTATTTGTCATTGTTGGGCCTGAAGGATCAGGCTCACGCTAGTGCTGCGACAATTTAGTTTCGATACATGATCGGCGCGTCTTTTTCGGCCAGCCTGCGTTGCTCGCTCCTTGCGGACCGCTGGCGGGTATGCTCGTCGCTCGCGCCTTGTCCGGCCAAAAAACCCATCGCCGCTCATATATCGAAAATCCCAACTAAATTGTCGCGGCCCCAGTTACAGGACACGGATGCGCGGGGAAAGTTTCACTCAGAATGTGGGGCCTAATTGCCAGGGGGCGAATTCCTCATCCCCCATGCCGGCTTGTTCGCTTTTGGTTTTTTCGCCGCCGGCCACGGCAATGATTTTTTCAAAAATTTGCAGGCCAACTTGTTCGACACTCTCCGAGCCGTCCAGAATTGTCCCGGCATTGATGTCCATATCCTCGGACATCCAATTATAAAGCGCCGTGTTGGTCGCCACTTTGATGCAAGGCGCCGGTTTGCAACCATAAACGCTCCCGCGCCCGGTGGTGAAAACGCCGATATTGCAGCCGCCGGCGACCAGTCCGGTCATGCTCACCGGATCGTAACCGGGGGTGTCCATGAAACAAAATCCCGGCGTGTCAATCGCCTCGGCGTATTGGTAAACGGCCGCAAGCGGGGATTGGCCGCCTTTGGCCACCGCGCCAAGGCTTTTTTCGTAAATGTTCGTCAAGCCGCCTTCCTTGTTGCCGAAGGAAGGATTGTTATCTATGGAGGAATGATGCTGGCGCGCGTGGTCTTCCCACCAGCGGATGCGCTCCACCAACTTTTCCCCAACCTCGCGCGAGACGGCCCGGCGGGTGAGCAAATGTTCGGCCCCATAAATCTCCGGCGTTTCAGCCAGCACGGAGGTCCCGCCGTGGCGCACCAATTGATCGGATGCGACTCCCAAAGCGGGGTTGGCCGTGATGCCGCTGTTGCCATCGGACCCGCCGCAATTTTCAGCCAATACTAATTTACTGACGGGCTGCGGCGCTCGGCGCAGGTGATTGGCCGTCGCGAGCAACCGCGCCACAACCGCCGCCGCGGCTTCCACCGTCTTGCGCACGCCGCCGGCGCCTTGGATGTTCATGAAAGCGGGCGCGAGTTCGCCGGCCTGGCCTTGATCGAGTTGATAGGTTTGACGGATGGCGCTGACCTGGTTCACCTCGCATCCCAGTCCGATCATCACATAGCCGGAGATATTCGGATGCCGGGCCATGCCGGCCAGAACCCTCTGCAAAACCTCCTGCGGATGGCCGGGGTCCATCGCGCAGCCGGCTTTGTGCGTGAAGGCGATCACCCCGTCCACATTTGGGAAATCGCGCCGCAAATCGTCGGGTCGAAAACGGTCGCGCACGTATTTGGAGACCGACGCCGAACAGTTGACGCTGGAAATGACCGCGATGTAATTGCGGGTGCCGGCGCGTCCGCCGGGACGCGGATACCCGGCAAAATAACGCATCGCCTCGGCGGGATAAAAATCCACGGGCCGCGCCTCGGCGCAAAATTGGTAATCGCGGCCGACTTCTTTGATTGCGAGGTTATGCGTGTGAACATGCTCGCCGGGGGCGATGTTCCCTTGGGCGAATCCGATGAGTTGGCCGTATTTGGTCACCGGCTCGCCATCGCCGATGCGCGCGAGCGCGATCTTGTGTCCCGGCCCAATATCCTGGGCAACCCGCAGGCGTAGCGAGCCATTGAGCAGTTCGTCGCCCGCTTTGAGAGGCCGTTTGACGACCGCCACGCTGTCCGCGTGATGGAGCACAATGACGGCGGCGTCGAGTTTCTGTTGAGCCATTTGAACACATTAGAACGCGGCGCGGGCGATTGAAAAATGCAAAACCGTATAGTTATTATTTTCAAGCCGGGCATCGGAAAACCACGTTTTTCGTTTTGCCGCGCCAATAGCGGGGTCAATAAACGGGCCAGCCATCGGGGCGTTTCCCGCCCGGAAGACGGGGATTGTGAAACGAGGGCTTTGTTTGAGGCGCTCCAGCGCCCACGCTCCTCGACCCGCCGCCGTTTGCGCCTGCCATGATGCAAATGACCAGCCAGGCCGCAAAGAAAGAGGGAAAAATTCCCGTCGCGCCTTTGTCGGCGTCGCCATTTCCTCCGGCTCAATTCCCGGCGGCCTCGGCTCGCGCGGGATGCGGTATTGCCCGGCCGAGGGCCTTCTTCTCGGCGTCTCCGCGTCTCCGCGGTTCAAAAAGCAGGCGCGGGATGCGGCATAGGCAGGCCGAGGGCCTTCCGATCAAGGTTAATCAAAGTTAATCAAAGTTAATCAAAGCTTATTTTTTCGACAGAGCCTGGCGTTAACGTTATTGGGCGGCGACGCCCACACTCATTGCGTATTGCCATGATGCAAGCCCCATCCGCCAAAATGAAATGGAGAAAACGCGCTCTGTCGCCTCCGTTTTCATTGTCCAAAGGCCTCATCAATTGCGCCTTTTTGCGCCTTTTTGCGGCAAAAAAAATCCCCGCAAATTCGGTTACGCGAAATAAATGGAAATAGCGGGAGATAAAATTTGGCAAAGAATACGCGTGGGAAAAATAGGCCGGTTGCCCCCGACGCGCTCCTTTGCGGGTTTGCCTCCTTGCGTCTTTGCGTTGAAAAAGCTACAACCGGCGATGACCGAGCGCGAACTGTTCGTTGAGAATGCCAGGACGAACCGACTATGAGCTTAAATCCAATTCACCAGACTCCCGAGAAACGCCTGATGGAACTCAAACTGGAGCTTCCACCGGCGCCTAAACCTGTGGGGGTTTACAAACCGCTGGTCATTTCCGGCCAGTTGGCGTTTATCTCCGGTCATGGGCCGTTGAAGGCGGACGGAAGCTTGATTATCGGTCGCGTTGGGGCGGACCTGGATCTGGCGGCGGGCAAAGCGGCGGCGCGGCAGGTTGGGCTGGCGATTCTTGCGACTTTGCGCGCCGAACTTGGTTCGCTCGATCGGGTGCGCCGGGTTGTCAAAGTATTGGGCATGGTGAATTGCACGGCGGAATTCCAGGAGCACCCCGCCGTGATCAATGGATGCAGTGAATTGTTTGCCGCGGTCTTCGGTCCCGACGCGGGCGTCGGCAGCCGCAGCGCCGTGGGCATGGGGTCGTTGCCGCGAAATATCGCGGTCGAAATCGAAGCCGCCTTCGAGATTCAATGAGCCGGGATTCCGCCACGCCACACTGGTTCGATGTCGAGAACCTCGAGGAAATCGAATCGCCGGCTTTGCTCATTTATCCCGGGCGCGTCGAGGAAAATATCCGGCGCATGGTGGCGATGGCCGGCAATCCCGGCCGATTGCGCCCGCACGTCAAGACGCACAAGCTTGCGCCGGTTGTCGCGATGCAAATCCGCGCCGGGATTTCAAAATTCAAGGCGGCGACAATCGCCGAGGCGGAAATGCTGGGCCGCGCCGGGGCGTCCGATATTTTGCTGGCCTATCAACCGGTCGGGCCGAATGCGCGCCGGTTGCTGGAGCTGATCGCGGCCTTTCCAGGCTCCCTCTTCGCCTGCCTGGTGGATGATGCGGGCGCGGCGCTGCGGCTTTCCGAACTGGCGGCGGCGCGGGGTATGCGCGTGAACGTTTTGCTTGACGTTGATTGCGGGCAGCACCGCACCGGCGTGGCGGCGGATGAAGCGGCGGTGGAATTTTACCGGGCGCTTTGCAAGTTGCCCGGTCTGGCGCCCGCCGGCCTGCACGCTTACGACGGGCATGTTCGCGCGGAAGATCCCGCGCAACGAAGGGAGGAATGCGACGCGGCATTCGCGCCCGTCGCGCATTTGCGCCGGCGGCTGCAATGCCTGGGATTTCCAGTCAAGACGGTTGTCGCGGGCGGCACGCCGACGTTTCCCATTCACGCCCGCAGGCCGGACGTGGAATGCTCGCCCGGAACGTGCGCGCTTTGGGACATGGCCTACGGCAGCCGGTTCGGCGACCTGAGTTTTTTACACGCGGCGCTGGTGCTCGCGCGCGTGGTCAGCAAACCGGGCAAGGGCAGGCTTTGCCTGGATCTTGGCCACAAAGCAATCGCATCGGAGAACCCGCCGCCGCGCGTGCAATTTCTAAACGCGCCGGCGTCGCAAGCGGTCGCGCACAGCGAAGAACATCTTGTAATTGAGGCGGACGCTTTGGCGGAGTGGAACACGGGCGACTGCTTGTTCGGAGTGCCGTGGCACATCTGCCCGACCGTCGCGCTTTACAGCGAGGCGGTCGTGATCAAGGGGGGCAGTGCCGTGGAACGATGGCGGATTGAGGCGCGCGACCGGCGGCTGGTCATTTAACCGTTGTGATCGTCCATTCGCAGTCCTACTTGCTTTTATGCGCGGCGATTGTCGTGGCGGTTTTGATCGTGCTGGTGGCGCGGTGGCGCGTGCCGGCTTTTATAGCGCTGCTTCTGGCTTCGCTTGCAATGGGAACATGCGCGGGATTGAACGTGAAGGAAAGCACGAAGGCGTTTGAGGATGGGATGGGGGCGATTTTGGGATCCATTGCTCTCATTATTGGTCTTGGGACGGTGTTGGGGAAACTGCTGGCGGAGTCGGGCGGCGCGCAATTGATCGCCCAACGCATGTTGCGCGTGGCGGGACCGCGCTCCCTGCCATGGATGCTGGCGTTGCTGGGGTTTGTGGTGGGGCCGGTGTTTTTCTCGCTTGGATTGGTGCTGCTTGCGCCGGTGTTGTTTGCCGTGCGGGAGAAAACGCATCGGCCGTTTCTTTATTTGGCGATTCCCCTGCTGGCGGGGCTTTCAGCGGCGCAATGCCTGGTGCCGCCGCATCCGGGGCCGATGGCCGCCATCGAATTGTTGAAGGCCGACATTGGGAAGACGCTGGTTTATTCGCTGGTGGTCGGGGCAGGCGCCGTGGCAATCAGCGGGCCGATGCTTTGCCGCGTGTTTCCCGGCTGGAAATCCATTGAGCCGGCGGGCGCCTTGGGCGCGCAGTTTACATCGCCGCACCGGCCGAAAGCGCCGCCGCGATTCTGGGCGGCGTTGCTGGCGGTGCTTCTTCCCGTGCTGTTGATCATGCTGGCGGCCGCGGCGGATTTGCTGCTCGCTCCGGACCGCCCGGCGAGAAAAATCGCCGACGCTTTGGGCGCGCCGCTGGGGGCGTTGCTGATCTCGGTCTTGATCAGCTTCCGCACACTGGGCGCGGCGTGCGGCTACGATCAAAAAACGGTCCTCAAGTTTGCCGAAGAGTGCATGGCGCCCATCGCCTCGATTCTCCTGGTGATTGGCGCGGGCGCCGGATTTGGCAGGGTAATGGTCGTCGGCGGCGTGGGCGAGGCGATCTCCGAAGTGGCGCGGCGCGCGCCGGTTTCGCCGCTGATATTCGGATGGTTGATCGCGGCGGTCATTCGGGTCGCGACGGGTTCGGCCACGGTGGCGATCATCACGGCGGCGGGCATCGTCGCGCCCGTCGCGGCGGCGACGCCCGGCTTGAACCGCGAATTGCTGGTCATCGCGATGGGCGCCGGCTCCATCATTTTGTCCCACGTAAACGACGGCGGCTTTTGGCTGGTGAAGGAATATCTGGGGCTTTCGATGAGCGACACTTTCAGAAGCTGGACGGTCGCCGAGACGGTCTTGTCCATTTCGGCCCTGGCGCTGGCGCTGGCGCTGAATTTCTTCGCCGGATGAACAAAAAATTTATGCTTATATTTGACGCCCATCTCGACCTGGCCATGAACGCCATGGAATGGAACCGCGACTTGACGCGCCCCCTCGCCGAAATCCGCGAGAGAGAGAACGGATTGACGGACAAGCCGGGCCGCGGCAACGGGGTTGTTTGCCTGCCCGAAATGCGGCGCGGAGGTGTTGGCCTGTGCGTGGCCACGCAGATCGCGCGCCATGTCCAGCCTGGCAATCCGCTGCCGGGCTGGTTTTCGCCCGAGCAGGCCTGGGCGCATTCGCAAGGGCAGCTTGCGTGGTATCGGGCAATGGAGGAAGCCGGCGAACTGGCGCCGATTCGGACGCGTCAAGAATTGGAAGAACAACTGGCGTTTTGGCTCGCGCCCGGCGGGAGACGGACGATCGGATACATCCGCAGCCTGGAAGGCGCCGATTCGCTGATCACGCCGCGGTATTTGGAGCGGGCGCGCGAAACCGGGCTTCGCGCGGTGGGACCGGCGCATTACGGACCCGGAACTTACGCCCACGGCACCGCCGCCTCCGGCGGCCTTGGTCGCCGGGGGCGCGAATTGCTGGCCGAAATGGACCGGCTGTCAATAATTTTGGACGTCACGCATCTTTGCGACGAGAGTTTTTGGGAGGCGCTGGATTTGTTTCACGGCGCGGTCTGGGCCAGTCATTCCAATTGCCGCGCGCTGGCGCCGCACCATCGCCAGTTGAGCGACGAGCAGATCAAGGCGTTGGTGGAACGAGGGGCGGTGATCGGCGCGGCTCTGGATGCGTGGATGATCCTTCCCGATTGGGTGCGCGGCGAAACGACGCCCGCCAGTTCCGGGCTGAAGCTCGCGCATCTGGCGCCGCACATTGATCACATCTGCCAGTTGGCCGGCAACGCGCGCCACATCGGCGTCGGTTCGGATCTGGACGGCGGGTTCGGCCGTGAGCAAACGCCTGGAGATATTGAGTCAATTGCCAATCTGCAATTGCTCGTTGATTTGCTGCGGCAGCGCGGCTTCGTGGAGGATGATGTCAAAGCGGTCATGCACGGCAATTTCGCGCGCTTTCTCCAAAACGCGCTGCCCGCATGACGGCAAAACAAGGGACAGCGTTCATTCTCGCGCCCTATGTTTGCGTTTTGCGCTTTCTGTTTCCGCTGTTAAACGCCATTCTTGAGCATGACGGACGGCGATTTATCAGACGCGGCGCTGGTGTTGGCCGGCCATGGCTCGACTCTCAACGCCGATTCGGCCGCGCCCACCTATCAGCATGCCGATGCGTTGCGCCGACGCGGCATTTTCGCGCAGGTGCAGGAGGCATTCTGGAAACAGGAACCCTATCTGGCGCAGGCGTTGCGCGGCGTCTTTGCGCCGAAGGTTTTCGTGGTGCCGTTGTTCATCAGCGAGGGGTATTTCACCGAAGAAGTCATTCCGAGAGAGTTGGGGTTCTGCGAGAAGGGCGATGCCGCCTTTTTGCGCGTTCAGAAGCGGGGCGATCAAACGCTCTTTTACTGCGGCCCGGTGGGAACGCACGCCGCCATGACGGAAGTCCTGCTGGCGCGGGCCAGGGAGGTTATCGCAAAGTTTCCCTTCCCGCGCGCGCCCAAACCGGAGGAAACCGCGTTGTTCATCGCCGGCCACGGGACGGGAAATAATGAGAACTCGCGCAAGGCAATCGAACGCCAGGTCGAATTGATCGGCCAACGCGGCCTTTACGCGGAGGTCCACGCCGTGTTCATGGAGGAGGAACCCGGAATTGGCGATTGCCACAAAATGGCCGCGTCCAAAAGCATCATCGTGGTGCCCTTTTTCATCAGCGACGGCCTTCATTCCCACGAGGACATTCCCGTGATGCTCGGCGCGCCCAGGCGCGCGGTTCAGCGGCGCCTCCGGAGCGGCCAGCCCACCTGGCGCAACCCCACCGAATGCCGCGGGAAACGGGTTTGGTACACGTCAAGTATTGGCAATGAGCCGCATATCGCGGATGTAATTTTGGAACGAGTCAGGGAAATGGACGCGAAATAAGAACTCGAACCATCCATGTTGGCTTTTGCGGAGAGACGTGGTTTATTTTCAATCAAGCACTATGCAATGGCAGAGAATCAGCATCATTGGAGCGGGGTTGTTGGGAGGCTCGATTGGGCTGGCGGTCAAGAAGCGAAATTTGGCCTCGCGTGTGCATGCGTTCGTCCGGCGTTCGGCAAGTGTCGACCAATGTCAAACATTGGGAGTGGCGGATTTTGCGACGCAGGAAATTGACAAAGCCGTCCAGCACGCCGACTTGATTATTCTATGCACGCCGCTGTCGCAAATGGCGGAGCTGGCGGCCCGGATGCGAGACCACCTCAAGCCCGGCGCCATCGTCACGGACGTCGGCAGTGTCAAAGGCAGCGTGGCGCAGGATGTCGAGCCGCTGATTCGGCGCGGCCAGGGCGTATTCGTGGGCAGCCATCCGATGGCCGGCTCCGAGAAAACGGGGCTGGCGGCGGCCCATGCCGAATTATTTGAACAGGCGATCTGTCTTGTCACGCCGACGCCGCAGTCTCCGGCCGAGGCGGTTTGCGCGGTGCAAAGTTTTTGGAAATCGCTCGGCTGCCGGCCGGTGCGGATGAGCCCTGAAATGCACGACGATTTGGTCAGCCGTTCGAGTCATTTGCCGCATGTCGTGGCGGCCGAGCTGGCCAACTACGTTCTCAGCCCGGCGCACCCGAAGGAACAGGCGTTGGTGTGCGCCAACGGCTTCCGCGACACCACGCGAATCGCCGCCGGTTCGCCGGAGATGTGGCGGGACATTGCGTTGTGCAACCGCAAGAATCTCAGCCGTGTGCTGGGAGTGTTCATCGAGGATTTGCAGGAATTTCAACTGGCGCTTGACCGCGAGGATGTCAGCGCGATTGAGGAATTTTTCACCAAGGCCCGCCAGCGTCGCGAGCAATGGCGCGCCCACTCGCCGACAAGCTCGCCGGAATAGGATTCGCCCGGGAATCGTGAGCCGGCAAACCTCGCGAATCCGACCGGCGAAGGATTCGGGCGACGCCGAGGAAACGCATTTCCTAAGTTGTCTCATACGGCCACGTTCGCTTGCGCCTGGACCAGATTAAAAAGGCCGCAACCCCCGTGGCTGTCGCCAGCAAGCTATAAAAAATCTGTCGCTCGTCCGAGGTGAGAAAGAGAAAAATCCAGCCTGCCAGAGCGATCACCACCGGCAGCGGATAGAGCCACATCCGGAAGGGCCGTTCGGCGTCCGGTTTCAGTTTGCGCAACCGGATCAGAGCGCCGATTTGTCCGATAAATTGCACCAGAATCCGCATGGTTACCAGGGCGTCAATCACAGTTTCCAATGAAAGAAAGCTGCTGGCGATTGACAGCCCGCCAACCCACAACAGAGAGGCGCGCGGGAATTGTTTGCGCGGATGCAATTTGCCGAATGCCTTGAAAAAGCAGCCGTCCCGCGCCGCCGCGTACGGAATGCGCGAATAACCCAGCAACAGCGCGAATACCGAGGCGAAACTGGTCCACAGCACCATTAGCGTGAACACCGACGCCGCTTTGGCGCCGTAGATTCTTTCGATAAAAATCGAGGCGACGGGAGAGTCCTTCCCTGCAAATTCACGCCACGGCACCACGCCTATGATCGAAAAATTCATCGCCACATAGATGATGCCCACCGCGAGCAGGCTGATCAAAATCGAGCGCGGAATCACCCGCGCCGGTTCCTTGACTTCGTCGCCGACGTAGCAAATGTCGTAGTAACCCAGGTAATCGTAGATTCCGATGCGGGCCGCCGTGCCCAGCCCAAACACAAACCCCAGCGAAAAATCGAAGGCATGCGGCGGAAAATCAAACGCGACGCGCGCGTTAAAATGGCCCAGCCCGCCAAAAACAACCATGCCGGTTGTCAATAATACGCCAACCCAAAGGCCGACCGCGATTTTGCCAATCGAGGCCACCTTCCGATAAAGCAGCGCGATGGCCGCCAGGCCCAGGGCCACTGTGATGATTTGCAGCCACGTTTCCAACTGGCTGCCGGGCGCGCCCGCCATGAAAAAGCGCAGATATTCCTTGAACCCGATGAATCCGGAGCCGATCTCCAATGGCCCGCTCAAAATGAATTGCCAGATAAAGAGAAACGCCATCAGCCGCCCCCACTTTTCTCTTCCATATCCCTCGCGCAAATAGATGTAAGAGCCGCCCGATCCCGGCATGACCGCGCCCAATTCCGCCCACACCAAGCCGTCCGGAATGGCGATCAACAATCCCGCAATCCATCCCAGCATCGCCTGCGGCCCCCCGCCGTTAATAGTCCCCATCAACGCAGGAATTGTGATGAACGGACCCACGCCGATCATGTTCGACATGTTCAGCGCCGTCGCGTCGAGAAGTCCCAAACGGCGGACGAGGCGCGGCTTTTGATCGCCGTTTGAATCTTTGGACTGGTCTGTCATTCGCGGGAAAGCGTCAAGAATCCAACCCACATCGTCCAAGGGCGGCGGCGGACTTTGGCAAGCGCTTTGGCGGTTTCGCCGTGCCTTTCCCAGCCAAAAAGCCGGCTATGGATTTTTTGGCGCGCGAGCGTATAATCGCGGCCATGAGCCGCTGTGGACTGCCAGCCATCCTATCGTTTATTGTCATATATATTTGTTCAATTTCGGCGCCGGCGCAAAGTCCGCAAAGCCCTTTCCTCCGCGAGTGCGCCGCCATCGCCGGCGAAAAGGGCGATGACGCGCAGCGGTTGCGCCGGCTCTTTGATCTTCAATGGGATTACACGATGCGCGAGAACCCTGAGTTGGCCACCGAGGTGGGTTATCCGGGACAGAACGGCCGCTGGACGGACCAATCCCTGGAAGCCATCGCGCGGCGCCATGAGGAGTTGCAAGGGCCGCTGGATGCTGTCAATTCGATAAATCGCGGCAGTCTCGGCGCGGCCGATCAGTTGAATTATGACCTGTTCAAAAAGCGGATCGAACTGGAAATCGAAGGCGCGAAATTCAAGGATGAGTATATGCCGATCACCCAGGTCGGCGGCGTGCAGCAAGATGCGGCGGGAATTCTGGAAATCTCGCCCCGGACGAGCGTCGCGGATTATGAGAACCTGATCGCGCGGCTCAAAGCCCTGCCGAAGTTGATTGATCAAACCATCGTGCTTTTGCGCAAGGGGCTGGAAGCCGGGATTTCGCCGCCGCAAATCACGTTGCGCGACGTGCCCGAGCAGATCAAAAGCCAGACCGTTGCCGATCCGGAAAAAAACGCGCTGCTCAAGCCCTTCACTGAATTTCCCTTTGAAATGCCCGCGGCGGACCGCCAACGGTTGCGCGCGGAGGCGCAAGCAGCCTTGCGGCAGGACGTGGCGCCTGCCTTCGCCCGGCTTTACGATTTTTTCACCTCGAGTTATTTGCCGCGCGCGCGCCAGACAATCGCGATGGGCGATTTGCCCGACGGCAAGGCATGGTACGCCCACAACGTGCGCGTCCAAACCACCACAAGTTTGACTCCGCAACAGATACACGACATCGGCCTTTCCGAGGTGGAGCGCATTCGCGGCCAGATGGACGGCGTTATCGCGCAGACTGGTTTCAAGGGCGATTTCTCGCAATTCTGCAATTTTTTGCGGACGGACCCGCGCTTTTTTTACACCAACGCCGACGACCTTTTGCGCGGTTATCGCGACATTGCCAAGCGCACCGATCCCGCCCTGGCGGGCTTGTTTGGAAAACTGCCGCGGTTGCCCTACGGCGTCCTTCCGGTCCCGGCTTACTCGGAAAAATCGCAGACCACGGCCTATTATCAACCCGGCTCGACGAAAGCCGGGCGCGCGGGCTATTTCTACGCCAACACTTACGCCCTGAACACCCGGCCTAAATGGGAAATGGAGGCGCTGACATTCCATGAGGCCGTTCCCGGCCATCATTTGCAAATCTCGCTGGCCCAGGAAATGGAGGGCGCGCCGGAATTCCGCAAGCACGGGATGTACACCGCGTATGTGGAAGGCTGGGGGCTTTACGCGGAAAGTCTCGGCAGCGAAATGGGATTTTATGAGGATCCATACATGAAATTCGGCCAGCTCACTTATGAAATCTGGCGCGCCATCCGGTTGGTGGTTGATACGGGAATTCATTCGATGGGCTGGACGCGGCAGCAGGCCATTGACTATTTCCTGGCCAACTCCAGCAAGACCGAACATGACGTCACGGTCGAGGTGGACCGCTACATTGTTTGGCCCGGCCAGGCCCTGGCCTACAAGATCGGCGAAATGAAAATCAAGGAACTCCGCGCCTACGCCCGGCAAGAACTCGGCCCGCGCTTTGACATCCGGCAGTTTCATGATCAGGTGCTCGGCAATGGCGCGGTGCCGCTGGACGTTTTGGAGAGCAACATCAAAGCCTGGGTGGCGCGCGCCAAAGGCGCCCCATAATGCAAAGGCGCCCCGTGATTGCGCGAATGGCGCGATTGCGATAGAACGATTCAAGCTTCATTCCCCGCCATCTTGCCGCGTTTGCAGCAGTTCTTCGGCGTGCTTGCGCGCGGTTTCGCTTTGGCCGCCAAGCATTCGCGCGATTTCCCGCACTCGCTGCGGATGGTCCAAAAGCATAATTTCAGAGATGGTGCGGCCGGCCTCGACGCGCTTGGTGACAACAAAATGGGAACGCGCGCTGGCGGCGACGGCGGGCAGGTGGGTAATGCAAATGACCTGGTGCTCGCGCGCGATTTGCGACATTTTGCGGCCGACCACCGCCGCGGTTTCGCCGCCGACGTTGGCATCGATCTCGTCGAAAACCAGCAGGGGTATTTGGTCTTCGGCGGCCAGGACGGTCTTGAGCGCGAGCATCAAGCGCGACATTTCGCCCGAGGAGGCGATGAGTCGCAAGGGCCGGGGCGGCTCGCCGGCATTGGCGGCGAATTGAAATTCGATTTCGTCGAAGCCCGAACCGGGGACCGGCTGGCGCTCTTCGTCGGTTTGGATTGTAATTTCAAACTGGCTGTTCGCCAATCCCAGGCCGGCCAATTGTTTGGAGGCCGCTTTTGCCAGTTTTGGGATCGCTTTGCCGCGTTGCGACGACAATTCGCGCCCGGCGCGCAGAAGCTCCTCGCGGCATTTTTGAAGCTCGCCCTCGATCCGGCTTGATTCGGCGTGGCGTTGTTCGAGTTTGTGCAATTTGCGCCGGGCTTCCTCGCCAAAGCCAATGACCTCGGCCACGCCGGCTCCGTATTTGCGTTTGAGCGCGTGCATCAAATCCATCCGCTCCTCCAATTGGCGGAGCCGGGCGGGGTCCACTTCGAGTTTGTCGGTGTAAGTTCGCAAGGCGGATTGCAATTCGCGCAAAACGGAAATGGATTGCTCCTGGCAATTTACAAGGCCGTCCGCTCCGCGATCAATCCGATGCAAAGCTTGCAGCAAGCGGCCCAATTCCGCTTGCTGAGCCAGCAAGGAGCCATCCTGTTCACTTAAAACGTTTAATGCCGCGTGGCTTAATTCCAACAGGCGGGCCGCGTTGCTGGCGCGTTGCAATTCCTCTTCAAGCCCCGCTTCCTCGTCAACGCTCAATTGGGCGGCGGAAATCTTGTTGACTTGAAACCGCAGTAAATCCAATTGTTGCGCGTAGGTCTGTTCATCAACGATGAG
>VFSW01008005.1_pt1 | contig 15258 bp, 16 predicted proteins | sample 5358111 | NCBI WGS metagenome assembly VFSW01 (sample SAMN11554181, study PRJNA540505) | mine drainage metagenome | isolation source: sediment from site ElyBrook_90M | place: USA: Ely Copper Mine, Vershire, VT | collected 2017
GAGCACGAGTGAACTGGCGGTGCGGAGGATAGTGAGCGTGCCAGGCAACCGCGGTGGCGATGCCCCAGGCGGGACCGCTGAACTCGCCTGCGGGCCATCCGCCGCGGGGTCGATCACAGGCCCAACCGTTCGAACGTGACGCCGATGTTCTGGGTGTAGAAGCCGTAGTCGAAGAGCGCGTCCAGTTCGCCTTCGCCAAGCCTGGCTGTGACCTCCGGATCCTCGCGCAACAGGTCGCGGAACTGCCGGCCCGTGTTCCACGATTGCATCGCATTGCGCTGGACGATCGTGTAAGCGGCCTGGCGGCTCAGTCCGCTTTCGATCAACGCCAGCAGCACCCGTTGCGAGAACACAAGCCCATACGAACGCTCCAGGTTCGCGCGCATGTGCTCCGGGAACACCGTCAGACGGTCCATCACGCCGGTGAACAGCGAGAGCATGTAGTCGAGCACCAGGCAGGCGTCCGGAAAGACAATCCGTTCGGTCGAAGAGTGGCTGATGTCGCGCTCGTGCCAGAGCGCGACGTTCTCCATCGCTGTGACGGCGTAGCCGCGCAGAATCCGCGATAGCCCGGTGACACGCTCGCACAGCTCCGGGTTGCGCTTGTGAGGCATCGCGCTCGAGCCCGTCTGGCCCTCGTCGAACGGCTCCTCCGCTTCCCGTACCTCGGTCTTCTGGAGGCCACGGATCTCCACCGCGAACTTTTCCAGGGACGCGCCGATCAACGCGAGCGTCGTCACGAACTGAGCGTGGCGGTCGCGCTGGATGATCTGCGTCGATGCTGCTTCGATGCCGAGCCCCAGCCGCTTGCAGACGGATTCTTCGAGGGCAGCGGGCACGCTGGCATGCGTGCCGACGGTCCCGCTGATAGCGCCGACAGCGATCGCGTCGCGGGCCGCTTCGAGCCGCTTGCGGTTGCGCCGCATCTCGTCCACCCACACGGCAAGCTTCAGCCCGAAGGGCGGCGGTTCAGCGTGGACACCATGCGTCCGGCCGACGCAGAGTGTGTTGCGATGCGCCTTCGCCTGGCGTTCGAGCACCGTGGAAAGGGCGTCGACGTCCTTCAATAGCAGGTCGCAGGCGTCCCGCAGCTGCAGGCCGGTGGCGGTGTCCCAGACATCGGAGCTCGTCAGGCCGAAATGGACATAACGTCCTTCCTCACCCAGCGATTCTGCGACCGACCGCAGGAAAGCGGTGACATCGTGGTGCGTAATGGCGATGTACTCATTGATCTTGCCGAGATCGAAGCGCGCATCCCGGCGAATCCTGGCCGCTGCTTCCTTCGGCACCTGGCCCAAATCTGCCCACGCTTCGCAGGCCGCAATTTCCACGTCCAGCCAACGCTGAAACTTGCTCTGCTCGCTCCACACAGCGGCCATTTCGGGGCGTGAATATCGGGCGATCATAGGCACTCCATGATACGAGACGGCTGCCTTGGAGGCATCGGCGCGTGCCGGGCGCCCTGCTCAGCGTCCCTGGTGCGTGTGCCGCGGATCTCGATACTCCTCGCGCGGCGGGCTAAAGACATCGATGGCGACGGTGTCTTCGAGCACTTCCACTTCGTGGTCGATGCCGCCGGGCACGCACCAGCTATCCCCGGGCCCGAGCTCTTCCCAGCGGTCACCGAGGCGGAAGCGGAAGCGGCCGCTCGCGAGGTATCCGGTCTGCTCGTGCGGGTGGGTGTGCGCGGGGACGTGGCTCCCCTTCGCCATGCGCAGCTCGCACAGCATCGTGTGCGTGCCCTCGTTCAACGTGCGGCGAAAGATTCCGGGCAACATCTCCACCGGGCTCGCCTCTGCATTGCGGGTCAGTCCGTCTGCCATTCCTGTGCTCCTCGTGTCTAGCCCTGGGATTGCTTGTCCCGAAACGCCCGGTATGCCTCGCGGATCTCCGGGTGCTTGAGAGCAAGGATAGCGGCGGCCAGGTAGGCCGCATTGCGCGCTCCCCAGGCTCCCACGGCCACAGCAGCGACGGGCACACCCGGGGGCATCTGAAGGACACCAAAAATCGCATCCATCCCGCCCGCGACTTCGCTCGAAGCGAGCGGTATGCCGATCACCGGCAAAGTCGTCTGTGCCGCCACGGCACCGGGCAAGTGGGCTGCCCCGCCGGCCGCACAAATCAGTACCTCGAAACCATCACTCTCGGCACGTTTGGCGAACTCCCGCACCCGGGCTGGTGTGCGGTGAGCAGACATTGCACGCACCACAAAGGGGATGCCGAGCGACTCCAGCACCTGACTGGTCGGCTCAAGCAACGGCTCATCACTTTTCGAACCCATCAAGATCGCAACTAACGGATCTGGCATCAATCCACTCCTGCACCGATATCTTTACGAAACTGCATATCGACGAAGCGTATCCGCCCCACGTTGTCATAGGCCTTCTTTCGCGCTTCGCCCACGGACGCGCCGCTGGCGACCACCGTCAGCACGCGGCCGCCGTTCGTCACCACCCCGCGCGCATCCACCTTTGTACCAGCGTGGAACACGAGCACGCCCGGGTCGATGCTGTCCTCACCTTCGATGACGTAGGCGAGCTTATAGGTTGCCGGGTACCCGCCGCTGGCGAGCACAACGCCGACGGTGGCCCGCTCCGACCAGCGGATGCTGGCGGTTTCGATCCGCCCCAGTGCTGCTGCCTCACAGATCTCGAAGAGGTCGCTCTCAAGCCGCGGCAGCAGTACCTGCGTCTCCGGGTCGCCGAAGCGCGCGTTGAACTCGATCACGAAGGGCCCTTCGTCCGTGACCATCAGCCCCGGGAAGAGGGTGCCGTTGAACGGCGTGCCCCGCTCCGCCATCCCGGCGAGCGTCCGGTCGACCACCTCCTCGCGGATTTTCGCGGCGAGGGCGTCGTCCACCAGTGCCGAAGGGCTGTAGGCGCCCATCCCACCCGTATTCAGGCCGATGTCGCCGTCCTGCGCGCGCTTGTAGTCACTCGCAAACGGCATCATCCGGGCGGTCTTGCCATCGCAGAACGCGTGCGCGCTGGTCTCCCAGCCGCGAAGGCGCTGTTCGATGAGGACGGTGTCGCCGGCGCTGCCAAAGTCGCGGCGGACCATTGCGATATCCAGCGCGTTCAACGCCTCGGCGTTGTCGTTGCATACGATCACGCCCTTGCCCGCCGCCAGGCCACTCGCTTTCACCACGATTCCCCTGTCCGGGAGCGTCTCGACGTAGGCGCAAGCTTCGCGATAGTTGTCGAAGCTCCGGGCCGGGGCTGTGCGGATGCCCTGCTCCACCATGAACTGTTTCGAAAACGCTTTGCTCGCTTCCAGCCGCGCCGCGGCCGCCGTCGGCCCATAGCAGAGCACGCCTGCAGCCGTCAGCCGGTCCACGAGCCCGAGCGGCTGCGGGTCATCCATCGACGCGAGGTAGAAGTCGATGCGCAGATCCTTCGCTGCGGCGACGAGGCCCTCGATGTCCTTCGGCTGGATCGGCAGGTTCGTGCCCAGACGCGCCGTGCCGGCGTTGCCCGGCGCGATGAATAACTCATCGACCTTCGGGCTCTGGCGCAATTTCCACGCGATCGCGTGTTCGCGCGCTCCCATGCCCACGATAAGCACGCGGGAGCCCATCAGCGGCCCATCGGCAGGATGTTCGAGGAGGCCGACGTCATTCCCACTCGATCGTCCCCGGAGGCTTGCTGGTGATGTCGTATACCACCCGGTTCACGCCCTGCACCTCGTTTACAATGCGCCTCGACATGCGCGCCAGGAGCTCGTGCGGGAGCCGGGCCCAGTCCGCTGTCATGGCGTCGTCGGCGACCACGGCCCGGATGGCGACGGCATAGCCGTAGGTGCGGAAGTCGCCCATCACGCCCACGCTCTTCGTGTCTGTCAGCACGGCGAAACTCTGCCAGATTTCGCGGTAGAGGCCAGCGTCGCGCACCTCGTCCATCACGATGCGGTCGGCCAGCCGCAGCATCTCCAGTTTCTCCTTCGTGACCTCGCCGATCACCCGGATCGCGAGCCCCGGGCCGGGGAATGGATGCCTCCACACCATCTCCTCGGGAAGCCCCAGAGCCTCGCCGATGCGCCGCACCTCGTCCTTGAACAGGAAACGCAACGGCTCCACGAGTCCGAGCTTCATATCGGCCGGCAGGCCGCCCACGTTGTGGTGGGTCTTGATTTTCACTGAGTTCGCGCCGTGCGAAGCGCTTTCGATCACATCCGGGTAGAGCGTGCCCTGGCAGAGGAAGTTCGCGCCCTGGTTGGCCCGCGCTTCCTTTTCGAAGATGCGCACGAACGTGTTGCCAATGCGGATGCGCTTCGTTTCCGGGTTCGTCACCTCGGCAAGCTGTCTGAGGAACTGCTCCTCCGCCTCCACATGGATGAGGTTGATGGGCAGGTTCCGCCTGAACGTTTCGACCACGTCCTCGGCTTCCCCTCCGCGTAGCAGGCCGTTGTCCACGAAGATACAGGTCAACTGGTCGCCGATAGCCCGGTGCACCAGGGCAGCGGCCACGGCGCTATCTACTCCGCCTGAGAGGCCGCAGATCACCCGTCCATCGCCAACCTGTGCTCGGATCGCCGCGACGGTCTCGTCTATGAAGTTCCCCGCCGTCCAACTCCCCGTGCAGCCGCAGATCCCGTCCACGAAGTTCCGGAGGATTGCCTTGCCCTGCGGCGTGTGCGCCACCTCCGGGTGGAATTGAATGCCGTAGTAGCGCCGCGCAGCATCCTCCATCACGGCATACGGCGAATTTCCCGAGCTCGCGACCGAGGTGAACCCGGGTGGCACCGCTTCGAGGCGGTCGCCGTGGCTCATCCACACATCCAGTACTGAGGGCAGGCCTGCCAGCAGCGCCGTCTCTGCCGAACGCTCGATCGCCGCCGGGCCGTATTCCCGCTCGCTGCCGGGGCCGACCCTGCCTCCCAGCTGGTGCGCCAGGAGCTGCATCCCATAGCAGATCCCCAACACCGGCAGGCCCGACTCAAACACCCAGGCCGGGGCCAGCGGTGCGCCTTCGTCGTAGACACTGCTCGGGCCGCCGGAGAGGATGATCCCGCGCACGTCGATGCCGGCGACCCGCTCTGCCCCAGCATCGAAGGGCAGCATTTCGCAGTAGGTGTTCAGTTCGCGGATGCGCCGCGCGATGAGCATGCTGAACTGCGACCCAAAGTCGAGGACCACGATTGTCTCGTGTGCCTTCGCGGGGTCGCTGGCGGCGGCGGTGCCCGTGGCTGCGGCGACGATATCCTGTGACAAAGAGGAGATTCCCATACCGGAGACTAGCAACTTCCCACTTTCCGGTCTACGAATTGGCGATGCAAACCGAACAATTGTCACCCTCCCCCCGCGCCATCGCGACGTGTGCAGAACGCCTCCGCGAGGGCCAGCTTGCCATCCTCCCGACGGACACGGTCTACGGCATCGTTGCAGACGTCCGCCGCGATGATGCCGTGCGTGCGCTCTATTCTGCCAAGGGCAAAGGCGCCGACTCGCCGCTGCAGCTCCTCTTCGCCCCGGCGATGGCCGAACTTGCCCGTTTCGCCCGCTTGAACCTCGCCGCAGAGACGCTGATGCAGGCTCTTGGGCCCGGCGGCTGGACCATCATCGTCCCTGCCGCTCAGGGGTGGACGAGCCCTGCCCTTGCGGGCGGCCAGACCGTCGGTCTCCGGATCCCGGATGCGCCGGTGGTCCACGCCGTCGTGCATGCCGCCGGGGCTCCGCTCGCCGCATCCAGCGCCAACCGGCATGGCGGGCCAAGCCCCACCACCTGCGCTGAAGCCGTTGCCCAGCTCGGCGATCATTGCGCTATCGCGCTCGACGCTGGCCCCACGCTCGCCGGCCTCGATTCCACGATCATCGACTGCGCGGGCGACGATGTGCGCATCCTCCGCGAGGGCGCGATAGACCGCGCAACGGTCGCACGTATACTGGGATTGAACGGCATCCCCGTGCTCAGGAGCGTCCGGCCATGAAAATCGCGTTCGGCGCCGACCACGCCGGCTACGAGCTCAAGCAGCATCTCATTCAGACGACCCGGTCGCTCGGCCACGAAGTGATCGACTTCGGCACCAACAGTCTCGAGAGCGTCGATTATCCGGAATTCGCGGAAGTGGCGGCTGATGCCGTCATCCAGGGCAAAGCCGACTTCGGTGTTGTGATCTGCAGCAACGGCGTCGGCATCAGCATCACCGCCAACAAAGTGCCCGGCATCCGTTGCGCCGTGTGCCACACGAGTTGGGGCGCCTCGCGCGCACGCCAGCACACCGATGCGAACATGCTCGCGCTTGGTGGCCTCGAAATTGGTACCGCCGTCGCCGACGACATTCTCACCGAGTTTCTGTCGCCCGAAAACGCGTTCCAGGGCGGCCGTCACGAGCGCCGCCTCCAGAAGATGATGGATGTGGAGCGCCGCGGCATCGGCGCGCCTGCCGCCGGGACCCGCGCTCAATGATCGAGGCCCCCGGCACTGGCAAAAAGACTGTCCGCGATGTCGACGTCGCTGGTAAACGAGTGTTGCTGCGGGCGGACCTCAATGTCCCCCTCGAACATGGCCGCGTACTGGATGACACCCGTATCCGCGAAGCCGTCCCCACGATCCACTACCTGCTCGAACACGGCGCTGCGGTCGTGGTCTGCTCTCACCTTGGCCGCCCAAAGCATGTAGACCCGTCTCTCTCGCTCGCCCCGGTTGCCGCGCGGCTCGGAGAATTGCTGGGCCAGCCAGTACCGTTGGCCCCCGATTGTGTTGGCGAAAAGGCGCAGCACGCCGCCGCAGCCCTGGCATCCGGCAGCGTGATGATGCTGGAGAATCTGCGCTTCCACCCGGAGGAAGAGGCGGATGACCCCGCCTTTGCGCGCCAGCTCGCATCGCTTGCTGACATTTTCGTGAATGATGCATTCGGTTCCGCGCACCGCGCCCACGCCTCGACGGAGGGCGTCACGCACTACCTGCCGGCCGTCGCCGGGTTCCTCATGGAGAAGGAGGTCCGCTATCTCAGCCGCCTCGTGACCGACCCGCCACGACCCTTCGCAGCGGTGATAGGCGGTGCCAAGGTCAGCACAAAAATCGCCGCCATCGATCACCTGCTGCCGAAGCTCGATGCCCTCCTTCTCGGCGGCGGGATGGCCAACACCTTCCTGAAGGCGGCCGGCATCGACGTGCAGGCCTCGCTCGTCGAGCCGGAGCAGGCAGCGGTAGCCGGGCGGATCCTGGCCGGTGCCCGGTCGCGCGGCCTTGCCGTGCATCTCCCGATAGACGTCGTTGCCGCCGCGCAATTCTCCGAGAGCGCGGCCCGCGTGACGGTGGCCGTCGATGCGGTCCCGGCGGGCTACATGATCCTCGACATCGGCCCCAGGACCATCGAGCGCTACACTGCCGCGCTGGGCACTGTGCGAACCGTCGTGTGGAATGGGCCGATGGGTGTTTTCGAGATGGAGCCCTTCGCCCATGGCTCCTTCGCCATCGCACGGGCAATCGCTGCCCTCGACGCAACGACCGTCGTGGGCGGCGGCGAAACGGCTGCCGTGGTGGCCGAATGCGGACTGCACGACCGCTTCACCCACGTTTCCACCGGCGGGGGCGCCTCACTTGAAGCGCTCGAAGGCCGCATCTTGCCCGGTGTCGCCGCGCTGATGGACGCATAGCTGTGCCAAAAGCGGCGACCCCGAAGCCTCCACCAATGCTCTTCGCGTTTCGCGGCGTGCGCATGTACCAGGTCCTCCTCGCTGGCATCGCCCTCGCCATGGGCGTCGGTGCCACGCTCTCGCTAAAGGTCTTCGTCGACTCACGTGCAGTCCTCATGCTGCCAGTAGCCATCCTCCTGACGCTCATCTTCTTCTGGTCGTTCGCCGGCGCGCTTCGTGCTCCGACGTCGTTCGTGGCCGTGGCCGAAGAGCGCACGCGTATCCGCTTCCCGGGGTGCGTGGACACGGTGATAGACAACCGCGACATCCTCGCCGTCCGCCTCGTGCGGCGGAACATCCTCGGTGGCATTGGCGTGCGCACGAACTTCGGGGGCGATGTGGCCCTCGTCACCACGTGGGGAAACGTCGTCGAGCTGACGCTGCGGCGGCCGCTGCGCGTGTGGCTGATCCCGCGTCTCGTTCCTCTCAAGGCGGAGCGCCTTACACTGAGCCTGAAGAATCCCCAGAAGCTGGTCGAACGGTTCGGTCCGTCTCCCGCGACGGTCGCGAGCGCCCCCTCGAACACAGCGGACCGAAAGCCGAGGCAACGTGGATCTCGAACTCGCTAAACGACTCTCCCAGCCCGCATCCACTAGAATCATCCTCTGCGTCATGGACGGCCTTGGCGGCCTGGCACGCGCGCAGACGCTGCGCAGCGAACTCGAAGCTGCGTCCGTGCCCAACCTCGACAGGCTCGCCGTGAAGTCCGAAGTGGGCCTCACCGTCCCCGTCGGTCCCGGCATCACGCCTGGCAGCGGCCCCGGACACCTTGCGCTCTTCGGCTACGATCCCTACCGCTTCGATATCGGCCGGGGCGTGCTCGAAGCGGCCGGCATCGACTTTCCCCTCGGCCCTAACGACGTGGCTGCTCGCGGCAACTTCTGCACCCTCGACGCACAGGGCAACATCAGTGACCGCCGCGCGGGCCGCGTCCCCACGGAAATCTCGGCGAAACTCGTCGAGCGCCTGCGCGCAATCAAGCTGGATGGCATCGAGGTGTTCGTCGAGCCCGTGCGCGAGCACCGCTTCGTGCTGGTGCTTCGTGCGCCCGGCCTTGGCGACGCCGTCTCCAGTACCGACCCGCAGCACGAAGGCGTGCCCGCGCTCGAAGCGTCGGCACTGGATGGGACCTCTGAGCCGACCGCGCGCGCCGTCAACGAATTCGTGAAACAGGCGCGGGCCATCCTCGTGGGCGAACAACAGGCGAACGGGCTCATGCTCCGCGGCTTCGCGAAATACCCGTCCCTGCCCTCTTTTCCTGAGACGTGGGGCCTCCGCGCAGCAGCGCTCGCGGTCTACCCCATGTATCGCGGGCTCGCCAAGATCGCGGGCATGACGCCCATCCTCTGCCCTGGCGGGATGCCCGAACAGATCCGGCTCATCAAGCAGCACTGGGACGAATTCGACTATTTCTTCCTCCACTTCAAGAAGACGGACGCGGCCGGCGAAGACGGCAACTTCGAAGCCAAGTACCACGCGCTCCAGGAGTTCGACTCGTTCGTGGCCGATCTCCTCGCGCTCAACGCCGATGTGCTCATGATTGCCGGGGACCATTCCACGCCAGCGCTCATGGCGGCCCACTCGTGGCACCCGGTGCCGTTCCTGCTCCACTCGCAGTTTTGCCGCGAAGGCAACGCGATGAACTTCAGCGAACAAGAGTGCCTGAAGGGCAGCCTGGGTATCTTCCCGGCCGTGGATGTGATGCCGTTGGCGATGGCCCACGCCGGCCGCTCCCAGAAATACGGCGCGTAGGAGACGGGCATGCGCAGGCCCTTCGTCGCCGGGAACTGGAAAATGAACACGACGCGCGCCGAGGCCGAAGCGTTGGCCGCCGCCGTGGCAGCCGGCATTGGCAACGCGGACGTCGATGTCGCCCTCTGTGTCCCGTTTCCGCACCTCGGCCCCGTTTCCGCAGTGGTTCGTGGCAGCCCGGTCTCGACCGGCGCGCAGGACGTCTACTGGGAGTCGAAGGGGGCGTTTACGGGCGAGGTCAGCACCGCCATGCTCGAAGACTATTGCCGGTTCGTGCTCATCGGGCACAGTGAACGGCGGCAACTCTTCGGCGAGACCGATGGTACCGCAAACTGGAAGCTTTCCGCCGTCCTCGCGTCCCGCCTCGACCCCATCCTTTGCATCGGTGAATCGCTTGGCGAGCGGCGGAGCGGCCAAACTGAGGCGGTCCTCTCCCGCCAGCTCCGGGGTGCGCTTGCCGGCCTCACCGTGAGCGACCGCGTGACCATCGCCTACGAGCCCGTCTGGGCGATCGGCACCGGCGAAACCGCGACTCCGCAGCTCGCACAGGAGACGTGCGGCTACATTCGATCCGTGCTCCGCGAACTCGGGGGTGCCCCCGCGGAGTCCGTCCGTATCCAGTACGTCGGGAGTGTCACTGCCGAGAACGCCGCCAGTCTCCTTTCCCAGCGAGATATCGACGGGGCGCTCGTGGGCGGGGCGTCGCTCAAGGCGGAGGCGTTTCTCGCAATCGTGGCTGCAGCGTCGCGCGCGGCTGCTGGCTGATGCTTCGCCGGCTGGTCGCCATCGTGGGCCCCACTGCTTCCGGGAAGTCCGGTATCGCGCTGGAGCTTGCGCGCGACCTCGGTGGCGAAATTGTCAACGCCGACAGCCGGCAAGTCTACCGCGGAATGGATATCGGTACTGCCAAGCCGTCATCGGCCGAACGCCGGCACGTCCGCCACCATCTCTTCGACATCGCCGATCCCGCCGACGGCTACAGCCTCGCACTCTACAGTCGCGACGCCCACCAGGCGCTCGAATCGATCTGGGAGCGCGATACATTCGCCTGGCTCGTGGGAGGCACGGGGCAATACGTCTGGGCCATGCTGGAAGACTGGAAGGTGCCCGAGGTCCCACCCGATGAGCTGTTGCGGGCCGAACTGGGTGCGTTCGCCGCCACCCATGGCGCAGATGCTCTGCACGAGCGGCTCGCCAGCGTGGATCCGATCGCCGCCGCGCGCCTCGACCGCCGGAATCTCCGCCGGGTCATCCGCGCAATCGAAGTGTATGAGCGCACGGGCGTGCCCATCAGCACCTGGCAGGCGAAAGGCCGGCCCGATTTCGAATTCCTGCTCTTCGGGGTAGCAGTGCTGCGTGAGGAGCTTGACCGGCGCATCCGTGAGCGCACCGCCGCCATGTTCGCCGCCGGGCTGGTCGAAGAAGTCGAGCAGCTCATTGGTGCAGGCGTCCCACCGGACGCGCAGGCCATGTCGTCAATCGGCTACCGGGAAGTGGTGCGCTACCTCGATGGCAAGTGCACGCTGGACGAGATGCGGGAAGCGACGGAGCGGGCCACGCGCCGCCTGGCGCGCCGCCAGGCACAGTGGTTCCGGCAGGACGACCGCCGCATCATCTGGGTGCGCGACGCCGGGGACATCGCCATGCAGGCGAACATCTTCACTGGCGCCTGCACCAATACCATCCGCGGCGAACGGCGCTAACCGCCCATCCCGCTCGCTACTCCAACCCCTGTGTCGCGAGGAAGTCCAGGATGTCCTGGATGGTGTGGATGTTTTCCGCATCCTCGTCGCGAATTTCGAAGGTCGCGTCGTCCGCGAACGCCTCTTCGATGGCGATCGTGAGGTCCACCACGTCGAGGGAATCGGCGCGGAGGTCGTCTACCAGGTTCGCTTCGGGCTTGACTTCGTCGGGGCTGACCTTGAGCTGCGCCACAACGACGTCGCGGACGCGTTCAAACGTGCTTGCCATGCGTGTACTCCCAATCTGACGGTGCGACGGGCAGCCCCGTGGCAGCGGTGTCGTCTGCAGAAACTTCGCGGATGCTACGTCACGGTTCGTATTTGCGGAAGATCACACAGCCATTCTGCCCGCCGAAACCGAAGCCATTGGCGGCAGCCGCCGTGACGATCCGCTTCCTCGCTTTGAGGGGCGTGTAGTCGAGGTCACAGGCGGGGTCGGGCGATTCGAGATTCACCGTCGGCGGGACGATATCGTGGTAGACCGCGAGCAGCGCCGCCAGCGCACCGATCGCCCCCGCCCCCCCAAGGAGGTGGCCAACCATGGATTTCGGCGAGCTGATGGAAAGCCGGCCGGCGGCTTCTCCGAAGGCGAGCTTGATGGCCATGGTTTCGGCCGCGTCATTGAGCGGCGTGCCCGTGCCGTGGGCGGCGATGTAGGCGATTTCACCCGCCGTCAGCCCGGCCGCTTTCAGCGCCTCGCTCATGGCCTCGGCGGCGCCGCTGCCGTCTTCGAGCGGCGCGGTGATATGAAACGCATCGCAGCTCAGGCCTCCGCCCGCCAGCTCACCATAGACGCGGGCGCCCCGTGCTTTCGCGCGCGTTTCGGATTCGATCACCATCACGGCTCCGCCTTCACCGAAGACGAACCCGTCACGGTCTGCATCGAACGGGCGGCTCGCGCGTTCGGGTTCGTCGTTACGGCGGCTGAGCGCCTTCATGTTGGCCAGCGCGGCAATCGGCAGCGGATGAAGCGCCGCTTCCGTGCCTCCCGCGAGCACCACCTCGGCCCGCCCCGAATCGATCAGCTGCTTGGCCTCGATGTAGGAATAGAGCCCGCTCGCGCAGGCGGCAACGCTGGCCATAGCTGGCCCGCGCAGCCCCAGGTGCATCGAAACCTGGCAGGCGCCCATGTTCGGGGCCATCATCGGGATATAGAACGGGCTCACACGGTTGGGTCCCCGCTGGTGGAGCACGAGGGACTCCTCCATCGTGTCGATGGACCCGCCCGACCCCGTCGCGATGGCGGATGCCGCCCGGCTCCGTTCGTCGTCCCGGAGGACGAGCCCCGCATCATCCGCGGCGAGCTGCGCTGCCGCGACGGCGAATTGTGCGAAACGGGACATGCGCCGCGCACCCTTCGGGTCCATGTAGTGACCCGGGTCGAAGTCATTCACCTCCGCCGCGATCTTGACGGGAAGGTCAGTCGTGTCGAAGCGCGTCGTGCGGCTGATGCCAGAAACCCCGGCAATCAGGTTCTTCCAGAACTCATGAGCCGTCAGCCCGATTGGCGTGATCGCGCCCACACCGGTCACCAATGCTCTGGTCACAGGTTGCTCCCCAGCTTAGTTGGCCTCTCGAAAGATGAGACACGAATTGTGTCCCCCCAGACCGACCGATGTGCTCACCGCTACCGCTACGCGGCGCGACCTTGCGGTGTTGGGGACGTAATCGAGGTCGCACTCCGGGTCCGGCGTTGAATAGTTGATCGTGGGCGGCACGCGCTGATCGCGGATAGCCATGACGCAGGCAAGCGCCTCGACCGAGCCCGACGCACCCATGCAGTGGCCCGTGATCGGCTTCACCGAACTGACTGAGGCCGAATAGGCTGCTTCGCCCATGATCTCCTTGAAGACCATCGTCTCCACGCGGTCGTTGAGAGGCGTACCGCTCCCGTGCGGGTTAATGTAGTCGATTTCCGCCGGGTCGATGGCAGCCTTCCGGATCGCCGCTTTCATCGCCCGCTTCAGGCCCCGCCCCGTTTCGTGGAGTGCGATCATGTCGTAGGCGTCGTTGGAACTGCCATAGCCGATGAGCTCGCAATAGATCCTGGCCCCGCGCGCCCTGGCATGGTCGTAATCTTCGATGATCATCGATGCTCCGCCCTCGCCCGCGATGAACCCATCGCGGTTCAGGTCGAATGGTTTCAGCGCCTTCTCGGGGTGCTCGTTGTCGCCGGCGAGCGCCCGCATCGAACACCAGGTGGCGTGGAACAACGGCAGCAGCACCGCTTCTGAACTCCCGGAAATGATGGCCGTCGCTTCGCCGCTGCGGACCGTCTCGAATGCCTCGCCGAGGGTAGCACCGCCGGTGGCACACGCGCTCACCACTGCCATGTTGGGGCCGCGCGCCCCCGTTGCGATGGCAACATGACCGCTGATCGCATCATCGATGAAATTGGCAACCAGGAATGGCGTGATCCGCCGCGGCCCCTTTTCGTCGAGGATCTTCTGGTACTCGGTGATCATGTCCACGCCACCGCCACCGGAACTGAAAATCACGCCGATCATGTCGGCGTTGGCCTCGTTAATCACAAGGCCGCTGTCTGCCAGCGCTTCGAGGGCGGCCGACATGCCGAAGGTCACCCCGCGATTCATATAGCGCTGCTGCTTCGCATCCACGCGGTCGCCGAGCTCGAAGTTTTTCACCTCCGCCTGGATGCGCACCGGGTATGGTTCGGGGTCGAAGAGGGTAATCGGGCCGATTCCGCTGCGGCCGGCCAGCATCGCCTGCCACGTCTCCTCCGCTGTGTGCCCGACGGCCGTGACAGCGCCAACGCCCGTGACCACCCCGCGACCCGTCATCGCGCCACGGCTTCCAGCGCAGCAAGCCTCTCGCTCAGCAGGCCCTCGTACTCATCACTGAGGCTCAGGCTGTTGACGTTGTAGTCGATTCGGCGCACGAGCCGCGTGAGCACATTGCCCGGGCCTGCTTCCACGAACAGGTCCACGCCTTGCGCTTCCATCTCCGCGACCGACTTGGCCCAGCGCACACCGTGCGTGAGCTGATCGCGAAGCTCGACAAACACTTCCGGCTGTGTTTCCAGCACCTCGGCATTCACGTTGCCGACAAGCGGGCGGATGGGATCGCGCATCGGCAGGCGTTGCAGCAGCCGGCTCATGCCTTCGCTGGCTTTCGCCATCAGCGGCGAATGCGACGCGATCGTGATTGGCAGGCGAACGACTTTCCGGGCATTCGCCCGTTCCGCCAGTTCCATCGCCAGCTTCAAGGGCTTGAGCGCCCCCGAAATCACGTTCTGACCCTCGCAGTTCGCTGTGGCAAGCCCCACATACCCTTCAGAAGACGCCTGCTTGCAAATCTCAGCGACTGTCTCTTCCGGGAGCCCAATGATCGAAGCCATTCCGCCTGGGAATTCCGTGCCCGCCTGGTCCATCAGGATTCCGCGTTCCTTGACGAGCAGCAGACCTTCTTCGAAGGAAATTGAGCCTGCCGCGACGGCGGCCGTGAATTCGCCCATCGAATGGCCGGCGAACATGTAGGGTTCAATCTTCCGGTCCAGCGTCGACCACCGCTCCCTGAGCGCTTCGAGCCAGGCGACCGACGTGACGAATGTCGCCGGCTGCTGATTGATGGTGGATTCGAGCTCCTCCGCCGGGCCTTCGAAGCAGAGCTTCGAGAGGTGTGCTTCGAGCACTTCATCGGCGCGCTTGAACACATCCCGCGCCGCGCGCGAAACCCTCACCAGCCGCTCACCCATGCCCACATGCTGTGAGCCCTGCCCCGGAAAGATGAGTGCAGCGCGGCTCCACGGTTTGACGTCCTGGTCCATTCGCCTGCATCCCTTCGCCAGCCCCGCGGTCTCTGCCACGCGACTGGTGCACTCAGGATAGCAGAGAGCGGCACCGCGAAAAACACGAATCGTGCGCCCTCGATTGAGACTCCCCGCGCCCGAGCCTTGCGCTAAAGCAACGTGGCCGGGTCGATATCGACAACCCAGCGCTCGCCGAGACGGGTGGGAGCCAATAGTGCGGCGGGCTCCCGTCCGCGCAGCACGATCTGCCAGCGAAAATCACCGCGCAGCCGCGGGATGTAGGCGCGCGATGGCCCGAGGATGTCGGGGTCGGCACGCCCGGCGGTGTCCCGCCGCAGCCGCAGCTCGCTCGCCACACG
>VFSW01008006.1_pt1 | contig 15256 bp, 12 predicted proteins | sample 5358111 | NCBI WGS metagenome assembly VFSW01 (sample SAMN11554181, study PRJNA540505) | mine drainage metagenome | isolation source: sediment from site ElyBrook_90M | place: USA: Ely Copper Mine, Vershire, VT | collected 2017
CGTGGTCCGGGGCCGCCCCAAGCGGGCGCCGGCCCGCCGCGGGCGCCGCTGGACGGCGCGGCGCCCTGCGGTCGCCCGAGGCGCGCGGACTCACGCGGCGGTGTTGCGCCTCGAGCATGCACGCCGGAAAGCAGTGGCGGCGTCCAGCCTGGATCTTCGCGAGGGATCGATCGAGGGCCTCATGGCGCGGGCGTATGTGCTCGCGGCGTCACCCATCGAGACGTCGCGGATCTTGCTCGAGAGTGACCTGCCGGGCGCCAACGGCATCGGTCGCGGTCTCGTGGATCACATGGTAGCGAGCTACGTTCTCCTCGAACCGCAGACGCCTCCGCCGCGCGTTCGGCGACGGCGCTTCGCTGGCGAAGCCCTCGTCGAGAGCTTCGTCAACGTCGACGCCGCGAGCGCGCGCCCGTACCGCGGCGGCTTCTCTATCGAGGTGTCGGGCCCGATGCCCCTCGAGAAGCTCGGGATCGAGCGAATGGCCGGCGCGGACGACCCTGCCCGCTGGAGCGCGACGCTCATCCACGCGCTGGGCGAGCTGTTTCCGCACGAGCATCGCTACGTCGATCTCGATCCGAGCAAGCGCGACGCGCTCGGGCGCCGGGCTCCGCGCGTCCATGTCGCGTGGTCCGCCGAGGAGGAGTCGCTGGCCGAGGACATGAAGCGGGCGTGCGTCAGCCTGGCCGATGCGCTCGCGGTGCCGGGCAGCCGCGTCATTCCATTCGCCGACCCGTTGCAGGCCGGCGCGGGCCACGAGGCCGGTACGTGCCCGATGGGACTGGGCGACGACGCTCCCTGCTCCGCCGGGGGGCGCTTGCGCTCTTTGCACACCGTGGGTAGCGCCGACGCGTCGGCGATGCCCACGGCGGGCGATCGCCATCCGACGCTCACCCTGATGGCGCACGCGATGCGAGCGGCGGACGGGGTCTCGGCGTATCTCGCGAGGAGAAGCTGACATGCGCACATATGGCCTTCGCCGTCGGCTTGCGGGCGCGGTCGGCCTCCTCATCGCAATCGTCGCCCTGTCGGGGGCGTCGGCATTGCTCTGCGCCGAGCACTGCAGCGCGCAGCTGGTCATAGTTCGCAACCTCGCGGGATCGGCGCGCCACGCCCACGAGATCGACCGTCTCGCCCGCGAGCTGCACATCAGCATCTCGCACGCAGCCCTCGGGGCCCCTGCTGCGACCCCGGCCTACTGGACGACGCGACTGGATGCCGAGCTGGCCGCGCTTCGACCGGAGCTCGACCCGGCGCAGCGCGCGAGTATCGATGCCGTCGCCGGCAACAGTCGCGAGCTCGCCGACATCGCGTCGCGCCCGCCCGATAGCGAGGCGCAGGTCCGGGCGCTGACCCTCATGCAGGCCATCGACACCGACACCTCCGCGCTCGAGACTTCCTTCGAGCATCGCGCCCTGGACGCCGACCGTGACGCGCACCACGCGGTGGCCATGATGCTGCCGACGTCCGTGGTGACTGCCATCGTCGCGCTGGTGTTCGCCGTCCTCGCCGCGGGCCTGCTGTGGCGCGCGTTCTACGATCCGATGACGAAGCTGACCGGCGTCGCCCGGCGCATCGTGGCCGGGGACACGGCAGCGCGGATGCCCCAGCTCGACGCCCGGGAGCTCGCTCCCGTCGCCGACGCGTTCAACGGAATGCTCGACGCGATGGAGGCGCAGCGGCGCAAGCGCGCCGCGGGCGAGCGACTCGCGGCCATCGGCCAGATTGCGGCCGGAGTCGCGCACGAGATCAACAACCCGGTCGCGGTCAGTCGCGGGTACCTCAAGACCATGCGTAAGGAGGCGCTCAGCACCCAGCTCCGGATGGAGCTCGCGATCCTCGACGAGGAGGCCGCCGCCTGCCAGCGCATCGCGGAGGACCTGCTGGCGTACGCGCGCGAACCGCAGCTCGTGCTCGCCGCAGTGCCGATCGATGCGCTAGTCAAGGAGTGCGTCGATCGGCTGCCGCGCGGCAGGTCCGCGCCGCACGTGCGTGTCGACGTGGAGCCTGCGACCCTGAACGTTGACTCCGTCCGGATGAAGCAGGTGCTGGGGAATCTGGTTCGCAACGCCGTCCAGGCTTCGCCGGGTGACGCGGCGGAGATCGAGATCGAGGGGCGCAAGCTGCAGAAGGGTGCCTACCGCCTGATCGTCAAGGACCGCGGCAGGGGGTTACCTCCAGGCGCAGGTGCGCGCGTGTTCGAGCCGTTCTTCTCCACACGCCGGGACGGATCAGGTCTCGGTCTCGCAGTGTGCTTCGGCCTGGTCACCGCACACGGCGGAAACATCGCAGCAGGCGAGCGGCCGGGTGGCGGGGTCGAGGTTCGCGTCGAGCTGCCCGGCCACTCTGGACAGAGCTCATGAGCGACCGGCCGAAGATCCTCGTGGTGGACTACAAGCCCAACATGGTCGGGCTGCTCGTCAAGGTGCTCACGCCCGTGGGCGACGTGCTCACCGCCGGCTCCGTGCACGAGGCGAACGCGGTGATCGCCCGCGACGGCATCGCCGCGGTCGTGTGCGACTTGCGCATGCCCGACGGCGACGGCCTCGAGGTCCTGCGGGCGCTGCGCGCGCGGCCGAGCAGCGCGCCCTTCATCCTGATGACCGCGTTTGCAAGCGTTGACACTGCCGTACAGGCCATGCGCGAGGGGGCCTACGACTATGTGACCAAGCCGGCCGATCCGGACGACATGCGCGCGCTGGTCGAGCGAGCGCTCGCCGAGTCGAAGATCCTCGGATCGACGCCTTCCGGCGAGTCGACCGACGAGGGCTACGGCGCGCTGCTGGGTCACAGCGACCGGATGCGCGAGGTGTTCCGGATGATCGACCGCATCGCTCCGACAGATGCTACGGTGCTCGTGCTCGGTGAGACCGGCACCGGCAAGGAGCTGGTCGCACGCGCGATCCACGAACGGTCGAAGCGCGCGGATGCGCCATTCTTCGCGATCAACTGCGCGGCCATTGCCCGCTCGCTCATCGAGAGCGAGCTGTTCGGCTATGTGCGCGGGTCGTTCACTGGCGCGGCCACCGACCGGCCCGGGATCTTCGAGGCGGCGAGCGGCAGTACGCTGCTGCTCGACGAGATCGGTGATCTGCGCTCGTCGATCCAGGCCAAGCTGACCAGGCTGCTGGAGGAGCGCGCCGTGAAGCGCATCGGTGAGACACGGGAGCGACCCGTGGACGTGCGGCTCGTCGCGGCGACGCATCGCGATTTGCGCGCCATGGTCAAAGAGGGCTCGTTCCGCGAGGATCTGTGGTTCCGGCTCAACGTGTGCATCATCGACCTGCCGCCGCTGCGCGAGCGCCGCGACGACATCCCAGCGCTCGCGCGCCACTTCCTCGCAGAGCGAGGTCCGCTCGTACGCTCGCAGGCGAGCCGCTTCGGCGAGCGCGCAATGGCGGCGCTGCTCGCCTACGCCTGGCCCGGCAACGTCCGCGAGCTGCGCAGCGCCATCGAGCGCGCCGCGATCATGGCCACCGGCGAGGAGATCGATTTCGAGGCCCTGCCTCCCGAGCTGCGCAATGCGCCGAGCGTTCAGGCGCCGCTCGCGGGCAACGGATCGCGCCTCGCGGAGATGCCACTACGCGCGGCGCTCAGCGCCGCCCGCGACGACGTGACACGGGAGTACGTCGTCGCTGTCTTGCGCCGGTTCGACGGAGACGTGGCGGCCGCGGCCAGCCATGCGCAGATCGAGCGGGAGAGCTTCTACCGGCTGATGCGGCGATTCGCGGTCGTCGCCGGTGACTATCGAAGGCAGACCGAATGATCGCGGGGCTAGGGTGAAGCGGTGGCCGACATCCCTGTTGAGGTCCGGCGTCTGGTCTGCAAGCATCTCGGCGTGACCAGCGACGAGCTCAAGTCGAGGGCGTCCTTCATCGACGACCTCGGCGCCGACTCGCAGGCCCTTGTCGAGCTGAGGCTCGTGTTGGAGGAAACGTTCGACATCGACATCCCTGAAGAGGAGGTCGAGAAGATTCGGACTACTTGGGACGCGATCAAGGCTGTCGGGAGGCAGCTTCGGGCACGGCATCGCCGATGAAGGCCCCGATCCGCGCTGGCCTCGCTGGCGCGACGGTGGTCCTCTTCGTCGCATCGGCAGAAGGCACCGCCCTCGCCGATGACGTCGCCGACGATGACATCGAGCACACGATCATCGTGGGCCTCGTTTCGGTACTCGCGCCGAGCCTCGGGAGCGGTGACGGCGTACAACCATGCGGCCTGCGATGGCAATCCCGATTGCAAGGACTCGACTGACGCCGACCTCGCGGCGTGTCGCCAAGCAGCGATGCGGGAGGTTTGCAAACCACTGATGCAACGCTTCTCCGAGAAGTGCGGTCCGGAACGGCTGGCGGACAAGAGGATGTGCTTCCCACCAGAGGCCGGCGACGCCGCTCAGCGGGATTTCGTCACCCTGCTCGCAGGCCGCGCGCGCGGTCCGAGGGGCGCCTACTGACACGACTCTCTCCGACGACGGCGCCAGCGCCTGCGCTCCGGCTCAGGCCGACGCCATCGCCGGTGAGGGCCTTACCTCGCGCCACCGCTTCCAAAGCGTGAAGATGACCGGGTAGATGAGAAGCTCCAGCAGGAACGACGTCACGACGCCCCCCACCATCGGCGCGGCGATGCGCTTCATGACGTCGGCGCCCGCTCCGTGGCTCCACATGATGGGCAAGAGACCCATGAGGATGGCCGAAACGGTCATCATCTTCGGACGGATCCGCTTGACGGCGCCCTCTTCCACGGCGGCCCGCAGGTCGTCGACGCCGCGCATACGTCCCTCGGCCTTCGCCTTATCGAACGCCTGATCGAGGTACAGCAGCATCACCACGCCGGTCTCGGCGTCCACCCCCGCGAGCGCGATGATGCCGACCCATACCGCAACGCTCATGTTGTAGTGCAGCAGCCACAGCAGCCAGAACGCGCCGATCAGCGAGAACGGCACGGCCATGAGCACGATACCGACCTTCGTGACGTTGCGCGTGTTGAGGTACAGGAGCACGATGACGAGCCCGAGCGTGACGGGGATGACGATCTTCAGCCTCTGGCTGGCACGCTGCATGGACTCGTACTGCCCGCTCCACTCGAGCGTGTAGCCGGGGGGCAGCTTCACGGACTTGGTAACGGCGGCCTTCGCGTCGTCGACGTAGCCGCCGATGTCGCGGTCGCCGACGTCGACGTAGACGTAGGCGAGCAGCTGCGCCTGTTCGGTGCGAAGGACCATCGGCCCCGTCGCCGCCACGATGTCCGCGACCTGCCCGATCGGGATCTGGGCGCCCCCGGGCATCGAGATCAGCGTCCGACGCACCGTCTCGATGTCGCCGCGATACGCCCGCTGGTAGCGCACGTTCACGGGGTAGCGCTCGCGCCCCTCGATGGTCGTGGTCACGTTGGCGCCACCGATCGCGCTCTCGATCGCCATCTCGACGTCGGCGACGCTGAGGCCGTAGCGCGCGATCTGATCACGCTTCACGGTGAAGTCGACGTAGTAGCCGTGCGTCACCCGCTCGGCGAAGACGTTGCGTGTGCCGCGTACGCCGCCCACGACGGATTCGATCTGGGCAGCGATGTCGCCGATCTGGCCAAGCTCGGGGCCGAATACCTTGATGCCGACCGGCGTGCGGATGCCGGTGGACAGCATGTCGATGCGAGCCTTGATGGGCATCGTCCAGGCGTTCACGATGCCGGGCAGACGCACCGTGCGATCGAGCTCGGCGATGATCTTCTCGGGCGTCATGCCGGGGCGCCATTCGGACTCGGGTTTGAGGTTGATGACCGTCTCCATCATGTCGAGCGAGGCGGGATCGGTGGCGGTGTTCGCGCGACCCGCCTTGCCCGCGACCGACGCCACCTCCGGGACCTGCAGGATGAGCTTGTCCTGTATCTGCATGGCCCTCTGCGCCGTCTCGATCGACGCCCCTGGAAGCGTCGTCGGCATGTAGAGCAGCGTCCCCTCGTAGAGCGGCGGCATGAACTCGGAGCCGCGCTTCATGAAGATGGGGACCGTGCTCGCCATGACCGCTGCGGCCGTGAGCAGCGTCACGATGGGGTGCCGCAACACCAGCCGAACGAAGGGGTGGTAGACGCGCATCAGCACGCGGTTGAGAGGGTTCCTCTCTTCGGCGGTGATCTTGCCGCGGATGAACGCGATCATCAGGAACGGCACGATGAGCACCGAGGTCAGCGCGGCGAACCCCATCGCGAACGTCTTGGTGAAGGCGAGCGGATGGAAGAGGCGCCCCTCCTGGCCCTCGAGCGAGAAGATCGGCAAGAATGACACAGTGATGATGAGCAGCGAGAAGAAGAGCGGCCGTCCGACCTGCTGCGCCGCTTCGACCAGTATCTCGCGGCGCGTCTTGCCCGCCTCGGGGTGCTCGAGGTGCTTGTGCGCGTTCTCGATCATGATGATGGCCGCGTCGACCATCGCGCCGATGGCGATGGCGATGCCCCCGAGGCTCATGATGTTCGAGCCCAGACCGATGGCGCGCATGGCCACGAACGACAGCAGGATGGAGAGCGGAAGCGTGAGGATGGCGACCATCGCGCTGCGCAGGTGCCAGAGGAACACGATGCACACGAGCGACACGATGACGAGCTCCTCGATGAGCTTCCCCTTGAGCGTGTCGATCGATCGCTCGATGAGCTCCGATCGATCGTAGGTCGTGACGATCTTGACCCCCTCGGGCAAGGACGGCTGGATCTTGTCGTGGATCGCTTTCTTGACGTCCTGGATGACGCGATACACGTCGACGCCCTGGCGGATGACGACCGTGCCGGCGGCGGCGTCGCCCCGGCCGTCGATGTCGGCCACTCCGCGGCGCATGTCGGGCCCCAGGTGCACCTGGGCTATGTCCTTCACGAGGATCGGCGTGCCGTCCTTCTGGGCGCCGAGGGCGATCTGCTCGACGTCCGAGACGCTCTGGATGTAGCCGCGGCCGCGGACCATGTACTCACGCCCGGTCCACTCGACGACGCGCCCGCCGACGTCGTTGTTGCTCGAGCGCACCGCCGACACGACACGATCGATGGGCACGTCGTAGGCGAGCAGCGCGTTGGGGTCGACCTCGATCTGGTACTGCTTGACGAAGCCGCCGTAGGTCGCCACCTCGGAAACACCCGGGACGCTGCGCAGCCAGTACTGCACGTGCCAGTCGTTGAGGGACCGCAGCTGGGCCAGGTCGTGCTGCCCGGTCTCGTCGACCAGCGCGTACTGGAACCCCCAGCCGACGCCCGTCGCGTCCGGTCCGAGTTGCGGGCGAACCGCCTCGGGCAGTTTGCCTTGCAGCCCGCTCAGGTACTCGAGCACGCGCGAGCGCGCCCAGTACATGTCGGTGCCGTCCTCGAAGATGACGTAGACGAAGGACACGTCGAAATACGAGTAGCCGCGCACGACCTTGACGCGCGGAGCCGACAGAAGCGCCGTGACGATGGGATAGGTGACCTGGTCCTCGACGAGCGTCGGGCTGCGGCCCTCCCACTCGCTCATGATGATGACCTGGACGTCGGACAGATCGGGAATGGCGTCGATCGGCGTGTCCTTGATGGCCCACGCGCCGGCGCCCACGATGGCGACGATCATCAGCACGACGAGGAAGGCGTTGCGGGCGCTGAACGCGATGAGCCGTTCGATCATCGGCCGCTCACATCTTGTGCCCGGGCGGCATCGGCATTCCGGAGGGCATGGGCATGTTCATCCCCGGCATGTCGGGCATGGGCGCCATGGGCGTCGGGGCCGTCGAAGGCACCGCAGGAGGAGCCTGAGGCGTTGCCGAAGGCGAGAGTGGAGAGTGGGTCGGCTTGGGCGCGGGCATCGGCATCGACATGCCCGGCATCGACGGCACGGCAGCCCCGCTCGCTGACGCTGTCGGGTTCGGGCCTGGTTTCGGCGCGCTCGAGCCCATGTCCATCCCGGGCATCGACATCGCCATGCTTTGCATCGCCGACATGAGGTTCGTCTCGGAGTCGATGAGGAACTGGGCGGACGTGACCACTCGATCGCCCTCCGCCAGGCCGGACACGACCGGATAGAAGTCGCCGAGGGGCGGCCCGATCTCGACGTCGCGAGGCTCGAAGTAGCCGTCGGCGAGCGCGATGAGGGCGTACTTGCGCACGCCGGTGTCGATGACCGCGGACGCGGGTACGACGAGCCGATCGAGCGTGTCACCGTGCAGGACGATGGTCACGTACGTGTCCGGCTTCAGACGCTTGTCCTTGTTCGGCAAGCTCGCTCGGAAGCGCACACGCCGGGTCTGCGGGTCGACCTCCGGATACACGAAGTCGATGCGGGCGGTGAGTGTTCGCGGCGCCTGGCCGTAGGGAAACTCGATGTCGATCGTCTCGCCCGGTCGCACACGCGCGGCTTCGTACTCGAAGATCTGACCGACGACCCAGATGACCGACAGATCGCCCACCTTGAACGCGGTCATGTCGGGCGTGACGTACTGGCCGGCGAGCGCGTTTCGCTCGAGCACGACGCCATCGAACGGCGACGACAGCACCAGCGTCTTGCTTGCCTGACCGCTGCGCTCCAGGGCGGCGATCTCGGCGTCGCTCACGTCCCAGCGCTGCAGCCGCTGACGGGCCGCGCCGATGAGCGCGTCGCTTGCGCCACGCGAGTCCGGGGACGCCTGCAGCAACTGCTCACGGGCGTGGAGCGCGACCAGGTAGTCGGCCTGCGCCGTGACCAGGTCCGGGCTGTAGACGGAGAACAGGGGCTGGCCCCGCCGAACCGGCTTGCCTACGAAATCGACGAAGACCCGATCGATCCATCCGGGGACCTTCGTGTGGATGTGCGCGACCCGGGTCTCGTCGTAGGCGAGCACGCCCACGGTGCGAAGGGTCCCCTCGACGCGCTGGCGCTCGACCAGACCCGTGCGCACGCCGATGAGCTGCTGCCGCGCGGGCGGGATGTAGACCGCGGTCGAAGCGGCGCCCGCAGGGGCCGGCGGGACGTTCTGGCCCATGCCGGGCATGCCGGGCATTTCCGTCGGCTGCGACGCGGTCACGCCGCGCAAGGGTGCCCACCGCATACCGAGCGCGAGCCCGACCAGCAGCGCAACGACCACGGCGGCGGCGGCCAAGGCCACGCGACCTCGCCCGCGAACGGGAGCCTTGACGGGCTCCGGCGACGCGGAAGGGAGGTTTGGCCTTTCCTGCATGGCAACAGGCCCTAACGCACGCGCCGTGCCCGTGATCTCCCGCGGCGCCACACGGAGCGGGGCGGCCCTCCTTGTCGAATCTTGCGCCGGGACGCAAGGGATGCGCGTCTCTCCCGGGCAACCCGCCAAGGACCGCTTGGCGGAACCCCCGGCCCGTTCTCTGCACGAGCCTTCCGAGCGTGAAGATCCACCCGTCGCAGCGGCCACTGCCGTCGCACCCGCGGTCACGTCCCGGGTGGGCCGTGGCGGTCCCATGCGCGTGCGTCACCCTGCTCGCGAGCTCTCTGGCTGGCGCTCAGGTCCCGTCGGAGCCGCTTCCTTCACCCCTCGACCCGCCGACCGTGGTCCACCTCGCCCATCAACGGCGGCCCGAGATCGTCGGTGCGCGCGCGCGGGCGTTCGCAGCCGCGCAGCGACCCAAGATCGACTCGGCCCTGCCTGACCCGATGGTCATGGTGTCGCTGGATCACCTGCCGTTCTCCTTCATGGGGTTCTACGGCAGCGTCTCGGTGCAGCAGGAGTTTCCTCTCTCCGGAGTGCTCGGCAACAGGCGCCGAGCGGCGGAGGCGGAGGCCGAGCGGTGGAGCGCCGACGCGCATCGGGTCGCGCTCGACGTCGAGCTCGAGGCGCTCGACGCGTACTTCATGCTCGGCGAGCGTCGCGGGCTAGCGCCGATTCTCGACGAGCAGATAGCGCTGGTCGACCAGCTCGCGGCCATTGCGAGAGCCCACCTCGCAGCTGGTCAGGGGATGCAGGCCGACGTGCTTCGCCTCGACAATGAACGGGCCCGGCTCGACTCGGATCGCCGCGCGCTCGCCTCGGAGATCCGCGGCGCGGAGGCCATGCTCGACACGGCGCTGGCGCGCTCGCCGGATGCATCGATCCCGCAGCTCGCCTGGACCGACGAGACGAACGACCCTCCGGCGCTCGACGCCCTCGTGCGCGAAGGGCTCGCACGACGTCCCGAGCTCGCTGCCGCGCGGGCGGAGCGCACTCGCGCCCTCGCGGAGGTCGACGTGATGCAGTCGATGTACACGCCCATGGCCCTCGTGCGCGCCGGGCCCGCCTATTCCATGCTCGAGGGACCCGGAGTGATGGCCATGGTGGGCGTGAGCGTGCCCCTCTGGCGCGAGCGCCTCGGCTCGGGCGTCACAGAGGCGCAGTCGATGGCCACGATGGCGAGCGCCGACATCGATGCGATGCAGAGGATGATTGCCGGCTCGATCGCGGCTGCACGTGAGACCGTGCTGGCCGAGCGATCCCGCCTTCTCATCCTGCAGACCGATATCCTGCCGCGGTCGCGCCTGGTCATCGAGAGCGCCATCGCCGGTTTCGGCGCGGGACAGGGACCCATGGTCGCCGTGCTCGACGCCACTCGAGACTTGCGAGACGTGCGCATGCAGGAGCTGATGGATCGCGTGCGCCTCGGGACCGCCTGGGCGAAGCTTCGTCGGGAGACGGGACAGCTCGACTGACGCTCGGGTGGGACATCACCGGTTCGCGTGGGCGCACCTTGCCCGGGGCAGATGGAATCCTTGCGGCACGGTGGACGTGCTTGAGTAAGGCGCGATCCACCTGGGCCGCAGGCCCCAGCGGTCGCCGTGGGGTCGCTTCCGTGGCATCGTTTGGGCTCCCTTGAACCGACCAGGAGCGCTGCGGACCTCTTCGCGGGCGCACGCGCTGCTCACGTGCGTGCTCCTGACCATGCTGTTTTCCTGCCGTTCGAGCTCGCGGCCCTCCGCCGAAAGTCCGCGCGACGCGGGGCCCGCGACACCCATCGCCGAGTTCGCAGGTGCGTATCCTGCAGATGCGCCCTCCTCCAGCGCCGTGAAGAGCTACGATCTCGTCGCGGCGGAAACCGAGACGGCGCTCGTCGACGGCACGGTGATGCGTGTCTGGGCGTACAACGGCACGGTCCCCGGGCCGACGCTGCGCGTCCGCCTCGGCGAGACCCTGCGGGTGCGATTCACCAATCGGCTGCCGCAGCCGACCACGATCCACTGGCACGGCGTCCGCGTCCCTAACGCGATGGACGGCGTCCCCAACGCCACCCAACCTCCGATCGCGCCGGGGGAAACCTTCGTCTATGAGTTTGCCCCGAAGGACGCCGGGACGTTCTGGTTTCACCCACACCTTCGCAGCAGCGAGCAGGTCGAGCGGGGGCTCTACGGCGTCTTGATCGTGGAAGATCCGAAGCCGCTACCCTACAGCCACGACGTCGTGTGGGTGCTCGACGATTGGCTTCGCGACAGTCGCGGCCAGATCGTGGAGGAGTTCAACACGATGCACGACCTGATGCACGACGGCCGGTGGGGCAACGCCATCACGGTCAACAGCAACACGCACGAGAGGCTCGTCGTCTCGTCCGGCGATCGGATCCGCCTGCGCCTCCTCAACAGCGCAAACGGCCGCGTGTTCAAGCCCGACTTCTCGGGGATCGATGCTAAGGTCATCGCGATTGACGGCATGTACCTGCGCGAACCGATCGAGCCGAAGGATCTCGAGATCGCGCCCGGCAACCGCGTGGACCTGGACGTGACGTTCGCGGCGACCGAAAGCAAGAGCGTAGCGATAGTCGACCGGTTCTACGCTTCGACGCCGAACCACCTGGCCGACATCTGGATCGACGGCATCGCGACACCTCCACCGTTCTTCGAGAGCCCCGCGCACGCTCACGTGCCGGCCTGGCGCGGTGCGCTCGTAACCGCGGTAGACCAGGAGTTCCGGCTGAACGCGCGACGCGGCGGACCGCTCGGGATCGAGTGGACGATCAACGATCACGCGTTCTCGGCTCACGAGCACGATCACCCGGCCGCGGTGACCTTCACCCAGGGCCGCTTCCAGCACCTGCGCTTCACCAACGAGTCGTACCGGCTCCATCCTATTCACTTGCACGGCATGTTCTTCCGCTTGCTCGCGCGCAACGGCTCCGCCGTCGACGAGCCGTTCTTCCGCGATACCGTCCTCGTACACGGCAAAGAGACCATCGACATCGGCCTCGTGCCGCTCGACCTCGGTCGGTGGATGATGCATTGCCACATCCTGGAGCACGCCGAGGCGGGGATGATGACGATGATCGGGGTCGTGCCGCCGAGCGGCGGCTGAATGCCTCGCGTGGCGCGGAGTCCGAGGCGCTCGTCCCTTGCGGTAGAGTCAGGGCTGTGGTGTGTTGTCCGCTCTTCGAGGGAGAAACAATGAGCCGAGAAGTCGCCCGACTCGTCGCTATCGCCGCCGCCACGCTTGCGGCAGCCGCGTGCAGCAGCAGCAGTGGCGCAGGCACGTCGACCGATGGGGGCATGGCCGAGGGTGCTAGCTCGCAGAAGCTGCCCATCGGCTCTCCCTGCAAGATGGACTCGGATTGCGGCGGCACTGGCTTCATGTGCATGACCGACCATCCTGGTGGCTATTGCGTCGAGATGTGCGACATCACCAAGCACGATGCGGACTGCCCGAGCGGCTCCGCATGCCAGTCCGACGGGATGACCATGGAGTGTCACAAGGAGTGCGCCAAGACGAGCGATTGCCGCTCCGGCTACGTCTGTGCGCCGGCCTCCATGACTCCGACGAACACGGTTTCGCACGCTATCTGCGACATGCCGAGCGTGAGCGATTCCGGCGCGGACTGACCGAGCGCTCACACCCGGGCGCGCCGGACGGATCTACTGCACCTGCACTACCACCGGGCTAGAGGTCGTGCTCTGACCGTTCTCGTCGGTGACGGACACGCGCAGCGTTCGCGGGCCGACGACCGCCTGGTCATAGAGCCGTAGCGAAATCCCCAAGACGTCCTGGCCGACGGGGCCGAGATCGAACAGCGTGTCGCCGGAGGGCGAGTGCCATACGAGCTGCACGCTCGCGACGGACGCGTCCGGATCGGTTGCGGTCGCTTGAACGTCGATGAAGTCACCCGGCGAGTAAGTCGAGCCGACTGTCGGCTGATCGATGCTCGCGCTCGGGCCGCCGGCCGGCGGCGGCTGGCCGCCTCCTCCGCTCGCCGAACCCCCTCCTCCGCGCGAGGAGAGCGTGAGGGCACGGGTGGGCGACGCAGAGCTGTTACCGTGCGAGTCGGTCGCCTGCACGCTCCACGATCGCGGGCCCGTGCCGACGTCGAGCGACCACGCGTAGCTCGAACCGCTGTGCGTGGAACGGTTTCATGGCGTGCGTGAGAACGACCTTCTGGAAACCGATGAGGAGCTGATGCGACGCGTGCGAGTGCGCCGTGTGCCCGTACTCGACGCAAATGGGCGTTTGAAGGGCATCCTGTCGATGAACGACCTGGCCCGTCACGCGCACCGCTCGGTAGGTCGCAAGACCAACGGCCTCAGTGGCGACAGCATCGTGCAAACCATCGCTGCGATCTGCGAGCCGAATGCCATGGCGAGCGTGAGGGAGCCCACAGTCAAAGGCAGCACCCGTCACCCTTCGGCCTGACCAAGCGTGCGCAGGTGGGTGGAGCTGCGGCGGTAGCTACCTACGCGGGGACTCCGTCTGGACACCATACCCTATGGGGGTATGTTACCTGCCCAGCACCAGGAGGTCTTGCATGCACACCGCCAGGGAACGAGAGAAGCTCATCTCGCGCGTACGCCGCATTCGCGGCCAGATCGAGGCGGTCGAGAGGGCCATCGTCGAAGAGAAGGGCTGCTACGACGTGCTTCAGACCGTGACCGCGGCGCGGGGAGCCCTCAACAGCCTGGTGGCGGAGATGATCGAGGACCACGTTCGCTACCACGTCCTCGATCCCGAGGAGAAGACGTCATCCAAGCGGGTGCGTGCGGCCGATGAGCTCGTCGACATCGTGCGCGCGTACGTGAAGTAGGGCGACATGGAACCCGCTCTGCAGCCTCTGCACGCCTTGCCGCCCCCTTTGGACGCGGAGCGTGCTGGTGTGGATGGGCTCGAGGAAGACCCCGAGAGCCCCGTCCACCGAGGCGACCTCGTTCGCATCGGACTCGTCGCGCTCGCCGTGGCGGTCTCTTGGTTCTTCCCCTGGCAGCCCCTGCTGAAGGTCAACATCGTGGCGCTCACCGCGACGGGGGTCGGCGGTTACCCCTTTTTCAAGGAGGCGTTCGAGGCGCTGAGAGAGCGGCGCATGACGATGGAGCTGTCGATGACCATCGCGCTCGTGGCCGCGCTCGCGATTCGCGAGGCCTTCACGGCGGTGGTGATCGTGCTCTTCGTGCTCATCGCAGAGGTGCTCGAGCACATGACCGTGGACCGCGGACGGCGAGCCATCAAGGACCTGCTCGACCTGCTTCCTCGTACCGTCGCCGTCCGCCGGGCGGGCGTCGTGGCCGACGTCTCGGCCGATGCGCTGGCTCTGGGCCAGACCGTCGTCATCCGTCCCGGCGGGCGAGTGCCGGTCGACGGCGTCGTGGAGTCGGGGCACTCGTTCGTCGACCAGGCCGCGATCACCGGCGAGTCCCTCCCGGTGGAGAAGGTCCCGGGCGCTACCGTCTTCGCAGGCACCATCAACCAGTCGGGGACGCTCGACGTTCGCACCACGGGCATTGGCCGAGACACGACGTTCGCCAAGATCGTTCAGGCCGTCGAGCGCGCCCAGGAGTCGCGCGCGCCCATCCCGAAGACCGCGGATCGCCTGGCGGGCTACCTGGTGTATTTCGCGCTTGGCGCCGCCCTGCTCACCTTCGTCCTGACGCGCGACGCGCGCTCGACGATCTCGGTCATCATCGTGGCAGGCGCGTGCGGCATCGCGGCCGGGACGCCTCTGGCGATCCTGGGGGCCGTCGGTCGGGCGGCGCGGCACGGCGCGATCGTCAAGGGCGGCATCCACATCGAGGTTCTCGGACGGGTGGACACCATCGTGCTCGACAAGACGGGCACACTGACCCTGGGAGAGCCGCACATCGTAGGCGTGCACCCGGCCGAGGGGGTCTCCGCTGCGCAGCTCCTCGAGGCCGCCGCGATCGCCGAGCAGCCTTCCGAGCATCCGCTCGGAAGGGCCATCCTGCGCAAAGCGAAGGCCGATGGCATCGAGCGTGCCGATCCCGAGCATTTCTCGTACACGCCCGGCAAGGGCATCGTGTGCTCGCTCGGCGCCGAGGCCATCGTCGTCGGCAATCGCGCCCTTCTCGAGAGGGAGG
>VFSW01008007.1_pt1 | contig 15255 bp, 10 predicted proteins | sample 5358111 | NCBI WGS metagenome assembly VFSW01 (sample SAMN11554181, study PRJNA540505) | mine drainage metagenome | isolation source: sediment from site ElyBrook_90M | place: USA: Ely Copper Mine, Vershire, VT | collected 2017
TTTCCAGCCGGCGCGGCATCCCTGGGCCGAGAGCGTCGTGCGGGCGGTCGCGGATGATGCCGGCGGGCCGTTCTTCGCCAACGCCCCGGAGCTTGTCCGGCAGGCGGAGAACAAAGTTGCCTGGCCCCTGTATGCCGCCGTCGTGCGGATCGCGACGCAAAGTCCCGACTTCGACCGGGCCTGGGAAATCGCGCGGAACCTGGCCGGATCGCTCCGCGTCTTCGCCCTGCCGGCGGGGAACGAACTGATCCCCCTGAGCAACGACGGGTATCCCTTTGCCGCGCACGCGGAGGACGTCCTCCGCCGCCAGTGCCGGCGGTGCGGGATGCTTCTGAACGCGGACGAACTCATCGGCTTCGTGCATCTGCCGCAATCGGTCGTCCGTTCGCCGAAGTTCGCGCGGCAGGCCGTGAAGACCAAGGCCGCGCCCAAGGCCGCCATTGTCCCAGCCGGACTGCGTTTGGGAGAGAATGTCCATGCCGGCAAGGCGGTGCCCGTGACTCTCACGCCGGAGCAACGGGTGCGGCATGTCCACGTCATCGGGGCGTCGGGGACCGGCAAAAGCACGCTGCTGTTCAACCTGATCAAGGCCGACATTGAGAGCGGGCAAGGCGTGGCGGTGCTTGATCCGCACGGCGACTTGGTCGAGCGGATTCTGGGAATCGTCCCCGAGACGCGCGTGGGCGACGTGGTGCTCCTCGACCCCTCCGACGAAGAGTATTCCATCGGCTTCAACATCCTTTCGGCTCATTCGGAGTTGGAGAAGCGGCTTCTGGCCTCCGATCTGGTGTCGGTCTTCCAGCGCCTCTCCACGTCCTGGGGCGACCAGATGGGAAGCGTGCTCCAGAACGCGATCCTTGCCTTCCTCGAAAGCAATCAGGGCGGGACGCTTGCGGACCTCCGACGGTTTCTGCTCGAACCGGCCTTCCGGGAACGGTTCCTCCAAACCGTCGGCGACCCGGAGATCGTCTATTACTGGCGCAAGGGGTTCCCGCAGCTTGCCGGGAACAAGTCCATCGGGCCGGTCATCACCCGGCTCGAAACGTTCCTCAGCCCCAAAGCCATCCGCTACATGGTGTCGCAGAAGGAGAACCGGCTGGATTTCGGGGACATCCTGGACACGGGCAAGATCTTCCTCGCCAAACTCGCGCAAGGACTGATCGGCCGGGAGAATTCGTATCTGCTGGGCACACTTCTGGTATCCAAGTTGCAGCAGTTGGCGATGGCGCGGCAGGCCCGGACGGCGGCTTTGCGCCGGGACTTCTGGCTCCACGTGGACGAATTCCACAACTTCATCACGCCGAGCATGGCGGAAATTCTCACCGGGGCGCGCAAGTACCGCCTGGGCTTAATCCTTGCGCACCAGGAACTGCGCCAGTTGCAGCGGGATTCGGAAGTGGCGAGCGCGGTCTTGTCGAATGCCGGCACGCGCATCTGCTTCCGCGTGGGCGATGACGACGCGAAGAAGCTCGCCGATGGCTTCTCCTTCTTCGAGGCGCGCGATCTCCAAAACCTTGAAACGGGGCAGGCGATCTGTCGGGTGGAACGGAGCGACTGGGATTTCTCCCTGCATGTGCCGCTCCCGGTCGAGCCGCCGGAGACAGAGGCCGGCCGAAGACGCAAAGAAGTCATCGCCGCGTCGCGGAAGAAATATGCGACGCTGCGGGCGGAACTGGAGGCAAGGCTCTACAATCACGTCGATTTCGCGGAGGTGGAGCCGGCGCCGAAACCCGAACGGCCCGCGGCCAGGCCGATGCAACCGGGGCTGAAGGAGCGAGCAGAGCCGCCCGCGGCTGAGGAGGCTCCGGCCCCAAAGGCTTCCGAAGCACAGCCGGCGACCGCAGCGGCGCCTCCGACCACCACCGATCTCGACAAGGAGGAACCGCTTCACGAGGCGATCAAAAAACGGATTGGCGCGCAGGCGGAGGGGCTGGATTACACGGTCACCTTCGAGGAATTCGTCCTGGACAGGCAAGGGCGTGTGGACATGGTTCTGCGACGGGGAAACCGCGCCATCGCGTGCGAGGTTTGCGCGACAAACACCGCGGCATATGAAATCGGGAACGTCGTGAAGTGCCTGAAGGCAGACTTCCGCCAGGTGGTCGTCGTCTGCCCGAACAAAAGGAAGTTGGCGAATCTTGAGCAGGCCATGCGGGCGGCGATACCGGCCGAGGGAATGGCGCTTGTGACGTGGCGGCTCCCGGATGATTTCATTGCGGAGCTTTTCGAGTGGGCAGCCGCAGACCCCGCCGGCGCCGCAATCGAGCGCGGCAAGCCCCGGAAGCAGAAGATCACGCTGGATGCGGGGCGACTCACCGGAACCGAGCGGCGTGAGCGCGAACGGGAGATGCTCAATAGCCTCGCCGCAGCGATGCGGCGCAAGACGCTCAACTGAGAGGTCAGCGTTCAGGCACCCGGAGTCGGCTGAGACTTGGCGGCGAAAAGCGGCAGCGAAGTCATGGCGTTCTTCAACGTGCCGACTTCGAGGTGCGTGTAGCGCGTGTTCATCGCCTTGGAGGAATGGCCCGTCAGTTTCATGCGGATTTCCTCCGCCACGCCTGCATTTGCTAACGCTGAGTTGAAACTGTGCCGGAGCGAATGGAACGTCCGCTTCGTAAAATTCCTGATCCCTTTGCCCGGCACCGTCATCGGGTCGATGCCGGCCTTCCTCACAATCCGCTTGAAGGATTCGCTCAGCCCGTGTTTTCCGCCCGGTCCCTTGGTCGCCAGCGCGGGGCAGAGGAAGCCGTCGGTGCCAAACTTCGACAAGTGGTTCAGGTGTTCGATCACGTGGTAGTGCATCGGCACGATCACTTTCTTTCCGGTCTTCTGCTGCTGATACACGATGACGCCCTCTTCCGGGCGAACGTGTTCCCACTTCATCTGGACACAGTCGCGAAGCCGCGCGCCGACGAAGTATCCGAGCAGGATCAAGGTTTGCCATTCGAGCGTGGGCGCGGCGTTCAGGAGCCTTTGGACCTCCTCGTGAGTGAATACGTCCCGCTCCGAGGATTCTGCTTTCGGCGGGCGGACTGCGGTCACGGGATTCTTGAGAATGATGCCGTATGCCTCGGCCCGACGCATGGCGATGTTGACCGTCTTCAAATCAATGACAGCCGTCCTGGGCGCGACGCCGGATTTCAGGCGCGCGTTCAGAAATGCCTCCATGTTTCGGGGTGTGAGACCGGTCACGGGGGCTTTCGCCTGGCTGCCCAGGTGGTGGAGAAACATCTTGGTCGTGTTGCGGTAGCGTTCCAGCGTCGCCGGGCTGTTTCGCACCTCCACCCCGTTGAGCCAATCGTTGAAATAGTCCTCGACCGTCGGCGCGTTCAGGTTGTCGCCGCTGATTTTTTCAGAGACCTCGCCGAGAACCTTTCGCAACTGGGTGGTCGTCAGACTTCCTGCCCGTGCCTGTCGTTCCACGCGCTCCAATTCCAGGGCGATTCCGAGCGCTTGACTTCGGTCGGTAGCTTTCGTGGACCGCTTCAGTTGGCGGCCGTTACGATCGGTAAAGCAGGCCGTCCAGAAGCAGGACCTTTCGCGTTTCACAACACTCGCCATACACAGGTGAGAATAAAAGTGAGAATAAAAGGTTCAAGAACAATCAAAATCAAAAACTGCATCCATTTGCACACCAATACTTTGAAAAATGTGAAGCGTAAGATGGGTTCGATTCCCATACGCGCTACCACCCGATCTCCCCTCCGCCTGCGGATCCAAACCGGGCCGGGCGTATCCACGATGCTCGAAGTGCCGGGCGTCTGTTTGCCGCCCCAGGAACGATTCGTCTGCGTTGTCCGCAACCGGCCTGCCGGTGGCCTCAGCGACTCCTTCGTTCATAGACGGTGCCCGACCTTTGAATGGCAGCGCCCGCCGTTCCACTTTGGATGCACGACGAGGCGGCCGGAGAGTCAGGCAAAGGAACGGAACGGATTCGCCTGACCATACCGGATCTGTGTTGCTTAAGAGGTGCCCTTCGCGGTAACTGACTTCGGGAGGCTTGTTTGGGGGCATTTTTCTTCCTTGCGTCCTGTGACCACCACGTTATTCTTTGTTTTGTTTAGCAACCAAACCGAAGTCGTTGACGGTTTTATGAACCAACCAGTTGCCCCGACGTTTCAGACGCTCACACCGGAACAACTCCAAGGTGCGTTGCCACTGTTCTTTGATCTGTTGCCCGAATCCGCCTGGGAGGGCGGCAAGCCGTCGGCGGCGGATCTCGTTGACTGGTTGGACGAAGCCCAGGATTTTTTGCCGGCGGAGACGCTGACCATCATCGACGCGTTGCAGGCGCCGGGCCATGTCACGCTCCGGGCCGAAGCCGCGCGGTCGCTCCTCCGTGGGTTTCAGGCGAACGAAGCCCTCCGGCCTTACGTGGATCACGCGCTCTACCGTGCGTCGCGAGAGGCGCGCGCGGTTGCTCCGAGCGGCGGCGGCGCCCTGATCGCGGCGCTTTCCGTGCTCCCGCCGGTGGAGTCGAAGGTCAAAGGAGTCCAGCAAAAGCTGCGCATCCAATGGAAGCCGACCGAGCGCGCGGCCAGACTGGCTGGCGGCATCGCCCTGCTCGCCCGCTCGTTGCCGGCGCGCGTGCTGGAACAGGCCATTCAATCCGTTGACATACCACCGGCTCCAGGATGGCTGGGCCCGGACGACTTGCTGCCTGTCGCGACCGCCAACGTTTGATCCAACCGGGACGCCGTCCAGCCGCAGTTTCCGAGTCCGGTTCGTCCTCCGATAGGTGCCGGCGCATCCATTCCGCGGATCGGGTCTATTCTGAAGAGATCGCCCCGAACTCCGACCGGCGCACCCAGCCCGCCGCGTCATTCCCCGCGCGGACGTAAAGGTAGTCCCGGCGTGATCGCTCCCAACGAACGACCTCCCCGGCGGGGAGCCTGGCCAATGCCTGCGCCTCGCTGGTGGGCGTGAGCCGTAGCGGCGTGTCCGCAAGCCGGATCACACCCAGTTCCGCCCGAGTTTGGATCCCCAGGAGCGCTGGCGCCGCGAGTAGGAAAAGCGCGAAGCCCGCCGCCGACACCGCCTGGTGCCAGCCGGCTTTGCGCCACCGGAAAATTCCCGGCAGCGCCACCAGACCCACCGCCACCCAAAATCCGCCGCTGGCAATCCAAGCCCAGGCATCGACCGGCAGCCACGTGGAACAAACCTCATACCACGCCAGATCCGGCGCGCCAAGCTGCGCATTCTTGCGCGCAAAACGGAGATTGGCCCGCGTGTTGGCGTCAAACGGATCCAGCCATTGCGCCCGCTCCCACGCCAGGATGGCGTAGCCCACCCGGCCGCGCTTCCACTCGGCGTTGCCCAGGTTGTGGAAAGCGCCGGCGGAAGGATGCTCCCGCGCCAGATCGGACCAGCGCACCGCCGAGTCGCTGTAGGCGCCGCGAGCGTAAGCGGCGCTCGCTTCCTGAAAGGCCGTTTCCGGCGCGGGAACGGCCGCCGGCGCGAGCGAAGCCAACCGCGCCAGTACGGCGGCGAGGACAGCAATCCGGAAGCCGAAGCGCGAAAACCGGAGCGCGATAATCCGGCGCCGGGCAAAGTCCGCTCTCGGATTTCGGGCCTCGGCCCCGCTTCGGACTTCGGATTTCACATTTCGGATTTTCTTCACAGCCGTGCTCGCAATTGGCCGGCCAGCCGTTCGAACTCCGGCTGCAAGGCCAGCAGCGGCACGCCGTCGGGCGGGGCGGTCACGAACCGCCATTCGTCCGCCGCGGCGCACAGCCGCCGCACGACCTGCCCTCCCCTGCCCTCGCGCTCGCTCGACGGCAACGCCTCCAAGATGTCGCTGCATACCAGCGCTCCGGGATTGGCCGCCGCGTACGGGGCGCTGGCTTCACGCAGGGCGTTGACCGCGGCCCGCACGAAACCCGGCGCGTCCCGCTTGGCCGCCGCGCGGCGGGCCAGCCGCAGTTGACGACGCAGGCCGCGGCGCGCACGGGCTTTGAGAACGATCTCCGGGTGCTCCGCCCGGTAGCGCCGGCGCCGGCTCCAGCCCCACAACATGCCCAACGCAACCGCGGGCACCAACTGCAGGCCGAGGAACCACGGCCGTTCCTGGAGCGGCTTCAGAGTGGAAACGACACGTCCCGGCGCGTCCGCCAGCCCGGTCAGAACCGGTTCTCGTTCCTCTGTAGCCAAGCTGGGAATTTCGGGTTTGGGCGGCGCGGGTTCCACGGCGGAAGCCGCCACGCCCGGCGCGGGCAGTACCTGAATCGAAACCGGCGGCAGGGTCAGATCGACGTACTGTGTCCGGCCCGGATCGAAGTAGCACCACGGGAGGGCGGGCGTCGCCACGACCGCCGGGTTCACGGGAATAAGCGTGTAGGTAAATTGGACCACGCCGGGAAGCGCGGCATCCGTCATGGGCGGAAACAACTGCCAGCCTTTGGCCCCGTCGAGCTTGGGGGGAAGCAGCCGATTGAGATTGCCGTCGCCGCGCACCGTCACGGTCAGCGTGAGCGGTTCGCCGGCGCGGACCTGCCGGGTCGAAATCTTGGGCGGTTCCACTTGAAAATGGCCGATGCCGCCGGTGAAGCCGGACAACTCGCCCTGCTGGGGAAGATGGTTCACCGTTACCGTCACCGGTTCGGAGTCCAGCAGCGGACTGAAATTCGACAACGAGATGCCGCCGTTCATCACCGGGCGGGTAAGCACCGCCAAGCCGTGCGCCGTCAGCGTGAGGCGGCCCTCCCGGACCGGCGTCACCAGCAGTTCGCAAATGTGCGCCATCACCGTGCGGCCGCCCTCGACGCGCGGTTCGCGCCGGTACGTGGCCGGGCCGGGATCCGCGACGAAGGCGTCGCCGCCCGCCTGCGGCTGCGCCAGGCCTGCCACGGTGTTGTCACCGGGATCGAGCAAGACCACGCGCACCCGGATCGTCTGGCCGATGTAGAACTCGCCCGGCGGCACTTCCAACAAGAGCCGCGGCGAACGGCCCGGCACGGCCGCGCCCGCGGGCAGGACCTGAAGCCGCGCCGCGGGGATGGTCACGGGCTTGCCGTTGGCGCTGCCTTGATAGGACGGCAGGACGTACGTGCCCGGCCCGGCGACGCTCACGCGATAGTTCAACATGGTGCGCGGCTGCAGGCCGATGTTGCCGCCGCCGTAGGTGAAACTGCGCCCGGTGAAGGCCAGTTCCAGGCCCGGCGGCGTGGGCAGTTTTTCTGGCAGTGAGACACCCTCGATCATCGCCGTCACGACCACGCGATAGGTGGCGTGTTCCCCCGCCGCGATGACGGACGGATCAAACTCCGCCTGCGCGGTCAAAGACTGGTCAATGCCCGCCTGCTGCATGGCGCTGGCAACCAGTGGATCGATCCCCGGCTGGGCGCCGCCTTGGAGGATGATCGGCGCGGATCCCCCTCCGCCCCGCACGATGACCCGCGGCGGAGCGGCGGGCGGAGTTTGCGCGCCGACCGGCAGGACCAGGAACGCGACACAAAGCCGACAACCGAAACCCAAGCGCCGGAGGAAGGCCGAATGTCCAAAGCCGAACCCCGAGGGTTTTCCGCTGACGGAGCGGATTTCGGGTTTCGGATTTCGGATTTCGGGCTTCATCTCGGTCATCTCACCAATCGCGGCGCTTGAGGTCGCGGGGCGGCGCCGTCTCCTGATCGCCCATGGGCAGCTTGCGGTTCGCGTCCAGCTTGAGTGATTCCAGCAGCCGCATGGCTTCCTCCGGCGTCAACGCCATCTCGCGGCCCGCCTTGGCCTCCTTCTCCTGCTGACCGGCCTCCGGCTTGGGCGGCGGTTTCTGGTCGCCATTGTCGTCTTCGTCCTCGTCTTCATCGTCGTCGCCGGGCGCCTTGGGCAGCGTGCCGCCAGGGACACGGCCCTTGAGTTTTTTCAACAGACCGTTCAGTTCCTGGCGCTTCTCGCCCATGCCTTGCATGGCCATCATCATCATCTGCTGCTGGTCCACCAGCGCGGCGATGTGACGATCCACCACGTCGGCGTTGAACCGGGCGTCGTCGAGGCCGCGCTGGAGTTCGAAGGCGCTTTTGAAGTCGCCGGACGCGCGCTGCCACTTCGAGAGCACAGCGCCGTGAGCCGTCAGCGCCTTTTTGACCGCTTCCGTCGCCGCCTTCAGCTCCCGACGCGCGCCCCGGCCCAGCAGGTAAGCGCGGACCACCGCGCCCAGGTCTTCGCCGGCCAGCGCCGTGCGGGCGACGTTGATGGCCTGGTCGGCGAGGCCGAGGGCCGCGTCGCTCCGCGCCTGCACGGCGTGGCCCTCGGGGGCCTGCTTGAGCGCCTCCTGGCCCTGTTGGAAGCGCACCTCGCCCAGATTGTAGAGCGCCGGCGGCTGCACGCGCTCGTCGTCGCCGGCGACGGCAGTCTGCAACGAGGCCTCCGCCTCGCGCAGTTTGCCCTCGCGAAAACGTTGCGTGCCGTCGTTGTAAAATTCGCGCGGAGAGCGGGGCGAATCCCCTTCGCCCGCGCCGGGCGCGGAAGCGCCGCACGATCCGGTGGCCAGAATCGCCAGCAGGAGCCAAAGACCCGAAACCCGAAACCACCGGGCGGAGGGGGTTCCCTCCCGGGTCGCGGAGGGCGGATGGTGGATGGCGGATCTGCCGTTCATGCGCCGGGACTTTCCCGCACTCGCCGCCGTGTGCCAATCAAAGATTCGCTGACCAGGAAGAGAATGACCGCCGCCACCGGCAGGTGGAACCGGTCCACCCCCATCCGCCGTGTCTGCGTCAGGCCGGGAAGCAGGCTCGCGCTTTCGACCGCGCGGCGCACATAAGTCATCCCCTCGCCCAGCGCGCCCAGTGGCTGGTATCGGCCGCGCGTGGCTTCGGCAATGGCCCGCAAGGTCGTTTCGTCCAACCGGCTCAATACCACCTCGCCGGCGCGATCGCGCAGCAGGTCAGGACGCCCCCCGTTCCCCGTCACCAGGATGGGGCTGCCGGCGGGCGAGCCGACCCCGATGGTGAAGACGACCACGCCTTTGTCCGCCAGGCGTTTCGCCTCCGCCACGCCGCCTTGCTCCAGGTCTTCGCCGTCGGTGACCAGGACCATGATCTTGTGCCGGTCGTTTTTTTCCATCGCCAAATACGCCTCCTCGAGCGCCCGGCCGATGTCCGTCCCCGGCACGGGAATGGCACGGTCGTCCACCGCCAGGAGCGCTTCGCGGAAAGCGTCGTAGTCGAACGTCAGCGGGCATTGCAGGAAGGCCTGGCCGGCGAAAGCGACCAACCCCACGCGTCCCTGGCCATGCTCCTGCACAAAATCCTGGATTGCCAGCTTGGCGCGGGTGAGCCGGTCCGGCCGCACGTCCGCCGCCAGCATGCTGCGGGAGCAGTCCAGGACAAACAGGATGTCCTCGCCCTGCGCCTGCGCAAACTCGGCCGTTTCGCCCCATTGCGGACGCGCCAGCGCGACGCCGACGGTGGCGACGGCGAGCACCAGCAGGGCGTCCTTCAAGGCGCGGCGCACGGCGCTGTGCGAGCGCCCGAGTTCCGGCAGCAAGGCGGCGGCCGCGAACCGGGCCAACTGCCGTTGGCGCGCCCGCGCCGCGAACCGCTGCAGGAGCACCACCAGCAGCGGGCCGGCGACCGCCAGCCAGAGCCAGCGCGGTTCGGCAAAATGGGGATGGGTGAAGTCCATGCCAGGTTAAGTCCGAAGGCCGAAGTCCGAAGCCCGAAGGAAATCCGAAATCTGGAACCTCAAATCCGCCGCGCCGATGGTTCCGTTCGGCCTTCGGGCTTCAGCTTTCGGATTTCGGCTTTCGTTCACGGAATGCGGCGGTAGCGCGTGTTCGCCAGAATCAGTTCCAGCGCCAGCAGCGCGAACGCGCCGAGCAGCGGCCATTGGAACAGCGGCGTGTAGTTGGTGTGGCGCCGAAGGTGGACCTCGGTCTTCTCCTGCTGGTCGATCTCGTCGTAGATGTCGGCCAGCTCGCGGCGGTTGGTGGCGCGGTAGAACTTGCCGCGCGTGATGCGCGACATGTCGCCGAGGACTTTGTAGTTGGCCGGCTGGAGCGCAATGGTGGGGATGACGTTGCCGGCCGGATCGAGGCGCAACTTGCCAGTGGTCGGGTCAAAGGCCGGTAACATGCACGGCTCCTCCTGGCCGATGCCAATGCTGTAGAGTTTGGCCCGCATCCCGGCCGCGATCTCCGCCGCCGGGAGCGGATCGATTTCGCCTTTGTTGTTATCCCCGTCGGTCAGCAGGATGATGAGGCGGCTCTTGCTGTCGGGCCGGGCTTTCAGGCGTTTGGCGGCGGCGGCGGTGGCGTCGCCGATGGCGGTGCCGAGTTCGCGGATCATGCCGATGTGGAGTCGCTTCAGGTTGTCGATGAGCCAGTCGTGATTCAAGGTGAGCGGACTGGCCAGGTACGGCACGCCGGAAAAAACGATCAGGCCGATCCGGTCGCTGGGCCGGCGCTGGATGAAGTCCTCCATCACCGCCTGCGCCATGTCCATGCGCGACACCCGTTCGCCGGACCGGCCCATATCCAGGGCCATCATCGACCACGACATGTCGAGCACCATCATGATGTCCACGCCGCTGGCGACGACTTCGGCGCGGTCGTTGGCGAAGCGCGGCCCGGCCAGCGCCACCACGCCCACGGCCACCGTGAGAATCCGCAGTAAGAAAAGCCGCCGTCCCGCGGCCGAGCGGGCCGCGCCGCCGGCGGCGCGCACCAGGTCGGCGCTGGGAAACCGCAACGCCGAGAACTTGCCCGCCTGACCGCGCAGGAAGGCATACACCGGCAGCAGCGCCAGGAGCGCCAGCACCCACGGATATTGGAACTGGAAGTGGGAGTTCACGGCGCGGCGGACGCGGCCTGGACCGTCGCCAACGCGGGAGCCGGGCGAAGCTCCGTCTCGCAACGCGCGACGAGTTCCAAAGCGCGGGCGATGGCGTCGAACTGGGACGGCGGCGGTGTCGGGGCAAACTTGCGTGCGTCGCAGTCGCGCAAAAACCCGCCCAGCGCGGCCACGAGCTCCGGGCGGAGGCGCCGCGTGCCGTTCAGCGCCGCGATCAGCTCCTCGACCGTGGGTTCTTCCTGCTCCAACGCACACGCCGCGACGACATAATGCCGGACCACCCCGGAGACGTGCCGGAGCAGCGGCTCGTCTTCCGTTCGGCCGCGCAGGGATTCCAGGGCTTGGCGCGCGAGGACGGCCGGCGGTGTCACCACCGCGGGTTTCGGACGACTCAGCCACCAGCTCAGGAATGCGGCGCCGGCGAGGAGCGCGACGGCGGTCCCGGCACACACGCCGGCGTGTTGCTCCCAGAAGGTCGGCGGCAGCTCGCGCAGCGGCGGCTTCAAATCGGGAATCTTGTCGGCCGCTTGGGCCCCGGCGCTGGCGGCGAACAACAGCGGCGACATCCGAAGCAAATCCGAAATCCCAAATCCAAAATGGCGGCCCAGTCCGCCGTTCGCCTTCGGCTCTCGGATTTCGGATTTCGGATTTCGGACTTTCATCCCCGCCTCCGTCCCCGCCGGGTCTCAAAGAAGCGTTGCAGCGTTGGGGCGAATGGCTCGGCCGTGCTCAGCCGCAGCGTGTCCACCCCGGTCTGGCGCAACGCGCGGTCGAGCGCGGCGATCCGCTCGGCGTTGATGTGCGTGTAGGTCTGCCGTACCGCCGGGCGTCCGGAGTCCACTTCGAGCAGTTCGCCGGTCTCCGCGTCCTCGACCGTCAGCAGCCCCGCGTCCGGCAGTTCGTGCTCACGCGGATCGTGCAGGTGGACGCAGACGAGGTCGTGGCGCGCGTTCGTCAGGCCAAGCTCCTGCACGATGTCGCGCCGTGAGCGGAGCTGCGCCGCGCCGGCGGGAAAGCTGTGGAGGAAATCCGTCAGCAGAAAAACGATCGCCCGGCGATGCAGCACGTGATTCAGGTAGGCCAGCGCGGCGGGGATGTCCGTGCCCTTGCGCGCCGGCGGGAACACGAGCATTTCACGGATGAGGCGCAAGAGGTGGCGGCGGCCCTTGCGCGCCGGGACGAACAACTCGACCTGGTCGGTGAACAGCAGCAGGCCCACCTTGTCGCTGTTGCGCGCCGCCGAGAAGGCCAGCGTGGCGGCGACCTCGGTGGCGAAGTCGCGTTTGCTGCGGCGCCACGAGCCAAACGCGCTGGAGGCCGACACGTCCACGGCCAGCACCATGCCCAGCTCGCGCTCCTCGCGGAACCGTTTCACGAACGGACGGCCCATGCGGTTGGTCACATTCCAGTCGATGTCCCGCACGTCGTCGCCGGGGACGTATTCGCGCAATTCCTCGAAATCCATCCCGCGCCCCTTGAAGTGGCTGAGGTAGGCGCCGACCATTGTGTCGTTCACCAAGCGGTTGGTCTGGACTTCGACGCGACGGACGGTTTGGAGCAACTCGGCGAGGGTCATGGGCAGGGCAAAACGAAGAAGACGGAATGAAGAATGAAGAGACCTCCGCGGCGGTTCGGACCGCGGTGCCCCGGGGCTTCCTCATTCTTCATTCCTCCTTCTTCCTTTCGTTCACGGCACTGGGATCGTGTCGAAAATCTTCTTGATGATGGCGTCCGTCGTCATCCCCTGGGCCTCGGCCTCGTAGGTGAGGATGATGCGATGCCGGAGCACGTCCGGGCCGATGCTCTTGACGTCCTGCGGCGTCACGTAGCCGCGGCCCTGCAACAAGGCCCAGGCCTTGGCCGCCAGCGTCAGGTTGATGGTCGCGCGGGGCGAGGCGCCGAACTGGATGAAGTGTTTCAGGTCCAGCTTGTATTTCTGCGGGTCGCGCGTGGCGAAGACGACGTGGACGATATAATCGCGGATCGCCTCGTGGACATGAATGCCATCGACGAGCTGGCGCGTGTGGCGGATTTCGTCGAGGGGGACGACGGGCGTCACCTGCATGTTCGGCGCCGTGAACGCCATCGTGTCGAGAATTTTCCGCTCCTCCGCGAAACTGGGATAGCCGACGAACAGCTTGAGCATGAAGCGATCGACCTGCGCCTCGGGCAGCGGGTAAGTGCCTTCCTGCTCGATCGGATTCTCCGTGCCGAGCACCAGGAACGGCGAGGGCAGCGGCATCGTCTCGCCGCCGAGCGTCACCTGGCGCTCCTGCATCGCCTCCAGCAAGGCCGACTGCACCTTGGCCGGCGCGCGGTTGATTTCGTCGGCCAGCACGAAGTTGGCGAACACCGGGCCGCGCGTGGCGTGGTACTTGCCGTCCTGCGGATTGTAAATCAGGGTGCCGACGATGTCGGCGGGCAGCAGGTCCGGCGTGAACTGGATCCGGTGAAACGAGGCCTGGATCGAGGCCGCGAGCGTGCGCACCGACAGCGTCTTGGCCAGGCCCGGCACGCCTTCGAGCAGCACGTGCCCGTTGGCCAGCAGGCCCACCAGCAACCGGTCCACCAGGTATTCCTGGCCCACGATGACCCGGGCGATCTCCCGGCGCAACGCGCCCACCCACGAGGCGGTTTGCTGCACGTGTTCGTTCAACTCTTCAAGCGCGGTCGTCATTTGAAACGTGGAATGTAGGCGGGCCGGGGGGACCGGCTCAAGCGTGCAGTGCGCGCAGCGAGGGATTCCGGGCTGAGCTGCGAGCCGGCGGTTTTCCAATGGCGGAGCCACACCCGCCTTCGCCAGCCCGCCGGACCCCGGGCGCAAGGCGCCTTCGGGACGGTCGCGCCCGCCGTTGCCCGTCAGGCCCCGCTCCGCTATCTTCAGCGCGAAGAATTTCCCAGCCTGAGAGAAGGCTTGCGCTATGGACTTGAATCAATTCACCGAGAAATCACAGGCCGCCGTGGTGGAGGCCCAGAACCTCGCCACGCGCCACCAGCACCAAGCGGTGGATGTCGAGCATCTGGCGTTGGCGCTGGTCGAGCAGGAGGGCGGTTTGGTCCCACGCCTGTTCGAGAGGGCAAAGGTCTCGCCCGACTTGCTCCAGGCGAAACTGGAGGGGGAGATCGCTCGACTACCGCGCGTCACCGGCGCCACGACGACTGGCACCGGCGCCTATGTCACCACCCGGCTGAACAAGCTGCTCGTCAAGGCGCAGGACGAAGCCAAGAAGCTCAAGGACGAATATGTCAGCGTCGAGCACCTGGTATTGGCGATGTTCGACGAGCCGGCCAGTGCGCCGATCAGCAAGGTCTTCAAGGGTCTCGGCCTCCGTCGCGACGATTTCCTGAAGGCGCTCACCGAGGTCCGCGGCAACCAGCGCGTCACCAGTCAAAACCCGGAGGCCACCTACGAGGCGCTGGAGAAATACGGACGCGACCTCACGCGCCTGGCCCAGCAAAACAAGCTCGATCCCGTCATCGGGCGCGACCAGGAAATCCGCCGTTGCACGCAAGTCCTCTCGCGCCGAACGAAGAACAACCCGGTGCTCATCGGCGAGCCCGGCGTGGGCAAAACCGCCATCGTGGAAGGGCTGGCCCGCCGCATCATCGCCGGTGACGTGCCCGACAGCCTCAAGGAAAAACGCATTGTCGCGCTCGACGTGGGCGCGCTCATCGCCGGCGCGAAGTTTCGCGGCGAGTTCGAGGAGCGCCTCAAGGCTGTGCTTCAGGAAGTCACCAAGGCGCAGGGCCAGGTCATCCTGTTCATTGACGAGTTGCACACGATGGTCGGCGCCGGCAAGGCCGAGGGCGCGATGGACGCCGGCAACATGCTCAAGCCCATGCTCGCCCGCGGCGAACTCCACTGCATCGGCGCCACCACGCTCGACGAATACCGCAAATATATCGAGAAGGACGCCGCGCTCGAACGGCGCTTCCAACCCGTGCTCGTCAGCGAACCGACCGTCGAGGATACCATTTCCATCCTGCGCGGCCTCCGTGAGCGCTATGAGCTGCATCACCATGTCCGCATCCAGGACGCCGCGCTGGTCGCCGCCGCGCAATTGTCGCACCGCTACATCACCGACCGCTTCCTGCCCGACAAGGCGATTGACCTCATGGACGAAGCCGCCGCCAAGCTGCGCACGGAAATGGAGTCCATGCCGGAGGAACTGGAATCGCTCGAACGCCGCCTGATGCAGCTCGAGATCGAGCGCGAGGCGTTGAAGAAGGAGAAGGACACCGCCTCGAAGGACCGCCTTGCCTCGCTGGAGAAACAACTCGCCGAGGTGAAACACCAGCGCGACACGCTCAAGGCGCAGTGGGACGCGGAGAAAGGCTCGCTCGGCGACATCCAGCAGTTGCGCGAAGCCATCGAAGTCGCCCGCAACCAGATGGACCAGGCCCAGCGCCAAGGCGATCTGACGCGCGTCGCCGAGTTCCAATACGGCAAAATTCCCTCGCTGGAGAAACA
>VFSW01008008.1_pt1 | contig 15255 bp, 12 predicted proteins | sample 5358111 | NCBI WGS metagenome assembly VFSW01 (sample SAMN11554181, study PRJNA540505) | mine drainage metagenome | isolation source: sediment from site ElyBrook_90M | place: USA: Ely Copper Mine, Vershire, VT | collected 2017
ATGTCGGTGCGGGGGACGGGCGGTTCGTATCCGGCGCGCACGAGTTCGAGGGCGCGGGACTTGGCGTCGGAGAGGACGCGCTCGCGGTTCATGGAGATGCGGTCGCTCTCGGTGAGGAAGCCGAGAGCACGGGCTTCGTGCGCGGAGGTGGCGACTTTGGCGGTGGCGATGGTTTCGAAAGCGTGCTTCATGGCTTCGAGCATTTCGACGGAGCCGGCGAGAGCTTCGTTGGAAGACTTGCCGTGCGCGGCGGCGGCTCCATCGACGGCGCGGAGCAACATTTCTTTGCAGCCTCCGCCGCCGGGGAGCAGGCCGACGCCGACTTCGACCAGTCCGGTGTAAAGCTCGGCGTGCGGCTGGCGGACGGGGGCGTGCAAGGAAATTTCCGTGCCGCCGCCCAGGCACAGGCCGAACGCGGCTGCTACCACGGGTTTGGGCGAAAACTTGATGGCCTGGGTCATGCCCTGAAACTGGCGGATGGCGAGGTCGACGTCGTCCCACTCTTCTTCCTGCACGCTCATGAGCAGGAGCATGAGGTTGGCGCCGACGGAAAAATTCGTGGCGTCGTTGGTGATGACGAAGGCGTCGAAATTGTCGCCGGGGCCGTTCGGCTTCAGGGTTTGACTAATCAGCTGGAGGATGTCGGCGCCCAGCGTGTTCATCTTGCTGTGGAACTCGATGCAGGCTACGCCGTCGCCGATGTCGACGACGGAGGCTCCGGAATTTTTCTTGACCACGCCATTCGATTTCTTTGCAACTGTGACGGACCAGACTCCGCCTGGAACTTGGAGCAGTTGCCAGTTGCCAGTGGACAGTTGCCAGTATTTGCGGCCGGAGGGCGTTTTTGGATCGTCGGCGTACCAGGACTTTTGGCCTGCGGCCAGCAACTTTTCTACGTTTCCGGCGACCGGCTTGTTTTCTTTTTTCATGCGGGCTACGGTTTGCTCGACGCCGGCGGCGTCCCAGAGTTCGAAGGGGCCGAGTTCCCAGTTGAAGCCGAGGCGCATGGCGCGGTCGATTTCGACGATGGAGTCGGAGATTTCGGGGACCCGGTTGGCGGAGTAAGTCCAGAGATCGGAGAGGGCGGACCAGAGGAAGGCTCCGGCTTTGTCTCCTTTTTGTGGAGTGCCTTCGAGGCCCAGCAACATGCGGAGGCGCGCGCCGGTGTCTTCGATGTTTTTCGCCATGTCGAGTGCGGCGAACTTGGGCTTCTGGCGAGGGTGGTATTCGAGGGTTTTCCAGTTGAGGGCTTGGCGTTCGTCTTCTTTGTCGTCGCCGGCTTTTACTTTTTTGTAGAAGCCGCCTTTGGTTTTGTCGCCCAGCCATTTGCGGTCGAGCATCTGGGTGAAGAAGTCTGGGAGCTTGAGGTCGCTGCGTTCGTCGTGGACGTTTGTGGTCATGTTGCCGACGACATGGCCGAGGATGTCGAGGCCGACCAGGTCGATGGTGCGGAAGGTGGCGGATTTGGGCCAGCCGACGGCTTGTCCGGTGAGGGCGTCGATGTCTTCGATGGTGAGGTCCATCTCCAGCATCAGGCGCATGACGTTCAGAACGGAGAATGTGCCGATGCGGTTGCCGATGAAGTTGGGTGTGTCTTTGGCGAGGACGACGCCTTTACCGAGTTGCACATCGCAGAAGTTGGAGACGGCGTCGATCAGCGCAGGGTCGGAGTCTGGCGTGGGGATGAGTTCCAGCAGGCGCATGTAGCGTGGTGGATTGAAGAAATGCGTGCCGAACCAGGATTTGCGGAAGGCGCCGGAAAAGCCTTCGGCGATTTTTTCTACGGGCAGGCCGCTGGGGTGGGTGGTGATGAGGGTGCCGGGCTTGCGGATGGCTGCGACTTTGCGGAGGAGCGCTCGCTTGATGTCGAGATTTTCCACGACGGCTTCGATGATCCAGTCGACCTCGGCGAGCTTAGTGAGGTCGTCTTCGAAGTTGCCGACGCTGACGAAGCGAGCGAGGGATGGGTCCATGAAGGCGGCGGGCTTGGATTTTTTTGCGGCGTCGAGGCCGGCGGCGGAGATTTTGTTGCGAGACGCGGAGGACGAAGAACCAAGCACAGAGGGCACAGGGGAATTCGCGGCGTCTGGTGGAACGATATCGAGCAGGTAGCTGGGGACGCCGGCGTTGGCGAAATGCGCGGCGATGCGGGCGCCCATGGTTCCGGCTCCCAGAACAGCGACTTTATGAATGCGCTTCATGAATGAAACCTCGGTGGAGAATGAAAATTAATCCCGAAATCATTAATTCTGAAACCATGGATGGACAACTCTGCATTCTACCTGCGCGGAGCTTTCCGAGGGACGTCGACAGCGGCGGCGGGACCGTGCGCAGGCGGCGACGCAAGATCGTGATGCGCTGTCAGGTGGGCGAGGGCAAGACGTGCCATTTCTTTCTCGCCTTTGTAGGCCAGCAGCTTGGGGGCATCCTGCAGAGGGATCCAAAGGGCGCGCGCCACCTCGATCCGCATTTCGGGGGTTACGTCGTCGATGCGGCCGGACTTGTAGCGCAGCAGGTAAAAGCTCACGATTTTGAAAACCTTCTGGCGATCGCCCCAGGAGCGGACGTAGACATACTTGCTATCTCCCAGTTTGACAACGGGTTCGGCGGTGATGCCGGTCTCCTCGTGAACCTCGCGCAGGGCGGCTTCCAGCGGCTTTTCGCCGGGGTCAACCAAGCCTTTGGGCAGGCAAAGAGTGGGCTTCGAGCGCCGGGACACGCGGCTGGCGGGATCAGCCGCGGCGGCACGGGGCTGCGCTGGAAGCTCGATCGCGGCCATCCACCACTGGGCGTTCCGGCTTCGAAGGACCACGCCTCCTGCCGAGATTTCGCGGACAATCTTCCCCGCCATGGCCTGCAAGTTACCAGAATTACGGGAGTTAGTCACGGCTGGGCAAGGTGAGAGGAAACGGACGGTAACGGCTAACTCCTGCCATACGTAACCGCCGATAGCACCATTGTGCCCTGCAGCCAAAACCGGGATTATGACATCTTACATATTAGATTGCGGTAGGCTCGAAGTCGCATTGGGAGCCCGGTAGTTCTGAAAACTGGGCAATGTGGGGATGCGGTGAAAAGTCTTGAGCGAATTATCCGTACCGTTCAGGCGATTGGCCGGGAACTGTCCCGGAAAGGCGGCGTGCCCGAGGAGTCGCGGCGTGCGCCTGCCATCGGCCTGGCGCTGGGCGGCGGCTTCGCGCGCGGCATTGCCCACATCGGAGTGTTGAGAGTTCTGGAAGAAGCAGGAATTCCGATTCGTGCGGTCACCGGCACTAGCGTTGGCGCGTTGATTGGCGCGGCCTACTGTAGCGGACTTTCCTGCGACGAGCTGGATGCAGTCGCGCACGCCGTACGCTTTACCACCTTCGCCCGCTGGACGGTCTCGCGTTTCGGCTTTGCCTCCAACGACCGCATGGTCTCGTTCCTCGACCGCACCTTGAAGGTAAAGACTTTTGAAGAGTTGCGCATTCCGCTGGGCGTGACCGCTACCGACTTCAATAGCGGCGAAGGGGTGGTGTTTCATTCCGGTTCCATCCCAGACGCGGTGCGCGCCAGCTGCGCGTATCCCGGAATGTTTCTGCCAGTGGAGATTCGTGGACGTTACCTGATCGATGGCATGCTCTCGTATCCCGTGCCGACGCGGCCTTTGCGCGAAATGGGCGCGCAGCGCGTGCTGGCCGTTAATTTGAAAGGTACGTGGGCGAAGGGCGGACCGCCGCGGCATCTGTTTGACGTGATTGGGCAGTCATTCGCCATCGCGCAGGATGCGATGTCTTCGCTATGGAAAGATGCGGCGGATCTGGTCATCGAGCCGGATGTGGCCGGCTTCGCCTATGACGACTTCAAGCGCGCCGATGATCTGATTCGCGCTGGAGAAATGGCCATGCGAAACGCGCTGCCCGAAGTGCGCAAGTGGCTGGAGGCGCCGGCGGAAGCTGAGGCGACGGCGAAGGCACGTCCGGCGGCGAGGCCCGCCCCGATGCCTGCGGATTAAAGAGAAAGCAGAGGGCAGTGGCCGGTTGTCAGTAGCCAATTGCTTCACGAATACTTTTGGTGATCAGGCTGAAGGGGGCCGAATCATGGCCCCTTTGTTATGTGCCGAAATGTGTGCGGAACGGAGCGAGTGCTTTCTAACTAGTCTGCCACGTCGGCTAGATCGGCCTGCAGTTGGGCCAGGTTGAAGCCGGGTGCAAAGTTGGGATCTTTCGCTTCCGGCGGCAGGATGGCATAGGCCTCGTCAACGCACTCATCCCACCAATCCCACGTGGCCTGCTGCGTATTTCCCCATGTCAGCACGGTGACTCCATTCTGATCGTAGGCGACGGCAAAGACGGCGTGGCCGTCATTGGTCAGCGGGCCCGGAGTCCAGGGCTGGCGGGCGTCGAACTCCTGGATGCAGTTTGCCTGCACCTGGAAGCCGAGGTAAACCCCGCCAAAGAGCTGGATGGCTTGCTGGACGTGGGCGTGAGTTTTAGGGGTGATGGCGGCGTAAGTCATGATCTCGTCGCCCGAGACCGGATTCTGGCGCCAGTAGTTCAGCACATCCAGTTCGTTCAGGCCGCTATCCACACCGCCTGTCAGATGCATGTACAACTTCACCACGGACGGCTTCGGCATGATTTTTTTCTTGCCGACCAACCCCTCGTAGGTAGTGATCGAGTGCGCCAGGGCGGCGATGGTGCAGTCTCCCAGAGTGTCGTTGCCATCCAAAGGAAACAGCTTGGTCGGGTCGTTGGTCTTCAGCTTCTGGTAGACGTTGGTCAAAACGTTATAGGAAGCGGGCGGCGGAGCCAGCGCGAAAGTCAGATAGTTCTCAAAGCGCAAGGTACGATAGTCGACCTTGGGCGGATGCTTTCCGAAACGGTAGTTGGGCATGGACAGGTGCTCCTCTCTTGTCTTTTCTGGTCTGGTCTCAGTCTTGTCTGGGGCGAACCTCTGGATGAACCGTCATAAGATGGTGCCAGAGATGGGCTCTTCGTTTCGGGGAGGCTGAAATAATCTCGCGAGTTGGGAAACGTGACAGGCGGGGGAACTGGTGCCGGAAATCCGGCACCACCAGGAACTGCTGAGGGCTTCGTTGGCTTCTTAAGCCGCCACTTTCTCCGCTTCTTCTTTAATCCGCTGCCAGGCTTTCTCCACGTGTCTGGCCTGCGTGTTGGTCTGGCCGACGCAGAGGCGCAGCGTGAGTTTTCCGTTCAGCTTGGTATGCGTGAGGAAGAGATCGCCGCTGCGGTTGAGGCGGTCCATGATGGTTTGATTGATGGCGTCTCCGCCTTTGTGGCGGAAGCAGACCAGATTCAGCGGAGCCGGCGCGGCGAGCTCGAAGTTCTTGTCTTCGCGGATCCATTCCGCAAACTGCTGCGCCAGTTCGACGTGGCGGCGAATGTGGTGCTGCAAGCCTTCCACGCCGTAATGGCGAATGACGAACCACAATTTCAACGAGCGGAAACGCCGGCCAAGCTGGATGTGCCAGTCGCGGTAGTCGATGACCGCGCCCGATTCTGTGGCCTGGTTGCGCAAGTATTCGGGCAGGATGCTCAGCGTCTGGATGAGCGCTTTGCGGTCCGCGACCCAGAAGCAGTTACAGTCGAAGTTGGTGAACATCCACTTGTGCGGATTGAAATTGTAGCTGTCGGCGAGTTCGACGCCGTTTTGCAAATGGCGGAATTCGGGGCAGAGCGCGGCCGTGCCCGACATGGCCGCGTCCACGTGCAGCCAGAGATTGTGCTGGCGGCAGATTTCGCCGATGGCGGGGATGGGGTCCATCGCGTTCGAGGAAGTCGTGCCTACGGTCGCGCAGACCAGCGAAGGCACAAGGCCCGCAAGCTTGTCGACCTCGATCTGGCGGGCGAGGGCGTCGGGGCGCATGGCGAAATTCTCGTCCACTTCGATCTGGCGCAAATTCTCGACGCCGAGGCCGGCGATCATTGCGGCCTTTTCGAGAGAAGAGTGTGTTTGCGTCGAAACGTAGGCGACGATGCGGCCGTCGCACCCTGTCTTGTTGCTGTTGTAGTTGGTGGCGCGCTCGCGGGCGGCGAGCAGCGCGCAGAGCGCGGCGCTGGAAGCCGTGTCTTGAATCACTCCCCCGCCGGTGTTCGACGACAGGAATTTCTCCGGCAACCCGAGCATTGGCACTAGCCAGTCGAGGACGTGGGTTTCAAGTTCTGTACATGCCGGACTCGTCGACCACAACATCCCTTGCACGCCCAGGCCGGAAGAAAGAAGATCCCCGAGAATCCCCGGCCCGGAGGCGTTGCAGGGAAAGTAGGCAAAGAAATTCGGCGACTGCCAGTGCGTGACACCGGGGAGAATCAAGTTCTCGACATCTTTCAGCAACGCGTCGAAAGGCTCACCGTGCGTGGGAGGACTCGCCGGCAGCGAGGCGCGAATTTGTCCTGGCTTCGCTTGCGAGAGCACCGGGAACGACTCGATACGGGAGTGGTAGTCGGCGATCCAGTCGACCACGGCGTGGCCATGGCGGCGGAATTCGTCGGGTGTCATGTGGAAAGATTTTTCTTTGCTTGGGTGTTCTGGGGACACTTGGGTTGACCTCGGGGTGCGAACAGAGATCGTATCAAAGCGGAGTTGAATTTGGTGTTAGGGAAACCGTCCACCACAGGAGTCACGAAGTTACACGAAAGAACCCTGTGCCGCAGCGCCGTTTCAGGCCAACCGTCCGAAATACAGCCGCGTTTTGTATTCGCAAATCACTTGCCCTTCAACGGCATGCTCGTCGAAAACTCGCCGCAGTTCGCGCAGCATGGGCGCGTGCTTTGGATGATCTGGGCCGGGCGCATAGGACGACGACAGCAACCGCCCTTCAAGACCGGCATAGTCGAACACCTGCTGCATGGGGAAAGCCCGCTCGTGAAACGGAGCGGGATCGAAAAATTCGTTGACTGCGTCCGTGGTCCGCTCGTGGCGGACGTCCTGATAGTCAGTGCCGAACCTGAGCAGAAGTTGTTCGTAGTCGCGGAGAAACGCTGTGGAATCGGTGAGGCGCTCATTCCACAACAGCACTAGCCAGCCGCCGGGCTTGAGAATGCGCACGAATTCCTGCTGTGACCGCTTGCGATCAAACCAATGGGCAGCCTGGGCTGCGGTGACGAAATCCACGCTTTTATCCGCGAGCGTGGTCTCTTCTGCAGTTCCTGCGACGCTAGTGAACTTCGGAAATCCAGCCAGCAGTCGCTCTCCCGCTTCGCGCATCTCGGGATTCGGCTCGACCCCGAAGACCGGGTTGCCGTCCTCCAGCAGCATGCACGTCCAGATGCCGGTGCCGCTGGCAATGTCGGCGATGATATGCGCTTTGCTCAAACTGCATTCGGTTTTCAGGGCATTTAACACTTCGGGCGGATACCCGGGCCGGTAGCGGATGTAGTTCTCCACTCGCCCGGAAAAGCGGCTGGTTGCGTTGGAAGCAGGCATAGAGCTCAAAGTGCAAATTGATTCGGCTTGCCAGAAATCTATTCTAACGGCACGATAGAGTGTTGTCCGCAGATTGCCCGCTCGCTGGGCGGGATTCTGCATATGCAAAGCACAAAAATTTAAAGCTATGCGTGTAGTGATCAAAGTCGGCACCAGCCTGATCGCACCGGGCGGTCAGATTGACGTCAATCTGCTGCGCGGATTGGTGGACCAGTTCGATCTCGGAAAGAACGAATATCTGATCGTGACGTCGGGCGCAATTGCCGCAGGCATTGCGAGCCTTGGATTGACGAAGCGGCCGAGCGACGTCCCCGCGATGCAGGCCTGCGCGGCCGTGGGCCAGAGCCGGCTGATGCACACTTACGAGCGCTTGTTTTTCGGCAAGAAGCTGGTTGCGCAACTGTTGCTTTCGAGTGACGACTTTACGTCGCCCGTACGTTACCGGAATCTGCAGAATGCACTGGCAGAGTTGCTTTCGCTCGGAGTGGTGCCCGTCGTAAACGAGAATGATAGCGTCTCGGTCCGCGAACTGGTCGGAGCCTTCGGCGACAATGACGAGTTGAGCGCGCTGCTCGCCACTGCTGTTAAAGCGGACTGGCTGCTCCTGCTCACCGATGTGGACGGCTTCTTCGTTCCCAACGGGCGCAAGAAGCCGCGACTGTTGCGCGTGGTGCGCAAGCTGACCGCCGCACTGGAAGCGCAGTGCAACGGCAAAAGCGAACTCGGCCGGGGCGGGATGCTCTCCAAGCTGAAGGCCGCGAAGCTGGCCAGCGAAGCCGGCGTGCATGTGGCCATTGTGAACGGGCGGCATCCGCAGGGAATCGCGCTGGGGATGACACGCAGGATTGGCACGTACTTTCCGCCGCGGGGGAAAAGCTGATGCCTGCGGTCGTTGCCAGCTTGGTTTCCACGCAGGAAAAGCTCCTGCGCGCGCGAGCCGCGGCGGCGAAACTCGCGTTGCTTTCCTCCGAACAGAAGAACGCGCTGCTGCTGGCGATGGCGGACGCGATTGAATCCCAGAGCAAGAGTATTCTCGCGCCCAATCGGAAAGATTTGGAAAGCTCGGGCCTCGAAGGCGCGATGCGCGACCGCCTGCTGCTGACCGTGGAGCGAATCGTGGACATGGCGCGCGGGGTGCGCGAGGTTGCCGCCCTGCCCGATCCAGTTGGCGAAACCCTGGCGGAGTGGACGCGGCCGAATGGCCTGCGCATTCGCAAGCTGCGAGTACCTCTGGGAGTGGTGGGAATTATTTATGAATCGCGGCCGAATGTGACGGTCGATGCGGCGGTGCTGGCGCTGAAAACCGGGAACGCCGTGGTGCTGCGCGGAGGCAAAGAAGCGGCACACAGCAATCACCGGCTGGTGGAGATTCTCGCGGCGGTGCCGGGAGTGCCCGCAGGCGCGATCGAACTGCTCGATGCCAGCACGCGGCAATCCGTGCAGGAACTCATCAAGGCGCGCGGTCTCGTGGATGTCATCATCCCGCGCGGCGGTGCCGGGCTCATCAGTTATGTCGCGGAGAATTCGGTGGTGCCGGTGATCGAGACGGGAGCCGGGAACTGCCACATCTTCGTCGACGAATCAGCCGATCTCGACATGGCGGATGGCATTGTCATCAACGCGAAAACGCAACGGCCTTCGGTTTGCAACGCGGCGGAGAAGTTGCTGGTGCACGAGCGGATCGCAGCGGAATACATCCCGCGAGTTGTGAAGAAGCTGATCGAAGCCGGGGTGGAAGTGCGTGGCGACGGCAAGTCCCGCAGCTTGGCTGCCGGATTGAACGTTGGTCCCGCAGCCGAACCAGACTGGTACGAAGAATATTTGCGCCTTTGCATGGCGATCCGAGTGGTCGCCGGTGTGGACGAAGCCGTCAGCCATATCAATCACTACTCCACGCACCATTCCGACGCCATCGTGACGCGTGATGAGGCGAACGCCAGCAAATTTCTGCGCGGCGTCGATTCGGCGGTTGTCTACTGGAATGCTTCGACGCGCTTCACCGACGGCGGGGAATTCGGTTTCGGCGCCGAGATGGGCGTCAGCACGCAGAAACTGCATTGCCGCGGTCCGTTCGCGCTGGCGGAATTGACTTCTTCGAAGTGCGAGATTATTGGCACGGGGCAGGTACGCTGATCCTCTGCCTCGGGTCAATCTTCACGCGACCCGGAAACGACCCGATGCCAATCGACTCCCGCCCACGGAACATTGTCCTCAAGGTCGCTTAGGAGGCCATGCAACACGCTCTTCTGTTCGGGGTTGAAGTGCTCATTGATTAGGGTCGCGAGGCCACTAAACAAGGAACGCTTGTTCTTCCTGACCCCAGCCCTCCTAGCTACTGCAGTCAATTTGCGTTCTACGTCTAGGCCCGAAATTGGGCCCTCGCGCCTTTGTTCATCTATTCGAATGGAATCCAATCGACGCTGGCACTCTTTCTTGTAACCGCGTAGGTAGCCGTGAGCGTTGTCCTCGTCGGCTTGTTCCAGCTTTCGCTGGGCATAGAGGCATCTCCCACACAGGCTGCGAGCCTTTATGGGATAACGTTTAGTTCCGCAATTTGCACACTCTTTTGTCTGCGTTTCCTTCAACATTGGCATCTCCAAGGCAACCAGGTGGCTGACCTTTCGCTCGCATCGCTAGTGGTGTAGATTTACAATTCTTTCCCAACACCATGAAAGCCTCCTTTTGCTTTGCTCTCTGCACGCTTTTATTGTCGCTTAATTCCTCTGGTTCTCCGAAGGGAAAGTTTGTGGCTGAAGCAGATAGAGCCCAATCCATCTTCGGCTTTCGCGACGCAACTGCGGAAACGGCCACGGAAGCGCGGTTTCTCGCGGTGCCCGATCCCAAACTGGCCGAGGAGCATCTGCGCACGCTGACACTGGCTCCGCACATGGCCGGCACGCCCGAAGACAAGGCCACTGCCGACTACGTCGCGGCGAAATTTCGCGAGGCAGGGCTCGAGACCGAAATCGTGGAATACAAGGTCTGGATCAACTACCCGTTGGAAATCAGCGTGGACTTGACGGCACCCGCGGGAGTGGAAATGCACGGGCCCACGCGCGAACACGTCGAGGGCGACACTTACCCGGATGATCCGCGCGTGGTGATGCCGTTCAATGGGATGTCGCCCTCGGGCGATGTGGAGGCGGAGGTCGTCTACGCCAACTACGGAACTCCTGAAGACTTCGAAAAGCTCGACAAACTGAAAATCAGCGTGCGCGACAAGATCGTGCTGGTGCGCTACGGGCAGAATTTCCGCGGGGTAAAGGAATTCATTGCGCAGGAACGGGGCGCGGCGGGCGTGATCATTTATTCCGATCCTGCTGACGATGGTTGGCGCCGGGGGGACAAATATCCTGAGGGTCCGTGGCGGCCCGATACGGGCGTGCAGCGCGGTTCGGTGGGCTACATGTTTGAGTTTCCCGGAGACCCCACCACGCCGGGGATTGCCTCGGTGCCCTCGCTGCCCGATGCGCAGCGCATTTCCCCGGAAAAATCCGCGCAGGTGCCGAAGATTCCGGTTACGCCGCTTTCTTATCACGATGCCTGGCCGATGCTTGAGCACCTGGCCGGACCGGCTTCGCCGCGCGAATGGCAGGGCGCGCTGCCGTTTACCTACCACCTTGGCCCCGGTCCGGTGAAAGTGAAAATGCATCTCAAGCAGGACTACCAGTTCCGCACGCTCTGGGACGTGATTGGCCGGTCGCGGGGAAGCGAACTGCCCGACCAGTGGGTGATTGCGGGCAATCATCGCGATGCCTGGGTCTATGGCGCCGTAGACCCGAACAGCGGCACCGCTGCCATGCTGGAAGCGGTTCACGGCGTGGGCGAGTTGTTGAAGTCGGGGTGGAAGCCGAAGCGCACGCTGGTTTTCGCCAGTTGGGATGGCGAAGAAGAAGGGCTGATGGGGTCTACGGAGTGGGCGGAGCAGCACGAGTCCGAACTGTCGAATGCTGCGGCTTATTTCAATGTGGATGTGGCCGTCTCCGGGCCGAAGTTTGGGGCGTCGGCCGTGCCTAGTCTGAAGCAATTTTTGCGTGACGTCGCCAAGGCCGTACCCAGTCCCAAGGGCGGGACGGTTTATGAGGCCTGGCAGAAGGGGGAACAGCCGGGCGCTCCCTCGACGCAATCGCCCACCGAAGCCATCGGCGATGCCCGGCGCACTCCGGCGGCGCAGGCCAAAGCCGACGTTCCCGTGGGAGACCTAGGCAGCGGTTCTGACTACACGGCGTTCCTGCAGCATTTGGGGGTTCCGTCCACGGACGTCAGCTCGAGTGGGTCGTACGGCGTGTATCACTCGGCGTTCGATGATTTCGCCTGGTTCAAGAAGTTTGCCGACCCTGATTTCGTTTACGAGCAGGAAATGGCGCGGATCTTTGGCCTCGAAGCTGTGCGCATGGCCGATGCCGACGTGCTGCCCTACAACTACGACGAATATGGAAAAGAGATTGAGGCATACGTGGATGCGGCCAGCAAACGCGCGGAGAGCAAGTTTGGCGATCACGCGCTCGACTTCAGCGCGGTGATTGCAGCCGCTAAGCATTTTCAGGAGGCCGGCGCGAAGATTGCGTCCCGAGAGAAGGCTCCGCCGAAAGATTCGGCCAAGACGAACCAGCTGAATCAGGCTCTCCGCGATGCCGAGAGTGCCTTGCTGGTGCCCGAGGGATTACCGCATCGTCCGTGGTTTCGTCACGCCATCTACGCCCCGGGAGAGTATACCGGGTACGCAGCCGTGGTGATTCCGGGGGTGAATGAGGCCCTGGACAAGGGGGACGCCGAGCGGGCAAGGCAGCAGTTGGCGGTGCTGGCGGCCGCACTGGAGCGTGCCGCGAAAGTGCTGGAAGGATACAAGTAGGTCAAAATGACCTCCGCACATGCTCTGGGAGAATTCCTGCATACGTTGCCCGCTTCGGCGGCAGCTACGTTTCTCGCGCTGTTTCCGATTGTCGATCCCTTCGGCGGCATTCCGATTTTCTTCAGCATGACGTCCACCTGGACTCCCGAAGATCGCCGGCGGACGGCCGTGAAGACTGGAATTTGGGTTTTCATCATTCTGGTTACGTTTCTGTTCTTTGGACGATTCGTCCTGTTCTTCTTCGGTATCTCGCTGCCGGTGCTCAAGATTGCCGGCGGCCTGATCGTGGCCAACACGGCCTGGGGCATGGTGACGTCGCACGCGCGGATCACGCCGGCGGAAAGCCACGAGGCCGAGGACAAAGAGGATATTTCGCTCACGCCGCTGGCCATGCCGCTGATGTCCGGCCCGGGAGCGATCGGCGTGGTCATGGCGCTGGCAGCGCATGTGGATAGCGCCGCTGCCTATCTGGGCATGGTCATCGGCATCGCGGCGGTGGCGCTTTCGGTGCTTCTGTTTTTCTGGCTGGGAGGGCCGCTGGTGCGGCGGTTGGGCCCCAGCGCGGTGGGCGCCATCAACAAGATCTTCGGCTTTCTCATCCTGGCGATCGCCGTCCAGTTGGTGTGGGATGGCGTAGCTGACTTCCGAAGCTAGGCGTCAGATCCCTGCAACCACCACGAGTGGCGCCAGTCCATTCTATCTTTCTGTCGGCATATGCAGGTACATCGACTGGATGGCCACGCGTCCGGGACCGGTGAAACGATTCCACACCATCTGCCCGGCGCTGGCCAACAATCCGGTTGAGAGCCTTTGGAACTGCGTTTCCATCTGCACGCTGCGATCTTTGTAGACCCAACCGCCGGGCTCAACATCGATCATCTCCCCCTCGTGCAGCAGCACCTCGAAGACGTTGCCATAACCGTGCAACCACACGATGCCGTCGTTGGTTAACGCGGTGAAAGTGTCGATGAAAAACCCTGTGCCGCCCATCAGCATGTTGGCGATGCCCTTGACGCGGTTGAAGGTGTAATCCACATGCCCGGTGGCAGCCAGGAACTGGTGCTCGCGCACGTCGATGGCGTCGTCTTGCTTTCGGAGTTCGGGATTCGAAAGTGAGGTACAATATATGGTATTCCCTATTGACGGGCGCAGTGGACGGGAGTATGTGTACATTTGTAAGCTAGAGTTGGTCGTACTTCTTCGATCTGCAGCCCTCCCCATCTGCAATCCCTGACAGCCCGGCCGAACCATGACCCGCAGAATGGCGGCGAAACGGAGGTATTTGCCTTGGCGGAAAAACATCCTTATGCACCCGGCCCGGGAGGCATCGCGGCGGCCATAACCCAGTTTAGGAAATCTTTTCCTAATAACGTGGACGCGGACACGCTCCGAAAGCTAGGAATAGCGCCCAAGAACGAGAGCTACGTAATTAACGTTCTCCGATTCATCGGAGCGATCGACGCTGAGGGCAAAAAGACTGCAAAAGCTACGAGCGTATTCTCTAAACACGCTGATGAGGAGTTTGCCAAGGCATTTGAGGAGATGGTGCGAGACGCCTACGGCGACCTGTTCTCTCTCCACACTGATTCCACCTGGAATCTGTCCAGCGACAAGCTCATCGCTTTTTTTCGCAGCTCCGACCAGACGACCGACCTGGTTGGGCAGCGACAGGCGGCGACGTTTCAGCTACTCGCGCGCTTTGCTGGTCATGGTGAGGTGCCGGCGGTGAAAGTGCCGTCCCCGACAAAGGTAGGCCCAAAACCGAAACCCAAGGGTAAACCAGAGGAGACACCTAGTAAGCCGCTCGTGCCGACCCCAAGCGGTGCCTCGGGGGGCGTCGGCCTTACGGTTCGGATTGAAGTGAATCTGCCTGCGGGCGGGGACCAGGAGACGTACGACCGGATATTTCGAAGTATTCGGGAGAACTTATTGAATGCGAAGTAGCCTTGAGCGATTCGAGGCCATTGTTCGCGCGTTGGCCCATCTGACTGCAGCGGACGGTCCCGGTCTGTCTGCATCTCTGGCGGAAATCCATCCTTTCGATACCAGAAACATCCATCCAGGATTGCCAACCAAGGTAAGGGATCTATTCGATGACGGGTATTACGCGGAGTCGACATTCGAGGCTTTCAAGTATCTTGATAAGAAGGTCGAGCAACATTCCGGGATATCTGAAACAGGCTTCAAACTGATGATGGCGGCGTTCAGCGAGGCAAGTCCCAAGTTGCGGCTCACTCCCCTCAGCTCTCAAAGCGAGAAGGACGAGCAGGAGGGTTACCGATTCGTGTTTGCGGGTGGCGTGAAGGCAATTCGCAACCCCCGCGGCCACGAGCACAGCGTCAAGGACGATCCCGACATCTGCCTCGACCACCTTAGCTTTGTGTCTTTGCTTCTGCGCAGGCTCGAACAGGCTGGCTATAGGTAGGCGGTCGGCCAAAAGCAGCCGAGCTTTGCTCGGCCAGACAGCCGAGGGCGGCTGTCCCCATATGATGGAGAGCAGTCGCGAACTGCTACTTCAAGGAGACTAACCTCTCCACCAACTCCGAGTAATCCTTCTTCTCGATGCCGTGGACTTGCTTGTTGTATTCGTCCACTTTGGAGGAATAGTTCATGGAGCAGAATTTGGGGCCGCACATGGAGCAGAAGGCGGCTTCTTTGTAGTAGTCGTCGGGGAGGGTTTCGTCGTGCATCGCGCGAGCCGTTTCCGGATCGAGTGACAATGCGAATTGTTTTTCCCAGTCGAACTTGTATCTTGCGTAGCTGAGGGCGTCGTCGCGGTCGCGGGCGCCGGGACGTCCGCGGGCGATGTCGGCGGCGTGGGCGGAAATTTTGTAGGCGATGATGCCGTCTTTCACGTCTTTTTCGTTGGGTAGACCTAGATGCTCTTTGGGCGTGACGTAGCAGAGCATGGCGGCGCCGTACCATCCGATCATGGCCGCGCCGATGGCGCTGGTGATGTGGTCGTAGCCGGGAGC
>VFSW01008009.1_pt1 | contig 15253 bp, 8 predicted proteins | sample 5358111 | NCBI WGS metagenome assembly VFSW01 (sample SAMN11554181, study PRJNA540505) | mine drainage metagenome | isolation source: sediment from site ElyBrook_90M | place: USA: Ely Copper Mine, Vershire, VT | collected 2017
ATCACTGTCCAGTTTGGCATGGAATCAGTGTCCAGGTTGGTCTGGAATACGCAGGCTTTGTATTGGCTGAACTATGTGGTATCAAGATTTGCAGCCAGAAAACAGCCCGTGGCATCTGACTGCTTGGCAGACTGCTTACTGTCAGACATTCTACACTCCAGTGACCGGTTTGCATCAGGAACCAGTCGCTCATGCGCTGCACAGTGATGGACCGATAATGACAATTATTTCAATGTGATCACTCTAATTCATGGTCCGGAGTTGAAATTTAGCGGGCATTACATGCTATATTTCAACAATGTTTTATGTCCGCTGTGTGGTGCTTCGGGCTAGCGTTCACAGTGTGCCACAAGTGGAACCTCAGACTGAAAATATTCCCGTTTATGGGTCAATAAAAAGCCACAAAGGGAATCAACCCTCTGTGGCTTTAGGCAGTGCTTAACTTATGCAGACTTTTTGCGACCTACCATAAAACCCGTCAAACCCAGACCAGCAACCATCAGCGCCCATTCGCCGGGTTCGGGGACAGCACTGACATTGCCGGAATGAATAAACATTATGGGGTTCGTCTGGCCATAATAGTACCTGTAGTTGATCTCCTGTACTCCAGAGTAGGATCCGAAGCTGTCAAAGTAAAAGAAGTATCCGTTGCCTGGACTACCGCTCACGCCCGTACTGGAAGCGTAGCCTCTGGACTGAATGTTCTGGAACAGCCCATAATTGGCATTGTGCGTGGTATAGATCGAGCTGCCAGCAACACCGCCCAGTTCGTTGTAGAACAACTCACCCATCTGGCTACCGGTGCAATTCCAAGTATTTATACAAGAAGCATCGCTAGCAGGCAGGCTCCAGCCGGTGATGCCATGGTAATCTAGGCTGGATGCAAAGGCGGTGGCGTCATTAAAGCCCAACCAGCCAGCATAGTTGGCATTCGACAGCCAAGTGGCATTTAGCGTGGTGTCGTAAATCAGGCCGTTGCCATTATTGATCAATGCGGCTTCGGCTGCGCCGCTCACTCCTAAACTGGCCAGCAAGGCCAGTGCAATGCGTTTCTTGTTCATGGCATTCCCCTTTTAGTTTAGATGAATCTCAACGCGCACCACAGCCCTGAGTGAGTTTCTAAAAATAGACCTTTTAAATATCTGTGTCAATAGTCCATTCGGACTAATCCGAACTGCATATATCGCTTGGCGTATATCTATTCTCGTCAATTCATATTAGCAATGAATAGTTGAAATGGGGGAAAAGGCTACGTCTGGTATGAGTTATCAACAGGCGTTCAGGCTCGCATATTTTCTGCATTTTGACGGTCTGCTGGCAGCAGTAAAGCAGGCGCTCAGTTGTTTGACCTTGACGGTCTGGACAGTCTCGGTAGCGCCCGCACAAAATTTTCTAAAGCGGACTTTCCTGCAGGCTTCTCAAACAGTCTTTTCACAAAATCGCCACGGTCCGGTTAGGCCGAAGACCGGACTGACACAAAACTTTCGGCGAAACAAAAACGGCGGCCAAGCTTTCAAGCCCAAGTCGCCGTTATAAATTAAAACCCCCATCAAAAACCAACCACGTTCAAGACTTTATTGTTTTGACCATTACCGCCATTCAAGACTGTTCTGTTCAAGACTGTCACGAAACAGATGTTTCGTGACAATAAAGTCTTGAATGGCGGAAACGCAAAATCAAGTGATTATGAACAGTAATTTTCAGAAATTTTCCTTTAATCTCTTGAACAGTGACCGACAATCAAGATAATCCGAAACACCTGAACAATAAAGTCTTGAACAGCGACATCTACCCAAGGGTATGCTCGGTCTCCCCTCCTTCAATTTCAAATAATCCTTTTGGTTAACCCATCATTGTCAAGAAGATGTTGAAGACGCTGATTCAACCAGCTGTATCCAACATACTCCTGTTCTAAGCGCAGACCAGAGCGGATGCGGTTGTCGCGCAAATCATCGTAAAGAGCGCTCTCGTTTGGCGTCAACCTATACAGATCAGCCGCTGAAGGTGTGGCTTCGATACCCCAGGATGCCGAGTGCGCATCAAGGGTTTCACGATCCATTAGTATCGATTCAACGTGAACGAAATGACTGCGTAGTTGATCGAGAATGGCGAAACCGTGGGTGTCGATATCGCCCCAATAATAAATGACGCAATCGTTTAACCAGCGACTGCGCCCCAGTGCCTCCCAGCCGTAGCCAGCACCAAAGATCACGATGGCATCTTTTAAGCCTGGGAACGCCAGGAAATTGGTTTCGTTCTCGGTGATGAACACGCGTCTAGCAGACAGTGACAGGTGACTGAAGCTTTCGGCATCCAGAGTGATGTCGGGGCACGCAGGGCCGGAGACCAACTGGATTTCAGCGTCGAGCACCCTAAATCGGATGCGTGCTGGCTTATCCATAAAACCATAGCGTAAGGCAAACTGGCTGATGCCAGTCCTCGTGGCATCGATCGCGTCTGACGGCAGCGCCAAATCAAGTAATTCCGCCAATACGCCGCGATGCGTTTCAATGAATTTGGTGTGCACACCAGGTAAATCTACCTGACGCAGATAGATGCCCGGACGCGGATATTTTATCAGCCACGCCACCACTGTCAGTAGTCGAGTCCATTCTTTCGACAGATCTAAGGCTTGCAAGGGACGCTTAGCAAGCCAAGCAAGCAAAGTGGGATTAGCCTGCCGGGTTTCAGCAATCAGGGACATAAAGCGATCCATCTCGCGGCGCTTGCCGAGCCAGTTCAATACCTCCTCGAGGGAATCGACCCAAACATTGGCGGGGAAGCGTTGAACTCCCTGAACCCGGTGGCGGACTTCTTGCCACTCCAGACGCAAATGGCTAGCTTCAGATAACTCGGCAGCCCAAGAGCGTACCAACTCGAATCGATCCGTGATGTCGGTCGAACCTGGGGCCTTGAGGGGCAGTCGCAAGGGAAAGCGAACATTGCCCGTCACTACGTCTCTCAGCAAATCACCTCGCTCCCAGAATCGAGCCAGCTGCGCCTTCAAGTCCTTCGGAGTTGTCCACGTCACTATTTAATCTCCTTCACCACCATGGATGCCTTTTGTGCCCGGTATTCCTTGATGGACAAATTACGCAACTTGGACTCTCGTCCGCCATCGTTGTGCACAAAGCCCACGCTGGCCACAAAAGGCTCAATGATGTGGATCTTCTGCAGCGGTGTCACGATCAGTAGCTGTAGGTTAAGTTGTTTGAAAAGTTTTAACCCATACTGCGCAGACTCATCTGAGCCACGCCCAAAAGCCTCGTCGATCACTACGAAGCGAAAAGACCGCGAGCGTACCGCTCCCCACTCCAGTCCAAACTGGTAAGCCAGACTTGCGGCCAAGATAGTGTAAGCCAGTTTTTCTTTCTGCCCGCCGGACTTGCCGCCAGAGTCAGAGTAATGCTCGTACTCGTTGTTGTCTTCGCGCCAGCGTTCGCTGGCGGCAAACAGGAACCAGTTGCGCACATCCGTGACTTTCCAAGTCCATCGTCGGTCTTGATCGGACAAACCCTCGCGGCCACGAAAGCGGTCGATGATGGCTTTGACCTGCAGGAACTTGATTTCGGAATACTGGGCGTCATCCGAGCCCGTGACTGCGCCCTCAGTGCAAGCGCGCAGCTCTTGCTGAAAGTCGCGAATCTCGGCATCCGGGCTGGCCTGTGACTCCAGCACGATGTAGCGCCCGGGGTTGTAGTCGATTTCGCCCAATGATTTATTGATATGGGAGATGCGCTCCTTGATAGTTTCGCGCTCGCGGGCTAACTGCGCGTTGAAGTTGGCGATCTCGTTGATGGTGTTGACGTTGAGCAGATCCTTGAATCGTGTGACGAAGCGCGGCAGCTGGTCACGGTTCAATTGCGTCAGCAGGTTTTCGTACTCGAAGGCCGCCTCGAGACTGGCATCAATTTCGGCAGTTTCTAGCTTGAACGCATCCTTGAAAGAAGCCATCGCCTTGATAATCTTTTCGGCCAAGCGTTTGAGTTTCTGATCTTCTGCATCAATTCGTGCCTGCAACCACGTGCGCACATCCTGCTCGCGGTTGTCGCAGGATTCCACTGTCAATTGGTGCTCGCCCAAGGCTTCTGCGCACATGGTCTCCAACACAGATGACAGCACTTCATCAACGGCAACCAGCAGTGCCTCGGTTTGCTGACGCAACTCCTGCGCATCCGATCGGCGCTGTTCTAGCTTAGCCCGTTTATCTCGCGCACCTTGTAAATCAGTTTCAGTCTCCTTCAGTTCTTTTTGTAGCTCCCGCAGCCGCTCATTTAATTGTTTGAGCACATCGGAAGCCGACTCCAGACGGCTGCGTTCGTCCATCAGTGCAGCAATGTCCGTGGCCAGGCTGGCCCAATCAAGTTCCTCGAAAGCGGTGAACTCTTCCAGTCGGGTCAGTGCATCAAGCCGACCGGCCAGACCCTTGCGCTCCTTATCAATGGCAGCGATCTGGCTGCCAACATCGCCCAAACGGGTTTCGAGTTGTTGGCGCTTGGCTTCCAGTGCGGCAATTTTGGCGCTATTGCCCCAGCCCAACACATAGCGACTGCGGTCATCGATGCGATGTCGGTCGTCCTTCTCGTGGCGTCCGCTCGGGTCCTTGATTTGACCTGCGCGTGTAATGGCACGCGTCTCGCGGCGAAATTGATCTTGTGTGGCGCAGCAAGCTACATCGAAACGATGCGCCAGTTCGCGTTCCAGCCAGTCATAGTGAGGGGAGTCTGGTTTGATGAATAATTTGCGAAACAGGGAATCGCGGTGTAAGTCGGGAAGTTCACTGGACTTGCGCGGACGCACATGGAAGTACACTAGGCGACCACGCAGGTGACTGCTATCTACCCATTCCGCGACGGATTTGTAATGTGCATCGGGCACCAGTAGCGCCAAGCCGAAGTTGCGCAGCAAACGTTCGGCGGCTCCTTCCCAATCGCGCTCTTCGTCGCGCACCTGAATCAACTCACCCGCGAAAGGCATATCGTCCACGCTCAGCCCCAATGCAGCGCACATCGTGGCACGAATCTGGATCTGCTGATCATCGATGTTGCTGCGGCGGCGCTTGAGGCTGTCGATTTCAGCCGACAATTGGTCGTGCTCCAGCTTGCCCTGACGCAATGTCACCCCGTTTTCGGTGAGTGCATTTTGCAGATCGGCGTCGCAACCCATCACATCCTCGCGCCAAGTTCTGAACAGTCCGCGTTGGCTACTAAAAGTCGCGACATCCGTCGCCACCGGTTCGCCCAATACGGCTGCCAGCTCGCCATAGCGCTCAGCCTTGGTCTTGCACTTATCCCGCAACTGTTCTTTCGTGCGAATATCGGCGGTGAGCCTTTCCAGACGATCACCGCCGTTGTCGTTGATGGCCCGCTTGAGTTCGTCGACTTGTCGGCCTTGCTCATCACTAACACCGTCAAGCCGCTGCACCTGCCCATTGGCCCGTTCCAATTCTTCAGCCAAGAGACTCAGCCGCTTGTCCAACAAGCCCAACTTTAAGCCTGCAAAATGGACACGCAGATTCTCACGACAGTGTCGCAAGCTATCGACTTCAGCAATCAGGACGCCATGCCGGTTGCAATCGGCTACCAATGGCGTGAGCAACTCGACTTGTTGCTGCGCTTTTAGTACGGCCTGATGCGCACGGTTGAGATCATCAAAATGGCCGATTAACGCCTGTATGCGCGGTGCGACATCGAAGGGTTCCAGCATATGGCTGCGTACGAAATCGGTGAGATTTCCCACCGATTTCATCGAAACGGTTTGATGAAACAACTCAAGCGCCTGATCGTTCTCAATGCCGAAACGGCGTCTGAACCATGCGGCATAGGGCGGAAAACTATCGTTAATCTCGGCTCCCAACGCACGCAGCTTCTTGCGCAGTTGAACAATGTCCGGGCCGAAATTGGCGAAATCGGAGGCAATCGACAGGGCGCGTTCCGTGCCCAGAAAGAAGCGCGCTGGTTGCCCCTGGCTATCCTTCATCCAGAACACCTGTGCCAGACTTACCGTCTGGTCATATCCGGCGTTATGGAAAACACCCAGAATGACCGAATAGCTGTTGTGATCGCGCAGAGATACCGGTTTGGAAGCACCCGTAACCTCGTTGCGCTCGGACTTGTAATTGCCAAGCACATAGGAGCGTAGTGTTCGCTCCTTGCTATCAGCGCCAGCCGCTTTGTTGTAAGCGATGCGGTTTGAGGGAACTAGCAAGGTGGTGATGGCATCGACTAAGGTGGATTTTCCTGAGCCGATGTCGCCCGTCAGCAAACCGTTCTGACCATCGAGTTGTAGAGTCCAGACACGCTTGTCAAAGGTGCCCCAGTTGAACACTTCTAGTCGCTGCAGGCGAAAACCCGACAGCGTATCATCGGCTACAAAATCCAGGCCCAGTGTTTGTGTATCATTCATGGGATTTTTCTCCCACGGCGGATGTAACGCCGGACAACTGCGACTGATAGACAGCCAGTCGCGCATCAAATTCGGACAGCCATTGCGCATCCACAAAGGATTTCAGGATGCGCCTCACCTCGTAACTGCCAGTACCAGCAGCCGCACCCGCGGCAGGTTTAAGTTTATGCAGGAATCCCAACTCAATCACCTTGTTGATCGTTGTCTCGATCTGATCGATCAGTTTGGCCTCGTTGGGGCCATCCGGCAGGAAGAGTCTCACCAGTTCCACGATGTCATCTCGACTCAACACCAGCCGCGTATCACCGCCGCTGGCGTCGAATTCAGCCAGCTTTCTGCGTAACAGCGCCAGCAGCAGACTGACGGGAAAAGACAATGGGCGACGCGCCACCAGTCTAGGCAGACGCGTAACTGCCGCGTCACCTTCCTCCTGGTCGGGGCAGCTCTTCAGGAAGGCATATCCTTCTGCCTCATCCAACATCAGTTCGAGGTTGAGTACGGCGACGTAATCGCGCACCCGTGCTTGTAGATTCAGCAGCGCCGCCCACTGGCGTTCATCGCTATTTCGGTAGAGCACGCTCTTGAGCAAGCTGATCAGCAGCACCGACAAATCGGTCGCAGGGACTGGTGTAGCCTGTGTGTTTGAAAACTCTTCTTCCATCCCTCGCCTCTATCCCTTCTTGTTCAGCGCATAAAAATAACTCGTGGTAGCCGCGCGCTTCGGGTCAGATCCGAACCGTCGGCGGCCACAGCTTGCCAGCGAATGAGCTCAAGCGTTTCCTCAACCACAACCGTGCTGAAGGTTTCGCTGCCCAGCTGCAAGTATGCCACCAACTCGGCCAACCCCTGTTGCAGCGGCTGACTGGATACTAGCTCACTCAAGGTAATTTGCGCCCTGTCTTGCAAAGCATGGCGGATATGCCGGGTAAGTCGCGCCTTATCTAACACCACCTGATCGAACAAAACAGAAGGATCTATGTCCTCATCACCTGCTTGCAAAATCAGATTGGCGATGATTGGCTTCACGACCGGGGAGAACATTGGACGCTCCATCGCCAGTTCGATATCGGCGGTTGACTCGGGCATTTCCATCACGCTGCCGGAAGGTGGGGAATCGCGCAAAGCCACTGCCTTACTCTCAATGCTGTGCAGAATATCCATGATGCGACGGTTTTCCAGCCAAGCCTGATCATCAAGGAAGCGCCGCATCTGTTGCGACAGTTGTGCCACTGTACGTTGTGTATGCTCACCAGCCTCCATCCAGTCGTAGTGCACGCGGCGTGTACGTGCATCGGGGTTCAGGTCGGCCACAGCCGGAAGCTGAAGCACCCGATCCAGAAGTTCCGTCAGTTCATCCTGCCGACGGCTGGAGAGCAGAAAATCCCAGAACGCCCGAAAGCTCTTGCCTTGGTCGGAATCGGCAATTGCATCTCGCTCGCCCATAATGTCTTCCAGCAATGCGCCCTTACTGCCTTCCCATAAGGCAATGCGCTCGCGCACGCGCCTATCCAACTGACGAAAGTTGTACTCCACTTCACGAAAATCGGTCAGCAACTCGCGCGCACCCTGCATGAACTGCTGAAAACGGTCTTTTAACGCCGTATCATCGAGCAGCGGCATATCTCCCGACATTACCCGCGCGATTTCCGCATCAATCTCGTCGCGCTTCTTGTGCAATTCTGCGATACGTTTGGCAGGGTCGGCCTCGCTACCTTCGCTCATCTGTTTTAGCAGGTCAAACAGTGTGAGCAAGCGAGATTCAGTGCCGACGAATTGCCGCTCGGATAGTTGCGCCAGCCAGGCAATGGCTTTTTCGGTGGCGGGCGTCAGGTCAAACTGTGCCTCGTCCGTACCAGGTCGATAGAATTTGCGAAGCCAGCCCTTGTCGGGTGCAGCCCAGTCGTTCAGGTACTCAATTCCGGTTTTAGGGAAAGCGTTGCCCTCACCACACTGTTGACGTAGAGCGTACAGTTCATCCTCCAACGCCTCGGCCAAGTCCGCTGCCGCCATCACACGCACATTGGGAACAACGAATACACGGTGCAGAAAGCTTGCCACCAACGCCGCATGGTCAGAGCGTAGCAGCTTCCATGCGGGATGGTGGGTACGTAAGGCGTCGAGAGTGGCGAAGTCGAGAGTCATTATCTTAAATCACCAGAATGTCAGCCAATACAGAGACTGCTATAAAAAAGACTAGTTCGAGACAGTCGTTCTCAAAACACACATACATTTTTACATCCTACAGTTTCTAATCTTGTTAGAGGTGCAATTCGCAAATACGCTTTAACTCAGATTCTGACATACCGCCAAGTTTCTAAACCCATTGATTCCGCAGCATTTTTTGCAGTCGCTTTATCTCCAAATGAAGGAACGTCTGAAATGATGAGTTCATCAAGCAGCGTGTACTCCCCCCGCCTTTATCGGCGATAGCACCGTAAACTTATACCAGCGAACTTTATTTTCTGTTGTTGCAAGAATATAACTCATTGTTATCCCTTGTTGTTTAAACGTAACCTTATGTCAAAAGGTCAAGCCCTAGTATGAGAAAATATGTATTCATTATTAATATCAGAATTTGCAATTATTGAAGCGCAGCCGCGATTTCCCTAAAACTGTTTAATCCGGCTTCAAGATTTTCGATGATCTCGCCCGCCAGCACATCGGGCTCAGGCAGATTATCCAGATCGGCCAGGCTCTTGTCCTTCAGCCAGAAAATATCCAGACTGGTCTTGTCGCGCGCGATGACCTGTTCATAACTGAACTTGCGCCAGCGGCCTTCTGGATTGCTCTGCTCATTCCAGCTTTCCGTGCGCTCATGACGGTTCAACGGATTGTAGTTGGCGATGAACTCCTGCAAATCCTCAAAGCGCAGCGGCTTCTTTTTTAGCGTGTGGTGAATGTTGGTGCGGTAGTCGTAGTACCAGACCTCTTGCGTCCATGGTTCTTTGCTCGCTGCGCGGTTATCGAAAAACAATACATTCGCCTTCACGCCGTTGGCGTAGAAGATGCCGGTGGGCAGCCGCAAAATGGTGTGCAGTTCGGTTGTTTCCAGCAATTTTCTGCGCACCGTCTCACCAGCACCACCTTCAAACAGCACATTATCCGGCACCACCACTGCGGCACGCCCAGTGGTTTTGAGCATGGTGCGGATATGCTGCACAAAGTTGAGCTGCTTGTTGGAAGTGGTTGCCCAAAAGTCCTGGCGGTTATAGGTCAGGTCGTCTTTCTCCTGCTCGCCTTCATCGTTAGTAAAACTCATCGAGCTTTTTTTTCCGAATGGCGGATTCGCCAGAACGTAGTCGAAACGTTTTCCGCTATCTGCCACCAGCGCGTCGTTGGGAGAGACCATACTCTCACCATCGATTTCACCGATGTTGTGCAAGAACATATTCATCAGTGCCAGACGACGCGTGCCTGCCACGATCTCATTGCCGTTGAACGTTTCATGCTTGAGGAAGGCTTTTTGCGTCTTGTCCATCTGGTGCGCTGTCACCAGAAAATCATACGCCGCCAGAAAAAATCCGCCCGTGCCGCAGGCAGGATCGGCGATGGTCTTCATAGGCTCAGGCCGCACGCATTCCACCATCGCACGGATCAACGCGCGCGGCGTAAAGTATTGCCCCGCGCCGGACTTGGTATCTTCCGCGTTACGTTCCAGCAGGCCTTCATAGATGTCGCCCTTCACATCTGCGCCCATCGTAACCCACTCGGTTTCATTCACCATGTCGATCAGGCGATACAGCTTGGCTGGATCTTGAATCTTGTTTTGCGCCTTGGTGAAAATCGTCCCCAGCATTCCCGGCTTGTTGCCCAGCTCACGCAACAGCGTCACGTAATGCACCTCCAGCTCCGCACCTCGCTTGGCCTTCAAGCTCTGCCAGTTGTACTCGGCGGGAATTCCCACCTTGCGGTTATACGGCGGCTGACTGTATTCATCCGCCATCTTAAGGAAAATCAGATAAGTGAGCTGTTCCAGATAATCGCCATAGCCCACGCCGTCATCGCGCAACGTGGTACAAAAACTCCAGACTTTTGAAACGATAGATGCAGTTGCGTTCATGTGCGTACTTTCTTTATGTTTGGTTGCGCAGCTGTTTCCGCTTTGATACGCGCTAACAACACCGAGGCGGGTTCGTCGTCCGGGTCTTGCGGCACAAGCTGGCCGGAGAAGGCTTTTTTCAGGATGGACTGGCGCAGCGCTTCGGCTTGCTGCAACGAGGTGACGAGGGTTAGTTCGAGTTGTTCAACTTCAGACAAGCGGGCCTCAATTTCTTGTATGAGAATTTTTTGTTCTTTAAGTGAGCAAATTGGGAATGGAAGTTCCTGAATGATTCCAAGATTTAATACGTCCATTGTCGCGCCATGTGTCTTTAATTTGTACAAGCCCTTCAGAAAAGAACTTTCAAAATAGTATTTAAAAAATTCAGGAACGACCGTATTCAAATTCGGCGATATTTTTACTAAGCGTGGATTTATAACACCAGGCGTGATGTTCTCTGGCAACACAAGAACTTTGCCGAGAGTGCCTACGAGGCTGATAAGAATATCAAATGATTTAACTTTGCAACTTTCTAAATCAATATACCTTGCTTCGTCGATAAAATAGTCACCATATTTCCAATCGCCAGATATGACTTGCTCCTGTCCATAAACCTTGTAGCCTTCCTTTACGTAGAACCCTTTTTTCAAGGAACTTCCAAATGGCCCGGCCTTAATGGAATTTCTTCCCGCGTCGCAATATGAATCAACCTTCACCCACCCCCACCCCTCCGGCAGTTCAGGTAATTCGGCCAGTTCATCGGCGGTCAGTGGCGGCAGATATTTCGGGGCTTTGGGTTTGCTGCCGCCGTTGGCTTGCCAGTCGGCGAGTTGTTGCTGATAGCGCTCTGCGCGTTCCAGCTGGATGCGTTGGAGCAAGGCCTCGGCGGATTCCAGTTTGTCGCTGTTCTGTTCTCTCCACTGCGCCGTGAGCTTGCCCTCGAAGGCGTATTTCAAGAGCGCTTGGCGATACACCTTGAGCTGTGCTCGGGCGATTTTCAAGTTTTCGATACCCTTATCCAGCTCAGAAAACAGCTCCTCGATCTTGGCGACGATGCGGCGCTGTTCAGGAAGAGGTGGAAGCGAAATTTCCGTTGATTCGAATTTTCCTTTTGTAACATGAACCATCCCTGAGCCATGAGCCTTGGCATACAGTTCTGCCGTAATTTTCTCTAGGAGATAAAAAATGAAAAGTTTAGTTGTACAGTTCTTAGGGAGAACCAAGAAAATATGCTGATTAAGCCAAGCATCACCACCATGCCAAATGTATGCACCGAGTGAGGCTGACCAAGCAAATAGCAGGTCACCATTCCTTACCAAATATTTTGCTTCATGACTTTCTGATGAAAAGTTGTACTTTGCGTCATTCTTGTTCAAATTTTGAATTCGAATAATGGGCTTACCAGTATTTTTCCACTCAGTCGGTTTGAAAGCTCGGCCATTAACGTAATCAGCTAAATCACCTACAGTAGCCGAAGTCCAGCCGTTCGGCATGTTCATTTTATTCATTTTCAAGCGACCAATACTTCATTTAATTCATCCAGCAGCGGTTCCATCTTTGCGCCGAACAGTTGGTACATTTTGCCCAAGCCGCCCTGGCTATCGAACGGCGACATCTCCAGATCGTCGCGTTCGATGTGGAAGGAGTTGGCGACGTGATCGCGAATCATTTGTAGCCAGTTCATCTGTTCCTTATTAAATTTGTCGCCGCCACCAGAATGGTGCTTCATAATCCAGTTCTGGAAGTTGCGCCGCACGGTGTCATCAAAGGGTGTGAGGGTTTCATCCCAACCGGATACGCGGCGAATTAACGCGATGAGCGCTGTAAGCTCGGTAACTGGATTCCCGCCTGCGCGGGAATGACGACCTTCCAATTGTTGGTAAGCTTGCCACACGCGCAGCGGTGCAAGTTTGGGTTTGTCGGTCTTGAGTTTGTCCAGCACCTGACGGATCAGGTTATAACTGAGCTCGCGGCGTCGATGCGGCTGGCTGAAGAAGATAGTAAGGGCGATAATATTGTCCTGATTGGCTTTTAAGTAATCAGCGAACTCATCGGTTAAGGCTTGTGCGTTGGCGGCAGCATCTTTTTCCCACCCTGCGCGCAGCACGCTGTCGATGTTGTCATGGTCTATGGTCTGTTCCTTGTCACGGCGGATGGTGTCGATGAGTTCCACCAGTTCGCCGTTCAGCACTTGCGCGGCTTCGCTCACCAATTGCCGCTGCGCCTGTTCACGCTTTTCGTCGCCGGGATCGGAGCCTATCGGCAAGCGGGCTATCTCCAGCGCACGCGCTTCGATATTGTCCGCATCGATCGCGCCGAAAAGCTTGCCGACCAACTGGTTAAGTTCAAGACCACCGGCAGCTTCGCGGATGCGCCGCTGGTCGTCCGCATCCAGTTGCTTGTTGAGCCGCGCCAGGCGACCGGCAAGTGAACTCACCGTATCTTCATCGGTCGCGCCCATCATCACCTGCATCGCCAGGTCTTTCAGCGGCACGGTGGGTTTGGTAATCAGCGGCTGGCTGGCAGTCTTAAGCGATTTGGTGACGCCGATCGCATCCACGATGACATAGTGCGTCTTGGCACTGACGGCGGAGGGTGTGACTTTTTTCAGGTCATCCATGTCCAGCGTGCGCGTGCCCCGGCCTTTCATCTGCTCGAAGTAGTTGCGGCTTTTCACATCGCGCATGAACAGCAGACATTCCAGCGGTTTCACGTCGGTGCCGGTGGCGATCATGTCCACGGTGACGGCGATGCGCGGGTAATAGTCGTTGCGGAAAGCGGACAGCACCGACTTGGGATCCTCCTCTATCTTGTAGGTGAGCTTCTTGCAAAAGCCGTTGCCCTCGCCGAATTCCTCGCGCACCGTCTGAATGATATCGTCGGCGTGGCTGTCGGTTTTGGCGAAGATCAGGGTTTTGGGCACTTCTTTTCGACCTGGAAAAATCTCAGGCAGCTTGTCGCGGAAGGTGCGGATGACGGTGCGTATCTGATCCGGGTTGACGATATTGCGATCCAATTGGGTTGCCGAATAGGCTTCGTCTTCGTCCTGCTGCTCCCAGCGCTTTTTGCGCGTGAGCTTTTCGCGGCGTTCAACCTGCTGGTGTGCATTGATCTGCGCGCCTGCCCTGGTGATCTGCGTTTCGATCACATACACTTCATTGCCGACGTTCACGCCATCGGCCACGGCTTTTTCATGGCTGTAGTCGCTGACCACGTTTTTCTTGAAGAAGCCGTAGGTGCGGTTATCGGGCGTTGCGGTGAGGCCGATCAGGCTGGCATCGAAATAGTCGATGACCTGTTGCCACAGGTTGTAGATGGAGCGGTGGCATTCGTCGATAAAGATGAAATCAAAAAACTCGGGCGGCACCTTTCCGTTGTACACCACGGGCATCGGCGTTTTGGGCTGTTTCATTTCCGCCGGGTTGATCTCCTCAAGCGCTTCGTCGAGCGGTGTCTCCTTGAGGATGGAATACAAGCGCTGTATGGTGCTGATGCAGACCTGGCTGTCGCGGGCCACGTAGGAATTTTTAAGGCGCTGCACGTTATACAGCTCGGTGAACTTGCGGTTATCGTCGATCGGCACATAGGACATCATTTCCTGCTCAGCCTGTTCGCCAAGGTTTTTGGTGTCCACCAGAAACAGGATGCGCTTGCCCTGCGCGAATTTAAGCAGGCGATAGATGGAGGTGATTGCCATATATGTCTTGCCCGCCCCTGTCGCCATCTGAATCAGCGCGCGCGGGCGATCGGCCTTGAAAGACTCCTCAAGATTGGTGATGGCAATTTCCTGGCAATCGCGCAGGCGCAGCTCTTTCGCGGGCAGATGATTCGGATTGAGTGGCGGGATATGGTGCAGGCGCTCGCGCAGGCTGGCACTTTGAGATAGCCACTCCTTCAGTGTTTCCGGGCGATGGAAACTGAACACCTCGCGCGAACGCGGCTTGGGATCACGCCCATCCGTAAAACGTGTGATGATGCCGGTGCTCTCATACAGGAAGGGCAATGGGTCTTTATTGTTGACCCACTTAAGTTTTGCCGATGCATAGCCTTCGGTCTGGGATTCCACCTCGGTGATTTTGTGGCCCAGATCCTCACGCTTGGCCTCAATCACACCAACCGCTTTTTTATCCACGAACAGCACATAGTCAGCCGGGCCAACATCGGTCTGGTATTCGCGTACCGCCTGACCCAACCCTGCATTCGGATCGATTTTCTTGGCGGATTGAACCGTCCAGCCCGCCTGTTTGAGCAGTTCATCAATCTTATCGCGCGCCTTCTGTTCGGGGTTCTGGTTTTCGGTCATTGCCAGTGCAAATTCGATTGATTGTAGTTATTGCTCGAATGATATAAGAACTGGATATAACTATGTAAAACAAATTGTACCTGTTTACATATCGCCCAGCACGTCTGCCCCTAACCCTGACCACATACATGGCAAGTTTTCCACGAGCCACTCACGATCATTTCGATACAGCTAAGACACCCCATTGCCAGGCACCAACAACAATTACCAGCCTGATTCGCGTTCCGCTGTGGCGCTGATCTTGTGTATGCTCAAATCCGCGCCGTTGAACTCTTCTTCCGGACTCAGGCGTATACCCACTGCTTTCTTGATCGCGCCGTACACGAGATATCCGCCTGCAAAGGCGATCGCAATCCCCAGCGCAGTCCCAATGAGTTGCGACATAAAGCTCACGCCGCCTACACCACCTAACGCCTTGAGGCCAAAAATGCCTGCGGCGATTCCGCCCCATGCGCCGCACAGACCATGCAGCGGCCACACGCCGAGCACATCGTCGATCTTCCAGC
>VFSW01008010.1_pt1 | contig 15252 bp, 12 predicted proteins | sample 5358111 | NCBI WGS metagenome assembly VFSW01 (sample SAMN11554181, study PRJNA540505) | mine drainage metagenome | isolation source: sediment from site ElyBrook_90M | place: USA: Ely Copper Mine, Vershire, VT | collected 2017
CCCGCGCCCCTGCCCGCCGCGGGCACGGTGGAGATCAACACCGGCCCCGCCGCCGATATCGGCACCGGCGGAGGCGGCACCGGCACGCTGTATTTCGGCGGCGCCGCGCATCGCTTCGCGATCGGCGGCCTGGGCGTGCAGGGCAGCGCCGTCGCCGCGATCGAGGCGCGGGGCGAGGTGCGGAATCTGACCGCGCTCGCCGCTTTCCCCGGCCGCTACCGCCAGGCGGCCGACCAGCCGCCCGAGGACGGCCACACGCTGTGGCTGAGCAACGGCACGGGCGTGCTGTTGCGCCTGCAGGCGCCGAGCCTCGGGCGGATGCCACAGCTGGACGGTGACGCGCTGGACATCACCCTGACCGAGTGACCCAGACCGAGTGACCCACCAGGAACCGCCGATCCGCGGAGCCGCCGGCAAACATTCAAGGCGCGCTGGTCCGGGGCAGAGACCGCTTCGGAAGTACCCGAAGGGCGTCGGGTTATCGGGCGCCCGCTCGCCCGGGTCCCGCTCACCCTGGCCCGGCTCGCCCTGCCACGGCCGGTGCCGCGCGCCCCGGGCGCTCGTCGCAGCCGATCGGAGGGCGGCGAGCAGGGGGCGGCATCCGGCCGGCAGAACCGGCCGGTCCTGATCCCGATGCCGCCCACCGGCGGCCTGCCCCGGCGCGATGCGGGCGCCACTGTGCGGGCCACGGGCGCCCGCACCGGTCGCTGGCCTCAGCCGATCAGGAACCACAGTCGGAACACCAGCGTCTCCAGCACGGTCTGCCGCCGCAGCCCCGGCAGGGTCAGCGCCGCCAACCGCCCGGGCCCGCCGCCGCCGAGCGCCCCTGCCAGCACAAGCAACTGCGCCTGCGCCTCCTCCCCGATCAGCTCCGGCTGCTCGATCAGCGCCGCGACATGCTGGCGCAGCACCTTCATATAGGCGCCGGGACCGCGGCGCAGGGCCCGCAGCGCGCGGCGCGGCAGGGACGGCGTCGCGCCGACCAGATTGCCGGCGTGCTGGCGATACAGCACCACCGGCGTGCCATCGATCAGCAGCCGTCCGCCGGCGCCGGCGACCAGCAGATAACTCCACCAGTCATGCAGCGTATCGGGGGGCGGATGGCTCGCGGCGACCAGCCTCGCCGCCTCACGGTTCAGCAGCACCGTGCAGCCGGTGGCGATGTTCTGTGTCAGCGCCGGCAGGAAGCCCACTTCCCGCCGCGGCATCTCCGACAGCCCGATCCGGCGCAGCCGCTCATCCACCAGCACCTGCCGGGCGCAATACAGCGCCGGCACAGAGCCCGGCACCGTCCGCAGCGCGGCGAGCCCGCAGGCCAGCTTCTCCGGCAGCCAGACATCGTCCTGATCGGCGAAGGCCACCGCCCGCGCCCCGTCGGCCGCGACGTGGCGCAGCAATGCGAGAAAGCTCTGCGTCGGCCCGATCCGTCCCGCGGGCGCCTGCAGCTCCACCACCCGGCCGCGGCCCGGACCGCTCGCGAACCGGCGCAGCACAGCCGCACTGGCATCGGTCGAGGCATCGTCGCGCCAGTACAGCACCCAGTCGCAATGGGTCTGCGCCAGCAGGCTGTCGAGCTGCTCGGCGAGGAAGGCCTCGCCATTATGCGTGGAGAGCAGGATCGCGATCCTGTCCCTGCCCTCCGCCGCGTCTGCCATCACCGCCGCGGTCTAGGCGGCCGGCGCCGGCGCGTCGAGGATCGCATCCACCGTGCGCACCAGGCTGCCTTCCCAGTGGGGCAGTACCAGCCCGAACTGCCAGGCGAGCTTGCCGCAATCCAGCCGCGAATCCGGCGGCCGCCGCGCCGGCGTCGGCCAGTCGGCGGTGGTGATCGCCTCCACCACCGGCACCTTCAGACCACGCGAGGCGGCATGGGCGAAGATCGCTTCGGCCAGGCCGTGCCAGCTGGTCGCGCCGGTGCCGGCGGCGTGGAACAGCCCGCCGAATTCCGGCTGCCAGCCCTCGCCCTCGATCCGCATCGCGATGGCCAGGATCGCGGCGGCGAGATCGGAAGCGGCGGTCGGGCAGCCGATCTGATCGGCCACCACCCGCAGCCGGTCGCGCCCGCGTGCCGCCTGCAGCATGGTGCGCACGAAATTCCGACCCTGCGGCGCATGCACCCAGGACGTGCGCAGCACCATCGCCTGCGGGCACAGCTCCAGCACCGCCTGTTCGCCGGCGAGCTTGCTCGCGCCGTAGACGCCCTGCGGCGCGACCGGATCGGACTCGACATAGGGCGCGCCCTTCAGCCCGTCGAACACGTAGTCGGTGGACAGATGGATCAGCGGCAGACCGGCTTCGGCGCAGAGCCGGGCGAGTTCGGCAGGCCCCTCGGCATTGGCCCGCATCGCCGCCGCCGGCTCGGCCTCGGCGGCATCCACGCCGGTAAAGGCGGCGGCGTTCACCACCAGACCGGGGGCGGTCGCGCGGAAGCTCGCCGCGATGGTCTCCGGCCGGTCGAAGTCGAAATGCGGCCGGCCGAGACGGCGCATCGGCACCCCGGCCGCATCCGCCGCCTCGGCCAGAGCCAGCGCCACCTGGCCCGAGCCACCGGTGAGCAGGATCGGTCCCATCGTCACGCTCAGACGCTGAACCAGCGCGGACACTCCGCCAGGCGCGGCAGCACCCGGTCCTTGTCCGACAGGAAGGGCACGCGCACCGGCCACGGGATCGCCAGATCCGGATCGTTCCAGATCACCCCGCGCTCGGCCTCCCGATCGTACTCGTCGGTGACCTTGTAGATCACCTCGGTATCGGGCTCGAGGGTCACGAAACCATGCAGGAACCCGCCCGGCACATAGAGCTGGCAGAAATTCGCGGCGCTGAGCTCGACCGCGACGTGGCGTCCATGGCTCGGCGAGCCCTGGCGGAGATCGACCGCCACGTCCCAGATCGCGCCGCGCACCACGCGCACCAGCTTACCCTGCACATGCGGGGCGATCTGGCAGTGCAGGCCGCGCAGCGTGCCCGCCTGGGACGAGTGGCTGTGATTGTCCTGGACGAAATCCTGGTCGATACCCCGCTCGGCCAGCATCCTGCGGTTCCAGGTGACCGAGAAGAAGCCGCGCGGGTCGGCGATCCGCGCGGGGGTCAGCAGGATCACCTCCGGGATCGCCAGGGCTTCTGTCTTCATCGCCTTGCTCCGGTCAGGCAGGGCCGAAGGGCCCCGCTTCCCTCACTCATGCCGCCCGGCCCCGAGCTCGGCCAGCACCCGGCCGAGCTCGGTCTTGCCCAGGCGCCGCGCCGCCTCGCGCAGCGTCGCCGCGTCGATGAAGCCCATGCGGAACGCGACCTCCTCCGGGCAGCCGACCAGCATGCCCTGGCGGGACTGGATGGTCTGCACGAAGGTCGCCGCCTGCAACAGGCTGTCGGGGGTGCCGGCATCGAGCCAGGCATAGCCGCGCGACAGCCGCTCCACGTGCAGGGAGCCATCGGCCAGGTACAGCGCGTTGAGATCGGTGATCTCGAGCTCGCCGCGCGCCGAGGGCCGGATCGTCGCGGCCAGTTCGCTCACCCGCCGGTCGTAGAAATAGAGGCCGGTCACCGCCCAGTTCGACAGCGGCCTGGCCGGCTTCTCGACGATGCTCCGGGCGCGGCCGGCGGCATCGAAGGCGACCACGCCATAGCGTTCGGGATCGCGCACCTGATAGGCGAACACGGTCGCGCCATGCGGGCGGGCGACCGCGCCGCGCAGCAGCGCCGAGAGATGATCGCCATGGATCAGATTGTCGCCGAGCGCGAGTGCGCACGCCTCTCCGCCGAGCCAGTCCCGCCCGATCAGGAAGGCCTGCGCCAGCCCTTCCGGCCGGGGCTGCTCGGCATAGGACAGATGCAGGCCGAGCCGGCTGCCATCGCCCAGCAGGCGGCGGAACTGCGGCAGATCCTCGGGCGTGGAGATCAGCAGGATGTCGCGGATGCCGGCCAGCATCAGCGTCGACAGCGGATAGTACACCATCGGCTTGTCGTAGACCGGCAGCAGCTGCTTCGACGCCGCGAGCGTCATCGGATGCAAGCGCGTGCCGGACCCGCCGGCCAGGATGATGCCCTTCATCGCCGGACCGGTCAGGCGGCGTTGCCGAGCCGCTCGCCGGCGTAGCGGCGGGCGCGCAGTGTCTGCCACCAGTCCCGGTGCGCCAGGTACCAGTCGAGGGTGCGGCCGAGCCCGGTCTCGAAATCCCGCGCGGCGGCCCAGCCCAGGGCGGCGGCGCTGCGGGAAGGGTCGATTTCGTAGCGGAAATCATGGCCGGGACGGTCGGCGACGAAACGGATCAGCCGCTCCCGCGGGCCGGCCGGGTCGGGCAGGCGTGCATCCAGCGCGGCGCAGATCGCCCGCACCACATCGAGGTTGCTGCGCGGCTGGCGGGCGCCGATGGCGTAGGTCGCGCCCGGCTCGCCACGCGCGAGCACCGCGACCAGGGCGGCGGCGTGGTCTTCCACGTACAGCCAATCGCGGATGTTCGACCCGTCGCCGTAGACCGGCAGGTCGCGGCCCTCCAGCGCGTTCAGCGCCACCAGCGGGATCAGCTTCTCGGGGAACTGCCAGGGGCCGTAATTATTGGTGGTGTTGCTGACCAGCGTCGGCAGCCCGTAGGTGTGGTGCCAGGCCCGCACCAGATGATCGGAGGCCGCCTTGCTCGCCGAATACGGGCTGCGCGGATCATAGGCGGTGGCTTCCGTGAACGGCGGATCCTGCGGCCCGAGCGCGCCGAACACCTCGTCGGTGGAGACGTGGTGGAAGCGGAACCCGGCCCGCGCCTGCGGATCGAGCGTCGCCCAATAGGCGCGCACCGACTCGAGCAGGGTGAAGGTGCCGACGATGTTGGTCTGGATGAAGGCGGCCGGCCCGTCGATCGAGCGATCGACATGGCTCTCGGCGGCCAGATGCATCACCGCGTCGGGCCGATGGGTGGCCAGGATCTCGCGCATCGCCGCGCCATCGGCGATATCGGCCCGCAGCAGCGTATGGCGGGGATCGCCTGCGGCCTCCTCCAGCGCCTCTTCCGAGGCGGCATAGGTCATCTTGTCCACATTGACGATCCGATGATCGCTGTGGCGGATCAGATGGCGGATCACGGCCGAACCGATGAACCCGCACCCCCCAGTCAGCAGCAGCCGCATGCCCGGAACTTTCCCCTCGGTTTCCTTGCACTAGGATCAAACGGCGACAGGGTCAAACCGGAGCACTCGAGCAACGGCAGGACCAGGGCTTTGCCCTCGACACGCTGGGGCCTTGGCCCCGGACCCCTTTCGCTGCGGGGCACCCCCCGGGAGTGCCGGGTCCGGGGCGCGCTTGCCTCCTGGCTCGTCCCGACCCACCGGGGCTTAGCCCTCGCCCTGGCGCTCATCCCCGCAGCTCCAGGCGTTCGGCGAGCAGGAAGGGCGCGCCCGGCGCCGCTTCGGTGAACAGACAGATCTCGCGCACCTGGCGCGGGGTATCGAGCAGGCCGGCGAAATGCGCTGCTGCGGCGGCGTGCAGGCCTTCCCGCTCGTCCGGAGCCAGCCGCCGGCTCAATGTCATGTGGAAGAACCAGGTGGCGAAGGCATAGGGATAGCCCCAGCGCTGCAGCATCGCCTCCTGTTCCGTCGGCAGGACGCCGCGCCGGCGCCGGGCCAGTTCGGCCGCCTCGGGCGGGGCGCGGAATTCGTCCAGGCCGGCGACACAGGCATCGGCCAGTGCCTGCAGCGGCGGACAGGCCTCGGCCTCCTGCAGGGCCAGAAAGCCGTGCGGCTGGCCGATCCGCAGCTTCGGCAGGGTGAAGGGCGCGATCGTGCCGGCCAGGCGGTGGGCGGCGTCACGGAAGGCCTTCCAGCCGACGCCGGGGCGCAGCCGCAACGGCGGCTTGAGTGTCGCGTGGAACCCGTAGCGCCGCGCCTCGGCGGTGAGCTCGCCGATCGAGGGCACCGGCGGCTGCTGGCACGGGGCATTGGTGTCGGGATCGCGGCCGAGCCAGTGCGCGGCGGCGTCCCACAAGGGATCCGTGGCGGCCGGAGCGTAATAGACGGCAACCCGCGCGCCCTCATTCTCGCCCCACGGCAGATGTTCCCGCGCGCCTTCCTGCGCGACCCGACCCCGCGGGCTCACGCGACGCGCGTGCCGGCGCGCCAGACCTGGCGCACCACCGGCATACCCTGATGCAGCCGCACCTGAACCAGATCGGCCCGCAGCCCCGCCGCCAGCCGGCCGCGATCGGCGAGCCCTGCCATCCGGGCCGGGTGGTCGCTCACCAGCGCAATGGCGGCGGGCAGCCCGATCCCGCCCTCCGCCGCGCTCCGGAACGCTGCTTCCAGCAGGCTGGACGGCACGTAGTCGGACGCGAACGCGTCCACCGCGCCGCGGGCCAGCAATGCGGCGGCGCTGACATTGCCGGAATGGGAGCCGCCACGGACGATGTTGGGCGCCCCGGCGATCACCCCCATTCCTTCCCGCCGCGCCGCCAGCGCCGCTTCCAGGGTCACCGGGAACTCGCTGATGCGGATGCCGTCGGCGACATTCTCGGCGATCTCGGCCTCGGTGCGGTCGTCATGGCTGGCCAGCGCCACGCCCCGCCCGGCGATCCGCGCCAGCAGCGCCGCCCGGTTGGCATCGCGCAGGCGCACGCGCTGGGCGGTCAGTTCGCCGATCCGGCGGTCGATATCGGCATCCGAATGCCCATCGCGCCGGCGCAGCGCACGGTAGCGGTCGAGATCGGCGTGCTGGCCGATGCCCGGGCTGTGATCCATGAGACTGATCAGCTTCACGTCCGGGTGGTCCAGCACCGGTTCGGCCAGCTCCAGCAGGTCGGGCGCCGGCACCTCGCAGCGCAGATGCAGGAAATGCTCGGCGCGCAGCAGCCCGGTGCCGGACAGCGCGTCGAGATCGGCCACGCCCTCCTGGAAAGTGCGTACCCGGTCGGGCTCGTAGCCGAGATTGCCGACACACAGCGCGTCCAGCACCGTGGTGACGCCGGCCACCGCGCATTGCGCGTCGTGGGACAGCAGCGCCGAGCGCGACGGCCAGCGGGCATTGGTGCGCGGCTGGACCTGGCGTTCCAGATTGTCGGTGTGCAGATCGACGATGCCGGGGATCAGCGTATCGCCGCCGAGATCGATCGCGCCCGGCAGCGCGGTGCCGCCGGGCTGCAGCTCGGCGATCGCGCCGGCGCGCAGCACCAGCGTGCCGATCATCGTGGTCTGCTCCAGGACCAGCCTGGCATTTGTCAGGATCGTCTCGACGTTCATGCGCTGTCCCGTGCGGTGCCACCCATTCTGCCCTGTCCCTCCGGCCGGTCTCTGCCGCCGCCTCCCGGCCCGGCACCACCAGCCGGACCCTGATTCGCCGTTGAACCCGACGTCCCGGGAGAGCGCTTCGGGTCCGGACCACCAGGGCAGACTTGACCCGTTTGAACCCGACCGGATCGCTGCACCGGATCCGGACGCGGCCAAAGGGCTCTGCCTCCCTTTTTCTTTGGGGAAACGCGCCTGAGCCCCGGTCCCGCTCTGCCGCGCGATACCCTCCCGGGCAACTCCGGGTCCAGAGTCTGCACACGCCCTGGCGGATCGGAATCGGCCATGCCGGCGGAGCCCTCGGCCTGCCCTGTCCTGGCCCTCATCGATCCCGACCAGGCCCCGCGCCACCCGCCCGCTCCCGCACCGTCATCCACCCTGCGTCGCACCCCGTCCTGCGGCCGGGACCGCTCCCGCCGTCGGGGCGGGAAGCGGGGACGCCGGACTGTCGATCGCCCCGATCGGGGGTTATCGTGGAACTCGCAACCGATTGCCACCCCGGGCGAAGCGGGTTCACCTATCCGCGCAGCCGCCGCACCGACCCGCCCGCAGCCAACCGCCGCGCCACCGGAAAGGACGCCATGACCTCCACCCTGCTCTCCCCAAGGCTGATGTTGATCGGCGGCGGCAGCATTCGCCAGATACCGGAGGTGCTGGCCAAGCTCGGCCTGCGTCGCCCGCTGGTGGTGACCGACCCGTTCATGGTCGCCTCCGGCCTGCTCCGGCGCTGCCTCGACCCGCTCGAGCAGGCCGGGATCGTGGCCTCGGTGTTCAGCGACACGGTGCCCGATCCCACCGACACGGTGATCGAAGCCGGCGTCGCGGCGCTGGCCGGCGGAGGCTTCGACTGTCTGATCGGCTTCGGCGGCGGCTCGCCGATCGACACCGCCAAGGCGATCGCGATCCTGGCGGAAAGCGGCGGGAAGATGCGCGCCCACAAGATGCCCGCCGCGGCCGACCGCGCCGCCCTGCCGGTGATCGCGGTCCCGACCACCGCCGGCACCGGCAGCGAGGCCACCCGCTTCACCATCGTCACCGACACCGAGCGCGACGAGAAGATGCTGATCGCCGGACTCGGTGCCCTGCCGCTCGCCGCGATCGTCGATTACGAATTGACCTTCGGGCTGCCGGCGAGGATCACCGCCGATACCGGGATCGACAGCCTGACCCATGCGCTGGAGGCCTATGTCTCCCGCCGCGCCAACCCGTTCTCCGACGCCCTGGCGCTCGATGCCATGCGTCGGATCGGCGCCAGCCTGCGCACCGCCTATCACGAGCCGGCCAACGCCGCAGCGCGGGAGAACATGATGCTGGGGGCGAGCCTCGCCGGCCTCGCCTTCTCCAACAGTTCGGTCGCGCTGGTGCACGGCATGTCGCGGCCGATCGGGGCGCATTTCCACGTGCCGCACGGCATGTCGAACGCGATGCTGCTGCCCGCCATCACCCGCTTCGGACTGGCCGCCGGAGCCGCCCGCTATGCGGTCGCGTCCCGCGCGATCGGCTTCGCTGCGGCCGGAACCGGCGATGGCGAAGCCGCCGCCCGCCTGGCCGAGGGGCTGGAGGCTCTGAACCGCGACCTCGCCGTGCCGAGCCCCGCGCAGTTCGGGATCGATCCTGCCGCCTGGCGGGCGAAACTGCCCGTGATGGCCGAACAGGCGCTGGCCTCCGGCAGCCCGCAGAACAACCCGCGCGTGCCCGACGCGGCCGAGATCGTGGCGCTCTACGAATCGGTGTGGGAGGGCTGAAGCACTCCCCAGGCCGGCGTCCCAGACCACCCGGCTTGGGGGGGCAGCGCTCTTCGGCCCTGCCTCCCGCCGCCGCTCATTTGCCCGACCCCAGCGCCGCCTGCGCCGCCGCCAGCCTGGCCACCGGCACCCGGTACGGGCTGCAGGAGACGTAATCCAGCCCCGCCATCTCGCAGAAGGCAATGCTGGCCGGATCCCCGCCATGCTCGCCGCAGATGCCGAGCTTGAGATCGGGACGGGTGCGCCGCCCCTTCTCGGCGGCGATCTGCACCAGCGCGCCGACGCCCTCGATGTCCATCGACACGAACGGGTCCTTGGGCAGGATGCCGGCATCGACATAATGCGGCAGGAACTTGCCGGCATCGTCACGCGACAGGCCGAACACGGTCTGGGTCAGGTCATTGGTGCCGAAGCTGAAGAAATCCGCCACCTCGGCGATCGCATCGGCGGTCAGGGCGGCGCGCGGCAGCTCGATCATGGTGCCGACCTGGTATTCCAGCGTGCGCCCGGCCTCGGCGAACACTTCCTGCGCCACCCGGTCCACCTGCGCGCGGGTGATCTCGAGTTCCCGGCGCATGCCGACCAGCGGGATCATGATCTCCGGCACCGGCGCGCGGCCGAGTTCTTTCGCCACGTCGAGCGCGCCCTCGAAGATGGCGCGGGCCTGCATCTCGTAGATCTCGGGATAGGTGATGCCCAGCCGGCAGCCGCGATGGCCCAGCATCGGGTTGGCCTCGGCGAGTTCCGCGGCGCGGCGGCGCATCGCATCGACATCGGCGCCCAGCGCCTCGGCCACCTCGGCCAGTTCCGCCTCGGCATGGGGCAGGAATTCGTGCAGCGGCGGATCGAGCAGGCGGATCGTCACCGGCAGCCCGGCCATGATGCGGAACAGGTCGCGAAAATCCTGCCGCTGGAACGGCAGCAGCCGTTCCAGCGCGGCGCGCCTTCCCCGCTCGTCGGAGGCCATGATCATCTGCCGCACCGCGCCGATCCGCGAGGGATCGAAGAACATGTGCTCGGTGCGGCACAGGCCGATGCCCTCGGCGCCGAACTTCTTCGCGGTTTCCGCATCGAGCGGGGTTTCCGCGTTGGCGCGCACGCGCATCCGCCTTCTGGCGTCAGCCCATTCCATCAGCGTCGCGAAATCGCCGCTCATCGCAGGTTCGATCATCGGCACGCTGCCCACGAACACCTCCCCGCTCGCGCCGTCGATGGTGATCATCTCGCCGGCATTCACCCGCCGCCCGCCGGCGGAGAGCGTCTGCGCGCCGTAATCGACGCTGATGCCGCCGGCGCCGGCGACGCAGGGGCGGCCCATGCCGCGCGCCACCACCGCGGCGTGGCTGGTCATGCCACCGCGGGTGGTCAGGATGCCGCGGGCGGCATGCATGCCGTGGATGTCCTCGGGGCTGGTCTCGATGCGCACCAGGATCACCTGCTCGCCCTTGGCGGCGCGGCTCTCCGCCTCATCGGCGCTGAACACCACCGCACCCGAGGCGGCACCGGGGCTCGCCGGCAGGCCCTTCGAGAAGATCGTGCGCTTCGCGGTAGGGTCGAGCATCGGGTGCAGCAGCTGGTCGAGCGCGGCCGGATTGACCCGCCGCACCGCCTCGGATCGGTCGATCAGGCCCTCATTGGCCATCTCCACCGCGATGCGCAGCGAGGCCGCGGTGGTGCGCTTGCCGCTGCGCGTCTGCAACATGTAGAGCCGGTTCTGCTGGATGGTGAACTCGATGTCCTGCATGTCGCGATAGTGCCGCTCCAGCGTCTCGCGCACCCGGCACAGTTCTTCGTAGGCCTTGGGCAGCGCCTCCTCCATCGACACCTCGCCCGGCTTGGCGCGCAGACTCGACAGCGGCTGGGGGGTGCGGATGCCGGCCACCACGTCCTCGCCCTGGGCGTTGACCAGGAATTCGCCGTAGAAGATGTTCTCCCCGGTCGAGGGGTCGCGGGTGAAACACACACCGGTCGCGCAATCGGCGCCCATGTTGCCGAACACCATCGCCTGGACATTGACCGCGGTGCCCCAGCCGGCGGGGATGTCGTGCAGCCGCCGATAGGTGATGGCGCGCGGGTTCATCCAGCTGCCGAACACCGCGCCGATGGCGCCCCAGAGCTGTTCCTCGGGGTCCTGCGGAAACGGCTTGCCGGTCTCGCCCTGCACCATCTCCTTGTAGCCGTGCACCACGCGGTGCCAGTCCTGGGCGGACAAAGCGGTGTCCTCGATCGCGCCGGCATCGAGCTTCACATGCTCGATGATCTCCTCGAAGCGGTGATGATCGACGCCGAGCACGACCGAGCCGTACATCTGGATGAAGCGGCGATAGCTGTCCCAGGCGAAGCGGGCATCGCCCGAGGCCTCGCCGAGGCCTTCCACGGTCGCATCGTTCAGGCCGAGATTGAGCACCGTGTCCATCATGCCCGGCATCGAGACCCGCGCGCCGGAGCGCACCGAGACCAGCAGCGGGCGGTGCTTGTCGCCGAAGCGCAGGCCCACGGCGGCCTCGATGCGCGCCAGCGCGTCGCGCACCTGCCCGGCCAGGTCTTCGGGATAGGCGCGGTCGTTGTCGTAGAACGCCGTGCAGACTTCGGTGGTGAGGGTGAAGCCCGGGGGGACGGGCAGGCCGATCGAGGCCATTTCGGCGAGGTTGGCGCCTTTGCCGCCCAGCAGGTTGCGCATCCCGGCCCGACCTTCGTTGTGGTCGGCGCCGAAGCTGTAGACCCATTTGGTCATGATCACGCGGCTCCCTGGGATTCGATCTTCGAGAAATCGGCGATGCGGTCGATCGCCGCGCGCACACGGCCGAGCAGGCGCAGACGGTTGCGGCGCAGCGCCGGATCGGGCGCGTTGACCGTGACGTTTTCGAAGAAGGCGTCGAGCGGGGCGCGCAGGCCGGCGAGCACCGACATCGCCTGGCCGAACTGCTCGGCGGCGAGCAGGGCTTCCGCGGCGGCCACGTGCTGCAACTGCCGATGCAGCTGCTCCTCCTCCGCCAGGGAGAGCAGCGCGGGATCGACCGGACCGTCGAACGGGCCGTCCTTGCGTTCCTCGATGCGGAGGATGTTCGCCGCGCGCCGATAGGCGGCCAGCAGGTTCACACCGTCCCCGGTGCCGAGCAGGGCCGCGACGGCATCGGTGCGGGCGAGCAGGCGGGTGAAATCGTCATCGGCGCCGGCGGCAAACACCGCATCCAGCACGTCGTGACGCGCGCCTTCGCTGCGCAGCTGCACCCGCAGCCGCTCGGCGAGGAAGCCCAGTATGTCCTCCACCGGCGGCACGGCCGGCAGGCCATGACCGGCGGCGGTGATCAGCGCCCGCAGAGGCAGCCGCAGACGCAAGGTGCGGATGATGTTGATCAGCCCGAGCCCCGCGCGGCGCAGTGCAAAGGGATCGCCCGATCCGGTCGGTGTCTCGCCGATCGCGAAGAACCCCGCCAGCTGATCCAGCCGGTCGGCGAGCGCCACCGCGACCGAAACCGGCGCGGTCGGCACCGCATCGTTCGCTCCCCTGGGCGCGTAATGGTCGCGGATCGCATCCGCCACCAGCCGGTCCTCGTTCTCGTGCAGCGCGTAGTAGCGGCCCATCACGCCCTGCAGTTCGGGAAACTCGCCCACCATGCCGGACACCAGATCGGCCTTGCACAATTCGGCGGCCCGGTCGGCCAGCGCCTCGCCCGCGCCGATCGATCCCGCGATATGCGCCGCCAGCCGCCGGATGCGCCGCACCCTGTCGCCCTGGCTGCCGAGCCTGGCATGGAACACGATATGATCGAGCTTCGGCACCAGGCTTTCCAGCCGCGCCCGCCGATCGAGATCCCAGAAATGCCGCGCATCGGCGAAGCGCGCGCGCAGCACCCGTTCGTTTCCTGCAATGATGGCGCGGCCCTCGTCCGCCGCCTCGATATTGGCGACGAAGGCGAAAAACGGCGCGGCCGAGCCGTCCTGGTGGCGCAGCGCGAAATAGCGCTGGTTCACCCGCATCGATACCTGCATCACCTCAGCCGGCAGGTCCATGAACCCGGCATCGATCGCGCCGATCAGCGGCACCGGCCATTCCACCAGGCCCGCCACCTCGTCGAGCAGCCCGGCATCGGGCACCACCATCAGCCCCCGCCCGGCCGCCAGCGCTTCAAGGCCCTCCGCGATCACCTTCCGCCGTTCCCCGGCATCGACGATCACCCGATGTTCGCGCAGGGTTTCGCGCCACTGGATCATCGAGCCCACGCGCACCGGCCCGGGCCGATGGAACCGGTGCCCCTCGGTCAGATCGCCCGATGCCAGGCCATGGCCGTCATCCTCGCCCTGCCGCAGATCGAAAGGCACCACCGCCCCGTCCAGCAGGCACAGGATGCGCCGCAGCGGACGCACCCAGGTGAAGGCGCTGCTGCCGCCCCAGCGCATCGATTTGGGCCAGGGAAACCGCCACAGCAGCGGCGGCAGCACCGCGGCGATCAATCCGGCGGCATCGATCCCCGGAACGGTCTTCGCCAGCACCCAGTACTCGCCCTCGGTGGTCAGTTGCGCGCGCGTCGCGTTGTGCTTGCGCAGGAACCCGGCCAGCGCCGCCTCCGGCGCGGTGCTGCGCGGGCCGCGCTCCATCACCGTGGTTTCCGCCACACCGGCCGCGACCTCGACGGCCAGCGCGATCCGCCGCGGCGCGAACCAGCCCCGCAGGTTAGCCGGCGCGAGCGGGGCCAGCGCCTCGGCGACCAGCCGGCACAGATCCTCGGCCCCGCGCGCCTGCATCCGCGCCGGGATCTCCTCGCCGAACAGTTCCAGCAGCAATTCAGGCACCGGCGACCTCGCCTTCCAGCCAGGCCTCGCAGCAGGCTTTCGCCAGCGCCCGCACGCGGCCGATATAGGCGGCGCGCTCGGTCACGCTGATCACCCCGCGCGCATCCAGCAGATTGAACAGATGGCTCGCCTTGATGCACTGATCATAGGCCGGCAAAGCCAGCCGGTGGCCCAGCAGCGATGCACATTCCGCCTCGGCATCGGCGAAATGCCGCGCCAGCATCGCGGTATCCGCAAACTCGAAGTTGTGCGCGCTGTACTCCCGCTCGGCGCGCAGGAACACATCGCCATAGCGCACGCCGGCGCCATTGAAATCGAGTTCGAACACGTTCTCCACGCCCTGCACATACATCGCCAGGCGTTCCAGCCCGTAGGTCATCTCGAAGCTCGGCAAGGCCACTTGGATGCCGCCCACCTGCTGGAAATAGGTGAACTGCCCCACCTCCATCCCGTCGCACCAGACTTCCCAGCCCAGCCCCCAGGCACCCAGCGTCGGACTTTCCCAATCGTCCTCGACGAAGCGGAAATCATGCAGCAGCGGATCGAGCCCGATCGCCCGGTAGCTGTCGATCAGCAGCGCCTGCGCGTCCGCCGGGCTGGGCTTCATGATCACCTGGTACTGGTAGTAATGCTGCAGCCGGTTCGGATTCTCGCCATACCGCCCGTCCGAAGGCCGCCGGCTGGGCTGGACATAGGCCGCCCGCCAGGGCTTCGGCCCCAGCGCCCGCAGCGTGGTCGCCGGATGGAACGTGCCTGCCCCCACTTCCACGTCATAGGGCTGCAGGATCACGCAGCCCTGCTCCGACCAGAACGCATGCAGGCGCAAAATCAGCGCCTGGAAACTGGTCTGGGCGGCGCGGCTGGCGTCCATCGGTTCCGTTTCCCGGTCATCCATGCGATACGCCGGCCCATAAAGCACCCCGGGCCGCGCCCGGCAAGAACACCGCCGGAGCCGCCATGACCGACGCCGAACGCATCGTCCGCGCCTATTACACCGCCTTCAATGCCAGGGATACCGCCGCTTTCCTGGCGCTGCTCACCGAGGACGTCGTCCACGACATCAGCCAGGGCGAACGCCAGACCGGCATCGCCGCCTTCGCCCGGTTCATGGCGCATATGGACCGCTGCTACCGCGAGCGGATCACCGATCTGGTGGTGCTGACCGAACAATCCGGCACCCGGGCGGCCGCCGAATTCACAGTGCACGGAACCTATGTCGCGACCGACCCCGGCGTGCCGGCGGGCACCGCACCGGCACGGGGACAGACCTATGTGCTGCCGGCGGGCGCGTTCTTCACCTTGCGGGAGGGACGGATCGCGCGGATCGCCAATCATTACAATCTGGGTGACTGGGTGCGGCAGGTCGGATAAGCACGGCCAGGGGCTCCGCCCCCATGGCCCCTTGCGGACCCCGCCAGGGAGCAGCGCTCCCCGGACCCGCATTCCCTGGGGG
>VFSW01008011.1_pt1 | contig 15252 bp, 15 predicted proteins | sample 5358111 | NCBI WGS metagenome assembly VFSW01 (sample SAMN11554181, study PRJNA540505) | mine drainage metagenome | isolation source: sediment from site ElyBrook_90M | place: USA: Ely Copper Mine, Vershire, VT | collected 2017
AATGCGGAGGGGGAAGTGTTTTTTCTTGACATCCCCTTTTATAGAACCCGCCTTTGACCAATTTATCTAAGCCTTGTGGTAAGCTGCGTGGCCAAGATAGAATCGCGTTCCCATGCCTTTCAATCCTAGCGACTTTGCGTGGTGGACGTGGCTGCTGTTTTCGGCTGGAGCGGGTGTGGTCTGCGGCATTGCTTGGTTGTGGACCTATGGGAGGAAATCTTTTAAGGTTCCGTGTGGTGTATTCGCTGCAATTGCCGGGCTCGCGGCCGTTCTTTCCCCGTGGATTGGAATTATCAGGTTTGTAAAGTTGGCTTGGGGAAACTGACAGCTATGTTGTCCGGACGAGGAACACCTGGCGGTTATCCTTCTGCTGGTACATCTTTCCAGTCGTCGGACACCGAAAGTAGTTGTTGATAAACATTGCGATCTCAGGCGGCAGGTCACGCCCGTCATAAACGTCGCCGACACTTTGGTCCGGTGCGATGTCTTCCTTGCTTTCAATCACGACTCCGGCCGGGTGAGGGACCGAACACTCGTTGCAGAAGACGTGCATCATGTATTGCGGCATTGGCCCTCCATGGTTTTTGGAATACTTTTGTAATACTCCACCACCATTGTATATGTTCATGAGGTTTTATCGGACTGTGTTTACAGTAACTCGCACGTTCTCAATCCTCAATTAAGTTCGATATTTACTAGGCTAACGTCCCGCAACTTCTAAAACCCCACGCTTTGCTTCGCAAAGCGTGGTGCACCCGGCACAAAAGAGTCTTCCACCCGGAAAACCAAATTCAGCGCATTTCGCGCCGGTTGAAATTCGAACCGTCCAGACTACCACTTCTAGACAACTGAGAGTGACGAAGGGCATAATCCCGCTCATGAGGTACCTGTCACTTGTGTTGACCATCCTCTTCGCACAAGCCGCATTGGCACAGCAGAACTATCAACCGCCAAGCGCGTGCCCCGTTCTCGCGTCGCTCGCCAGTTCCAAAGTCCGCAGTACCGACCCCAACGATAAGGGAGAGAATATCGTCATCTGGTTTTGGAATCAGGGCAAGAAGACTACGCACGGCGTTGAGTTCCATCTATACATGCTAGATACAGCCGGGAACAAATATCCTGCTTCTCAGTCATATCAAGCAAAGGGAGATGTTAAGCCCCAGAACGGGGATGTGGTGATTTACCCCAATAAGGACGAGCAGCAATTCTTCGGGGACAAGTGGGACCGGATTGAGGGCGTAGAAATCCATGTTACAAGGATTTTATTTGCGGATGCTACGGCGTGGAGTCCGCCCAAGGGCGTTAATTGCAAGACTGTATTTCTCAATGACAACTATGACAAAGAGATGGAGCGCCGGGACAAAGCCGTTGCGAAAAGCATGGAAATCTGGCGGAAAAAGTGGAATCGGGAACACCCCGACAACCAGATGCCTGAGTCGAAGGACGACAATGGGGATTCGAAACCTTAATGCCCGCAACCACTACCTAGGCCGTGATTGAAAGAGGGCTGATATTAGATTGCGTGAAGTGCATCCGGGCGCGCCGGGACCGTCGGAGAACCGCTTAAGCCTCAATCAGAAGAAAAGAAATACCACGTCGTCCTTTTGCAGCAGTCAGCGCCGCGAAATGACCTTGGGGAAATGACGGAAACCGAATTGTACGGTTATCTAGGAACAAGGCTAGATGAAGCTGCCGCCAAAGCCGTACTTTCAGAGTTGGAAAAGAAGGACACTGCCGCTGCGGAGTTCGAAGCGCCATTCGGTTTGAAAACTCGCATTGAAATCCGCCTTTTAGAACCGAACTGAAGCCAGGGCGGGTAGCCCAGTCGTTGAATAGAATTTTCCGGTGGCCCGTCCTTCGTTTTTGAAGGGTGGGGATTTCGGTTCGCTTCACCGCTTCTTTCTTTTCATCGGAACGAATTCAACCTTAATTCGGGTGTTGAGCGCATGGGCGACCCGGGCGAGCGTGTTAAGCGTGACGTTTCTTGCGGAAGTTTCGATCAGCGATATTTTCGAGGCGTTCATCCCCGCGCGCGCCGCGCGCTTGCTGAAACCGCAGGCTTCCTGAAACAGATTTCCTGAAACAGTTTTTCTGAAACCAGTCCCGTCAGGGACGAAACATCGTAGCCCACCGCTTCAGCGGTGGGGCCGCGTGCCACATGAACAAAAAGCCCCGGAGGGACGACACATGCAACGTGAATCACATCTCCTCATCTATGGTTCGGCCAATCTGCCGCCCCTACGGGGCTTCGGTTTGTTCCGTCTTGCAAACCCACCGTTGAAACGGTGGGCTATGATCTATCGTCCCTCCGGGACTGATGTTGGAATGTAAGCCAAGATGATTTTCTTATGCAAAGTCGTGTTCGATCCCTTGCAGGAAACTCCCCTGGACATACGTGCAATGGCCGGACCTACCGCAACCGGGATTAGGGCGTCGTATGGAATTTTGCTTTTTGCGTTCTGCACCGAAACGGTGGGCTACGATCAATTGTCCCTCCGGGACTCAAAATGCATGGATGGGAAAGGCGCGCGTTAGCCAAAAATGAATTTCGGATCGAATTCCAGGCCGTGGCGTTTCAACAGGCCGCGAAATTCGTCTTCAAAACTGAATTTCCGATGATGTGTTTCCTGATTGCGGATATATTCCGTGACGCGTCCGAGGACGGAGGAACTCACGCTGAAGGCGCCATAACCCTCCTGCCAGGCAAATTCCACTCCCTGTTCGCTCATCCATTTCGATGAATTTCCCTTTAGGAGTTGCACTGCTTTTGCCAGAGCCAGCGCCGCGGGAAGATGAAATAGAATATGCACATGGTTCTGCGTTCCGCCGACTGCAATCGCGATCATCTTATGATTTTTGCAAATGGCCGCAAGGTAGGCCCAGAGCCTGAGTTGCATCTTTTCCGGGATGGTTTCGCGGCGGTCCTTGGTGCTGAAGACTAAATGAATGTGGGTTCGTGAATAGGTGTGGGACATTGTGCCGCCCCTCCGGGGCTGTATCCTACCGCGATCCTGCCCCACCGCTGAAGCGGTGGGCTACATTCGACCGTCCCTCCGGGACTGGATTCGGCCGAGTGGCCCAGCCTTTGAACCTGAATTCCGAAGTTGGGGCATTGCCTGGAGACAGTGTCATACCTCTACTTCTTGCACAAGCGCCTGAAAATAGACACATTGCAAGGGACTTATCCCTTGTCTTTTGAATGGCTTTGCCAGTGGAAATCCAACTTTGCCGAAGTTTGATTTCGCGCAGCAATTTCTCCTCGCAAAAACACGGAAGTCACGTCAAAAACAATAGGTGAGAGGTGTCGGCATGGGTTCAACTTCGGAATTCAGGTTGAATTGAATTTTCGGGTGGCCCGGCCTTCGTCGTTTTGAAGGGCGGGGATTTTGGTAATTCTCGTCACCGCTTCTTTCTTTTCACCGGCACGAATTCCACCTTGATTCGGGTATTGAGTGCATGGGCGACCCGGGCGAGTGTGCTGAGCGTGACGTTTCTTGCGGAAGTTTCGATCAGCGATATTTTCGAGGCGTTCATCCCCGCGCGCGCCGCGAGCTGCGTCTGATTCAGATTCTCCTGTTCCCATAAACGGGAAACCACCCGCGCTGGCCGCTTCGTCCTTTCGCGGGCTAAATTTATTGCGCGGCAGGGGCGAAAAGAAGTAGGATGCCCGCAATTCGGGACCCCGTCAAAAATTCCAACGCGAGAGGTGAATTGTGAATACCGACGTGCGTGTGCGCTATCTCCGGGTCTTGTTGGTCGTTGTGGGTCTTATTTTTATCGTGGGAGTTTATCCGCTCATGATGATGCTGTGGCCCTCCGGGTGGCGGTGGCAGCCCAACCAGCCAGAATATGAGCAGATGATTCTCGGCGTGTACGCGACGTTGGGAGTGTTTCTGCTGATTGCTTCGCGTGACCCGCTCCGGCATCGGAGCCTGATCTGGTTCACCGTATGGTCCAGCCTGGTGCACGCGGGGATCATGGCCGTTCAGGCGATCCAGTCGCCGATGGAGCGCGGACATCTGCTGGGGGATATTCCCGCACTGGCAATTGTTGCCGTCGCCCTGGCGGTCCTGACTCCTCGCGAATCCCGCGCAGCTTAGGTTTTTTCACAGCTTCAATACAAAGCGTGGGACACCCGGCGGCACCTTGCTATAGGAACCGCCTTTGAGTAGGTCTCTCGAAACTCAGGTTAGTTCTCTTTCGATGGAGATGAACGTGTCCGAACGAAAGCCCATCTCATTCATTCCTCCATCGCTTTTCCGTCATATCCGATGGCAATACGCCAGCCTAAAACAAGAACTTCAGCGCAAACTGAATCTGCCGGGACGTGGCTGGATAAGTGCTGAGAATCACGCCTGCGTTGGCAAACGGCACATTCGCGGCAGAAGGACCGAAACCGGAATAGGCGCTGAGGTTCCCGGGCATGCCGAAGTTTGGGTGATTTAGAACGTTAAACATTTCCGCCCGGAACTCCAGGGTTCTGCCCTCCCCGAGACGCGGGAACGCCGTGTCTTTGATCATGGAGAAATCCACATCCTCCAGGCCCGGACCGCGCAGGAAATTCCTCGGCGCATTTCCCAAGAACCCAAGCGGTTGCACCAGGAAGGCGCACGGGTCAAACCACAGATTGGGAGTCCCCAGGGGCTGCCCCGCTGTGGGGCAAGCGTTGACCCCATTCCCAGTGGATACCCCGTGTGTGATGTTATAGGCATTGCGACCCGTCGCCAAGTCCGGCCGGTCCAAGTTGTTCGCACTGTCGAACACACCGGACCGGGAACGCTGCGCCAGCATGGTGACGTCAAACGGATAACCGCTCTGAAGCGACAGGATGCCTGCTACTTGCCAGCCGTTCACGATTTTAGAAACCAGCTCCGATTTCCCGGATAGCTTGGGGAACTGATAAAGACCGCTGAGACGCCAGTTATGAGTCGCGTCGTAAGCTGACGGCGCATAATCCAGTTTCGGATGGAATGGGTCTACAGGGTAAACCGGTCCGCTATCCATCTCGGCGGGGGCTTCAGCCTGGGCGTTGTCCATGAGCTTGCTGTAGGTGTACGCGCTCTGAAGTTGCAGTCCCCTGCTCAGCTTCTTGGTCACAGTGACCTCGAGTGCGTTGTAAACGGAGAACGCCCCATCGGTCTGCAACATGATGCTGCCCCAATAGGGATTGAGCCGAGTCTCCGTTCCGAGCCAGCAGGCAGTTGCGTTTCCATCCACCATGCTGGTGAGATTGACAGGTTGACCCGCCGGGCGGGGGATGCACGATCCACCGGAAGGAATGCCGCCCGGAATGGCGGGGTTCACATCGCGACGCGACATCAAGTTCAGCCCCTTGGAACCGGCGTAAGCGATACTCAGGGTTGTCGAGAAGGGCAGCTGACGATCGATGCTCAAATTGTAATCCAGGATATGCTGCGAGGCTATGTTGTAATCGAATAGCGCGGCATCTGGAAGCAGGGCATGGTTACTGACTAGACTGTTAAAACCACTTAAGGTGTACGGAGTGGAGGCATTGGGGGCGGGAAAGCTGAACGGGATCGTCAAGGGCTGATTTAAAAAAGCGGGGGACGCTGCAAACGGAGGAGCGTCTGTTTGCATCACGTCGAAGGCCGTGCCGTACGGCGTAAGATCATAGAGCATCGCAAAGCCGCCCCGAACCGAAGTCTTACCGTCCCCCATCACGTCCCAAGCAAACCCAAGGCGGGGGCTGAAATTGTGCAGGGTCGGATTCTTGAACGGAATTCCCACAGTGGGAGTAGCGTCCATCCGCGGATCCACGATCGCTGCCTGGAGGCCGTTCTTCTCGTGCAACTGGGTCATGAACTCGTACCGCAGCCCCAGATTCAAAGTCAAGCGCGACGTAGCCCGGTAGTCATCCTGTGCGTAAAATCCCAATGTCGTGGAGCGGTAATCGCGGTTGGTAGTGGAACCGGGCAACAGCGACGTTTGCACGATGGACGGTATTGTGCTGCCCGCAGTCAGGAAGCTGGCAACGTTAGGGAAGGCGACCAGACCCATGTTTAGCCGGGCCGTGTAGTCCATTTGCTGGAACCGGTTGATGAGGGTCCCGAACTTCAGCGAGTGTTTCCCGTGTGTATAGAATAGGTCATCGCTCCACGTGTAAATGTTCTGCGGCAGGTAGGTGGGTGACGTAATAAAGTTCCCCAGGTTCGAAATTCCCCCGATATTGATGTCCCCGAGCATATTGCCGTTAAAATAGCTGTTGCCGGGCATAAACGCATACTGCGGACCCACGAAGGGGTTGGTGGAGTAGACGCGGGGCGCCGTACGGCTATAGGACATGCTGGCCGTGTTCAGCAGGGACGGGGAGAAGATATGGTTCTCAGCCAGCGTGAGATACTGGCTGCGGCTTAGCATGTCCATGGTGAACCCGGGGTAGGAGAAAGGCCCGGACGTGGCTGCCACCGCGGAGAATTGCTCAGCGTCGTCGATGGTGTACCGGGCAAACAGGCTGTCTTTGGTGGAAAATGTATGGTCCACCCGGATCTGCCCGTTATCATCGCGCGTCGGCGCCGTGAACGGATACGTGAACTCATTGCCCGGCAAGTTGGGGACCGGATACGCATTGTTCAGGATCGGCGCGATAACGGGAGAAACTGTTACCGAGGGTATGGCCCCCAATTGGGGACAGGCTACGTTGGTGATGGTGGCCCCGGCCGGACCGTGACATCCGGCACCGGGCACCGTATCCACAGTAGTTAGGCCTTGCCGCTGCCGCACACCTTCGTAGGTCGCATAAAAGAATGTCTTGTCCTTCTGGATCGGGCCCCCCAAGGCGGCTCCGAAGTCATTCCGCTGGAACTCGGGCAGGCGATGGCCGATAATCGAGGGCGGGGCGTCGAAGAAATTCCGGGCGTCCAGGACGCTGTTCCGGAGATAGTCGAACGCGTCGCCGTGCCAGTTGTTCGTTCCGCCCTTGCTCACGGCAACCACTTGGCTCCCCATGGACATCCCGTATTCAGCGCTGAAGTTGTTGGTAACGATTCTGTACTCGCGGATTCCATCGACCCCAAGCGTGTACCCGGCGGCGGAAGAACCGTTGACTCCTTGCAAGTTGTTCATCCGGGCGCCGTCGAGCAGGTAATTATTGGAGTGCACGGGAGCGCCATTGCTGCTGTACCAGAGTCCTGCGTTTGACGGGTTAGGGCCAAGGTTTCTGTGCTGAGTGATTCCGGGTTGGAGAAGCGTAAGGTCAATGTAGTTACGGCCATTGAGGGGAAGATCGGCGACGTTTTGTTCGTCCACAAGATTTCCCAAAGAGCCACTAGTTGTGTTCACCTGTGGAGCTTCGCTAGAGACGACGATCTGTTCCGAGGTGGACCCCACCTGGAGTGTAAAATTCACGACCGCTTCCTGAGCCACAGTGAGCGTAAGCCCAGTGCGCACGCCAGTCTGGAATCCACTTTTCTCCGCGCGAACCTCATATTTACCTACCGGGAGCGCGGAGAACCGATACGACCCATCGGCTGCCGTAGTCATGGTCCGCGATTGCCCGGTTTCCAGATTGCGAGCGGTAAGGGCCGCTTCGGGCACCGTCGCTCCGGTGGAATCAGTCACATTGCCCAAAATCGTAGCTGTAGGCATTTGACCCAGCAGTGCAGAGGCTCGGACTAGAAAAAGCAAGAATATGCCAATGCCAGACGCACTCATTACCTTCCTTGAATTTTTCATACCCGTCCCCCCTCCACCGTATCGTCACGTTTGAAAGAGCTTCACTTCAAAATTACTGAGATTGTAATTTGTATGTGGTGCAGCGTGTATCGCGACGGCGGGTAAAAATATGTGACCTAGGTCACATGTGCAAGTGATCTAAGACACGTGCCCGTGTGCGCGTTAAAGTTGGACATTTCCGTCAGGCAGGATCGGATGAGCCGCCACTATGCCAATTTGCGGCCAGAAGTACAAAGTTGCCGGTATGGCCCCATGTGAAAACTGCTCGGAAAATGTTGGATGCAAGTAGCAAGCGGATGCTCACGGAAGCGAACCATGGGAGTTGCATCGTTGGGCCGCGGCGCTTGGTCGCCGTAGTGGCCATACTGCCGGCGATCACCGTACGAATTCGCGAGGTAGCGGGCTAAATCGAATGTTCCGGATCAGATCAAAAGCGGCTTTTGCCTTCTGCCTTTTCCTAAGTTTTTGGCAAGACGCCTGTGCACGCAGCACAAGACAAATCCACCGAAGGGGCGGTGAGGACAAGACGCTTATTCTGGTTTCCCGCCCTGAGCTAGGGGACCCTCTTTTTAAAGAGTCCGTGGTGTTGATGTTCCCGTCTTCCGTGGTGGCGATAGAAGGTGTGGTCTTCGGCCTTATTATCAACAGACCTGTCCGCGTTGCGCTGTGCGAGATATTTCCCGATGACGATGCGCTGAAGAACCGCTCCGAGACTGCCTACTTCGGCGGCCGCTGGACCCGCTGGCTTCCGGCGTAGTCTTTCGCTCCAGGATGGGTTCATCGCTTGAAGGCTGAGGCTTTTTTTGAAATTTCAGGCCGGCGAAGGGCAATGGATCGCTGAGGAACGATAAAAATGGAACAGCGGCCAGTGGCGGGCGCTTTCCGGCTGACCTCGCCGGTGCGTCGAAAGTCAGTTTACTGCTCTAACGGCTTCGCCGATCTGACCGCTGTTCCCGGTGATGAATGTCAGTTTACGGATGCCTGGGGTCTTGCGTATTTGCGGGCCGTTTTCCTTCTCGCAATCCCCGTCCGTTTTTCCATCCATCATCCGTGCGTAATGTACGGCAAGTGCAAAATACGCGCTGTGACGGGCGACATACATCCACGTGACTTCTGACACTCCCCCGGCGAGCGGTATATACTGAAGGAGTTTCAATTCCGGGAAGAACTGTGCGCTTAGCTGGACAAAGCGCGCGGCATAGGGCCGAACAGCATTCGCGACGAGTGTTGAAAGCATGACAGGTCAGCAATCACTCCTGCTCCTGCCTCCTGGACAACTAGACCTGAGGTATCCGAAATGAGAATTTCTTCCGGCGGTGGTTTGGCTTTACTCCTTTCTGGTTCGGCGGTATTTCTAGGCATGGCTTTACAAGCGCCCGGTCGTTCGGTGTCAGCGGCCGGCGAAAAGCATGTCCGCTTTCTGCACATTGCCGATATGCACGCGCAGCTGGACACGCACTGGGAGTATCTGCCGGAGGATCCGGATAAGCTTGAAAAAATGGGCGGATTCGCGCGCCTTGAGACGGCGCTCGATCAATTTCGCGCGTCGGCGCCCGGCGCTGTATTTACCGTGGACGGCGGAGACACTTTTCAAGGATCGGCGGTCGCCGCGTGGACCAAAGGCGAGGCGATTGTCGCGCCGCTGAACGCGATGCGAATTGACGTCGGCACTCCCGGAAATTGGGAGGTCGTATACGGGCCGGAAGCCTTCAAGAAACTCCTGCACGAAGTGAACTACAAAGTTCTTTGCTACAACTTTCAGGACTCCAAAACAGGCCAGCGCATCTTCGCTCCTTCAGCCATTCTGGAAAAAGACGGCGTGCGCGTGGCCTTCATCGGAGTAACGGATCCGACGACCACGAAGCGACAGCCGCCCGCCGAAGTTGAAGGGCTTGATTCGACGCACATGGAGGGCCTGCGAGAATATGTGCAGAGCATCAAAACGAAGGAGCACCCGGATTTGGTCGTGCTCGTGGACCACACGGGACTCGCCCCATCGGTTCAACTGGCGCATGACATTCCGGAGCTGGATATCGTGCTCAGCGCGCACACGCACGAGCGGGTCTATGAGCCGATTATGGTCGGCCACACGATCGTCGTGGAGCCGGGATCGCTCGGATCTTTTCTCGGGAAACTGGACATCACGCTGAAAGACGGCAAGATCGTGGACCACAACTACCAGCTGGTTTACATCAACGCCGATCAATTTCCCGAAGAGCCGAAAATGAAGGCGCTGATCGAGAATACTGAGAAGCCGTACCGGAAACGCATGGATCAAGTCGTCGGCGCAACGCAAACTCCCCTGATGCGCGATGACGTGCTTGAGAGCACCATGGACGATCTGGTGTCCGATTCCGTCCGCGAAGCAACCCACGCGGATATCGGAGTCACGAACGGCTTCCGATTTTCGCCGCCGGTCGCCGCGGGACCCATTACCCAGGCGGACCTTTGGAACATTCTCCCGCTCGATGCAAAAATGAAAATCGGAGAGACCACCGGGCGGCATCTCCACGAGTATCTCGAAAATGAGATGGAGCTCGTGTTTGCGCAGGATCCATTCGCGCTTTCAGGCGGCTGGGGCCCCCGGCCTTCCGGGTTGGAAGTCATTTTCCATGCAAAAGCGCCCATGGGAGAGCGGATCCGCAGCGTAAGAGTGAATGGAACCGATGCGGAAGATTCGCGTGTATACACGATCGGAGGCTGCGAGCGCGACGGCGAAGCCCTGGATACGATCTGCCGCATGCGCGATGTTCACAATGCCCGTTACGTGCCCGGAACCATTCATGAGGCGCTCGAATCCTTTATCCGGAAACACTCGCCGCTGAATTACCGCCGCCAGGGAAGGGTTCGCGCCGACGATCTGCCGCCGGTGGTGTGGTCGCAGTATGAGATTCTACAAAATTTGTGGAATCTTCCCGGAAGCGCCAAGGCCATGGAAGTCCCCGGCAAGAAATAGTGCGAAATCTTGAGGGTCTTAAGTAGCACAGGCACCTTGCTTGTGCGGTTTTGTATTTCGCAAATGGGAACCCGGTTCAAGTAACGAATGCAAAACCCGCACAGGCAGCCCCTCGCAGGGGCTCGGGATAAAGAGTGCTTGTGCTACACAAAACCTAACTGTACCGCTGCTCTTTCCACGGGTCGCCGTACATGTGGTAGCCGTTTTCTTCCCAGAAGCCGGGCTGGTCTTCGGGGATGAGCGTGAATCCGCGAACCCACTTCACACTCTTCCACAAATAGAGATGCGGAACGATCAGGCGCAGGGGGTAGCCGTGGTCCAGCGAGAGCGGCTCGCCATCGTGCTTGAAGGCGAAGATCGTGGTGGGGCGCATCAGGTCGTCGAGCGGAAGATTGGCCGTGAAGCCGTGCTCGCCGTGAATCATGGCGAAGCGCGCCTCGGGCCTTGGCGCGACGCGCTTCATCACGTCAGTGAAGAGCACCCCCTCGAAACGGTTGTCGAGACGGCTCCAGTGAGTCACGCAGTGCAGGTCGCACTGGATTTCGGCGTGCGGCAGTTGGTTGAACTCCTGCCAGGAGAGCCGCAGCGGCGTTTCGACAAGCCCATCCACGCGGAAATCCCAAGTGCTCAAATCCGTATGCGGGATGCTGCCTTCATGCAGCACGGGCCACTTCAGCGTGAGCGATTGTCCGGGCGGCAGGCGGCCCTCCGAGCGGGCCTGGTGTTCGAGTTTTTTGCGGTCGCCGGCGTCTCCGAAAAGCATTTTCGCCAGTACTCCTTCGGAAAAGTCATTGTACCTGAATATTGCAGGGGCGGCGGCCACGCTGCGCCGCGCAGGAATTCCGCTTCACGAGCGCTGTGCTATCATCAACACAAGAAGAAGAGTTTATTCTGGCATCGGGAGCATTTGTGACAGCGCGCACGCTCAGCGGCACGGCCATTCGCGACGAAATCTACTCCGAACTGAAGGGAGAGATTGCGGCCCTGGAGGCGGTGAATATCCGCCCGGGGCTTGCGGCGGTGCTGGCGGGAAAAAATCCGGCGTCGCAGATCTACGTGCGCAACAAAATCGAGGCGTGCGAGAAGCTGGGCCTGGGAAGCTGGCTGCACACGCCGTCATCGGACGCGACGACGCTTGAACTTTTGGATCTTGTTTTGGAATTGAACTCGCGTGATGACGTGGACGGAATCCTCGTGCAGCTTCCCTTGCCGCCGCAGGTGGACGCCAAACGCGTCCTGGAAGCCGTGGACCCGGCGAAAGACGTGGACGGGTTTCATCCGATCAACCTCGGGCGGCTGGTTTCCGGGCGCGAGGGCCTGGTGGCCTGCACGCCGGCGGGCTGCATGGAAATTCTGCGCCGCGGCGGAATCCAGATTGAAGGCGCAAACGCCGTTGTCCTGGGGCGCAGCGACATTGTCGGAAAACCGATGGCGCTTTTGCTGATGCATGCCAACGCCACCGTGACGATCTGCCACTCGAAAACGCGCGACCTGCCGGCAGTGGTGCGGCAAGCGGACATCGTCGTGGCGGCGATCGGCCGCGCCGCGATTGTCGAGCCAGGATGGGTGCGTCCCGGCGCGGCGGTCATTGACGTGGGCATTAATCGAATCACGGAAGCCGACGAGGCGCAGCGCATCTTCGCGAATTTTCCCGCCAAGCTGGCGCAGTTCAGGGAAAAGGGCTCCGTCCTGGTGGGCGACGTACACCCGGCCGTCGCGGAAGTGGCGGGAGCGATGACGCCCGTGCCGGGCGGCGTCGGTCCGCTGACCATCGCGATGCTGATGAGCAACACGGTGAAGGCGGCGCGGCTGAGGCGCGGCGCTCTCGCGGCGTCGCGCGCGCAATCCGCGAATCCCGCGGACAAAACGGCGGCGAACTCCTGATGCTGCGCGTTGGGCTGACGGGCGGAATCGCCACTGGCAAGAGCACGGTCGTGGCGATGCTGCGCGAGCTTGGCTGCCACGTGCTCGAAGCGGACAAGATCGCCCACCGGATGATCGAGCCGGGCGCGGCGGCTTATGATGCGGTGGTGAAGGAGTTCGGGCGTGGAATTCTTACGCCCGACGGCCGCGTGGATCGCCCGAAGCTGGGCGCGATTGTGTTCGCGGATCGAAAGCGGCTGGCGCGATTGAACGCGATCGTGCATCCGCCCGTGCTCGCCGAACAGTCGCGGCAGCTTGCTGAAATCGAGCGGGCCGAGCCGCACGCGATCGGCGTCGTCGAAGCCGCGCTGCTCGTCGAGGCGGGATACAACCAGAAACTCGATCTGCTCGTCGTAACGTGGTGCACGCCGGAACAACAGATTGCGCGACTCACGGAACAAGGCGCGGGCCGCGGGCTTACTCTCGAGCAGGCGCGGCAGCGCATCGCCGCGCAGATGCCCGTCGAGGAGAAACGCCGGCTCGCCGATGAGACGATCGACTGCTCGGGAACGCTGGAATGGACGCGCCAGCAGGTCGTCCGGCTGTGCGAAAAATTGCGGAAGAAGGAATCGGAACTCTCCCGGACTTCAGGGAAGGAAGAATTGCAATGAGCGAAGAAAAAAGCAGCCGCGACGTCCTGCGCCTTCTGGCGCTGGGGCTCGTGCTCGTGCTGGGAGCGTACTGGGCAGGAAGCCGCTGGGGACAACGGCAGCCGCAAAAGGTTGAGGCGGTGCCGCCCGCCGGTCCCGCCGGCACGCCTGTTGCTTTCCCGGGACCAAGAGCAAACGAACTTCTGGGCGATGAAGCGATCTACGTGAGGATTTACAGCCAGGCCGCGCCGGCTGTGGCGAATATCACGACGCGCACGCTCGAATACGATGTGTTTATGGAACCTGTGCCGGTCGAAGGCGCGGGCTCGGGATTTGTAATTGATCCGCGCGGCTACATCCTTACGAATTTTCATGTGGTGCAGGGCGCGCAGGCGATCGGCGTGACGCTGGGAGACCGCTCGCATTACGACGCTAAATTTATCGGCGCGGACGAACGCAACGACATTGCCCTCGTCAAGATTGACCCGAAAGACCGGAAGCTTCCCGCGCTGACCATGGGCGATTCCGACAGCCTGCAGGTCGGCCAGCACGTTCTTGCCATCGGAAATCCTTTTGGTTTTCAAAGCACTCTTACAACGGGAGTTGTCAGCGCGCTTGGCCGCACTGTGCAGACAGGACAAACGACCGTGATAGACGGCGCGATCCAAACCGACGCAGCGATCAATCAGGGCAATTCCGGCGGGCCGCTTTTGAATTCACACGGCGAAGTGATCGGCATCAATTCTGCGATCTACACGCCCTCGGGGACGACGGCGGGCATCGGCTTCGCCATTCCCATCAGCACGGCGCGGCTGATCGCGGAAGACCTGATCACCGAAGGGCGCGTGCGGCGCGCGACGCTGGGCGTCGAAGCGCGCGTGATTTCTCCACCCATTGCGGAAGCGCTGAAATTGCCCGTGCAGGAAGGCCTGTTGATCGAGCGCGTCACTGCCGGCGGTCCGGCCGAGAAGGCCGGGCTGCGCGGCGGCAGTCGTGAAGCAGTTCTAGGCATGCGGCGGATTCTGCTCGGTGGCGATGTGATTACAGCGATTGATGGCCGGCCGCTTACAGGACAGACGGATTTGAGCCTCGCGCTCAATCGAAAACGTCCGGGTGATACGGTGAAGATCGAATATTACCGGGGCGGGCAGAAGATGCAGACGCAGGCGACGCTCGGCGACAATGGTAAATAAGTACCGCACAGTTATCCAAAAAGAGGTTTTTGACTGACCACTCAACAAAGTGTGCGCGTCATGGTGTTGCCCTGCTTGCTGATCGGTCCGAACTTCTGTGTCCAGTTCTCCGACTTGCACATCCAACCAGTCCAGCATGGCCAGCAGATCGCCGCGGCGCCGCGCCGTCCAGCCCTGGAGTTGTAACTGTTCCAAGACGTGGCGGCCCTGCACGCTCCACAAGCGGCTCTTGCGCCGCACACCCTGGTTCAGCGCCAGGTGCTGCAACTGGTTCTTCACCTGCGTGCGCATCTCCACCAACTTCTGCCGGTGCCGCAACAGTTGCCGCACATCGCGCATCTGCGGACTGGGCACCCACAGCCGGGGAAACCGGCCGTCCACGAGCAGATCCAGAATATGCTTGGCATCGCGGCGGTCGGTCTTCTGCTGCCGCACCACCAAGTGCCGGATCTGCGCCGCATCTCCGATCCACAACTCGTGTCCCATCTGGGCCAACATCTGCTCGAACCACTGCGAATTGCCCACCGCTTCTATCCCCACTCGCACCGTCTGTCCCACCAGTGCCTGATAGAAACGCCGTGCTTCTCCTTGCTCGTGTTCCAATCGACCTTCCCTCAGCTCGCCCGTCTCGGTGTCCACCAGGGCGATCTGCTGGTAGCTCGGATGAAAATCACATCCTATAATCTTCATTGCGGCTCCTTCCTATCCGAGCCTTGGTTTTAGCGAACTCAAGTTTACTCGGAAACGCTCTCGGAGCCGCACTTCGTCATACAATCAAGCGGAGCGAGGAATCCCACCGTGTTCTGAAGCATTGCGCGAAAAAGAAGGAGGGATTCCTCGCTGCGCTCGGAGGCTGTGACTAAATTGGCGGCGTGAAGCGTGCGCTCGGCGCTGAGTG
>VFSW01008012.1_pt1 | contig 15252 bp, 22 predicted proteins | sample 5358111 | NCBI WGS metagenome assembly VFSW01 (sample SAMN11554181, study PRJNA540505) | mine drainage metagenome | isolation source: sediment from site ElyBrook_90M | place: USA: Ely Copper Mine, Vershire, VT | collected 2017
GTTGAGCACCAGCTTGCATCGCATCACTCTGTTTCCGTCCATCTTTATTGCTCCTTTAGAAGGGCTCGCGCCCGGGTTACAAAGTTTTGCCTTGCGATCTTGCACGCTGCTGAAAATCGTGGATCGTGACCTCGCGGGGCTACGGCGCCTTCGCGATGTCCGCGATGGTCTGCTGTGCGGCCTGGTTGTGCGAGGTGGTGCCGAAGTAATAGGAGGCCGCCTGCTTCGCTTCATTTGCCAGGTAGCCGCTGATGTTGCCGATCAGCAACCATCCGGATTGCGGGATCTTCGCCACCAGGTCTGGCCACCCCATCATCGCGATGAGCTGCGCCGCTGAGACCAGAAGGAAGCCCCCGATAATCGTATAGGCCAGGATCGCCGGCGTATCGTCCTTGACCGCCATCTCGCGCTTGCGGGCGCTGTCTCGGTCGCCGGCGTCGATCGCGGCCAGGTCGGATACGTTCTTATAGCCCAGCTCGGCCATGTCCTTGGCGTGCTGGAGCTCGGCCTGCTTGAGCGCCGTGGTATTGATGACGCCTTGCTGAAACAGATCGCCCAGCTTGGCCAAGGTGCTTCCCGGGTCCGAGGCCTGCGTGGCCTGCAGATCGGCAGCAACGGCTGGATCCGGTATGAATCCGCAAATCGCCTTGACGGCGAGGCCGGCGAGCGGCGTACCGAACGTGCCGGCGATCATCGGCGCGACGTTTTTGATAGCGGACAGAAAATCGAAGCTCATGATCCGAGATCTCCAAAAAAGTGAAACAGCGAGCCACCCAGGCGCCAGAACGAATAGAGCCCGACGATAGCCAGACCGGCGATCGACACCGCAATAGCGGCGAGAATTCTAGACGTGCCGTATTCCTCGCTTTGATCGAGCGAAAGGCGACGGTCGACGACGACAGCGGCTACCGTGGCCGCGGCGCCGATCCCGAAGACGAAGAAACCGATCCAGAACATCATGCCGTGCCTCTTTGCATGATTCCGGGCGCATAGGTGCCACCTGGCATGAGTGTGAGCGCCTGGCGACGCGGCGTGGCGCCGGCGGCCGCCCAGCCGATGTGCGTCCAGGTGTGCTCGTAGATCAACTGGTCGAAGTCGATGTCGCTCGCGTAGATCGCGCGGCAGACGTCAACCGGCGGCCCGTAGCTCGGCGCTTCAAAATCGGTAGCGAGGCCTTTGACGTGGGCGCTCGTGTCCTTGCTGCCGATCGCGCGGTTGAGCTCGAGGCAGCGGTAACCGCTGCTGACCTGCAGCGGTTCGCCCAGCAGCCGGCGCACGAGCTCCATGTTCTGCGCGTTGCGCTCGAGCGCATGGAGGATCTCCGGACTCGGCATATTGTCGATGCCCTGGCGCGCGGCTGTCTCGGAGCGCAGGAATTCCCGCAGGGTGAAATTTGGCGACAACTTTTCGTCGAGCATCATGATCCGTCTCCTGGTTTGCCGCGTTGCGGTTCACCGTGCATAGGCTCGATGCGCGGTGGATAGATGGCCGGCGTCTGGCCTAAAATCCGTCGTTCGAAAAACCGCTCCATCACGAAGATCGCGCGACTGCCCATGTGGCCGGCAATGCCAACAAGTGCCGCGGTCAAGAGGCCATTGAAGCCCGCGTTCTGGCAGAGGTAGAAGGTGAGGATGCCCGCAAAGGCCGATGTGACCAGTTCCCCGAGCAGTTCGGTGAAGTTGAACCACCGCGCTTTCCCCGTTCGCACCTTCGCGGCGAACGACGTTACGCCGCCGAGGCAGGAAAGCGCGAACACCCAGGCGTAGGTCAGCAGCCCGTAACTCAGCGGATCTTTTTCTGTCACGAGGTTCTCCAAAAGAAAACGCCCGCAGGCCGCGGGCGTCGGGGTGGCGAAATTGGATCGGTTTAGCTGACCGCTGCGAGCGTCGCCGGAACGTCCTTTTCCAGCAATTCGCTTGCCACCACGGGCACGAGCGGACCAGCGAACGCCTTGATCAGCAGGGGCTTGATCATCGCCAGTTCGTCGATGGTCATGTCCACGACGCCCCCGCTCACCAGCTTGCGCGCCAAGTCCATGCGCTTGACGCGGGCCGACATATCCAGCGTCCGCTCATCCTCATATGGCGACATCAGCGCCGTCACGCTCGCTGCCGCCAGCGTCAGCGGTTCCATCATCTTCGCAGTCACGATGGCGTTGTATTCGTCCTGCACCGCCTCAGGGAGTTTAGGGAAGATGGCCTTGATTGCGCTCATCAGCGCCTCCATCGTCACCCCAGTTTTCACAGCCTCCCCTTTCAGGTCCAGGATTTTTGCATCAAAATTACGTTTCATTTGTTGCTCCTCTGAATTTATTACGACGCTGGCCCAACCGCGGACCTATGGATGTTTCCGCTGGCATCGATCACCAGATACTTGTCGCCAGTCACCCAAGTGGCCGAAGTCATCTGGTTAAACTGTATCCCCGCAGCGGTCCACGACTGTACCGTTGTTCCAGATGCCGGATCGCTTCCCTTCGTCGCACCGACAAGCAATGCGCAATCTCCCGGTGCAGAGTTGTACGCCACGAGCCCCCAGTCTCGCAGCGCGCCGCTCGAACTTGCCGGAGACATTCTTAAGCCAGCACCCCCTGCCGCTACTGTTGAAATTGCCTGAAGCTGCTCGGTCGCGGCAGCGCTGAACGCAGCGGTGTTTCCGCTGCTGAACGATAGCCCCGCAGCTGTGCCGCCATAACTGATGTAGCCCGCACCGAGAGCAACATTACCACTGAGCGTTACCAGGCCAGTTTCCGTCACGCTGAACTGTGACACGCCACCAACAAGCAGGTTGATCAAGCGCGAGGCAGCAGCGCTGGCGGTGTTGGTGATATTGACAGTTAGCGCATCGAAGGTGACTGCGCCGTTGTTCCACGTCTGTGAAATGTTGTACGGCGCGGATGCAGTCAGCGTCGGGTACGACACTCCTCCGGTCAGGACCTTCTCGATCTGGAACATCGCGCGTTTGAATGTCGTCGCCGTGTCGATGTCCTTCTGCTCCATGTAATCGAAGCCAAAGACCGGCGTGCGGCTCGTGTTGATCTCGTAGGAGAGCCCGGATTGCGTCGCTCCGGCGTAATTCGAGGAGAGCGTGATGCTCGTGTCACTGTTGACCGAGCCGACAACATAGGGCACCGCAGCGCCGTTGATCATGAAGGTCTGGCCGGCGGCGGCATTCGACGCCCATAGCGTCCCGGTCCCGACGACGGCCGCGCTGCCGTTGGTGACGGCGACGGACCCGGTCTTATATTGGCTCATGTGCTTTCCTTAGTGAATTGCAAGCGCTGCCTCAGCCGCCCATGTCCAGCTGTGCGAGCGCTGCCACCTGCGCGACGTCAATCGCCTGCAGCGACGTGCTGACGATGTACCAGAACGGCTGCCCCTGGCCTGCGGTCATGCCGCCGATCTCCGCTTCGAGCGATGCGTAGTCGGCGGGGCTGCCCCAGACCATGGCGTTGAGCTGCGCGTTCAGCCGGCGCCCTTTTTCGAGCGCGATCATCACCGCGTCCACGTACTCGGCGACCTGCTTGCCTGCGTTGCTGCTGGAGTTGTATGCAATGCGATTTGACACGTTAACCTCCGATCGTTTGAAGTAAAAGCAGCGCCTCATATTGCTGCCCCGCGGCCGCGAGCTTGTCCGCTTTGCGCCGAATAAGAGCCCGATAATTGATCGCGGTCAGATTCGACGGCGTCGCCCGCGGCGGGAGATCGACACGCTCGCCGGCGACGATTTTATGTTTGACGTCCGACGTGCCGCCCCAGGTGTCCTCGATGGCCGTTTCGCCGGCGGATGCCTGCAACGGCAGCTGGACGTCCATGCAAAAACCGGTCCGCAAAATGTTGCCGGCCGCGTCGTGAACGATGAAGTTCATCGAATCATCTCGCCGACACTGAGCGATCGCCGGGTGACATTGCACGCATCGAGCATCGGACAGAGCTTCAGGTAATAGGTGTAGGTTCCGGCGCCGGGCGTATCGACGCCGTTGACCGATATCGAAGCTCCGTAGGTAGCATTTCCATAAGCGACCGTTTCGACGATTGGTGAGTCCGCGGTATAGCTGTTTGTCCCGTTTCTGGAAAAATACAGCCGGTATTGGCCATCCGCACTGCATGAGTCGAGGGTAACGGACCCGGCGAGCAGAACCGGTTTGCCGGTCGTGGTTATCCCGACGGACTGCACATTGTTCGTATACGTCCCATAGATGTTTGCACTTGCCCCCATCGACCCGGCGGTATAGCTGGTCTGGATGTTCGTCGCCGAGTTTGGGTCGATCGTCCCGCTATTGACGGTGTTAAGCGTGGCAAGTGCGCCCTGAGACGCTATGGCGGCGGCGATCTTGTTCGCGGTGATGTCGCTGATCAAATTCCACGACGTGCCGTCGTATTGATAGGCTCCGTGGGTGTCGGTCTGGAACCAAATATCTCCCAGGTGCGGCGACGCCGGGGGCGAGCCAGAAGCCGAACTCGTTGCGACGGCGTTGCGCGTGGCGAGCGAACCCTGCCCGACGATCGCCGAAGCGAGCGCCGCCGAGTCGGCTACCAGGTCCGTCGTGTTGAAAAAACTCTGCGGCGACATGGTACCCGGACCAAACGTATCGACGAGCGCGAAGCAGTAATAAATCCTCGTGTTTCTGGCCAGATTCGAGACGACAAACAAGGTGTCCACGCCGTCGTATACGAGATTGGAGGGCCCAGGCGTGAATCCGCTCACGGTTGAGCAATACACCTGAATGCCGGCCCAATCGAGATCCGGCGGCAGCGCGTAGGTTCCGTAAGCCGTATCCGCGCCGGCAAAGAAATTCAACGTCTCGAGCAACGGCGCCGGATTCGTCGCCAGCAACTGCGCAGGGATCGCCGATACCTGGTCATACTTTGTCCGCTGCCAGACCTTGATCAGGATATTTCGCGTCGGCGCGCCGTTCGTGTCCTGGTAGTTATGCTCGAAGGTGTAGGTGTAGGCCGGATCCTGCACATATTCTGTGCGCAACAGATTGCCGCTCACCCCGTCGTGGATCTCGACCTTGAAGTCCTTGAAGTAATAGTCGAGAAGGCCGCCGTCCGCGCCGAAGGGCTCCAGGCCGAACTCGAACGACCCGGTGTTCGAAGCGCGGCGCCAGTCGAATTTGCAATTCCTGCCCGTGAAATTGGTATTGGATCCCTGCCCAAAAATTTCCAGCCCGGAGACCACCGGCGGGATCTGGCGCGAAATCGTGAACGGGTCCGGCAGCTGCGTCGCCGGGTAGGTGCGCGCCTGCGGGATCGAGGAGACGTTGTAGATCGAATCATCGTATTCGATGCAGGTGATCTGCACCTCGTCCGAACTGAAGAGCTCGATCTGGAGGATACGGAAGGGCTTGGCCAGCCAACCGTAGCCCGACTCCGTGATCGGCACCACATCGCCGACTTCGCACTGCATGCCGGCGATCGTCGCCGTGAACTGGATCACCACGCCGAAGCGCGACTGCTGTTCTTCGATCTGCGCGATCATCATCGCGCGGAAATAATTCGTGACGCAATCGAGGGAAATCTTCGAATCGAGCAGCAGCCCGTTGTCGATTGTGCGGTCCGCGCTCGAATCGAATATGGCGAGGTCCGTCTGCCAGTTTTTCGCCGGATTGCAAAACCGCGCGGTGACGCGGTTGAAGGAGGTTTTCTTGCTGCGGCCCTGGATGGTCCAGGCGCCGACGATGTTGTCCTCGGTGAAGCCGAACGCGGTCGGCGCGGTCAGCTTGTCGATGGTGAGGCGGAACAGTCCCCCGGTAAAAGGCCGGATGCCGCGACAGCTCGCGAGCAGCGCGCACAGGTTATTGAGCCATCCGCTGTCCGGGCTGAGAACGGCGTCGCAGGTATAGCGCTGCATATCCCAATGGATCATGGAGTGCACGCCCGTGCCGCCGCTGGTGATCGGGACGTTGGTCCCGGCCATGGCGTTGGCATAGCTTGTCGCGAGAAAGCCCACATTGCTGGCGACGCCCTGGATCGTCATGCCGACGCTGTTGACCAATCCGTTGTACTGCCCGAGACCAAAGGGGATGAAGTAATAAACCTGCGGCGCCGGGTTAAGGCCTCCCGGCAGCGTGCCGCTGGTCAGCAGCATGACGCCGTCGCCGCGGCCGAACGCCTCATCGTGGTCGAAGCAGACGAGATTCGTCGCCGGATCGACGGTGAACACCGGCGCGCGCATCAGCGTCTGCGTGCCCGTCCCGGCCGAAGTAATATCCACCGCGATGCCCGCCCACGCGTTGAGAGGCGTCGTCGCGAGCTGAATCGCGGTCAAGCTCACCGGGATCGCAAAGTACGTCGTAGCGGCGCTGAGGCCTCCTGGCAGACCCCCACCGCTATTGGAGACCTGCACCTCCGAATAGGGCGTGAAGGCCTGGTCCGAGGCAAAGTTCAGGTAATTGGTTACCGGGTCGGCGGTGAACGTCGGGCTGGGCAGCGAGACCCGCGCCTCGCAGTCGGTCGCGGCGGTGCTGAAGGCGGTATCGTCGATGTTGGCCGAGGCTATGCCGCGGCCGTAGATCGCGTTCGTGTGGTAATCGCGAATCGCGAGTGCCGGATTGTTCGAAAAGCGCGTGCCCGCATCGCGCGGGTCGTAGAGTAGCTTGCCGTCGATGTCGGCCGTAATCACCGGGATGCCGTTCGGGAACGCAGTCTGGTTGAAGCTGAGCGAGAAAACGATATAAGCCAGGCCGAGAAACCGATCGTTTGCGCTCCATCCGGGCACGTTCGCGAGGAGCCATGGATCCGCCGCCTGCGTCGCCGTGCCCAGATAGCCCTGGGCGTAGGCGATCATGCCGCCAAACGCGGCGTTGAAGGCCGGCACGCCGTTGAAATACGTCTTATTGATGGCCTGGATCGGGCCTTCGCACAGCACCGTGATCAGCACCAGCTGCTGCTGATTCTGGCCGATCGCTACCGGCGGCAGGGTGAGACCGCCGACGCGGCGGCTGCCGTACACCACGGGGATCGGCCCGACGTTCGACGTGCTGTTGAGGAGCTCGCCGGGATTGGGCGGTCCGGGTTTGCGCGGCGCGAGCGCGCCGCCGACGAGGTTGGAGACGATCGCGCCGCCGATGGCGCCGATGACGCGGCCTTCCACGGCCGACACGACCAGGCCACCGACCGACGCCCAGGCGATGGCGTTGGTGGAGATCTCCATGCTCGCGAATGCGCCTGCCGCCACCCCCACCAGGACGCCCACGTCAGCGGTCCCCCGTCAGCAGTTTTTCGTAATTCTTCTCGGTGCAGACGTATCCACGCCGCAACAGCAGCGCGCCGAAGTCGTGGTCGACCTTGACGTGAAAGATGATCTTGCTCGCCCGCGGCAATCCCGCCTCCATCGCCTGGATCAGACGCAGCGCGGACGTCCCGCGGCGGCGCTCGGGCACGAGGTAGATCACGTCCACATAGGCGAAGGCGTGCATCCGGTAGTGAACATGCGGCGCGATCAGCACGCAGCAGTAGCCGATGAGCGTGCCCTGTTTCAACCCGGGGATCTCGGCCAGCGTGTCGCGCACGGTCCAGGCGTGCCACATCCCGGCCTTTTCCAGGGTGAGGATCTTCTCCGCGTCGACGTCGAGCGCGATCGCCTCCTTCCAGGTGCCGACTTCTTCCCAGTGCGCGCGAAAGAGCGGCGCGGCCTCGACGTGCCAGCGCGAGAACGGTTCGGCGGCGATGCGGATCATGGGCCCGGCCCCCAGGTCACCTGCTTGCCGGCGTTGGCCATCCAGCGAAAGCACGTATCGCCGGGGTAATACATCTGCTGCTCGACGTCGTTGGTATGGCGGCCGGGCAGCTGCAGGAGTGCGCTCTCGACGCTCGCGGCCGACAGGCTGACCGTGCAGGTGTTCGAGGTCGGATCTTCGCTGATGGTGGGCGCGTCCATGCTGCCGTCGAAAATGATGTTCGGATCCGCGACCAGGGCGCCGGTCGAATCGATAAACAATTCGTAGATCACGAGGCGCCGGTTGAGGTATTGATGCGAAAGCACGTTCGAGAGCCAGGTCTCATCGACCCCCGACAGCGTCACCGTCGCCGTGCTGATCTGCGGGTCAGTGCTTTCGTGCACGCCCTGGAAATCGAGCGCCTGGCCGTCGGCGGCGTAGCTGTTTCCGCCCCAGACGATCGGACGGTAGCTGTCGGTCGCGTAGACCGTGCCGGCGTCCAGATAGACCTCATAGAGGTGCGCCGGCTCATTCGCCTCGGCATTGACCTGCGCCAGGGCGCCGGTGGTGAAGCCCCTGCTCGTCATTACCAGGACTCGACGAAATTGAGCGTCAGCGCGCCAAGAAGCGGCGGCGTCAACGCGAGCTGCTGCAGATCCTCGGCGAAAGCGAAGGTGAAGGAAACGCCCGAATGCGTGATGGCCTCTCCATCCGCCGGCGACAGAATGAGCGGCCCGTCGATGGCGAGCGAGGCCTTCCCGCTGCCGTCCGCATTGGCGTCGGCGGTGACCATGTAGACCTTGGTCGCGCTCGCCAACATGAATACATCGCCGGCCTTGGCGATGCCGGTCGCGCTCGGTGTCAGGCCCCGGATGTTGAGCGTGGTGCCGACCTGGCTGGCGCCGTCCACGACGGGCGCGCCGGCCCAGGTCCCGCCTGGGGCAGCCCCAGACCCGGGAACGCCCGGAACGGCCCATTGGAAGGTTCCGTACTGACCGCTCTGCGCCACGACGAAACCGAAGATTTCCGCCCAGTCGGCCGCGCCGAGCACCGGCCAGGTCGCGGTGACGGTCCAGACGCGCGCGCCCTTGCGCCGGGACTGGCGCTTGCCGGAACGCGCGCGGGAGACCAGGGAAGGCTGGATCCCGCCCAGCTGTATGGAGCTCGCGGCCGGGGTCGATGGAAAGGTGCCGCTCATCGATAGGCCATCCCCGAGACGGTGCCGTTGGCGGCATAGCCCTGCTCGATGATCCCGCGGACCACGCGCTGCATCTGCGGAGTCGCCATCAACTGCGCGTGCGTGCGCGGGTCGAGCGAGTTGAATGTCATCTGGACCACCACGGGCTGGCCACCTCCGCCATTCCCTCCAGCGGGAGTGACGGTCTCGCCCGCGTGTATGACCGCCGCGCCCGACTCGGCGACGAAGCCGCCGGTGTCCAGGTGCGGCAGAAATGACATATCGGAAACCGGAGCGGCCGACTGCGTTGCGGACGATCCGAAGTTCATCAGATCGCCCCATAGCCCCGACAGCCCCCCGGGCTGCATCGCACCGGAGATCATGCCGGTGATCCCGGCGCCCATCGGATTAGTAATCGTCTGCCGGGTGATGATGGCCGCGATATCATGGCCGATGCCCTTCAGGACATTGCGCAGGCTCTCGCCCTTGGAGACAGCGTTCTCGAAGGAGGAGCTGAAGGTCATGCCCATCTGCTGGGCGAAATTATTCACCTGCTTCGTCCCCGCGGCGGTCACGTTCATCGAGGCCGTGATCTTGTCCATGGTGATCTGGCGCGCCTTGTCGGCTTCATCCTCGGTGAGGAGGCCCTTTTCCGCGAGCACTTCGATCTGATCGAGCTGGGCGAAATACTTGGCCTGCGGGTCGAGCGTGTCTTTCCAGCTCTGCGCCTGCTGCTCGAGCGCCTTGTTCTGCGCGGCGAAGGTGGCGATGGACTTCTGGACCTGGCGGTTGTGCTCGTCGAGGTCTTTCTGGCGTTGCTTTTCGGCGGCGTGCAGTTCTTTCACCGCTTTGACCTCGTCCTCGTAGACCTGCAGGTCGTGCTCGGACAGGCCGGATGACGACTTTGCCGACTTCGCAGGCTTCGACGGTTTCGAGAAGTCTGGCAGCGACTTATTGGCCGGTTTTGCCGCCGCCTTTTGCTGCACTTCCTGCTCGTGCGTCAGCAAATCCCAATGCGCCTGGACGAGAGCGAGATCGTTTTTGGTATTCGCAAGCGCTATCTTCAGGGATTTTTGCACCGCCGAACCGGGCGCGGCCTCGCTGAGCTGCTTTTGCAAAGACAACAGCTGGCTTGTTTGATCGAACATCGCCTTGTTGGCTTTGTCCAATTCTGTGCCGCCGTAGGCTGCTTTCAATCCGGCCCAGATCGAGGAAAGAATACCGCCTTGCTTGCTCGCATCCGCCGCAGCTTTGGCGAAGTTGTTAAGTCCGGGGATCAGATCTTGCGCGAGGTGAATGGAAAATAGCGTGGATTGCTCCCTTAGGTCTGCAAGGTTTACCTCAAATTGCTTGGCCGCGTCGGCGTCTGCGGTGGTCTCTGTACCGACCAACTTCGCTCGCTCAGCGATCGCGGTCATTAATTCGAGCGCAACCGCCCCGCCGCGGCCCATGAGTTGCATAGCGAGGCCGACCGTCTCGCCGCCAACGCCGGCAGCAATCAGCCGTTTCGCGAATTCCGGCAGGAAGGAATTCATGTCCTTGAGACCCGCCGCGACCTGCGCCTGCGAATAGCCCAGCTGCTGAAACGCCGGCGCCATCAACCCCTTCCCGGTCTGGGAAAAGGTGAGCATGTTGTGCTCGAGCCGGTTCACCATCGTCGCCGCGGTGTCCATATTCAGCCCGGCTTCTCTCGCGACCGGGCGCAGCGCCGACAGCGTGTCGACGGCGAGACCGGTCTGCAGGGACAAGTCGTGCAGGCTCGCCTCGGCCTTGATGCCGTCGTCGATGAAGGCGACAAAGGCGCCGGCGCTCAGGCTGACGCCGAGGGCTGCAAATGCCGACTGCGTCGTCCGGATGGCCGACTGGATGCCGTCGGTCGCCGCCTTGACGTGGGACTGCGCCTTCGACATATCCTGCTGCAGCCGCGCGACATTCGCGCTCATCTCGAAAATCAGTGTGCCGACGGTCGTCATCAACGCTTCCTTTTCTTCGCTGCGAGCTTGGCCTGCGCGCGCTGTGCGAGCACCGTTTCCGGATCCACTTCGCTGGCCTCGTTCTCAAGAAAGTAGAACGCTTCCCACTCGGAAAGCTCGCGGCTGGAGGCGGCCGCGAGCAATTGCCCCACCGTCATGCCTAGCTCGCGGGCAAGCCTGAACCAGAATCGGCGCCGGGGGCTGGCGCGGAGGGCTTTACCAGTTCGGCAACCTCACTGTCGCCGATGGCGTTCAGGCGCGCCGCGGCCGAATAGACTCGGTTCAGGGCGCCGGCACTTTTCTTGCCCAGCGCCTCGACGTCCTCCTTGCCGAAGAGGAGTGCGCCCGCATCGTCCACCACCGACGCTGCGACCATCAGCGCGCGCATGTTCTTCAGATTCGCGCCTTCATTCGCGCCGCGGCCGGCGATCAGCGTCTGCTCGTAATCGTCCCGCGCCGCGCCCGTCATGCTGGACACACGCACCTCCCCGCCCCACTCCGGAACCTTGCCGATCTCGAAGCGCACATCCTGCGCCGCGAGAATGGCTTCCTTGGTGAGCAGCATCAGGCGGTCGCGCGGGTAAGGGTGCCGGTCCCCTGCAGCTTGATCGTGGCTTTCGCCACGTCCCCGACCTTGCCGCTCACCGGCTCATAGGTGGAAAGCAGCGCGTTCCCGGTGAAGCCCGGGTTGGTCACAGAACGCGCGCCGGCGTCGGGCCGGATCTCGATCGCGAACGGCGCGGCGCCGACAAGCGAGAACAGGGTCGCGTCGACCTCGGAGGCCGCATAGTCCTGGATCAGGGTCAAATCGACGTCCCAGTCCTTGAGGCCGGCCAGGAACGACTTGCTGGTGACACTCATCGCGGTGTTGTCCTGCGTGGCGCCCTTGTAGTTGACTTTCACCGACTCGACGTGGTTGGACAGGTCGACGGCATTGATCAAGCAATAAGCATTGGTTAGAACGAATGAGGCCATGTTGTACTCCTACTGAATGCCGATTACGACGGCGAATGTTGCGGAAGTGATACCGGACAGCGTGAAAACGAGGCGCCAGTAGGCGTCGGTGATGGCGCCGGCGACGGGCGCGGCCCACTGCGCGCCGACAGCCGCCATCTGGGCAAAGGTGATCCGATCGGTCGGTGTCCCGAACCCGACCACCGCGTCCGATTGGATCTTGCAGTTGAACTGAATCGGGCCGCCGCCGGCCACGTCGAGCAGGTGGAGCGAGGCGTGGAGCTTCTGGGTAGCGAGAACCGCGCCCAGGTTGAAAATGTTGCCGTTGCCGCCGGCCGTCTCGGCTGAGTTGTGCACCAGCGTCCCGCGCACCAGGTCGCCGTCGCCCTGGCCGGACACGGAAAACGCGAGCATGTCGCCGATCTTCGCGCCGGGCGCGTAGGCCGCCTCGATCGCCTTGAAGGTAAAGGCCACGTCGCCTTCGGCCCCGGTCAGCGGACAGATCGACATCGGGACGTCGACGACGGCGATCTCGCCGAAGAGCGTATCGTCCACATTGCCGGCGCCCCCGTTCCAGAAGCCCTCGTGCTGAAACGTGACATCCTTCAGCCCCGGCTTGTATTCGCGGAACCCGGCCGAGGCGAGCGTGGTCGACTCTTTCGCGGCGGCGCCGTATTTCAGCGCGAGCGCGCTGATGTCGCCGCTCATGTCGTAGCCGCCGAAAAAGAGCTTTGCATTGCTGACGATTTGCGAGGCCATGTGGGCTACTCCGTGTAGTGAATCATCGCGTCGGTGATGCGCCGGTATGCCGGCCTGCTGTCGATCAAGGCCGGCGGACTGTTCAGTTGGTTGTCGATGAACGTGTCCTGCACCGTTGTGCCGCTGCCGACACCGCGCCAACGCTCGAGCGCGAGGCGCAGCTGTTCGGCCAAGTTGCGCGCGCCGTCCGGGTCCAGGTCCCAGGCATCGAACTGCCAGCGCGAACGCACCAGGCCCGGGTCGGACCCCATAGCGATTTCGCGCGGCGCTGAGATCAACGTGTAGGTCACGTAGGGAAAGGTCGCGTTTTCCGGCGCGAGGTCGTGCGGATAGACGCGGCAATTCGGCGGCGCGCCGACCAGGGCGGTGATTCCGGCGAAGGTCGAAAGCCGCGAGAAAATCGTTTCTTCGATCATTTCAGCAGTTCCGCCTCGACGCGGTCGCGGATGTACTGCGCTGTCGCATCAATCGCCGCCCGCGTCTTGGTGTCGATGGCGGGACGCATGAACGGCTGCGGCCCCATGTTCTGCGTGCCGTATTCGACGAAATGTGCGTAAAACACGTCGGCGACGACCTTGTTCTGGCCGCGGCCGACGGAAGTCTTTCCGCCGCCGGCGACCACGCCGCCCAGAACCACGCCGCCCCTGACGCCCGTGGACATGATACGCACCGACTTGGCGAGCGCGCCCATTTCGCGGCGAGGATCGGGCGACGAGAGCACCGGCGCCTTGCGCCGCGCCTCGTCGGCGACGAGTTTGGCGCCGGCGCGGATCGCTCCGCGCAGCACGTTCTTTTCGAGTTTGACGGGGAACTGCTGCAGCCTGTCAAAGAGGTCCTTCAGGCCCTGCACTTCGAAGTCGGTGGACATGGATCAGGATTCCAGACAGGTGAGTTCCATCTCGCGGTTGCGCTCGTTCACGTTGAGCACAGACGTGATCTCGAACGTGCGCGTTCCGTAGAGCACGCGCATGGCCGCCGTCACCCCGGCGAGGTACCGGATATAAATGGTGAGCGGCCGCTGCGGGTTGAGCTGGCCGGCCTGGATCTGTTCCTTGCCGGAAGCCTCCTCGATGCGCGCGAAGACGGTCGCGGCAAACGTCGTCCAGCTCGCCTGCGGGTTGCCGGTGCCGGTCTGCGTGAGCGTCGGCGCCTGGATGCTGACGACGCGCCGGAGCTTGCCGCCACGCATGTCAGTAGACCACCAGGCGGTAAGGGTCGAGCAGCCCGTCGATGAATTCCAGAGGCAGCTCTGCGGCGCTGATGCGCGTGTCCACCATCACCGCCTCGCGGTTCTCATAGAGCGTGCCCATGGAGAGTGTCATCCATCGAGCCAGGCCCTGCGGAATCGTGCCGATGAAGCTCTCGCCGGTCCCGGCGGATGTAATGTCGATCACCGCGCCCCCGGAAGTGAGACTGAGCTGGTAAAGATCGGGCCCGGCGACCGACTGCACGTAATAATCTTTCATCGAAAGCAACGGCGCGGGAAGCACGCCGTCGCCAGTCGTAATCAGGTCCCGATTCGAGAGGCGCAGCGTGTCGCCCACCGCCATCGTCTTCCAGCCGGGCACGCTGATGGTGTCGCCGACCGTGTCGGCCACCAGCGGCACGGCCTCTCCCGCCAAAAAGGTCACCGAAACAGAGCCGATCTGCGGCAGGGGAATCGGCCAGATCCTGCCGAAGGGCGGCGTGATGCGCACGGGCTCGCAGCTCAGATCGACGACATAATCGGTCAGCGGCGTCATGGTCTGCGGATTGCCGCCCATGTCGGTGTAATCGATCGAAACGACCTGCAGCACGCCGGCGAGCGGCAGCAGAATCGCATGCTCGGGCAACGTGAAGGCCTTGCCATAAGGCACGCCGACGAGGCTCGGGCCGGGAAAACTGTCCATCACGAGCTTCCACTTCGCCCCGATGATCTGCCGCTGCGTTTTCGCCTGCGCGTAGGCGCGCGTCGCCGCGATCAGACCGCTGATCAGCGCGTCCTCATCGGTGGTGGTGACGCGCAAATGCGATTTCGCCTGGGCGAGCGACAAGGGCTCGGTGGTCGGCGGCGTGAGAAGCTGGAGCGGCATGCGTTACCTCAAAATATGTCCGCGGCACCAGGGAGCGGATCGCCCGCTCCCGGACCGCGGCGCCTCTTCTGCGGAGGGTTAGACGATCTGCGCCACCGAGCTCTTGTTAGAGGCCGAAGCGTCCGCATAGCGCGGCGTGAAGCCATAGAGCGAGGCCTGCGTGAGGCTCGCCGCCGTGCCGACAGTCACCGACAACTGGATGAAGCCGAAGCCGTTGGCCACGTCCAGCTCGCCCCCGCGCAGGTTGATGATTGCCTGCTTGTCGTCGCCGGAGGCCTTGACGATCTGCGTGATCGCCTTGCCGGTCACATCCTTCGCGCTGGTACCGGCCGAATCGACCGCCTGCTGAATCTTGGCGTCCACCGTCGCGGCAGCGCCGAGCACGCCGGTCGAAATGGTCGCCATGAAACTCTCGAAGTCGGCCGCCGAAACCCAGGCGGTGGTCGCCGCGCCGGCCGATTGCGAGGACGGATCGATCTGCCCCAACAGGGAGACGATCTCCGAAGGTTTTGCATTGGGATACATGTGAAACTCCTGTGTCTAGGCCCGGAAGCGGGGGGGGCCCCCGGGGGGCCCGCCCGCCGGGGCGCCCGCCCCCGGGGGGGGGGGGGGGGGGTGGGGGGGGGGGCGGGGGGGGGGGGGGGGGGCGGCGTGTGG
>VFSW01008013.1_pt1 | contig 15250 bp, 13 predicted proteins | sample 5358111 | NCBI WGS metagenome assembly VFSW01 (sample SAMN11554181, study PRJNA540505) | mine drainage metagenome | isolation source: sediment from site ElyBrook_90M | place: USA: Ely Copper Mine, Vershire, VT | collected 2017
TTCTCAGGGATAGACAACGCGCTGTTCGGTCTCGACCAGACCCGCATGCTCTATGGCGATGCGCAATCGGCGGTGGGCCAACTGATTCAGGCCGTCAAGGCTGCCGGCTGAACGGCATCCGGCGCCGGGCCGAACTCAGCGCCGCGGCCGAAACGGGCGCATCGGCGGGTGAAACGGGCGCATCGGCGCGTGAAATGCACGTATCGGCGGATGGAACCGGCGCAGCGCCTGGCGACGCTGCATGGGAGACATACGCCGCCACCGCGACAGCAGCCGGCGCCGCTGCGCGGGCGGCAGGCGGCGAAACCGCCGATAGGCTGCGCGTATACGCCGCCTCTGCGCCGGTGGCAGCCTTTTGAAGTAGCGCCAGCGCTTGCGGATGAGCGCACGCTGCGCCGGCGTCATGGCCCGCCACCGGCGAAAGCCGCGCTGGGCGCGCAATCGCTGCAGCGGCGTCATTCGCAACCAGCGCCGGCTGCCGAACGCGAGCGATCTTTGACGGGCGGGCGGCAATTGATTCCATTCCCCGCGAAATCCATGCAGCAGCCGCCGCTGGGCGGGCGACAAGGATTGCCAGGGACGGGCCGCCGACGCCGTCATCGACGTATTGGGGGAGTAGGTCGTTTGCGCGCGGCCGACGCCGGCGAGCGCAGCGCTAATAGCGAGGCCGATCAGGACGCGGCGGCGCATTGTCACGGTCATGGCTTGGAATCCTGCCTTGCAGGCTGCCGCGACCTCGCATCCGGCGCCTTGCGCTTCATGAACTCCCACCATTTTTGATCCGGTATGTCATCTTGTCCCAAGAACTCGAGCAATGCATCGGCCGGCGCGGCGCGCTGCGCGCTGGCGGAGCGCGGTGGCGTCGTCCGCGGCGTACCCGTTCCGGCGGCGACTGCCGCCACCGAGACAGCGGCCGAGATGAGCAGCCAGCGCGGATTGACGGTCAAAGCGTGGTCATCCGGCGTGCCCGGACCCTGACTCTGACCCTGCTTGGTCCGCGTTGGCCACCGCCCATGCATAGAAGTTCGCATCCTCTTGCATCATATCGAGCGCGTTGACATGGCCGTGACGGGTGGACGCGACGATGTCCAGATCCTCGAAACTTGCGTGGCCACCGCTCGCACCGGGTGGTGGCGCAGCCGTCGACCACGCAAACCATAATCCGACCGCGAGTACCACCGTGGCGGCGGCGCCGGCGAACGCGCTCCAGCGCGGCATGCCGAACAAGCCACGCACGCGCCCGCCCACTGCCACGGAAAGTGCCGCATGACGCGCCTGCGTCAGGCGCGATTGGACCCGCATGTCGACCGCGGCGACGCTGTCCTCGAACAACGCGCGACTGTGTTCCTCCATCACCAAACCTCACCGAGTCGCTCGCGCAGGCTGTGCACCGCACGCGAATAATGCGTCTTCACGCTGCCTTCCGAGCATCCCATCGCCCGGGCCGTTTGCGCAACGTCCATGCCTTCCAGATTGCGCAACATGAACGCCTCTCGCTGTCTCGCCGGCAAGGCGCGCAGGGACTCTTCCAAGCGCTCCATAGCCTGCGACTGCATCAAGCATTGCGCCCCGTCGGGGCCGGGATCTGCGGCCGTTTCGATCGGATCCTGCGCCTCCTCGTCCGGATCCTGCCTCGTCCCCGGCATCCAGGCCATCACCCGCCGGCGGATCATGCGCCGCCGCTGCACATCCCGGATGCCATTTTGGAGAATCCGGTAGAACAGCGGGCGCCATTCCTCCGCCGGCCGCGCCGCGTAATGACGCGCAAGCTTCAGCATCGCGTCCTGGACGGCATCGAGCGCATCATCGACATCGCGAAGCGCGATCTGCGCCATCCGGAACGCGCGTCGTTCGATGTCAGCCAAAAACCTGTCGAGCTCTTTCGCGTGGCCCAGAACCGCGTCCTCGCATTCCGTCGCTGGGCCATCCCATACCACCGAAGCGTACGTCAGCGTAGCAAAGCGCGCCATACCTCGTCCTCGTCATGATCGACGAACCCGATCCGTTACGCGTATAAACGCCGCTGCGTCGGCGCCGTTGACCGCAACCGGCAGAGGCTCGATCAGCGACTTACGCACATCGATGATGACGGCATTTGTAATACTTCCGACACACATCTCAACCCCTCCTACAGAGAGATCTGCAACTTATTGAAATGACGAGACTTTATGAAAATGAGGCCAGTTTTTCGCCAAATCAGCGAGACTCGAAACAAGACGGGCACTTGGACCTCATGATCCCGGTTTCTCAACAGACTTATCCACAGCGATTGTGGAAAACTGAAACGCTATGATTCTGCAGGTTGCGATCGACGCGCCGCTACGGCGGCTATTCGACTATTTACCCCCACCGCGGGCGTCAGCCGAAGCCGACACACCGATTCTGCCGGGGATGCGTGTGCGGGTGCCCTTCGGCAACAAATTGCGGGTCGGCATCGTCATCGCGCTCGCAGAGGAGTCGAGCGTCGCGCCAGCCCGGCTCAAGGCCGTGCGCGAAGTACTCGATCGACAGCCGGTCTTCGACCTGGTCACGTTCATGCTGTTGCGATGGGCCGCCGACTACTACCACCATCCGATCGGCGAAGTGTTCGCTGCAGCCCTGCCAGCCGGACTGAGCGACGGTCGGCCGATCGAGGAACAGCGCACCACCTGGGAATTGACTGCCGCCGGACAGGCCGAGTTACAGTCGCCGTCGGGCCGGCGGGCACCGCGACAACGCGCACTACTTGCACGACTCGCAACATCCACCGCCCGCACGACTGAGGCCCTGGCAGGCGAATTCACACCCGCGCAACTGCGCGCCGCCGAAGGTCGCGGTTGGATTCAGACGGTGCCGGTGCAAAACGCCGAGAACACGCTGCCACGGGACGCTCCCGCAATGCGGCCGTCCGAAGTCGTCTTGACCGACGCACAACGGCATGCTCTTGCCGCCATCCTGACACCCGGATCGCGCTTTGCTGCACACCTGTTGCACGGCGTGACGGGCAGCGGCAAAACCGAAGTGTATCTGCGCGCGATCGCCGCGGCGATCGCCGATGGCGGTCAAGCACTGGTGCTGGTGCCGGAAATTTCGCTCACTCCGCAGCTGGTGGCCCGCTTTCGGCAGCGCTTCGAAGTCCCACCGGCGGTTCTGCATTCGGCGATGTCCGGCAGCGAGCGGCGCGACGCCTGGCGACGGGCCCGCAGCGGCGAGGCGCGCGTCGTTATCGGCACGCGCTCGGCGGTCTTCGCGTCCCTGACGCGACTCGCGATGATCATCGTCGATGAGGAACACGACCCGTCCTACAAACAACAGGAAGGATTCCGGTATTCGGCCCGAGACCTCGCGGTATTGCGGGCCCAGCGGGCCGGTGTGCCGATCATCCTCGGTTCGGCGACGCCCTCGCTCGAAAGCCTCGATAATGTCCTGCAGGGACGCTACGCGAGGCTCTCACTGCCGGAGCGTCCGGGCGTGGCGCGAGCCTCGAAGATGACTCTCGTGGATATGCGTCGCCAGCCGGTCGAGGGGGGCTTTTCGCAGGCGGCAATCGGCGCGATGAGCGCGCATCTCGGCGCCGGCGGTCAGGTGATCGTGTTCTTGAATCGGCGCGGCTACGCACCGGCTCTGTACTGCAGCGCCTGCCGCTGGGTCGCCAGTTGCACGCATTGCGATGCGCGCATGACGCTTCATCGGCGAGCGGCGCAGTTGCGCTGCCATCACTGCGGCGCGCAACGTGCGGCCACACAGGTCTGCGAAGCCTGCGGGAAGACGCTGCACCCGGTTGGCCAGGGCACGGAGCGCATCGAAGAGACCCTCGAACGGCTCTTCCCCGGTTACGCACGCGCCCGACTCGACCGGGACACGGCCGGGGCGCGCGGAGCGGCCGACGCGGTGCTCGAGCGCGTGCACAGCGGTGACGCACGCATCCTCGTCGGCACGCAAATGCTGACCAAGGGACACCACTTTCCAGATGTCAGCCTGGTCGTGATCCTGAACGCCGACCAAGGCCTGTTCGCAACCGACTACCGCGCCGCCGAGCGGCTCGCGCAAACGATCGTTCAAGTCGCGGGTCGAGCCGGACGCGCCGCGCGAGCGGGTGAGGTGTTGATCCAGACCGAGTTTCCCGACCATCCTTTGCTCGAACTGCTGACCGGAGAGGGGTATGACGCCTTCGCCACGAGCGCTCTCGCCGAGCGCCGTGCGGCCCGGTGGCCCCCTTATTCACGGCTTGCGCTGCTGCGCGCCGACGCGAAGGATCCGGCACGGCTCGATGCCTTCCTGCGCGGCGCCGCGGCCCTCGGCTCTGGCGAACCGCATCAGCCGGCACGGGGAGTACCCGCCCGCATCCTCGGCCCGGCGAGCGCACAGATCGCGAGGCGGGCCGACCGCTATCGGGCACACCTGTTGATCGAAGCGGACGACCGGCCGGCCTTGCAGCGATTCCTCGGCGCCTGGCTGCCGAGGGTGGAGGGACTCGCCGTGCCGCCGGGACTGCGTTGGTCGGTTGACGTCGATCCGCTCGAAGTCGATTGAGCACTTTCGGGTAAACTGCCCGCCCCAGGCGGACGGACATTGAGCGGAATCGCAAGTGCAAAAATCGATCGAAAACTTGTTGCGACAGGCCCTGGATGCCCTTCCCGAGGATATCGTTCCTCACGATGCACGCCCGCCGGGCATCGAAGTCGAACGTACCCGTGACCCTGCCCACGGCGACTTCGCCAGCAACCTCGCGCTGCGGCTCGCCAAGGCCGCACGGCGCAACCCGCGCGCGCTCGCAGCCGATCTGGTCGCCGCCATGCCTGCGCACCCGGCGGTCGCGAAGGTCGAGATCGCCGGCGCCGGATTCGTGAATTTCTTTCTTCACGACTCCGCCCATCATGCCGCGATCGCGCGCGTGCTGACCGAATCGCGAGCATTCGGCCGCTCTCGGATCGGCGCCGGCCGTTCGGTGCTGCTCGAATTCGTCTCGGCGAACCCGACCGGGCCGCTGCACGTCGGCCACGGACGACATGCCGCTTACGGTGCGACGCTCGGCAACCTCCTCGAGGCGGTCGGCTACCGTGTGGCGCGCGAGTACTACGTCAACGACGCCGGGCGCCAGATGGAGATCCTGGCGGTCAGCACTTGGCTGCGCTACCTGGAACTGTGCGGCGAGCGGTTCGCGTTTCCGGCGAACGGCTACCGCGGCGACTACATCGGCGATATCGCGACAGCATTGCGCGCCGGCATCGGCGATGGCCTGAAGCGCTCCGCCTTCGATGTTTTCGAGCAATTGCCCGCCGACGAGGCGCAAGGCGGCGACAAGGACGCCTACATCGACGCCCTGATCGCGAGGGCGCGCACCTTGATCGGTGCCGCCGACTTGCGGCGCGTGCTCGACTTCGCGCTCGCCGGCATCCTCGCCGACATCCAGGAGGATCTGCGCGACTTCGGGGTGCAGTTCGACCGGTGGTTCTCCGAGCGTGGCCTGGAAGAGGACGGCTCCATCGCGCGGGCGCTTGCGGAACTCGAGAAATCCGGGCACGCCTACCGCAAAGACGGCGCGCTATGGTTCCGGAGCACTGCGTTCGGCGACGAGAAGGACCGCGTGATGGTGCGCGAAAACGGCGTAAAAACCTATTTTGCGTCCGACATCGCCTATGTATTCGACAAGCTGGGGCGCGGCTTCGAGCAATTGCTGTACGTGTGGGGCGCCGATCATCATGGCTATATTGCGCGCCTGCGAGCCGGACTGATCGCGCTCGGCGGGCCGGCAGACTGCTTCGAAGTGCGGCTCGTGCAGTTCGTCTCCCTGTACCGCGGCGGCGAAAAGGCCCAGATGTCGACGCGCTCCGGCGAGTTCGTGACGCTGCGCGATTTGCGCAAAGAAGTCGGTAACGACGCAGCGCGGCTCTTCTACGTGATGCGCAGCAATGATCAGCATCTGGATTTTGATCTCGAACTCGCCGCCTCGCGGACGAACGAAAATCCGGTTTATTACATCCAGTACGCGCACGCACGGGTGACGAGCGTGCTGCGACAACTGCGCGAGCGCGGCCTCAAACACGACGAACAGCGCGGGCTCGAGCGGCTCGAGCGGCTCGTCGAGCCACAGGAGATCGCGCTCATCAGACGGCTGTCGCTGTACCCGGAAACCGTCGAACAAGCGGCGCTGCAGCGGGCGCCGCACACGCTGGTGCATTATCTGCGCGACCTGGCGAACGACTTCCATACCAACTACAGCGCACACCAGATTCTGGTCGACGATGCCGGGTTGCGCGACGCCCGCGTCGTGCTCGCACGCGCCGCGCAGATCGTCCTGCGCAACGGGCTGGAATTGCTCGGCGTGTCGGCGCCCGAGACGATGTAGGCCGCCGCGTATGACCCGCGACTACAAGACCCGGCGTCCCAAACCCAAGTCCAAACCGTCGGGCGGCGCCGGCATTCTGGCCGCTCTAGCCATTGGCATCGTGATCGGCGGCGGCTTGATGTACCTGAAGAATCACCGGCCGGCGAGCTTGCCTCAACAGCCGACGCGGCCGCGGCCGCGGGCGCATGCGCCGACGGCAACCGGCGCGGGCGCAACCTCACGCGCCGGCGGCGCGCCCGGCGCCGCCGCCTCCGCCGTCGAGGCGATGCCGGCCAAATCCTACGACTTCTACAAGATACTGCCGAGCTTCGAGGTCGTCGTGCCGACCAACAGCAAGGCGGTCAAACCCGACGTCCGCCCGGCACCGGAGACCCGGCCCGGGACCTACGTGATCCAGGCCGGATCGTACAAGCATTTCGCGGACGCCGACCGCATCAGGGCACAACTCGCGCTGCAGGGTGTCGAGTCGAGCGTGCAGAAGGTTTCGGTCGACAAGGACACCTGGCACCGCATCCGGATCGGGCCGATCTCGAACCTCGGTAAGCTGAACCGCATACGCGCCATTCTGCGTAAGGCGCACATCAATGCGCTCCTGATACGCGTCGGCAACTGAGGCTCAGTCCTCGCCGAGTTGGCGGAAATCGACCCCAAGCGCGCGCAGCTTGCGATAAAGATGCGTCCTCTCCATGCCGACACGCTTCGCCAATTGACCGACTTTGCCGTTGCAAAGCAGCAGTTGTTGCTGAAGATAGGCTCTCTCGAACTGCTCTCGCGCCTCGCGCAGCGGCAAGGCCAGCAAATCCTGCTTGACGAGCGGCTCGTCGGCAGTGCGCTTCTCGGCGAGCTCTCGCTCGGCTTCTTCGAGGCCGATCTCCTCGCCGCTGCCGAGAATCAACACGCGCTGCACGAGATTTTTCAGTTCGTTCACGTTGCCCGGCCACGGATAGTTGCGCAGTCGATTCTGCGCGGCGACACTGAAGCGGCGCAGCGGCAGGTGCTGATCGTCGACGAGCCGATCGACGTAGTAGCGCAGGAGATCCGGCACGTCCTCCGCATAGTCCCGCAGCGGCGGCACCCGCAGCGTGATCACGCCCAGGTGGGCGAGTAAATCACGGCGCAACGGCTCGGGGCCGCCACGCTGGTCGAAACCGTCCAGCACACCGCTCACCCAGCGCACGTCGAGCGCGAGACTCTCGGTACCACCGATGCGGCTGTAGGATCGTTGCTCGATCACGCCGATCAGGAGCCGCTGCGCATGGGCGTTCAAGTCCTCCAGGCCGTTCAGATACAGCGTGCCCCCGGCTGCGCGCTCGAGCGCGCCCGCCTCGATCCGCCCGTCACGTTCCGCACCGAACAATGCGACCGCCGGGTCGGCGGCCAGACTGGCTGCAACGACGACCGTGAAGGGTCGCGATGCGCGCGCGCTCAGACCGTGCAGATAACGGGCGTAGGCTTCACGTCCGGAGCCCGACTCGCCGACGAGCAGCACCGACGAATTGCTGGGCGCGACCTGTTGCACCTGCTCGCGCAGCAACTGCGTCACGCGTCCCTTGCCGATCGGCACCGCGAGCGCGCCGGGCTGGGCGCGCGTCGCCATGCGCTTGCGCCGGCCGGCGTCGAGGGCACGTTCCACCGTGCGCAGCAGCTTGGTGAGCGAGAGCGGCTTCTCGACGAAATCGAATGCCCCCAGACGCGTCGCTTCGACCGCGGTCTCGACCGTACCGTGGCCCGACATCATCACCACGGGACAATCGTAGCCGCGGGTCTCGGACCACTCGCGCAACAGCGTGATGCCATCGGTATCGGGCATCCAGATGTCGAGCAGCACCAGGTCATGGACTCGTCCGATGCGCGCCGCGCGCGCTTCCGCGGCATTGGAGGCGACGTCCACCTCATAGCCCTCCTCGGTCAGGATCTCCTGCAACAGTTCGCGGATATCCGCCTCGTCATCGACCACCAGAATTCTCGACGCGGTCATACCCGTTCTCTCCTTTGTTCGCCCTTGCGCTGATCGCGCACACCGCCGCCCGGGCGAGAGGCCTCGATCAACGGCAAAAATATCCTCACACGGGCTCCACCCGTCGGCCGATTATCCGCTTCTATGTGCCCGCCGTGTTCCTCGACAATCTTTTTGACGATTGCAAGTCCAAGGCCGGTGCCCTTCGGCTTGCTGGTCACGTACGGATCGAAGACCGTACCGATCAAGTCCCGCTGGAAGCCCGGTCCGGTGTCCGCGACCACGACCGTCGCGACCGGTTTGGGGCCATCCTCGAGGAGCCGGGTCTCGATGTCGACGCGGGCCTCGTCCCGACCCTCCAGTGCCTCGAAGGAGTTGGTGATCAGATTATTGAGGATCTGCCGGATGCGCACCCGGTCGGCCGATACCTCCGGCAGATGAGGATCGAGCTGCAGCTTAAGATCGATGTTGTTGGCCTGCGCACGGTATAGGTCGACGACCTCGGTGACCAATTGATTCAGATCGAAGCGCGCGAAATGTAGATCTGGCGCGCGCGCATATTCGCTGAACGCATTGACCATCTGCTTCATCGCATCGACCTGCGAGACGATCGTGTGGGTCGCACGCTCGAGCACCTGCGCATCCTGGGCGTTCATGCTGCCGAGGAACTTGCGCCGCATGCGCTCGGCCGACAATTGGATGGGTGTCAGCGGGTTCTTGATCTCATGAGCGAGCCGACGGGCGACTTCGCCCCAGGCGGCATCCCGCTGCGCCTGCAACAACGTCGTGATGTCGTCGAAAACCAGGACGACGCCCGGCGCGGCGCCGACGTCGTTCGGCAATGCCGTGCATGCGCACATCAGCACTCGCCTGCCTGCGTCCGAGGGCAGATCGAGCTGCTCGCGCCAATCGAGCTCTTGCGCGGCCAGATGGAGCTTGACCGCGCCGAGAAACTGCGTAAAGAACGCCACATCGCTGAACGATTCGTCGAACCGCCTGCCGACGGCGCCTTCGAGGTCGACGCCGAGAATCGCGCTTGCCGCCTGGTTCGCCGTACGCACGCGCATGTCCGACTCGAGTGCGACCACGCCGGTCGACAGGCGCGCGAGGATCACGGCGAGACCGGCGCGCTCAGCCTCCACGGCCTGCTGGCTGCGGCGCGCCTCGAGACGCGCACGGGCAAGCCGTTTGGTCATCTCATTGAACGAGGTCACCAGGAAGCCGAGCTCATCACGCGATGGCAGGGGCAACTGCGTATCGAAGTCGCCCCGCGCGACCGCGCGGGTGCCGGCGATCAGATCCTGGACGGGCTGCACCAGCCGTTGCGCGGCGAAGAACGCTCCGTACACCGCGGCGAGCAGAGACAGCAAGACGACGAAGCTCAAGATCAGCGTAAAGGTCGACTTCAGCGGCCGCCGCAGCTGCACGAGGTTTGCGTACTGGGTATAGGATCGCTGCACCGTGTCGGCGAGTTCACTGAGCTGCTGGGGCACCGGATACAGCGCGACCAGGACACGCGATGCCGGATCGCCGTTCGTGTCGATTGGCGAAGCCGCCCGGATCACATAACCGCCGGAGGAATCGGTGTCCAGACTCGCATACGAGTGCCCGCGGCGTACCTGCAGCATCATCTCCCGGGTCGCCGGCAGCGGCACTGAATCGATCGGACGATCCGAACTGGTCGCGAGGATCCGCATCCGCGGACCGACCACGGTGAATTCCGTCGCGGTGCTCTCGCGACGCGCCCGATCGAGCGTCGTTATCAGGTCGAAATCCGACAAGCCCGCCAGAGAATGCGCAACCGCCGCGGTATTTCGCCGAAAATCACGCACACGGGAGTCGAGAGCGGCCTGCGAAAGATTGCGCGTATCCTTCAGGCCCTGACTCACCTCGAGTTCGAACCAGCTGTCGATGCCGCGGTTCAAGAACTGCAGCGCGAAATAGAAGACGACCAGAATCGGTCCAACCGCGAGGGCGCTGAACACGGCCACGGTGCGGGTCTTCATGCGCGAACCCGGCACGTTGCGCCGATATTCGCGCGCGAGACCGAGGAGTTTGCCGACCAGCAGCACGCACAACGTCAGCAGGCCCGCGATGTTGATCAGCAGGATCCACGGCAGCCACTGGTCGAATTTCTCGGAATTCTGGGCGGCGGAAGCCAGCAACAGCAGCGCAGCGAGCCACAGAGCGACGCCGACGCCGGCGAACGCGGTCGCGCCATAGCGGCGCACTAGCGCTTTAGCGTCCACGTATACCAACTGCTCTCGCGATGCCATTCGCTGACCCAGAACATCAAGATGCGCAGCGTCATCGGCACCGTACCGTAGTCGACCGTCGCACGCACGTTCGCCTCGTAACGCGAGCCGGGCGGAACCAGGGATTTGTCGAGCACCGGCAGATCGTGCACGACCGACATTTCGGCGATCGCCGCCTCGGCGGTCGGCAACGACTGTTGCTGACCGCTGTTGTCGTTGCGCAGGATGTATCTGGCACTGACCGCGTTGTACTGCAGGTGATAGTGCTGGGTGAGGTCGGCGATGTCCGCGTCCGGCAGGAAGCGGCGTACCCGCGTGATTTCAATGTCGATCGCCAGCGACAAGGGCACACCATCGGCAAGGCCGCGCCTGACCGCCGCGCCGACCGGCAGATCGAGGCGCGCATCCAGGCGGTAGACCCCATCTTGCAGGCGTAGATCGGCACTGCGCACCACGCACGGACCGTCCAGCCCGGCGGCGAGCGCCGCCGCGGCGAACAGACTTGCCGCCACCGCAAAGCAGCTCCGGCGCAGTCGGCCGGTCGCGCGCACGCGCGGACCCGTGGCGCGGGTCGGGTTTCGGCAGTATGACGGGTTCTGGCTCATCGCTTCTTCAAGGCAGCATAATAGAAGCCGTCGGCACCCGCCTCTCCCGGCAGAATCTGCCATCCGTACGGGTCGGCAACGCCGATATCCGGCCTATCCGGCCAGGATGCAGGCGGCACGGGGTCGGCGTCCGTCACCTCACTCAAGAATCGGGCCAACACGCCGCGATTCTCGGCGTGCGTGAAGGTGCATGTCGAATAGACGAGGCGCCCGCCGGAAGCAAGCATGGACCAACCTGCGCGCAACAACCGCTCTTGCACTCGCGGCATTTTCTCCAGATCCGCCGCGGATCGGCGCAGCCGGATGTCGGGATGCCGGCGGATCACGCCAAGCGCTGAGCAGGGGGCGTCGACCAGGATGCGGTCGAACGGCGCGCCATCCCACCAGTTTGCCGGTGCGCCCGCGTCCGCGGCGAGGGTTTGCGCGGCGAGTTGGCCGCGTCGCAGATTATCGCGCACCCGCTCGAGGCGTGCGGGGTCGGCGTCGAGCGCGAGAATTTGACGCAATGCGCTTTGCCGCTCCGCGATCAACGCAGTCTTGCCGCCGGGTGCCGCGCAGGCATCGAGCACGCGCTGGCCGGGCTGCAAATCTAGCGCAAAGGCAACGCACTGGGCCCCCAGATCTTGGACGGATGCGAGTCCGGCGGCAAATCCCGGCAGCGCCTGCACGTCGCAGGGCGCGTCGAGCAGCACAGCATACGGGACACCCGGCTCGGCGCGGGCACCAAGGCCGGCCTCACGCAAGCTCGCCGCGTACGCTTCGCCAGATGTGCGGCGCGCGTCGACCCGCAGCCACATCGGCGCCTGCGTATCGAGTGCGGCCATCACCTGCGAGGCATGTTCGGGCCAGTCGGCGCGCAGGCGTGCAGCGAGCCACGCGGGTGATGCGAACCTCGCGGCGGGGTCGCGCGCGAGCGCCGCGTCGAGCCGCGCGCGTTCGCGTAGGTAGCGGCGCAGCAAGGCGTTGACGAGACCGGCGGCGCGCGCATTTGCGCCCGCCCTCGCGACTTCCACGGCCGCATCGACGACCGCATAATCGGGGGATCGCCGGTCCTCGAGTTCGTACAACGCGACCGACAGCAGCGCACGCACGAGCGGCTCGAGACGGCCGGCGGGCCGGCTCAGCAATTCGCCGAGCAGCTTTGCATGCCGGAAGAAGCCACGTATCGCGCCATAGGAGAGCGAACGCACCGTCGGGGCGAGTTCGGTGGCGACGCGTGCCAGCACGACACGCAACGCGTCATCGAGACTCGCCCCCTCGTTCAACACGATGGCCACCGCTTCCGCGGCCGGCAGGCGCGCCGCGACACCCGGTCTCACGGAGCACCGAAGCGGGCGCCGGTGAGCGCGGTGGCATTCAGGAAGCTTCGGGCGTCGACCACCTTGCGGCCAGGCCGTTGCAATTTATTGATTCGCAGAGCGCCCCGGCCGCAGGCGACATCGATCCCATGGTCGGTTCCGATGATCGTCCCGGGCGCAGCTTGCGCAGAATCGTCAGCCTCGAGCTCAGACACAAGGGCCGCCTCCCAGAGGCGCAAGGGCTCACCGTTGTAGAACGTCTGCGCGATGGGCCACGGATTGAACGCGCGTACTTGGCGCTCGATCTGCACAGCATCCGCCCGCCAGTCGATCGTCGCCTCGACCTTGCCCAGTTTTGCGGCATAGGAGACGCCCTGCGTCAATTGCGGCGTCGCAACAGCCGTGCCCAGGGCAAGCCCGGTGAGCGTATCGCCGATCATGTTTGCGCCGAGCATCGCAAGCCGCTCGCCGAGCGATTGCGCCGTGTCGCGGGCGCCAATCGGCACCGACTGCGTCGCAAACACCGGTCCCGTGTCCAGACCCGGCTCCAGGTGCATGATCGACACGCCGGTCACGGCATCGCCGGCGAGAATCGCCCGCTGAATCGGTGCGGCACCACGCCATCGTGGCAGCAGCGATGCGTGGATATTCAAGCAGCCGAGCCTTGGCAACCCGAGTGCGGCAGTTGGCAAGATCAGACCGTAGGCGACCACGATGAACGCGTCGACATCGGCGTCGCGGAGCAAGTCGAGCGCCTCGGCGGATTTGAAGCTCGTGGGCTGATGTACCCTAAGAGCGAGCTCTAGCGCCCTCAATTTCACCGGACTTGCCTGCGGCTCGCGGCCTCGTCCTGCCGGCCGGTCGGCCTGCGTGAATACCGCACGGATCTCGTGACCCGCCCGCCGCAGCGCCTCGAGCGCGGGAACCGCGAACGAGGGTGTGCCGGCAAATGCCAATTTCAACGGGTCGGATTGAGCGCTCAAGGGCTCAAGTCGCGCTCGCGGGAGATCGAACCTCGCTGCTCACGGAACGCTGCCGCCGCTCCTTGGCCAATCGCCTGCGAATCAATTGACGCTTCAATTCGGACAGATAGTCGACGAACAGTCTGCCCTCCAAATGATCCATCTCGTGCTGAATGCAGATGGCCGCAAGTCCCTCGGCGTCCATTTCGAACGGCGAGCCGTCGCGACCCTGTGCTCGCACGCGCACTTTCTGCGCCCGCTCGACGTTCGCGTAGATTCCCGGCAGCGACAGACACCCTTCCTCGCAGAGCTTGTGAGACTCGCTCGCGATGATTTGCGGGTTGATCAGCACGACCGGCCGGTCATGCTCCGGGCTCACATCCACCACCACGACGCGCCGATGCACGTCGACCTGCGTCGCCGCAAGACCGATGCCCCTGGAGCCATACATCGTTTCGAGCAGATCGTCCGCCAATCGACGCACGGTCGCATCGACAGCCGCCACCGGCGCCGCCTTGGTGCGCAGTCGCGGATCCGGATATTCGAGAATCGCCAGCTTTGTCATCGAGGTATTGAGAGCAATATCGTGTTTTTGGCCAAAGAATGTTGCTACAGTTCCGCCACCGCTTAACTTAATGACCAGGCGACGGGACCCGGCTCAGTGCAATTCAACATCGCGAATCGAGCACCAAGTCCCAGTCTTCGTCGGCCGGCAGGCAGTATATCAGTCGGCCAATCCCCGCAAAGCTGGGGAGCCAAGGGAGCAACGCGAATGCAGCCGCAGACGATCCGGCAAATATCGACGGGACACCGACGGGCCAAGGCCCTCTTGCTCGCCGTGGCGATGGTTGCGAGCTGTTGGACGGGCGCATATGCGGTCGTACTCGCCCCCAACGCACCCCAGTCCTACGTCGTGAAGCGTGGCGATACCCTGTGGGGCATCGCCAAGGTGTTCCTGCGCGACCCCTGGCATTGGCCGGAAATCTGGCAGGTGAACCCGCAGATCCACAACCCCCATCTGATTTACCCGGGCGACACGCTGCGGCTGGTTTACGTCGCAGGGCATCCGGAACTCGTGCTGCAGCGCGCCAGCGGCATGGCGGCGGTACAGCGCGGGGGGGGCGTACGTCTTGAGCCTCAGGTGCGCAGCGAGCCGCTCGCCGCCGCGATCACGACCATCCCGTATGAGACGGTGCGGGCGTTCATGTCGAGGCCCTCGGTGCTTTCCCGGGAACAGATCGAGCACGCCCCGTACATCCTCGCCTCGCTCAACGATCACGCCGCAATCGCCGAGGGCAACACGATCTACGCGCGCGGATTTCACGGCGCGCAGAAACCGGGTGCCGGCTATAGCGTGATCCACGTCGGTGCCCCCCTGCGCGATCCGGGCAATGGCAAGCTTCTCGGCTACAACGGCATCTACACCGGTAGCGCGCGACTCACCCGCGGCGGCGATCCGACGACGCTCATGATGACGCAGTCGGTCCGCGAGTCCGAGCCCGGTGACAAGTTGATTCCCAGCCATGCGCGGGTGCCGCTCGACTTCGTGCCGACGGCGCCGCAAGGCCGGGTAAACGGACGCATCATCGCAGTCAACGACGGCGTCACGATGATCGGCCAATATGAGGTCGTTGTGATCGACCGCGGCTCACGCGCCGGACTCGCGCCCGGTGACGTGCTCGCGGTTTACAAGGCCGGCGACATCGTCCACGACAACGTCAAAAATGGGTATTTACGCGGTATTTCGACGTTTTTTGCACCGAAAGTGCGCCTGCCCGACGAGCGCAGCGGAACATTCATGGTTTTCAAGACCTACCGCCGAATCAGCTATGGTCTGATCATGGA
>VFSW01008014.1_pt1 | contig 15250 bp, 8 predicted proteins | sample 5358111 | NCBI WGS metagenome assembly VFSW01 (sample SAMN11554181, study PRJNA540505) | mine drainage metagenome | isolation source: sediment from site ElyBrook_90M | place: USA: Ely Copper Mine, Vershire, VT | collected 2017
GCTCACGCCGAGGGCCGGATTTCGTATCCTGATCCGGTGATCCGCATTTGTTGTCTTCTCCTCTCGGTCCTTCCCGCCCTGGCGCAAACCGCTGCGCCCTTCGAAGTGGAAGAAGCCACCATTTCCCAGGTTCATGAGGCGATGAAAGCGGGCCGCCTCACCTGCGGCGCGCTGGTGGATCTTTATTTAAAGCGCATCGAGACCTACGACAAGAACGGCCCGGGGATCAACTCCATCGTTCTGGTGAATCCCGATGTGCGGGAACAGGCCGCCGAGCTAGACCGCCGCTTCCGGGCCTCCGGCCTCACCGGGCCGCTGCACTGCGTGCCGATGATCGTGAAGGATAATTTCGAAACCGCCGGCCTTCGGACGTCGAACGGCGCGCTGGTGTTCGCCAAATACGTGCCGGCGCAGGACGCCTACCAGGTGGCGGCGGTGAAGGCGGCCGGCGCGCTGGTGCTGGCGAAATCGAACATGGCGGAGTGGGCATTCAGCCCGTATGAAACGGTCAGCTCGATTCTGCCGGGCTACACGAAGAATCCCTACGCGCTGGATCGCGTGACGGCCGGCTCGAGCGGCGGCACCGCGGCGGCCATCGCCGCCAGCTTCGGCCTGGTTGGGCTGGGCAGCGATACGGGCAACTCGATTCGCGGACCGTCGTCGCATCAGGCGCTGGCCGGCATCCGGTCCACCATGGGGCTCACCAGCCGCGCGGGCGTGTTTCCGCTGAGCATGCTGGCCGATATCGCCGGACCGATGGCGCGCACGGTGGAGGATGCCGCAAGGGTGTTTCAAGTGATCGTGGGCGCGGACCCGAACGACCCGGTGACCGCCGCGGCCGGCGCTCATCTGCCGCAGGATTATTTGCAGGCGCTCGACCGCAACGGCTTGCGCGGCGCCACCATCGGCGTTCTGCGCCAGGCTTATGAGCGCGAGCCACCGGATCCGGAAATCGCGCGGATCTTCCTGGACGCGGTCGAGGACCTGAAGCGCGCGGGCGCGACGATTGTCGATCCGGCCAACGTCGAGGGTCTGGAGGCGATCCACCGCGACCGCAGCGCCGGGCCCTGCCAGGGATTCAAGTACGACATGAACCGTTTCCTGGCCGCGCGCGGCGATGGCGTGCCGGTGAAAACGCTGGCCGAGATTATCCGCTCCAAAGGCTTCCATCCCAGCGTGGAGAGGCGTCTGGAGCAGGCCGAACTGGGTCCGGAAAACGGCCCCGATTCGGCCGCGTGCAAGGCGGAAATGGCGTACCGCGAGCAGGTGCGCGAGGCGGTGAACAGAACGATGGACGAGCGGAAGCTGGACGCGTTCGTGTATCCGACCTGGAGCAACGTGCCGCGGCTGATCGGCGATTTGAACACGCCGGCGGGGGACAACAGCCAGTTCTTCTCGCCCACCACCGGTTTCCCGGCGATCAACGTGCCGATGGGATTTTCGCGCGGCGGCACGCTGCCGGCCGGCATGACGATCCTCGGGCGCGCCTGGTCCGAGGCGCTGCTGATCCGCCTGGCGTACTCCTACGAACAGGCCACGCACCACCGGCATCCTCCGCCGTCCACGCCACCGCTGCGATAGAACGCTCCCCGGGCTGCGACGGCCTAACGCTTGGCCGCCAATTTCCGCCGCGCGAATTTCATGCCGGACCAATCCTCATCCACAGCGCAGATTTTGTAATCCACCAGGCCCACCGACAGGCCGCCGAGGCGCACGTCATTTTGATTGAAGTCGACCCGGTGCCGGCCCGATTGCTTGGGATAAATCACCCACAGCGAACAGCCCGGCGGCATTGTATCCCGCGCAACGGCAAACGCGTGCTCCAGCTCGGGGCGCGTGCGGACGAACCAGAGCACAAGCGTGGTGGCCGAGGTGAACGTGGTGTGAAATTCCACGTCGTCCAAATCGCCCAGCCGTTCGGCGAAACCCTCCCCGAGGCCGATCAGCGCCGCCTTCGTGCCCATCTTCAAATCGAGCTTGCGTGCCAGAGGCGACCCGGAGTAGCGCTGCATGTGCGCCACGGGCGTTACCCTCACCGGCGGCGAGTGTCTCAACACGCGCTTCAGAGCCGCGGCCGCTTTCGGCCATGCGGTGAAGGTGGCGTCCGGCAATTCGGCTTTGATCCGGGCGGCTTTTTCGGGCGAGCCGCCTGCGAACACGATGGGAATTTCGCGCAATGCGCGGCTGTTGCGCAGCGCGACGGCCACCTCGCGGCCGTGCGAAGGAAGGCGGTCGAGATCGATGAGGATAAGCGACGGAGGATTTTCCCGCAGCCGCGTGACCATGCCGGCGGGATTGAACGGCGACGCGTCGACGGCGAGACCGGTCTTCTGAAGCAGCGCCGCGCGCTCCGCCGCCAACTCCTCTTTCCAGCACACCAGCCGGATGGTCACGAGGGAATTATGCACCGAAGCCGGGGCGCCCGGCAGCGTGCGCCCGCGCAGTGGCAACATGCGCACAGGCGGTGGCAGCGTGCAATCGGGGAGTGGCGGCGTGCGCTCGGGGCGCGGCAGCACGCACGACGGCCGCGGCAGGGTTCGTCCGGGCGCCGGCGGCGGGCGCCCGGGCCGCCGGGGCGGGGATTTGAAAATGTACTTCAGCGCGAGCTGGATCTGACGCGAGGTGCCTTCGCCGAGCGTGGCGCCGAACGTCGAGAACACCTGGCCGAAGCCGGGCGTGCCGAAGGTCGTATCGGGCTCGGCAAAATTGGGGTGGTTGAAGACATTGAAGATTTCGGCGCGGAATTCGAGGTGGGTGTTTTCGGTCACCTGGGTTTCCTTGAGCAGCGATACGTCAACCTGGGCGAAGCCGGGGCCGAAGATGGTGTTGCGGCCGAGGTTGCCGAAGGTGCCTTTGGCGGGGAGCGCGAAGGCGGCTGGGTTGAGCCAGTTGTTGATGGTCTGGTCGGCGGGGTAGAAGCCCTGGCCGGAGACAAAATTGGGGCGCTGGTTGGTGAAGTTGCCGTTGCCGAAGGTGTTGGTGCCGATGTAGACCGTGTCGGCGATGCCGGTGTGGATGATGGCGAGGCTGGCAAGCTGCCAGCCGCCGGCGAGCCTGCCGGCGATGCCGCTCAGATGGGAGCCGAAGCGCTGGCCGGGGCCGAAGGGGAGCGAGTAGAAGACGTTGTAGGAGACGTTGTGGCGGATGTCGCCGGAGCTGTTGCCGCGCTCGGCGCGAAAATCGTTGTTGTTCTGGGGCTGGGCGGAGAACAGGCCCTGGTCCTGGACATCGTCGATGGCGTGGGCCCAGGTGTAGTTGAACTGTCCTTCAAAGCCGTGGGAGAAGCGCTGGTTGAGTGAAACCTGAAGGCTGTTGTAAACGTTCTCGCCGCTGGCGGTCTCGATGTTGACGTTGGAGAAGCCGGGGATGGGGCGCTCGCCGAGCGAGGGATCGTAGAAATTGATGTTCAGGTTGCGGCGGAGATTGAGGCCGTGGTTGCCGACGTAGGCGACGGTGAGCGCCATGTTCTGGGTGAGCTGCTGTTCGAGGGTGAAGTTCCACTGGTTGACGTAGATGTCGGGCTTGTTCCAGTTGAAGCCGGAGACGGTGGGCAGCGGAGCGGTGCCCTGGCTGAGAAACGGAGTGATGGGATAGGCCAGCAGAGGGATCTGCTGGCGCAGGAGCGTGGTGTTGCCGGGGATGTTGTTGGTGGGCACCGAGTAGGCGCCGAAGCCGACCGGGTATGCCTGATAGAAGATGCCGTAGCCCATGCGGATGACGGTGCCGTTGTGCGGCTGCCAGGCGAGCGCGACGCGGGGCGAAAAGTCTTTCGTGTTGGAGGCGAAGTAGGGGGTGCCGGGAGCGGCGAGCGCATTGGTGCGGGTGTCAAAGGTTTGGGCGCGGTTGGCCGGATCGTAGGGCGGAGTCTCGTAGTCGTAGCGCAAGCCGTAGTCGAGCGTCAGGTGCGGGGCGATCTGCCAGGTGTCCTGAATGAAGGCGCCGGACTGGTAGGCCCAGGTGGCGCTGCCCGGGTTGCCGACGGTGACGCTGGCGCTGGCGACGCTGTTGTTGATGAAGTCGGCCAGCGACGTGTAGGTGAGGCTGGAGGTGTTGATGGAGCCGTAGTCGATCTGGACCCGGTATTCGCTGAAGCCCCACTTGATGGTGTGCGCGCCGCGGGTGTAGGACATGTTGTCGCCAAGCTGGTAGCTGGCGTTGTTTTCCTTGGTGCGGCCGCGGGTGCCGGGGGCGATGGTCAGGCCGGTGACCGAGATGTTCGGAATGGGCTCGTCGGAGATAATGTGGCTGCCCCAGCGCTGCATGCCGGCCAGAAACTCATTGAGGAACGAAGGGCTGAAGATGTGCTCTTCGTGGATGGCGACGTTGCTGGTGCGGACCGGGACGTTCTGAAAATCGTTGAGGCCGAGGGCGCTCGAAATGACGCCGAACAGCGGGCCGAAGACATGGCTGTCGTTGACGTTGACGCGGACATAGGCGGTGTCTTTGTCGCTGAAGGTGTGGTCGAGGCGGACGCTGCCGGTGTCCTCGCGGACCTGGCTGACACCGGTGGTGACATAGTTATCCACCAGCGGGTTGGCCGAGGCGCTGGTGCCGAGGGGGAACTGGTTCACGATGGGGGCAAGGACGGGGGAAGTCGTGTCGACCTGCTGGCGCATGAGGGCGCTGGGCGTGGTGCCGGCGCCGGTGATGCCGATCCGCTGGCGGGAGCCTTCGTAGTTGAGGAAGAAGAAGGTCTTGTCCTTCTGGATGGGGCCGCCGATGTTGGCGCCGAAATCGTTGAAGCGGTATTCGGCCTGGGGTTTGGCGACGGTATTGAAGAAATTGCGGGCGTCCAGGAAGTTATTGCGGAAATAATCGAAGGCGTCGCCGTGGAACTGGTTGCCGCCGGTTTTGGTGGCGATGTTGATATACGAGCCGGCGGCGCGGCCGTATTCGGCGCGGTAGTTGGAGGTTTGGACGCGGAATTCGGCGATGGTGTCGAGACTGCCGGTGAGCAGGCGCGCGCCGCGTTCAAAGCCGTTGGACATGTACGGCTGGTCGACGCGGCTGGCGTCGACGCCGTCGATGGCGAACTGGTTGTGAACCGTGTGCAGGCCGTTGAAGGACAGGTCGGCGATATAGTTGCTGCGGGCGACGGCGCCGGGGGCGAGCAGGCTGAAGCGCGCGTAGTCGCGGCCATTGATGGGGAGCTCCACTACGTCGCGGTTGCCGAACGTCGCTCCGTTGCCCTGATTCGGATCGACGATGGGCGCCTGCTCGGTGACCTGGACGACCTGGGCGACCGAGCCCGGGCTGAGGGCGAAATCGACGGTGACGGTCTGGCCGACGTTGATGGTGACCGAGGCGCGCTCGGAAGTGTTGAAGCCCTGGGCGGTGGCGCTGATTTTGTAGCGGCCGATGGGGAGATCGGCGATCGTGTAACGTCCGTCGGTGGCTGTGACGGCGTCGCGCTTCTGGCCGGTGGCGAGGTTCTCGACGGTGACTTTCGCGCCCGGAATGGTGGCCTGGCTGGGATCGAGAATCTGGCCGGTGAAGCCGCCCGAAGTTTGTGCGCCGAGCCGGATGCCGGCGGCGAGGAACAATAGAAAAAGAGACACCCCAACTGTTCGTTTCAAAACAGACCTCTATATCAGCTTTATATTTAGAGACTAATTGCCGCGACGGAGACGGCTTTGCAGACGACGTGATTGACACAAAGGTAGCCCCGGAAGCAGGCAAATGTCAAGCAATAAATTACTGATACTTTCGTTTTCTTTAGAATCTTTTTGTTCTTGCGCGGGGCGGGAAGGAAGTTTCGGGCCAAGAGACGTAAAATGCCGGGAACGGGCAGCGCCGGGAACGGTGAGTCAGGCCATCGATGAGCGCGAGCGCTGGAGGATGCGGGGCAGGAGAATGAGCGCGCCGCCGTAAAAGAGGAGGGAGACGACGAGAGAGAGATTGCGTTCGCGGGGGAAGTCGCGGGTAATGAGTTTGTAGGCGCCGAGGGCCATGAGGGCGTAGACGAGCCAGGCGAGCTCGCGGCGGCGCCAGCGGGCGGACAGAAAGGCAAGCGTCACGGCGACGGAGGTGAGGACGGCGGTCGAGACGGTGGCGGCGGGAAGCGACGCGATGGCGGACCAGGCCGAAGCGACAAGACGGAAAACGGAGGCGGCCAGGAGGAGGCAGAGCGTGGCGGCGACGGCGAGCGAGGAGGCGATGTTGCGCCACGCCGCGGTGGTGGGCGCGGGGCTAAGGGCGACGGCGGCCCAGCAGAGGGCGGCGGCGGCGAGCAGAGCGAGCGCGGAGGGCCAGGGGAAGGCGGCCGGCGATGGATCGAACAGTTCCAGCAAAGAGCGGGCGGCGGCCTGGCTGGCAACGGCGGAGAGCAGCAGATAGATGGCGCCATGCAGGCCGAGCGTCGGGAGCCGGCGGGCGAAGGCGACCCAGCAGCAAACCAGCGCGCAGAGGCACCAGGGGATCCAGACGAAAGCAGCGGAGAAAGGAAGAAACGTGCCGGCTAAGACGAGCACCAGGCCGAAAGAGGACCAGAGGCGGAAGTTGGTTTTGTTTTCGTGATCGAACAAAAGAAACGACACGGCATAGAAGGCGAGACCGGCCAGGGTCGCCCAGACGCCGAGGGTGAGGATGAGGGCGGAGTTGCCGTGAAAGACCCAGACGATGCCGCCGAAGGCGACCGGCAGGGCGAGGGCGGCGTCGAACATTTCCAGTGCCGACATGGCGCGGCGGCGGAAGACGGACTGGACGACGGCGGCGGCGAGATAGATGGCCAGGAGGGTGAGCTGGGCGGCGAGAAGCAAGGAGGGTGAGGTGGGCGCGTAACCTTCCGGAAGGCCGCCGGCGCGGCTGATGAGGCGGGCGAAAAGGAGTACGGCGGTGGCGGCGAGGATGGCGGTGAGAAGGCGCGCGCGCGTGGGGCCCGAAGTGCATTCGGACAACTCGACGGCGGCCGCGATGGCCAGCAGGGCGAAGGTGAAGGGAGCGATGTTGCGGGTGCCCAGCAGCAGAGCCAGCGACAGCACCGATGCGACGGCGGCGACGATGGCGGTGACGGCTGGGCGCGGGCGGAAGCGGCTCAACAGGAGGGCGGCGAGGACGAAGGAGACAAGAACCGCGGCCGCGGTCCAGGGAGGGACGACGTGGAGACGGTCGGAGGCTTCCCAAAGGAGGGGCGCCATGACGGCCATCGAAGTGGCGGCGGCCAGGATGGCGGACAGGCGGCGTTCGACCGGGATGCGGGCCACCGAGAGGAGCCAGGCGAAGGCGTAGAGAAGACCGGTGGCGACGCCGGCGGCGGGTGGCAGCACGCCGGAGTCGGTGAGGGCGCGGAGCACGTAAGCGCCGGCGAGGCCAAGCAGCGAGCGGCCGATGATGGGCAGGGGATTGGCCGAAGCGGAGGCCGCGGGCGCGGGCGCCGGGCTGGGCTCAGGAATTTCGGGTGCCGGAATTCCATAGCCCGAGGCGAGGCGCTGTTCGAGCGCGGTGAGGCGCGCTTCCAGGTTGACGAGGCGCCGGGCGAGCTCATCCACACGGCCGGACGGCGCGTCGGGCGGCGGATTGAACTGAGGAGCGGACATGGCATCCTCGCCGGATTCAAACGGCGCGGCTCTCGTCCCAGGGCGGCAGCAGGCGCACCAGGGCCCAGAGGATAAAGAACGGGAGGATCATGAGCACGATGCCGGTGGTGAGGCCTTCGCGCTCGGCAAAAGCGACTTTATAGGTGGTGTAGCCGAGATAACTTTTCGAGAAGAGCTGGCCGCCGATGACCACGTTCCAGCGCATGGCGAAGATGCCGACCAGCGTGGTGACGCCTGCAAAGGCGTAAAGGCGGCGGCGGACGGCGGGCGAAAAGGAAAACAACAGCGTGAGGCTGAGGATGGCGAGCGGAAGCAGCGTGCCGCCGAAGATCTGCAGAACGATCTGCGAGACGAAGAGCCGCGTGTGGACCATGAAGTCCAGAGTGTGGAAGGACTGGCCGGCCTCGTAAGTGCGATGGATGAGGTCGAGCATTTCCATCGAGAAGTCGACGATGAAGACATAGAAGAGATAGCGGGCCACCGAGTCGAGACAGTTCATGTCGACGGGGCGGCGGCGGAGAAGCGAGGTGGCCTGGTAGACGAGCATGACGGCGGCGATGCCGCTGACCATCGCCGAAAGAATAAAGACGACCGGCATGAGCGGCGTGGACCACCAGGGGTTGGCCTTCACCGAGCCGAAGATGAACCCGACGTAGCCGTGAAGAAGGAAGGCTGAGGGAATGCCGATGAGGGTGACCGCGAAGCCGACGCGCTCGTCGACGTGCAGAGCGCGGGGGCTGATGTCCTGCGAGCCGAGCGTGAGGGCGGTGTAGATCCACTTGAGCGGGCCGGAGTGGGAGCGGGATGCGAGGACGATGTCCTTGCGGTAGTCGAGCCAGACTTCGAGTAGCAGCACCACCATGAGGTACCAGAGATAGACGAAGCCGAACATGGCCATGGCCGAGGTGCGGTGCGGCGTGAGATACATCTCGAGCGAGCGTTCGGGGTGGCCGAGGTGAAGCTGCAGGGGCAGCGGGGCCACCAGGAGAAAAGCGAGCGCGGTGATCAGCGACAGGCGGTAAATGGGGCGGACGGCGGCGACGTCGAAGACGCGGGCCAGCGAGGCGAGAATGAAGGCGCCGGCGACGAGGCCCGTGATGTAGGGGTACAGGACGATGAGGAGGCTCCACTGGAGCTTGACTTCGTTGGGGTACATGAAGCCCTGAACTCCGGAGACGAGGGGTTCCATAAGATCTCCTATCTGACCGACCCGTCGAGGTCTTTGTAGAAGACCTTGGCGCCGGTGGCCATTTCTGGTTTGAGCACCTGGACGTTATTGGTGCGCAGGAACTCGTGAATGGGGTCGTGAGGATTTTTGAGGTCGGCGAGCTGGCGGGCGCCGGTGGGGCAGGCTTCGCAGCAGGCGGTGGTGAGGCCCTTGGTGATGCGGTGATAGCAGAGCGTGCATTTGTCGGCGACGTGCTTGGTGGGATGCATGAAGCGGCAGCCGTAGGGGCATGCCTGTATGCAGTAGGCGCAGCCGAGGCAGTAAGTCTGATCGACCAGCACGACGCCGTCGGGCGAGACGAACGTGGCGCCGACCGGGCAGGATTGGACGCAGGGCGAATCGGCGCAGTGGTTGCAAAGCTTGGGCACGAAGAACGCTTTCACCGGGGCCGGAGCCAGCGGCGGGAAGCCGTGGAATCCGCCATCGGGGGAAGCGACGGAGGGATGTTCGAAGTCGTCGTCATGAACCTGGTAGCGCTCGATCCAGGTGCGGAAATATCCCTCGGGCACGTCGTTTTCGCGGGCGCAGGCGCGGACGCAGTTGCCGCAGCCGATGCATTTGCCGGGGTCGACGATCATCGCCCACCAGTGATCGGCCATGCGGTAGGGCGAATCGGGCGCCAGGTCTCCGGAGACGCCGGGCAGCGCGGCACGGGCGGCGGCCGACAGGATGAAGATCTTTCCGGCGATGGTGAGCAGGTCCCTGCGGTTGGGGTCCATGGTGAGTCCTCGAGTTCAGAGCTTGGGCTGATGCGCGTTATGGCAGTCAACGCAGGAGGCGCCTCCGGAGTGGGTGAGCGAGACGACCTGGGGAAAGGATTTTGGCTTGGCGGCGTCGGCCTCGTGGCACGTTGGACAGAGATGGACGGCGACGGGGAGCGTCGGTTTGAGGGCCGAGGGATCGTTGGCGTGGGCGCCGAGCGCGCCGTGGCAGGCTTCGCAGCCGACGTTCGCGTGCGGGCCTTTGGACTTGGCTTGAACGATTTCGTCGTGGCAGCCGGCGCAGGCCTCGCGGCCGGCGAAGACGGGCTCGCGGGCGGCGATTTCCTTCAGGGCGGCGGGGCGGAAGTGCCCGTACTGGCCGAACCCCGCCGGGACCACCGCGCGCCGGAGCAGGAGGAAGAGAACGACGAAGGCGGCGGCGACGACGGCGAGGCGGATGAGATGAGCGGAGCCTTCGAAGCGTTGTCTCACGCTGTGAGGAGATAGCAAATCGCACGCCACTCCCGCTGGCGCGGCGATGGTGGGGGATTTGGCCCGCGGCATGGGTCCTTTTGCGGTACGGCGGGGAGCAATCCGCGGGCCGGGCGCCGTACCGCAGTGCCGGTGTGGGTCAGGCAGCCCAACATTCGGGTCTGGTGCGGGCCTAGACGCAACTAAAGCGTGACCGGTGAAGGAAAATGCAAACCGCCTATATCATGGGGCGCGCCGCGGTTCTCCTATGAAACAGAGGCCGATATTCTTACCGGATTATCGATCTCCTTCCCACGCCTGCAGGCTTGGGAAGGAAGGGCGGGAAAGCGCGTAGCAGCGCGGTTTCGGTGTGGAACCGGCGCGCTCCGGAAGCAAAAGCCCGCCTGGCATATCCCGAACGTTTCGACGACTGAGGAGAGCAGCGCCATGGAAAAGCGTGGAGGGCCGGCGAGTGGACTGAGCCGGCGGAGATTTCTGCAGAGCGCCGGAGGCGGCGCGGCGGCAGTGGCAATGGCGGGAGTAGCGGCGAGCGGGCAGTCGGCACAGGGGCCGCGGCCGGGCTTAACGGTAGCGCCGAACATATTAGTGATTCTGGTGGACCAGTTGCGGTTTCCCGTGAACACCGCGCCGGTGTCGGCAACGGCCCCGCCGATGGACGCGATGCTGCCGAACCTGGCGGCGCTGCGAAACGGGTACGGAAACGGGGCTGTGAATTTCACGCAGTATTACACAGCGGGGACGGACTGCTCGCCGGCGCGGGCGTCGCTGGTGACCGGGCTCTACGCGCCGCAATCGTGCATGCTGCTGACGGAGGTGAACGCCCGCGGACCGAAGCTGAACCCCGGATTACCGACGTTCGGCAGCGTGTTGAGCGATCCGCAGGGGATCTACGGGTTCCGCAATCTGCGCTATGAGACGCCGTGGTTCGGCAAGTGGCATCTGTCGGCGTTCGGGCCCGGGCCGGGGTTGAGTTTGAATCAATACGGCTTCACGGGATACAACCTGCCGTCGCCCAACGGCGCGCCGAACGAAGGCGTCAACGGGACCTATCCGGAGATCAACGACGCCGCGATTACGGCGACCTGGGAGCAGTGGATCGGCGGGGCGATGGGCCCGGGGCCGGCGGCGGGTCCGTGGTGCGCGACAGTGGGACTCATCAATCCGCACGACATCGCGTTTTACCCCGGAGCCTATTGTTCGGCCGGCGACCAGGCGCCCTACTGCGCGCAGGGCAATCACGGAAACTTCGCGCCGCCGCCCGCGCCGCAGGCTCCTGTGGCCGGTTATTCCGCCGACGGGCCGGCGAATTGGGAGAGCCTGGCGGACCTGGCTGCCTACAAACCTTCGTGGCAGTCGATCTACGAGAAAGGCTACACGAAGAAATGGGGGCCGGTGCCGGACCGCGCTTCGTTTGCGACCATGCTGGACTACTACCTGTATGTCCAGACGTTCATGGACGCGCAGGTGGGAGCGGTGATGGCGGCGCTGCAGGCCTCGCCTTACGCCAACAACACCATCGTGGTGTTCACGGCCGATCACGGCGAATATGGCGGTGCGCACGGACTGAGAAACAAGGGAGCCGGCATTTACGACGAGTCGATTCATGTGCCGTTGTACGTCTACGTGCCGCCGGCCTTGCGGGCCGGTCCGCCGGCGGCTTACGTCGGCACTCGCACCGCGCTGGTGTGGAGCGGGGGCGTGGCGCCGTTCATTATGACGCTGGCCTCGGGCAGCGAAGCCTGGCGGCAGAACACCTACCTGCAGCATCTCGCCGGACGGCAGTCGATGGCCGATTTTCTGCTGCGGTCGCCGAATCCGCGCTGGGTGCGGCAGTACAACGGGCAGCCCTACATTCTGCACACCACCGACGAGGCGGCGATTGACGAATCGGCTCCCGGGCCGACCTCGCCCGATTTTCCCGGGCACGTGGAGGGCTACCGCGACGCCAACGGCAAAATCGGAACCTACAGCCGGTGGAAACCCTGCGCGATGAGCATCGAAACGGCGAGCGAGCAGTTCGAGTTTTACGACTACGCGGCACCATACAACAACACACTGGAGATGAAGAACAACAACAATTCGCCGCGCCTGGCAGCTTACCAGCAGGCGCTGAGCACGGTAAGGCTGAGCGAGCTGCGGGCGCCGCTGCCGGCGTACTTGCAGACGGCCCGGGCGCAGGCCGAAAGCGATTACATGAACTACCTCACCACAGCGCTGAAAGGAGAGTGCCCATCGTAAGCGGCGGGAAACCCGGCCCCGGGGGGACGTGGCGCGCCCCCCCGGCCGGCGCCAACGGAGCTGAACCCGGCCCGCGGCGCCGGCACCGCGCCGCAACGACGACCACCGGAACCGCGCGCACAACGACAACCGGCGGCAACGTGTGCAGAACAATTCTCGCCGGTGGAGAGCCGCGCCGCTTCGATCCCACTTCCTAGAGGAATTCAACTAATTCTTTCTAGGAGTTAGATCGACATATGGAAGAATCGAAGCGAAGCCGGCGGGGGGTGAGCAGAAGGTCGTTTCTGGCTCAAACGGGCGGCGGGGTAGCCGCGGCGGCACTGCCGGGCATGGCGGGATTGGGGCGCGCGGCGTCGCGTGGCGCTTCGGGCGCTATTTTTGCGGCTCCGAATATTTTGGTCGTGCTAGTCGACCAGTTGCGCTATCCGGTGGACACGGCGCCGGTGTTGGCCACCGCTCCGCCGATGGAGATGATGCTGCCGAACCTGACCGCGCTGCGGAACGGCTTCGGCGACGGCGCCGTAAATTTCACTCAGTATTATGCGGCGGCAACCGATTGCTCTCCGGCGCGGGCGACGCTGGTGACCGGCTTGTACGCGCCGCAGAGCTGCCTCTTCCTCACCGAGGTCAATGATGCCGGGCCAACTCTGAATCCGGGATTTCCCACATTTGGTGGAATCCTGAGCGATCCGCTGGGAATTTACGGGTTTCAGGCGCTGGGCTACGAAACGCTGTGGTTCGGCAAGTGGCATTTGTCGGCGTTCGGGCCGGGACCGGGGCTGAGTCTGTCGCAGTACGGCTTCACCGGCTTCAACCTGCCGTCGCCCAACGGCGCGCCGAACGAAGGCGTCAATGGCGTGTCTCCGATGATCAACGACGCGGCCATCGTGGAAACCTTCCAATCGTGGATCGGAGGATCGGTGGGACCGCACCCGGCCGGTCCATGGTGCGCGACGGTCAGTTTGATCAATCCGCACGACATCGCTTTCTATCCGGGTGCCTACTGCGCCGCCACCGACCAGGCGCCGTACTGCCAGGACGGGGCGCACGGCAGTTTTCCCCCGCCCTCGGCGCCGGCCGCTCCGGTCAGCGGCTATTACACCGGCGGGCCGTCCAACTGGGAGGACCTCACGGCTCTGCAGACATACAAGCCGACCTGGCAGACTGCCTACTCGGAGGGATACACAAAGAAGTGGGGGCCGGTGCCGGACCAGGCATCCTTCGCCACCATGCTGGATTACTACCTCTATATGCAGATGTTCGTCGACGCGCAGATCGGCGCGGTGATCTCCGCGCTGCGCGCTTCGCCCTACGCCAACAACACCATCATCGTGTTCACGGCGGACCACGGCGAATACGGCGGGGCGCACGGCCTGCGCAACAAGGGCGCCGGAATCTACGACGAATCCATACACGTGCCGTTTCACGTCTACGTGCCGCCGGCGCTGAGAACCGCGCCCGCCGCGGTGTATCAGGGCGACCGGAGCCAGATGTGCTCGAGCGTGGACTTTACGCCGTTCCTTTTGACGCTCGCCTCCGGCAGCGAGGCCTGGCGAACCAACGCCAATCTGAAGCACCTGGCGTCCCGGCAATCGATGTCCGACTTCATGAACCTGGCAACGGCGCCGCGATGGGTGCGCCAGTACAACGGCCAGCCCTACATCCTTCACACCACCGACGAGGCGGCCATCGACGAATCGGCGCCCGGACCCAAGCCGGCCTCCTTCCCGACCCACGTCGAGGGCTACCGCGACGCCAACGGAAAGCTCGGTCTCTACAGCTTCTGGAAGCCTTGTTCGCTCGATGTCAATCCGGCCGGGCAGCAGGAGGAGTTTTACGACTACACGGCGCCTTACTCGAACGTTCTCGAAATGATGAACAACAACACGTCGCCGAACCGGGCCGCCTACGAGAGCGCGCTGAGCGTGGTGAGGCTCAGCGAGCTTCGGGCGCCGCTTCCCACCTACCTGCAGGCCGCGCACGCCCAGGCCGCGAGCGACTATCTGGCGTACCTGGAGGCGGCGTTGAACGGGGCGTGTCCGACCTGAGGGCCAGGGCTCAGCCCATCCACTGCGGGTTGTGCGCGGTGCCGTCGAACATGCTGGTGGTTTTGAACGGCTCGTACTTGCCGGTGAGAGCGGGCGCTTTCGTTTTGGCGAGAAGCGCGGCGATTTCCGGCTTGGTCATCGGCTTGAACGTGCGTACGGCTTCGAAGGCCTGATCGAGGTAGGCCATGGTTTCGCAGCCGTTGATGACAACGGACGTGGGCAGGCTGAGCGCATAGTGCAGGCACTCGATGGGGGTGACGACGCCGCTTTTGAGAACGTTGCCATCCCCCATCGGCTTCATGCCGAGCACGGCGATGCCCTGCTCGACCAGCTTGGGAACCACCAGGTGCGTGAAGCTGCGGAAGTGTGCGTCCATGACATTGAGCGGCATCTGGCAGGCGTCGAAGTGGAAGTGATTGGCCTCGGCGAGCTCGAGCATGCGCAGGTGAACGATCGGATCCTTGTGGCCGGTGAAGCCGATATAGCGGATCTTGCCGGCCTTCTTGGCGGCAAGCAGCGCTTCGAGCGGGCCGTCGGCGGCGAAGAAGCGGTCCGGGTCCTCGAGGCGGATGTTCTCGTGATACTGCATGAGGTCGATATGCGTGGTCTGAAGGCGCTTCAGGCTCTCGTCGATCTGGGCGGCGGTGGAGGCGCGGGTGCGGCCGTCGAACTTGGTCATCAGGAAAACCTTGTCGCGGTAGCCGTCGCGAAGCGCGAAACCCATCCGGCGCTCGCTCTCCCCTCCGTTGTAATCCCAGCAATTGTCCATGAAATTCATGCCGCGGTCGACGGCCGAGCGGACGATGCGAATGCCTTCCTCCGGATCCTTGGGCTGGCCGATGTGGTATCCGCCCAAGCCGATGGCCGAGACCTTCTCGCCGGTTTTGCCGAGCGTGCGGTAGGTCATGCCGCTCGAAGGGGCGGCTTGCGATGAGGCGGCGGCGCCAAGACCGGCAAGGGCGCCGATTGCTTCACGACGGTTCATGAAATCTCCTTGTGAGATTAGTT
>VFSW01008015.1_pt1 | contig 15249 bp, 15 predicted proteins | sample 5358111 | NCBI WGS metagenome assembly VFSW01 (sample SAMN11554181, study PRJNA540505) | mine drainage metagenome | isolation source: sediment from site ElyBrook_90M | place: USA: Ely Copper Mine, Vershire, VT | collected 2017
ACCTGATCGCGCACGGCAGCCTGAACCAGGAAATGGGCCATCTGCTGATCAGCTACGTGCATGCCCGCCTCAACATTCTGATCTCGGGAGGGACTGGCAGCGGCAAAACCACGCTGCTCAACGCGCTCTCGGAATTCATTGCTCCCCATGAACGCCTCATCACCATTGAAGACGCCGCGGAACTGCGCCTGCACCAAACCCACGTGGTCCGCCTCGAGACGCGGCCGGCAAATCTTGAAGGGCAAGGTGAAATCACGCCACGCCACCTGGTGCGCAACGCCTTGCGCATGCGCCCCGACCGGCTGATCGTAGGCGAAGTGCGGGGCGCCGAAGCATTGGACATGTTGCAGGCCATGAACACCGGCCATGAAGGCTCGCTCACCACCTTGCACGCCAACTCTCCCGAAGATGCCCTGATCCGCCTGGAAAACATGGTGGCCCTGGGCCATGGGGGCCTGTCTGAAAACAACGTGCGCTCCCAGATCGGCAGCGCGTTGCAGGTCATCATTCAAACGACGCGCTTGCCCGATGGCAGCAGGAAGATCACTTCCATCTCGGAGCTGTGTGGACGCAAACAGGGGCACCTGCAAACACGTCAGCGTTACGTGTTCACGGTCCATAAGCACCGTCACGACAAGCGCATTGAAGGCGCGTTCGTGGCCGCCAGGTCCGCCTCGGTGTTTGCCGAACGCCTGGAACTCTATGGCGTTCCCTGGGAACAGGCCTCATGAGCCCGGCACTGTGGGTCTTTACGCTGTCCCTCTTCCTCCTTGTCCTGTTGCTGCTGGAAGGGCTGGCCTGGGGGTGGGACGCGCGTTTTGGGCCGCGTCGCCACCTGCGCTCCCGACTGGCCCAGTGGGACCACGAGCCCATGCCGCTGGCCCCCGCCCCTCCGCCAATGCGCGCCATTCCTGACTCGGAATCCTGGAAGATGCGCCATCTGGCCCTGCTGCGCCGCCTTGCAGGACAGCGGCGGCTGCGTCGCATGGACCTTCAACTTCCGGACGCCCTCGATTTCATCAGTCGGGCGTTGCGCGCCGGTCACGATCTGCCGCGCGCCCTGGAACTGGCCAGCACCGAACTGCGTGAGCCGCTGGCGGGAGAACTGCGCATCACCACGGAAGAAATCGGTTTTGGCGCTGGTCTGCCGATGGCATTGAACCACCTGGGCGCCCGCGTGCCCCTGCCCGATCTCAAGACCTTTATCGTGGCCACCAGCCTGCATCGCGAAACCGGTGGTGACATCACGCGCCTGTTTGATCAATTGGCGCGCGTCATTCGCGAGCGCGCCGCCTTGCGTGCCCAAATCAAGGTGCTGTCTGCTGAAGGCCGGTTATCCGCATGGATCCTCAGCATTTTGCCCATAGCCTGCGCGCTGCTGATGCAGTCGCTCCATCCCGGACTGCTGGAGTTGCTCACGCAAGACGCCATCGGCCGCTGGGTTGCCGTGGGCGCCTTCGTGCTGTGGGGCAGTGGTCTTTTGATCATGAAACGAATGACCCATCTCGAGCCATGAAGCTGCTGCGCCATATCAAAAAAAGCCTTGATCCGCTGGGCCACCTGGCGCGCCCTCGTGAAGACTGGCATCAGAGTGCCTTGAGAATTCATTTTCTCAATGCCGGCATGCGTCCGTCAGTCACGCCGCTGTTCTTCTTTGCTGCCAAAGCAGCCCTGGCCCTGGTGTTGCCAGCAAGCCTTGCCGGGCTGCTGACGTTCCGTCACCACCTGGACATGCTGCAGGGCGCCTTGCTGATTGCTGCAAGTGCTGCGGGTTACTACCTACCCAACACCTGGCTGACCCTGCGCATCCGCCAACGCCAAAGGGCCATTGCACGCGCCTTGCCCGAACTGCTGGACCTGCTCGTGCTATGCGTGGAGGCGGGGCTCTCGCTGGAACAATCCATCACCCGCATCGGACGTGAATTTGCCGGGCATGCCCCCGCGCTGGCCCAGGAACTTCACATGGCCTCCCTGGAGCTTGCCGCAGGCAGCGGCAGAACGCGTGCGCTGCGCCATCTGGCCCAGCGGGTGGGACTGGAAGCGGTGGATGGTCTGGTGTCGTTGCTGATCCAGGCGGAACGATTTGGCACCCGAATTGGCGATGCCCTGGCCGTTCAGGCAGAACACCTGCGGCACCAGCGACGCCGGGCGGTGGAGCAAGCAGCGGCCACACTGGGAGTCAAACTGCTGTTTCCGCTGGTGTTCTGTATTTTTCCGGGGTTGTTGGTGGTGTTGGTGGGGCCCGCCTTCATCGGCATCTATCGGGTGCTTTCCACCTGAATCAATACGCCGCCACCCCGCCGTTGGAGCGCGGGTCAGTGGCCCCTTCCAGAAATCCGTCAGGGTGGCGCACCACTGCGCCGGCATGTCCCACGGTTTCATCGAAATCCGGCAGAAGCTCCACCTCATGGCCCCGTGCACGCAAATCATCCACTAGTTTCCGGGAAAAGCGCGCCTCCAGCTTGAGGGTATCCGAGGTCTGCCCCCACGTACGCCCCAGAAGCCAACGTGGCGCCGTCACGGCCTGCTGCAACGGCTGGCCGAACACCACGTGACGCGTAAATACGGCCGCCTGGGTTTGCGGTTGGCCATCCCCTCCCATGGTGCCATACACCATGACGCGTCCATCCTTGAGGCGCGCCGCAGCTGGGTTGAGGGTATGAAAAGGTTTCTTGCCGGGCTTCAGGGCCAGCAGGGCCTGAGGGTTCAGGCTGAAGGATGCGCCCCGGTTTTGCCAGTTGATGCCCGTCCTGTGCAACACACAACCGCTGCCATACTCGTGATAGATGCTCTGGATAAACGACACGGCCAGGCCATCAGCATCGATGGCTCCCATCCAGACGGTATCTGCCGGTCCACGGCCAGCACCCCATGGCGCCGCACGGTCTTTCAGGATGTTGGCCGCCAGGGCATCGAGGCGCGCGTCCTCCAGCAGGGACTGGGGATCGATCGGGCATTCCCTGGGATCGGTGACATATTGATCGCGCAACTGGAAGGCCTGCTTGGTAGCCTCCACCAGGAGATGAACATGGTCCGCACTGTCAGGTTCCACAGCCGCGAGCCCCGCCCTTTCGGCAATGCCAAGAATGGCCAGGGAGACGGCGCCCTGGGTGGGCAGGGTCATGTTGTAGAGATCTCCGCTTTCGTGTGCAAGATGCAGGGGCGTCACGACTTCGGCGCGATATGCCGCAAGATCAGCAGCGCTGACGGGCGACCCCATGGCTTGCAAATCCGCCGCAATGTCTGCGGCGAGCGGCCCGCGATAAAAACTGTCCAGACCCTCGTGCACCAGGCGTTTGAGGGTGGCTGCCAGCCGCGGCTGCATGAAGCGCTGCCCCACCTGAGGCACCACCCCGCCGGGCAGGAATGTTTCGCCAAAACCCGGCTGTCCCTGCAGTTCGCCCAGCTTTCTTGCGGTCAGCACCGATTGGCTGGGTGTCACGGGGATGCCTTCTTCTGCATAGCGAATGGCTTCGGACAGCAACGCCGCCAATGGCTGCGATCCTCCCAGTTGTTGCGCCACCGCCAATGCCGCCTGCCAGCCGCCCACGGTGCCCGCCACCGTATTGGCGGCCCAGGGGCCGCGCATGGGAATGGCATCCATTCCCTGGGCGCGATATGCCTCGATGGTGGCGGCTGCGGCTGCAGCGCCGCAGGCACTGATGGCTAGCGGCTTGCCGGTGGGTGGCAGAATCACCCAAAAGCCATCGCCGCCAATACTGTTCATGTGGGGATATACCACGGCGATGGTGCTGGCAGCAGCCACCATTGCTTCGATGGCATTGCCGCCGTGACGCAAGATGTCCAGTCCGGCCTGAGCAGCCAGGGCATGAGGAGCCGTCACCATGCCCCGTGTGCCCCACGCGGTTTGCAGCATGAGTGATTCCTCAGGTGTATTGGTGTTTTTTACGCAAGGGTTTCAGAACCACGAGTGCCAGGATTGCCGCCAGGATGTCCAGGGTAATCACCACCCCGAACACCGGAATCCAGCTGCCCGTAGCCTCGTGAAGCTGGGCTGCCATGGGGCCGCCCAATACCGACCCAACTCCTTGCGCCATGTACAGAAACCCATAGTTGGCTGTGGCGTACCGCTCGCCAAATATATCCGTGAGTGTAGAAGGAAACAGTGAAAAAATCTCGCCCCAGCCAAAAAACACCACTCCGGAGAGCAGAATGAACAGGACCGGATCTCCGCGAAACTGCAGCCAGGCAAACATGGCAAGCCCTTCCAGCATGAAGGCGATGAACATGGTGTTTTCGCGGCCGATGTTGTCGGAAATCCAGCCGAAGAAAGGACGGGTCAACCCATTGGTGATCCGGTCCACGGTCAGGGCCAGCGGCAATGCCGCCATGCCCATGACCACGACGGAGGCAACACCAAAGTCCCTGGCAAAGGCGGCGGTCTGTGAAATCACCATGAGGCCCGACGTGGAGAGCATGGTCATCATGAGGAACATCAGCCAGAACACCGGCGTTTTCAGCATCACCGCAGGGGAAACACCAGCCATTTCTTCACGATGTCCGGTGAGGATGGCATGCCGCTCACGCGGGGGACGTCTCAAGCCCTGCGCCGCCAGCAACCCCACCACAGAAAAGATCAGCCCAAAGGTCCAGAGGGTGGACTGGTAACCATGGTCTGCAATGCTGGCAGAAATGGGAATGGTGGTCAGAATGGCACCAAAGCCATAGCCCGCGGCCACCATGCCTACGGCAAATCCGCGGCGATCAGGAAACCACTTGACCATCTGGCTCACGATGCCGATGTAGACGATGCCGGTTCCTATCCCGCCAAATAATCCATAGGTCAGGTACAGCTGGGTGATGGTGGTGGCATTAGACGCGAGCACCCAGCTCAACCCCGTCAACAGGATGCCCGCCGAAATCAGGAAGCGGGGGCCAAACCGGTCCACCAGAAACCCCTGTGCGGGAGACAGAAAGGTTTGCAGAACGATCAGGATGGAAAAGGTCACCTGAATTTCAGGAAGTTTGACGGCAAGCGCGCCCATCAAGGGTTTGGTGAACAGGGTCCAGGTGTACTGGGGGCTGGATATGGCCATCATGCAGATGACGCCCAGCACCAGTTGAAGCCATCTTTCTCCGCGGCCCGCCATGACTTGGCTGTTTGGCATGATTCACTCCGTTATGAAAATAGTTGCAGACACCAAAAGCAGAGAGCAACGACTGTGCCAATGAAAAATCAGGCGTCGCCTGTAGGGCCTCTGGTTTGCGCTTGGGCCGGCGCACAACTTTGGAACAGATGACGCCTCATTATAGTGCAATCAGGAAAGTGGTTTCTGTTTGCGACGCAGCAACAACGCATTGGTGACCACGGAAAAACTGGAAAAAGCCATGGCGCTACCCGCAACCACCGGCGTCAGCCAACCCATGGCCGCCAATGGGATGCCCACCACATTGTAAAAAAAGGCCCAGAACAGGTTCTGCCGGATCTTGGCCCAGGTTCTGCGAGAAATGGACAGCGCGGCAGGGATGAGGGTCAGGTCGCCCCGCAAGAGCGTGATGCCGGCAGCGTGCATGGCCACGTCGGTACCCGAACCCATGGCGATGCCGACGTCGGCTGCAGCCAGTGCCGGGGCATCATTGACGCCATCGCCCACCATGGCCACCACCGCGTGGGTGGCGCGCAATTCGGCGATGATTTCGGCCTTTCTTCCCGGCGTGACATTGGCAAAAACCTGGTCCATCCCCAGCGGTGCCGCCACACGCTGCGCGGCTGCTTCATGATCGCCCGAAATCAGCACCGTGCGGATGCCCAACGCATGCAGCCCGGCGATGGCACTGGCGGCTTGCGGGCGCACTGGATCGCCAAAGGCCATCCAGGCGAGCGCGGTGAGTGCCTCCCCCTGCTGTTGCATGAGCCAGGAGACACTCCATCCAGACTGCATCACCTGTGCCACAAGCGGCGCCAGGCCTGCTGCGATGCCTGGATGATGCGCCAGCAACCCGTTGTGGCTGATGAGCAGCAGCTGCTGCCCGGCCCAGGGTCCCGAGGTGGCCACTCCAACCACTCCAAGGCCGGGCTGGGCCACAACGCCGGTCACGGTTTCGGCAGCGATCCCACGCGCCGCAGCCAGCGCCAGAACAGCCTTGGCGAGCGGATGCTCGCTGCCGGATTGCAGTCCGGCCGCTGCCGCCAGCACGACTTCTGCTGGCTCTTGCCCTACGGGCTGAAACGCCTGCAGCACCGGTTTGCCTTCCGTGAGCGTGCCGGTTTTATCGAAAGCCACGACGGTCACGGCATGGGCCAGTTCCAGCGCTGTGGCGTCCTTGATCAGGATGCCCTGCCGCGCCGCCACCCCGGTGCCCACGAGGATGGAAACGGGGGTAGCCAGTCCCAGGGCGCATGGGCAGGCAATGACGAGCACCGAGACCGCATTGATGAGGGCGGGCTCGACGCTGCCCAACCACCACAAATTGCCGAGGAAGGTCACCAGTGCGATCACCAGCACGATGGGCACAAACACCGCACTGACGCGGTCCACCTGGCGCTGGATGGGTGGTTTGGTGGCCTGGGCGCTGGCGACCAGCCGAATGATGCGCGCCAGGGTGCTTTCGGCGGCGCTGGCACTCACGGAAACCACGAGGCGCCCCAGCCCGTTGACCGTCCCGCCGGTGACGCGACTGCCTGCCCGCTTGGTAATGGCTTCGCTCTCACCGGTCAGCAGGGATTCGTCCACATCGCTTTCACCCTCTTCAATCACGCCATCGGAGGGAATGCGCTCACCAGGCATGACCAGCACCCGGTCCCCTGCCAGCAGATGCTCTGTGGGAATGGCACGATTGAATCGGATTGGACGACCGGGATCGATCAGGCGGGCAGTGTCCGGACGCAGGGACTGCAATGCGTGGATGGCGTCCGCAGCTTGGCGCCGGGCCCGGGATTCCAGCAACTTGCCCAGCAACACCAGTGTAATCACCACACTGCTGGCCTCGTAGTACACCGCGTGCATGCTGTCTACGCCGCGCAAGGCCTGCACCGTGCTCAACCCGTACGCGGCACTGGTTCCCAGCGCCACCAGCAGGTCCATGTTGCCGGAACGATTTTTGAGGGCGATGAAACCGGCGCGGTAGAAGCGCCAACCCAATACAAACTGCACCGGCGTGGCCAGTGCCCATTGCACCCACAAGGGCAACATGAAGGCGATGCCAAAGCTGGAAAGCACCATGGAAAGCAACAGGGGTGCCGTCAGCAGAGCCGCAGCCATGACGGCACGCAGCTCGCGCGCATCCTTGGCCTGCTGCTGGGCATCCTCACGGGCAAACACGTCATCCGTCACGGCGCGCGCGCCATACCCCGCGGCGACCACGGCACGGACCAGTTGCGTGACGATCTCGGGCGTGGCAGCGCCACCCTCGTTCAGCGTCACTTCGGCCTTTTCGGTGGCCAGGTTGACGCTGGCTTCGGTGACGCCGGGCACTTTATGCAGCGCTTCTTCCACATGGGCCACGCAGGAGGCGCAAGTCATGCCAGTAATGGCAAGTGTTTGTTTCATGGTGCGTTACCGTGGGTTCTGGTCATGAATCCTGTAGAATAGCGCAATTATGTTGTCCGTCTCACACTTGACCTGTCAAAGGGGCGAGCGGGTCCTGTTTCAAGACCTCAGTTTTGAACTGCCCCAAAGCCAATGGCTCCAGATTGCTGGGGCTAACGGTGCTGGAAAAACCAGCCTGTTGCGCATTCTCTCTGGCCTGTCGGAGCCCGTTGAAGGTCGCGTGACCTGGAATGGAGCCCCCCTGCGCGAGGACCGCGAAGCCTTTCATGCCGATCTGCTCTATCTGGGCCATCAGGGTGCACTCAAAGAGGAACTGACCCCACTGGAAAACCTGACCTTGAGCCTTGGAATGGAAGGGTTTGAAATCCCCGAAGCTGCCGCCGAAGAGGCGTTGCACCAGTTTGGCCTGAAGGGGCGCGAACAGTTGCCGGTGCGCTTTCTGTCCGCGGGCCAACGCCGCCGCGTTTTGCTGTGCCGCCTGCTGTTGCGCCCTGCCCGCCTGTGGATTCTTGATGAGCCTTACACCGCGCTGGACATCCATGCCGTGGGCTTTCTATCCAGCCTGATTGAAGCCCATCTCCTGGGAGGCGGCAGCGCCGTACTGACCAGCCATCAGTCCATGACACTCTCCCCCGGGCTGTGCGTCACCCTATGATCCGCCTGCTCGCCCCCTTCCGTCAGTCCGTACGGCGCGACCTGTTGCTGGCCGCACGCCACAAAACCGAGATCATCACCGCCTTGTTCTTTTTTGTGATCGTGGTCAACCTGTTGCCACTGGGCATCGGGCCAGACCCCGACCTGCTGCGTAAAATTGCTCCCGGCGCCCTGTGGATTGGTGCCCTCCTGGCCACCCTGCTGGGACTGCAGCGCCTGTTCGCCCCCGACCATGCAGATGGCACCCTGGAACAGATGGCCCTGTCTCCGCAATCCTTCACCCTGCTGGTGGCGGGCAAGATCATGGCCCACTGGCTGGTGGCAGGGCTTCCCGTCGTCCTGATTGCGCCCTTGTTGGGTGTGCAATTCGATTTGTCCGGACGCAGTCTGTTCATCCTGACCCTGTCCCTGTTGTTAGGTACGCCCATCCTGTCATTGATCGGTGCCGTGGGTGCCGCGTTGACGCTGGGCGTGCGCGGCGGTGGCGCGTTGCTCTCGCTGCTGATCCTGCCCCTGTACATCCCGGCCCTGATTTTTGGCGCAGGCGCCGTGGAAGCGGACCTCGCCGGAATCGGGCCCGATGGACACCTGTCCCTGCTGGCTGCCCTGTTGGTGGTCAGCACCTTTTTTGCGCCGTGGGTGGCCACGGTGGCGTTGCGCGTTGCGCTGGAGTAAACGGATGAATCATTCCCTGGTCAACTGGTTTAAATTTGCCTCTCCCGCCTCCTTTTACCCCCTGGCTGGGCGGCTTATTCCCTACTTTGCCGCCGTCGCCATGGCCTTGCTGGCAGCGGGGCTGTGGATCGGATTGTTGGTGGCCCCCACGGATGCGCAGCAGGGCGAAGGTTACCGCATCATCTTCGTCCATGTGCCGGTGAGCTGGATGTCCATGTTCATCTATTGCGTGATGGCCTTCTGGGCCGCCCTGGGCCTGTCCTTCAACACCCGTCTGTCGGGCATGATGACTTCGGCACTGGCGCCTACGGGCGCCCTGTTTGCCTTCCTCTCTCTGTGGACCGGGGCCCTGTGGGGCAAACCGATGTGGGGGGCCTGGTGGGTGTGGGATGCGCGACTGACGTCCCAGTTGATCCTGTTCTTTCTGTATCTGGGGTTCATCGCCCTGCAGGCCGCCATCGACGATCCGCGTCGCGCGGACAAGGCTGGCGCCATCCTGGCCCTGGTGGGGGTCATCAACGTTCCCATCATTTATTTTTCGGTGCAATGGTGGAATACCCTACACCAGGGGGCTTCCGTATCCATGACCAAAGCCCCCAGCATGGCGCATACCATGCTGCTGGGCATGTTGCTGATGGCCCTGGCTTTTTGGGCCTATACCATCGCAGTGGCCCTGATGCGGGTACGCTGCATTATTCTGGAACGCGAATTGACCAGCGAATGGGTGAAAAAAAATGCAATGGAATAGCATGAGCGAATTTCTGGCGATGGGCGGCTATGCCTTTTATGTCTGGGGCAGCGTCGGCGCCTGTGCGCTGGGCATGGTCCTTGAAGTCTGGATGCTGAAACATCGGCGACGCGCCATCCTGGCCCGGCTGCCGCGCAAGGAGTTGGCATGATGAAACCGCGTCACAAAAGAATGTTCCTGATCATCGGAGCGCTGGCAGTGCTGGGTATCGCCGCTGCGCTGGTCCTCAACGCGTTCCGCAGCAACCTGGTGTTTTTCTATACACCCACGCAGATTGCCAATGGCGAAGCGCCCAAGAATAAACCCTTCCGCATCGGGGGCCTCGTCAAGACCGGCTCGCTGACACGCGACGGCATCACCGCACACTTTGTGGTGACCGATACCGCCAGGGAAGTTCCCGTCACTTTCAGTGGCATCCTGCCGGATCTGTTCAAAGAGGGCCGTGGCATGGTGGCCCAAGGCAAGATGGGCAATGATGGCCAGTTCATGGCCACCGAAGTTCTGGCAAAACACGACGAGAATTACATGCCGCCCGAAGCCAAGTCCGCTGTGGACCAGGCGCAGCAGGCGGCCCGGACGCTCAAGCCCTGACCATCAAGGTGCCCACCCGGGCACCTGGCGCTTTAGGGTTGGACCTGGCTGATATGGACCTCGATGCCGCGCGTGCCTGGTTTGACCGGCAAGCTGGCACCTACCAGGTCGCCACTGCCCGGCGTGGCACTTCCCGACTTCGATACCCGCACCTCCACCCGCACCAGACTGGCTGAGGACAAGTTGAACTGCGGGCTCATGGCCATGGCGTCGGTCAGCTCAAACGCCAGCGGCAACTCGCTGACCGTGGTTTTCAGGACGGCCAGTGGCATGCGCGGCCCTTGCACGGCACGGGCAAAAATAAACACGGTGTCGGTGGGTGCTGCCTTGCCCTTGAGGGCCGGATCCAGCACCACCTTGCCGGCCAGCGCGCTGGAGGCATTGTTGGCCTGGGGCGTGGTGGGACCCGTGGCCTGTTGAAACCTGTCTGCGGCAAGCGGCGGCAGCTTGGCCTGGGCGCGGGCCCGGTTGAGATTTTCCAGAACGAAATTGGCGTCCTGCGAACCCGGTTCGAGCAGTGGCATCAGCTTTTCCCAAACGGCAGCCGCCTTGCGATAATTTTTGTCCGCAAAGGCAAAGCCACCCGACAGAAACAACCCCTTGGGATTGCCGGGCTCGAGGGCGAGCGCCTTATCCACCCAGGTGCGTGCCTGCACCATGCCCTGATCCTGGCCTGACGAAGCCAGCGCCTCGGCGTAATCCACCATCAGTTGCGGATCGTCCTTGAGCTGCTGGGTCAGATGGGCAAACGCCTGCAACGCATCTTTGGGCCGATCGAGATTCATGTAGGAGCGCGCCAGCATGGCCCACCCTTCCGGATTGTCCGGATTGGCAGCCAGTTTGGCGGCCAGCGAGGCCACCATGGCCTCGATTTTTGGTTGATCCATGACCTGCTGCTGCGGATTGAGCGCGTCGCTCTGACCGTGCCAGGCATAGAGTCCGATAACCGACAGTGGAATGGCCAGGAGGACGGCGATGGCCACTTTGCGCCCATGGGTGTAATCCGTCACCTCGGGAGAAACGGCAGTATCCTCCAGCAGGCGACGCTGGACCTCGTCGCGCGCCTGCGCATAGTCCACATCTTCCAGGCTGCCGTCACGATGCTCGGCATCGAGCTCCACCAACTGGTCACGGTAAACTGCCGCGTTGAGGGCCTTGCGGTTGTCGCTCACATCAGCGCGCCGGCGGAACAGGAAAAAGAACAGGACGGCCAGGACCAGGGCGAGCAGGAGGCCCGCAGCTATCAGAAATGAAGTCATGATTTATCGCGCAGCAGCGCTTCGGCTTGTTGTTTTTGTTCGGCAGTGAGCGGTGCTTCGGGAGTTAACCGGTTGCGTCGACGCAGCACGCGCACCAACAGCCCCACGGCCGCGGCCAGCAGCAGGAAAGGTCCAAACCACAGCAGCCATGTGGTGGGTTTGACCGGGGGCCGATAACGCACAAAATCCCCGTAGCGCGTCACCATGAATTCCATCACCTCCTGGTCGGATTTTCCTTGCCGGATTTGCGCCCGAATCTCGCGTCGCAAATCTTCGGCAAGATCAGCACGCGATCCAGCCAGGGATTCGTTCTGACATACGAGGCAACGCATTTCCTCGGCGATCTTGATCAGGCGCTGCTCCACCACCTCATCTTCAGCCAAAGGTTTGGCTTCAGTGGCATGCAGCGCCAGGGGCAGGCACAACAGTGCCAGCAGCATCCATCGCTTCATTTTTGCAACTCCGCAATCAACGGCAAAATGGTCTGTTGCAGGGCTTCGGACGTCACAGGACCGATCTGCTTGTAGCGAATCACGCCAGCCTTGTCGATGACGTAGGTTTCTGGAACGCCATACACGCCGTAATCGATGCCCACACGACCATCGGCATCCACAGCCGTGAGCGTATAGGGATCACCATAATCATTGAGCCATTTCAGGGCATCGGCAGGCTGATCCTTGTAATCCAGGCCCACCAGCGGTACCTGATGCGTACGCGAAAATTTCAGCAACACGGGATGTTCTTCACGACAGGAGACGCACCAGGACGCCCATACATTGAGCATCCACACCTGCCCCTTGAAGACCGCGGGGGTGAAGGTCTTGCCCGTTGCCTGCAACTGGGGCAACTGGAAATTGGGAGCCGGATGGTTGATGAGTGGCGAGGGCACGAGATGCGGATCGCGATTGAGACCCGCCGCCATGAACGCCACCAGCCCGGCAAACGCCAGGAGCGGCAGGAGAAACCAGGGATTGAAACGCTTCATGCTGCGCCCTTGCGCTCTTTGGACGAACGCACGCGGTAACGCCGATCGGAGGCTGCCAGCAGTCCTCCGAGGGCCATCAGGACGCACCCTCCCCAAATCCAGTTGACGAAGGGCTTGTAGTACACCCGCACACTCCAGGCGCCATTGTCCAGGGGCTCACCCAGCGACACGTACAGGTCACGGTCCACGCTGGAGTGGATGGCAGCTTCCGTCATGGGCATGGGCGAGGAGAAGTAGGTGCGCTTTTCTGGCTCCAGTTTTCCCTGAATCTCGCCGTTGCGGCTGTAGGTCAGCGTGCCGCGCATGGCATTGTAGTTGGGCCCCGGTACCGGCTCCACGCCAATCAGGCGGAAGGTCGTCCCTGCCAGGGTGATGGTCTCGCCAGGCCCCATCCGCACATCCCGTTCCAGCTCATAACCCTTGATGAGCGTCACACCAATCACGAACACCGCAAGGCCCAGGTGGGCCGTCTGCATCCCCCAAAACCACAGGGGAATCGTCGGCACCTTGCGCCAGGACCAGACCTGGCGCACCACGCCCAGGGCCACCCAGGTGGCCACGGCGATTCCCAGGGCCGAGAGTGGTGAGAAACCGCCCATCAGGATCGGCACGAGAACGCCCACCAACACGGCAATGACGAGGTCGACGCGAACGGTCTTAAAGACCTGCTTCAGCTCTGAACGCTTCCAGTGCGCGATGCTGCCAACGGGTAGCAGCACCAGCAGCAGGATCATGATGGGGGCGAACACGGCGTTGAAATAGGGCGGGCCCACCGACAGTTTTCCAAGGTTCAAGGCATCGATCACCATCGGGTAAATCGTGCCCAGCAACACCGAGCCTGCGGCCACCACCAGCAGGACGTTATTGAGCAGCAAAAACGACTCTCGCGAAATCAGTTTGAACTGCCCGCCTTCCTTGACTGCCGGGGCGCGCCAGGCAAACAGGGTGAGCGACCCGCCAATGACGAGCGCCAGAAACACCAGCACAAAAATGCCGCGGCGAGGATCGGAAGCAAAAGCGTGGACGGAGGTCAGCACCCCGGAACGCACGATGAACGTGCCGAGCAGGGACAGGGAAAATGCTGCGATCGCCAGGAGCACGGTCCAGCGTTTGAACGCCCCGCGTTTTTCAGTCACCACCAGGGAATGGATCAGCGCCGTGCCCACAAGCCAAGGCATGAAAGAGGCGTTCTCCACAGGATCCCAAAACCACCACCCTCCCCAGCCCAGTTCGTAATAGGCCCAGCGCGAGCCAAAACAGATGCCCAGTGTCAGGAAAATCCAGGCCGCCAGCGTCCAGGGACGGGACCAGCGCGCCCAGGCCGCATCCAGCTTGCCGGAGATCAGCGCGGAGAGGGCGAAAGCAAAGGCGACCGAAAATCCCACATAGCCCATGTAGAGCATGGGCGGATGGTAGACAAGCCCCGGATCCTGCAGCAGCGGGTTGAGATCGCGCCCTTCCTGCGCCGCCGGAAACAGGCGGTCAAAGGGGTTGGAAGTGAGCAGGATGAACAGGAGAAACCCCAGGGCAACAAGGGCCAGCACGCCCAGCACCCGCGCCACGATGGGATCGGGCAGCCGTCTTGAAAACAGGGCAACCGCAGCGGTCCAGCCGGTCAACATCAACCCCCAAAGCAGGAGCGACCCTTCATGACCACCCCATACGGCCGAGAACTGATATTGCACAGGCAACTTGGAATTGGAATGCTCGCTGACGTAGAGGACGGAAAAATCATTATGCAGAAATGCCCAGGCGAGGCAGGCAAACGCAACGGCCACCGAGAGGAATAGCATCAGCGCCATGGGTCGCGCCAGTCCAATCCAGACGGCCACGCCTTTCTGCGCCCCCACGAGGGAGAAGAATGCCAACGATGCAGACAGAACCAAAGCAAGAATCAGTGAAAAGTGTCCAAGTTCGGGAATCATCCAGTGCCTTCAACGTCGCGATTTACAGGAAAGTCCGTAAGTGTACATCAGCCGGGAATATAATGGCCTTTTCAGGTCAACAGCCCTTTTGAATGCCAGGAGGTTGTCATGTTCAAGCATATCCTCATCCCCACTGATGGCTCCGAGCTGTCCCGCAAAGCCGTGGCCGGCGGTCTTGAAATCGCCAAGGCTCTGGGCGCACGGGTCACCGCTTATACCTGTGTAGTGGAATACCTGCCCATGACCGAGTTTGCGGTGGACACACCCCAAAGCGTCATGGACCAGATCGAAGCCGAAGCAGACCAACATCTCAAGCAGTTTGCCCAGGATGCCCAGGCTGCCGGCGTGGCGTTCGACACCGCCAAAAGTACCGAGTTTTCACCCTACACGGGCATCATCAACACTGCCCGTGAAAAGGGTTGCGACCTGATCATGATGGCTTCCCACGGCCGTCGTGGCCTGGCCGGATTGCTGCTGGGCAGCGAAACCCAGAAGGTGCTGACCCACTCTGAAATACCCGTGCTGGTGTACCGCTAGGTTACTGCTGAACGGCACCCGGAGGCATGGCAGGCACGGCACGCCAGGGTTCCGGACATTGCGGGACATACGGGTAATATCCCCGAGCAGATTCGCAATAAAACCAACTCTGGTTTTGTTGGGTTGCCCCGAGATAGGTGGTGCCCTGCGGTGACACCGGAGGTCCGGGTTGCGTCACCACGACCGTGGCGGGATACGGGTTGTAGTAACTGTAGCCTACGCCCCAGGGATAGGGGTTGTAGTACAGGGGATCTGCAGCCAGCGCCCAGGCGGCGGCGCCGACGCCCAATCCCAACCCGAGTCCCCAGCCCCAATCACCCCGATACCAGGGCCCACCGCCCCAATATCGGCCGCCACCCCAACC